>Ga0179593_1684735_pt1 | contig 10608 bp, 12 predicted proteins | sample CZODoug2_1_08_16_FD_185931 | JGI IMG/M metagenome (GOLD analysis project Ga0179593, IMG submission 185931) | Vadose zone soil fungal communities from Angelo Coast Range Reserve, California, USA - CZODoug2_1_08_16fungal (PacBio error correction) | ecosystem: Environmental > Terrestrial > Soil >... | reverse complement strand
TGGCACTTTCTTGTGGGCGCTTTTTCTCTTTACCTTGGTGTTATCGGGGACTTCGGACAATTTCACGTGCCTCTTCCCTGTCCCTCTTCTTTCGGTTTCACGCCTGCCTTCCTTTGAGGGCTTTTTTTTTTATTATCGTTTTCCATTTCGCACCTTAGCCCGATTTTAGGCACCCGTCCTTCGCTTTCGGTTAGGTTTTTCACTTCTCATGATCTTTTCTTTTTCCTCAATTCTACCCACTATGGACTTTTTTTCCTATCATTCCTCCTACTTTTCCTTTCCCCCGGGTGGTTCTATGGTCCACCCCCCTCCCTATTACTCAGATTCTTTTTGGAAAACGCCACCCACCTTCTTTACCTGCAAGCCCACAATGTTACGGTTTGCAGTCCTTGGTTGCGTTCGTTTCCTACAGCTTTTTATCTTCCGTTGAAACACTTTTCTAAGATAACACCTCTGATTAGGACGGCGTTTCCCTTTTCCCCAAGTGCCTTTCCTCAGTGAAACCCACTGTGTTGTAGCTTTTTCCTTCTTGATATTTCTTGAATTTTCATGATTTTTCCCCTTTCAGTATTTTTAGACCGTTGAATTTTCCCCCTTTTACATGGTGTTCCGCAAACTCTGAGCATTTGTCCGCTACTTCTGGAAGCTTTTTTTCTATTCTTGGAAACCCTTCTTCCCGTGAATCTCTTATTTTTTGACCAGCGTCATCTCAAGGCCCCCCTACCGCTTTTTTATCGGAAATAAAAGGGCTGTCCCGGTTCGCCACGATTTCTTTTTCCTCTTTCCGACCGCTCTTCGTGTTTTCCCCTCCTCGTTCTTGGAATCACTCCCGCTACGGGTTCCCGTTACAATTACTGCCGGGTTCTTCCAGCACACTGTTGAGATACGTCGCACTCCATGATCGGCTTTCATTTTTTCCTCAGGCCTTCGACGAATTGCTTTTTTTCAGAAGGCTGGCACTATGCTGTTTTTTTTCCTCGCCATACATTGCATTTGAAACCGGCCCTTTCCTGCGTACGGCCGATATCCCCTGCTGCTTTCTTTTTTCGGTTGAAACGCCTCCCCCGTTTTTCAACAGATACGGGGAATCGCCCCGGATGGCCGTGGAAACCACCCTTTTTTTCTGTTGCCTTTTTCTTAAGCCTTCTCTCTTCGCTACATCTTTTTCCCAAGAACCCGATGCCCCCCTTTTCCCCAAATGCGATGACGTACCACAATCTCTTTCCATTTTCTGATGTGACCCCTTGTTCGGCCAATCCTTTTTTTTCGGTAGTTCGTCCTTTTAGTGAAGATTTCTGTCTTGGCGTGCCAGCTAATGTTCGCGCTTTTTTTTTGGGCCATCTCGTTTTTTTTTATTGCTTGGCGACCCTTATGCCCCTGTGACGTTCGGTCTCCTTCCAGAGGTTCTTGGAAAATCCTCCGGGTAGTCGTTCGCCGTTCACGATTTTTCCTTCTACCTTGCTTTTTTTTCACAACTTCCTGAATGGATGCCTTCTGACAGTCCTGCGGATCACCTTCCCTTTACCGAGGCTGGATCGCGTTTTTTAGTTGCTTCCCTCGGCGCTTGAGCAGTTTTTTCCCGGTAAGTTTTTTCTAGGGCCAGCTTTTCGTACCGCCGTCCTGTCCACCGACCCTTTGCTGTAGTTGACCGCAGCTGTGTCTCAACCGTGTCCTTTTTCGTCGAAACTTTCCCTCCCCCGTCCTCTTGTTGTTTCTCTCTGCGTTGCCTTTGGTTTCCTTTTCACTGGCTCAGAAATCGGGTCCAGCCCTTCTTCCGAGGCCTGCCTTGCCCACTTCCTTCCAGGTCTTTGCAAAAGCATTTTTTTTAGTCAATGTTCATCCACGAAAGTAGTCCCCCCTTCACTGGGAAGCTTTTTCTTCCGTCTTCCCCTCCGATCTTTCCGATATGGATTTGTAAAAGTTTTTATTGCGCGTCATGGGTGTGGCCAGCCCCTTTTCCGCTGTATTTTGAACGCCATTTTTTTTCCCTTGACTTCTTTGGACAGGTCTTTTGGGAGTGGCTTCTTTCAATCGTCTTTTCCTGCTTGGGTTGGCCACCCCCCAGTCTTCCAAATTCCTTTGTTCACCCTTTTCCGGCCTCTTTGTTTGCAGCCATTTTTCTCATGGCGCCTTGATATTTCCTGCATGAGTTTGCCCTGGCCTTTTTAGGAACTTCTTTCCCCTAAAGGCCTTTTCCTGCGGGTTTACTCAATTTTTCGCGCCTTTGCAGGGTCAACACAGTGCTGTCGTCCTGCATCATCGTTTCTTCCGATTTTGATTTCGAATGTCCCCTGGTTGCCAAGCTGTTTTTTGGATCGCTTTCGCGTTAAGCGAGTAATCCCGAATGAGCACCGTCTTTTTCTTTCACGGTCTTTTTTTCTTTCCAAATGGAGATGGCTGTCAGATTCCAGATGAGTTCTCTCATCAAGTTCTTTTTTCTGATTCGGTCTCAGCTGTGACACAGGGACGTTGTGCGTATATACCTCCTGCTCCAGATTTTTACCGAACTTTCCCCCCGCGTCCCTACCGCCTTTCCCCCGGAGGAGGTTTCCACCAGGCTCTACTCTTCCAGTTCGCATCTGGGACCCGTGGACCCTTTTCTTCTATTTTTTTCACTTCCCCCATCGACCCTTTTTTTTTCTCCGGAACCTGGCTGGGCATTTTGTGTTCCCGACAATTCTCTTCTTTTAGTCGCCGCTTAGGAACCTCTTCGCCCATCTTTCTTTGCGGGAGAACTCCTTTGAAAATATGGACGTCCCTTCTCCGTATCAGGGTTTGAACCGTCACTCCCGGTGTTTTTTTTCAGGGGCTCCTTCAACTCCCGTGGTTTTTTTTTTTTTTCAAACGACACGTGTCTCTGTTCAAAAATGTTTTTCCTCTCACAGGGCGTTCGCCAAATGAGCCCTACCTTTTTTTGGCAAAAATTCTTTTACGCCCCGCCGAAGCTTTGCCGGCGCGACTCCTTGTCAACTTTCGGTAACTTCCTTTACTTTGTTTAATTCTTGCTCTCTGGGAGGTTTTCCACGTGAAATTTTTCCGTGCCCCTACTGGCAGCGCACCTCTGGTCAGGGCGAAGTCGCTCGCTGTCTCCAACCTTTTTTATTGTTTTCTGATTAAGGTTCTTTCGCCCCCTTCCCAATTAGTCCCACGCTGTTTTATGCTTATTGACGAACCTCTTTCTCGGACGACACGAGTTTTTGCGTGCTAAACGACAGTTTTTTTTGGGTCCAGGCAGTTCGACCCTGGCCCCGATTGGGAATACTGCCTCTGCTGTTCCCGCTACCATACCTCTTTTTTGCCGCCTATTCCCTCTTTCGTGCGGTCGCTTTTACGAATGATCTGCATCAGGATGTTTAGCCAGTCTTTGGTAAGAACCTTTTCACAACATTTTTCCATATCGTGACTCCTTTTTCATTCGATTTCTTTCTTTTCCCTACCTTGGTTCGATACTTCCTACTCTGGGGCATAGCATTTTTTTTTCCCAACCTTTTTTTTTCAGGGAGTTTCATGACATGAACAGACCTCCGATCCACCTTGCGGTGGACAACGAATCTGACACCCCGGTACCGCCTTCGGCTACTCATCCGTTGTTTCTTTTCTCCGAATAGGTTTTTCAGCGGTTTGGTTAAGGGTTCGTTCAGTTCGTTTTGTATGCTGAAGTCCTTTTCTTTTAGTCTCTTTTTGCATGGCGAAGGCCACCCAAATGGAAGTCTTGAGTCTTCTTCTCATGGCCGATGCCCAAGTAGAGGTTGACGTGCGCGGTCTTGCCTTTCTGAAAAGCATTCGTTTCTTGCGTTCTACTATATGGCTTCAACTGTGTATTAAAGAGCTATTGACTCTCCATGCGCCACAACTCTTTCCTTTCTTTCGTTCGGTTAGTGACGCTGCGGGCTTGCCCTATTTGTACCCCCTTTAGGGGTCGCTTCTTTTGCGTCGCCGGGGCCCTTTCGTTACCGCATTTGCTTTTCACCTGTCCAGCGGTCGTACCTCCCTGGTGTTTTGTGTCGTCCCTTTTCTTCAGGCACCTTTTTCCTCAGCCCTTTCACAGAGTTTTTCTTCTGCCTTTCTTCTTCTGGTCTTAAAGGGTTTATAGGGACTCTAGCTGGGTTAGGTGTGTATTCTTTCTAGTTGGTCTGCCATCAACTTGGCTCCCTCTGGCTTGGTCTGTTTTCCAAATATAATTACTTCTAAAGTGTCCGCATCGACCCCCCACTCCGATCGTCGCGCCGGAATACTTTTTTTTTTTCCTGATAAGCGCTTTTGCCCTTTTTTTTGTAACGCCGGACTCTGCGTTCCGTGCACATTTTTTTTAAAAGCCTTGGGGACTTTGCTCTTCCCCAATCCCCTTTTTGGGTTTATGCCCGTGTTATCCACTTCTCGTAGGGAGGTTCCCCCCACCCTGATAAAGTTTTCTAGGCTTATCTTTCAGTTTTTTCATGTTTTTCCTGCATTGATTGTCCGTGACTTTGGCTCCCTTGCTTGCCTCCGTTTTTCCCGAATTGCTTTCAAACCGTCTTTCCCCAACCTCCCGTTTTTATTTCAATGTTCCCCATGATTACCCGTTCAAGTGGGTCAGCATTGTCTCTCCCAAAGGTGTCAGAGTTCTCCCTTTGAACGTTCCTCTGTCGTCTCCTACTTTTTTTTCTGCCTAGTAACGGGTTCCCGTGGAAGGCCCTGCCTTTTCACTTCACATTCTTTTCTGCGTCTTTGCGCTGCGTACAAAGTTAGCCGTGCCCATTCTTTCTTATCTTTTCTTTAGAGGATTCCCCTGCACAGGGTCCTTATTCATGTACTTCCCGCACTGCGTGCCTCCCCCAACCCCTCATGAGTCCGTCACCGATGTTTCTTTCTTACGGCTTTTTCGGAGTCCCTTCCACCCTTCTTTCCCTTGTTGGATCGGTTTCCCATTACCTATTTTTTCTTCCGCCAAGAAAATCGTGGAACGGTACCCCCGAAACTTTTAGACCTACGTTTTTTTTGGGAATTTCGTTGTGCCCTTTTTTTACCCACTCCGAGTCTTTAGGCCCTTTCCTGGGGCACCCTCGAGGTGAGGTACGGCATGCAGGGCCATTGATTCTTTTCGAATCCTTAAACGACGGCGGCACTCTTTATCCTTATTTTTTTTCCCTCCTTCAGATTTGGACCGTTTTTTGTTAAAGGTTTCCAATTTTTTCCGAGGCATCCCCCCCCCATGCAACCCTGGTCACGAACTTCCCAATTTGAGAACCCTTTTTCCCTCTTGGCGCGGGCAACAAGCAATCCGCGTCTTTTTTTCCTCCGAAATTTCGACTTTTGCCCCAATTCACGGGTTCTCTTCCACGTTGGCTAGTGATTACGAATTTCGTGGAGGATGTCGCAGACTTCCTTTCTTCTTCCGTGTCCTTTTTTTCCGTGTACCTTTTTCCTCGGCTCAGGGCCTTCCTCGGACTCTTTCTGGAAACATGACCCTGGACTGAGTCAGTTTTTTCTCAAAAGAAACGCCCAAGTACTGAGGATTTAATTAAATTAATTCTCTTACTTTTCACGTGTCCGAGCTCCGGAGTTATTTTTCCAGCGGGTCCAGGTGGCAGAACCTCTTTCCGTCCCCTCAGGTCCTTCTACGGACATTCTCACTGATTCTTCCTGGGTACAGAGCCTCCCTCGAAAAACCTCAGGTTTAGCCGGAGGACTTCCTTCCTGGCACTCCTTGGTTAGTCTCCTTTCGCTTCTTGTTTTACAGGCGGCTATCGTGCTCCCGCGGTCGTTAGACTCAACCGGGCTCCCCATCTTTCCCCGTCCCCCTCTTGGGAGGGCGCTGATCCACCATGTATCGTGGGACTTTTTTTTCTTTTCCATGGCGTTACATAAAATGAGTTCCGCAACTTACCCCTCGTCCTTACACGTTTCCACCACTCGAGTCCTTCTACCACAAATTTCCTCTCCGTGTGTTTTTCTTTTTCTCTGTAATAGCCTTCTGCGGTTTTCGGCTTTTTAGTTCGTGGTCACCGCATTGAGTTTTTGGCAGCTCCTTTAGGCGTAACTCGGAGTCACTCCCTTTCAAGTAACTTATAAGTTCTTCCCGGGCCTCGCGAGTTTTTTTTTGGTTCTCCCCAGATTTCCTCTCTTGGGTATGTAGAAATTTCATTTCACGCGATTTTTCCCATTTTTTTTCTTTTCTCCTGTAGTTAGTATGAAAGGGTTCCTCTTTTCAGCCTCATATAAGACAAAATTTGTCCCTTTCACCCTCTTTTCCCGCCTTCCTTCGAAGTTGAAGGACGCGCTTTTTCTTTGTATCTCAGCGAAGGGTTTTCTCTTTTTTCCCCGTCGCCGGTGCCATTGCCCTCGTTAGATTTTCTTTCAAGTACAACTGTAGCTGTAGTTTACCCCTTTTTCTCCGCGGGACTTCTTCCCCGTGTCGGGAAAGTTTTCTTTCCGTGATGGAGATAACCTTTTTTGCAGTTTTTGTTTTTTCCCTGGGTACCTGAAGAGATTTTGTCATTGGTCAATTTTTACATGGGATGAAGGGGCTTCTTCTCTCCCCTAGGTGAGTTTCTCCGGTGAATCCTTGGTTAGCTCCTCCACTTTTGGTCGAAGTATTCCTCTCCTTTACACGCGGAAGACCTATTGTCTGATTACCTTTGCCCCCGTCATCTAGTCGGCTCGTACCAAAGGAAGTCAAAAGGTTTCAATTTTTTTTCCTGTTCGTGACTGGAATTTCCCCCACTGGTACCCCTGCCGTCCCCCGCTGTCCAATCGCGCGTTGTTCTTGTGGGGGGGGGGTCCTGAACACGTTGGTAGAAACCCCATTTCCCCTCTTGAGGTTCTCACGGAGTTTCTTCCTTTCTTCAATTCCCATTCGCTTATCTTCTGGCTACCTGTGAACTATTTAACCAATGAGGGTTCCTTTCCCTCTGACCCCTTTCTTAAATCCCTGAGTTCCACAAATGTTTCCCTTGGTAAATGTTTTTTGGGCTGGGTCTTTTTTTCTTCACGATCTGGCCTTCCTACTTTTTCTACGCACCCTCGATTATGGGGAAATCTCAAGAGGACTTTAAGGGTCTTTTTGGTTTTAACTTTTTTTCGTTTCATCCTATCTACGTTTGGCGTTTTTCTTTTCCGGTCACCCTTGTTTGCGCTTCTCTCTTTGAAGTTAAAAGTCCTGTTGCCGACTTCTTTTCCTCCTCTTTGTTTTTTTCGGTCTTTCTCTTCTTTGGGAACTTCCCCCTTTCCTCCCAGAGACCTTTCTTAATGTGACAGTTCCCCCCTCAAGACGTTTTTTCGAGTGACTAACCGACCGGCTTTTACCCCGACTTCTTCTTCTTTTCTTTTACCAATGGCTTTCTCTTCTTCACAAACTCCTTCCTTCTGTGGCGTCCATGCCCTCTTGAACCCCCGCAAGGTTCTTTCACGTGCCGGGCGTGGTCCTTGTTTTATTATCTTTCCCCCCCCCTTGAGTCTCTTTTATTCCGTCTCCCTTTTTATTTCCCTCTCACTTTGCGCGCTTTCTCCTGGTCTGGCTGCGGCCATTAGACCTTTCTCCTTTCTCAAATCCTTCCTACTCTTGTTTCTCCCCCTTCTGGGCTTTAGCATTGGCATCCCCCGCCAACCTCTTTAATGCAATGCAACAATTTACCTACCAGGGCAGTTTTTTCTCAACCCCTTTCTCTCTTGAGACCTCCCCCCTCGAAGATAGTCCTGACATAGGACTTCCTAGATCGCGTTTGGACCCGTAATCCCCCCCTTTCCACCCCCTCGTTTCCTATCTTTTCTCTTTTCATTGAACGTCCAGACTTTGGTATTCCCACGTCCCTGTTTTTTTCTCTCCCTTTCCGCCCACCTTAACTCTTCGATCACTGGCCTCGTACGCAAAAAGCTTCCAACGTCCCCTCTTTTTTTTTTTCGTTACGAAACCCCACCTGTTGAAGGACGAAAGATATCAAACCCTTTTGTGCTTTTCACTCCTCCCTCTCCAGCCCCAGCCGCTTCGAAATTCATAATGTATAACTTTTCCCATGCCTGATATCCTATGGAGGAAATTTCATTTCTGACAACTTCCTTTTCTTAGAGGGTCTGCCTTCCTTGGCATTATCCTTCGACCATATTTTTGGGTAAGTCCGCTACCATTTTTTTCTTCTTCCAAGACCTTTCCCGACGACTTTTTTACCCCTATTTTTTGTTTACGAACGTCACTTTTTTCCGTTGTTTCCTCCTTTTTTTGCTTCCCGTTGGGATTTTTTTCCCGGGCGATTTTCTGCAACCTTGGCAAGATCGACTATTTTTCCTCCCCCCTACAGATCCCTCCCCCTCCACTTGGCTACTTTTTTTCTTTCTTTCTTTATAGATCTTTTTAATAGCCTTTGAAATGAGTCTTTTCGTCTCAGGTGTTTTCGTAGCTTGTTTTCCTCTTCTCTGACTTTTCTTTTGAAGTTGCGTAAGCCCTTTTTTCTCCTTCCACTGAATTCTTGGTGTCCTCTTGAGGTCTTTCTCTGTTTTCCATCTTCTCTATTTTTCTTCCTTATCCCCCCTCGGTTCTTTCCTTTGGTCGTTCCTTCCCTTTTTTAACTTTTTTTCTTCCCGACAGTAACTGACTTCTTCTTTTCTTCTGAAGCAGATGATTTGGAACCTATTATGAATCCGTTTATCATCCCGCGCGTCGTTCTTCTCCTTGACATCTCTTCCAGGTTTTTTTCTTTTTACCGTCGTTTTATAGGGGCTTAGTAACGTAATCGCGGGCCACAGATCTTTTTTCTTTTGCACTCCTTCCTGTTTTTCGATTTTCATTGTTTTAGTATCCCTTTTGTCGCTCTTTTTGACCGGTCCTTTGCAGTGTTACTCTGGTCGGAACACAGTTCTTGGTCCCTTTTTCGGAACTAGCATGTAGGCCTTCTTTTCGTCTGCTTTATTTCCAAAAGTAAAGGCTTGCGCTCCTTTTTTTTCCCGTCCACGTTCATATCCCCCGGTTACTCTTCTTCGACCTTCTTCGCGCTCAGTCATAGACTATTTTTGGCGGTTCCCAGTTTTTTTATACTTCTTTGCGTATGTCCCCCCCGTTTCTCTCTTTTGGCGTTGAACTTTTTTTGTTGAATTCATCCCTGGGTTGAGTGTCTGTTTTTTTTTTTCCTTATCGCTTGCGTTCCTTTCCTCCCCACACGCCCATCTCCTCTAAAGGATTTCAGAGTGTTAGTTTCCCATTCTCCCCCGCTCTCTCAGGATTTCTCGCCTGCTGTTCTACCCCTCTTGGAAGTCTTTTTTTCTAACTTTTTTCCTGAACTTTTCCACGATAACCTCCTTGTGCCGTCCTTCTTTCTTCCTTCGTTCCAAAACTTGGTTCTTCCCCCGAGTTTTTTCAAGTTCCCATGTCATAGGGTGTCGCCCCTCCCCACCCCCCCTTTTGTTGCCAGCCAGGGTTTCTCTTCCTTTTTAAGCGGGTAGTCATTCTCCCCTTTTTTTTGATTTTCCTCTTTTTGGTGCTGTGAAGGTCACGTCACACTGCGCAACTGGGTCTTTTTTTAGGTACCCCTTCGCTTTCTTTCAGAGTCCAGTGAGACGGAGCTCCCTCATCCTTTTTTTTCCTTCTCCTTTCCTAGGGACTGTGTTTTTTCCTTTTCCCTATCCAGAGCCAGCTAGAGTTGCATTTGGCCCGCTCACCCCCTTCCTTCCCCCGCCCCCAGAGGATTCTCTTCCCGACAGGAGGAGATTTTTGCAACTTTCCTTCTTCTAAGTTCCCCTTGGTAGGATCGGTTCCAATTGCCCCCTCCTCCACGGCGCTCCCCTCCTTAACCGACTTGTTTTACGCTCCATTTCCTTTTTGTCATTTTAAAAAATTTTTCTTTTAGCCACCAGGTTTCGCGTCAAGGGCTTCTCTCAGGTGTCCCCTCCTCTGGAGCCCTTGTTTCCTACGGTCCCCCCCCACCCTGGATCTTCCTTACCCACCCCCATTCTTGGTTCTTTCTCAATACTAAGTCATTGGACTGGGTGGAACCCTTTGAATGGCAACCCACTGCCCTACGATTGGCAGCGATGCTTCGCCATCCAATGCAATTTCCCCCTTCCCAGGCTTTTCGCTTATTACAGAGGAGCCGTTTCTTGACGCCCTACGCCCTCTACCCTACTTCTTTCGATTTTCCTCTTCGAGTTTTTCCCACCTCCTGACCCCGGTCTTTTCTCTTTTCGTGATATTGTCCCGGGACGACTTTTATCGCTTTTTCCCTCTGCAGACAGTCGTCCGATTTCTCTCCCAGCCTGGCCTTCCTTCTCCTTGACTATTTCCCCTTCTTTATCGGTGCTTCCGATGGTAAAATTTGACAGTATGAGGCCCTAATGATTCAGTCCCCCCCCCCGTCCGCCGCCAAGTTTCTTCTGTACATAACTTTTTTTTTTACCGAAATTCATACACGTGGAATCTGGAAGACCCTTCTCTTTATTCCGGTCACAATCTCATCTTCCCCCAGAGTTTTCACTTTTTGTTCTCAGTAGGTAGTTAGAAAGGCCCCAGGGACTCCTCATAGAATCTTTCTAACCAAGGCTTTTCTTTTTTTTCCACTATTGCAGGCCTTTGCTTCCTTCCGAAACTCCTTTCGCCGGCGGAATGTCCTGACTATTTATCCCGGCCTCTTTGTAGATTCGTTT
>Ga0179593_1684004_pt1 | contig 10608 bp, 5 predicted proteins | sample CZODoug2_1_08_16_FD_185931 | JGI IMG/M metagenome (GOLD analysis project Ga0179593, IMG submission 185931) | Vadose zone soil fungal communities from Angelo Coast Range Reserve, California, USA - CZODoug2_1_08_16fungal (PacBio error correction) | ecosystem: Environmental > Terrestrial > Soil >... | reverse complement strand
CTTGCTTTCTCCGATTTAATCCACTTTTCCCTTTCCTCCTTCACCCTACCCCTTTTCTTCCGTCGAAACAGAAAGGAGAAGGGACATTCTGAGCGGGCGCAATGTAACGACGCGTGGCAGTTCACGAGGCGCTGGAGACCACCCCCGCAAACTTTGGAAAAATGCCTTTTTTTTCCTCCTCCCTTTTTTGTCCTTACCTTACTTGCAAAGACGTTAAGCTTCCGCCTTCCAACTTATTCCCCAGTGTCTGACCGGTCCAATGGCATCGCCACCTTGGATTCTCCCTTCCTTGAATCTTAAGTAAACGATACCCCCCTCCGTTCCCTTCCTCTGTAATTCTCCTTTCCTGGGTGGCCACAGCACGACGCCGCATCCAGGGAGGTGAATCCCCAAAGTTTTTCTCCTCTTCAAGCCTCCTTCCTCCCGTCCTCCAGACACGTGGTGACGCTTCACTTTTCTTTTCCCCCGTCCTTCTCCCGTTTTTTTTTACTTCCCCTCTTTTCTCAGGACCACGTCCAGGAGCGGCCTCCCGGATCTCGAAGTCAACTTTTCCCGGCACCTCCATTTGACGCCGTTCGAAAACAAGGGCACGCCCTAGTCCTTCCTGCCTTTCGTCCCTTAATTCGGATGTCCCCCTCCATTTTTCGTTTTTTTCCCCAAGTCCGTGCTACTACGGAGCCTCTCCAAGGGAGCCCCTTGATATCGTATCAGGGTGGCATTGAGAGTCGCGGGACCCGTGAGCTTCGGGCTTCTTTGCCTACTCAGGATTTAGCTTTTCTGTACTCCCCTCTGAGCGGGAAGGCCTGCTGTTCCGTGTACCTTGCGCGTCCTGTTCTTTTTCCCATAAAAGATGATAGGTAAAGTTCATCTCTTTCCGTTACTCCCCCGTTAGTAGGTCCCCCGCCCTCTCCCTTCTCCTTTTACTTCCCACTTCCCGAGGGGGGAGACTTCTTCTGGAAAGTAGTGCCCCCGAGATCACGGTCTCAGGTCTCTCTTACCTCTCCCCTTTCTTGATGATCACAGAGTGATGAACTCTCCTCAGTTCTTGCTCTCCCCTTCTTTCTTTTAGTTCTCTGCCGCAAATATTCTAGTTTTGATTTTCTTTTTCCTCTGTTCTTCGCTTCTTGGCGGCGTTTATGCTAGAACAGGAGTTGCGACAGCCTGGCGGGCCGCCCGATAACTTTATCTCCTTGTATGGTTCAAATCGAAGTTGTGTGGAAGGTGTTCACCATAAAATTCCTTCACGAGCTGTCTTTTCACAGTCTACTCGTTTCACAATGTACGTAGGCCGCCCGTGGACGTGAGCCGCTGGTGACTTGTGTTCCCCTCTGACCTGCCGATATACTCTTTTTTTGATCCTGCGTAGGTCTCCACTCCCTTTTCCCCTTTCTTTTCCTCTGAAGTACATTCAAGCACTGAGCTCGTTCCCCCCCGTGCTTCTTTCCCCGTAGTATTACTACTTGCACTTCTTTCTCCTAAGACTTCGGAAGAGGGAACTGTTTCCTTTTTTTTGATCTACTTTCATCATATATCTAATCATCCTCGTTTTTCTTTTGGCTGAGATCATTGTTTTTGAGCATCGTAGTACAACCACAAACTTGAGGCCTCGGTAAAGCTCCCAGTCCGGAACTTCCAGTTGATGTTTATCTCACTTTTCCCAGACTTCAGAAGTGTTGGCGAGATGTGTTTCTGAATCAGGTGGTACTGCTAGACCCCTCTTTTTTTTCTCATCTCTCCGGACAGAAAGAATGCTGTACCGGTTTCGCGCAGTCCGGTTATTTCCCACCACAATGAGAAAGCGGCTAGCATAACCTCTAGTCCATGTTAGAGTCGCCTGTCCCTCTCCTTCCCAGTTGCCCATGCCCCCGCGTAATAACACCGCATGCGATTGTGACCGCGGCAGCCTTCTTCTCGTTTTTTTTTTAACCTTCCTTCTGTGCTACCTTCGAGCCTTTTTTTCTGCTCCTCGCTCCTTTGCTTAAACACGAGTCCCCCCACTTTTCTCTAGTGCGGCAGGTAGAAGGAAGAAGGTAGAATAGCGTTCTTAGGCCTCTGTCGCGGTTTTTTCTAAGGAGATTTCTCCTGACAGTTCTCCTCCGGCCTCTCTTTAAGTGAGTGATTCGAGCTGTTTAGTCACGTGCCTCCTGTTTCTCCCCTTTCCTTTTCCGAGCCGAAGAACGTTATTCGGCGTTTCCTCTTCTAAATTGAGTATCTCGGTCAAGCTCCTCCTGAGAACCTTGTATCTAGCGTAGTTAAGACAAGCGAGGACGTCTGGGCCGGAAAATCTAGGCGTGCTGGCAGTTCAGGAGCAGCCGGGTATCGCCCGTTATCTTTGATGTCTCTATACTAGAAGAACTTCGGTATATTCCTCTTCTCCTCCTCCCTTCGCCGGGAATGGTAGAGTACGATAATGGACACCCTTCGTACGATTACGCCCTACCCTTATACTCTTTCGTAGTAGTGTTATGGTTGTCGCACTGCGCTCCCTTGGTCTGGAAGACCTCCTTAAGTTTTTTCCCCCCCTTCCCTTCCTTTTTACCTCTTTCCGTGCCTGTGTCGAACTTTTGTCCCTCGATTTTTGGCTTGGAAGTAGAGAGTCCTGAGGTACTTCCGGCTCCTTTTTTTGTTTTAGTCTTTTCCTTAACGGCTTCTCCTCAGTCAGCTACTTGTAGCTGTTCCTTTAGTCGGAGTACTGGGCGTGCTTTTTCTGGGAAGGAAGGAAGCCGTAGTTTTATTCCCCCTAAGGATGCCCGCGGCGGTCGGCTTGTTTTGGTCCCCCCCCCTTCCTTCATTTCCCCTCGCCGCGTAGGTGTGGAGCGTTGTAATCTTCCTCAGTCTTTGGGGTCAAAAGTTGACGACCGATTCACCCCTGAAGAGGGAAGTGTTATGGTTGATGAATTTTTTCCCCTTGTGCTCAGTTTAAGCTGCGCCCGTCCTAGCAGTATGAGAAAGCGGGCCCGCATGGTGCTCCACTGTTTCCCCCCAGGTTTTAAGGCTCTAGTGAAAAGACTGACGCCGTCAAAGAGATGCTCCCGCCAGCTCTCCCTGAATGTAGTCGCTTCTTTTTTGGTCTCCTCCCCCGAAGATGAGTCCTGTGTTCCCCTTTCCTCCCTGTTCCTTGTTTCTCTCTCCTGACCGCCTTACTTTCTGTCGTCTCGCAGTACGAGTCCTGAGTTTACCCGGAATTGGGAGACACCGAAGCGCATTCCTCCAGAAACGTTTCTTCCAATCCTCCTTGGCCTTTTTTTGTCCAACAGTATTAGCAGATTCTGCATTTTCTCGGTTTTGGCGCCCTCTCTGTCGAAATTTTCCCGTTATCCTGGCAGACTTTTCCTCCCCCTTTTTTGGGTCGTACTGCTTTGTTGAAGGCGTTTACTGCCCGGCCTCCCGTCTTTTTTGGGAAAGGGAAAGGAACCTTCTGTTTTGTCGACCCCTTGCTGTTCTTGGTCCTTTGCCACAGCGCCGTGAATCCATGATTTCGCTCTGTAAGTCTGGTTTCCGTTACATGTCAGGTAGATGATTTCGGACGCATCGTCCTGGTTCCCCGAGTCAGTTTTTCCCCCCGTTGACGATCTTTCCTCACGGATTTCTCTTCGCATGTTGACTTTACGAAGACGCAGTTGCTGGGAGGGTTTCCCCCAGAGGCGTCATGGAGGTAAAGGCCAATTTTCATGATTTTGTCTTATGAGTTCCCTGTACCAGACGCGATCCCCAGGACACCTCTGTCCCCTTCCCTGTCTAGAGACGTCGAGTTGGGAATCCCCCGCTTCCCTCTTTCCTTTTTTTAGGGCCCGCCCCCCTACACCTTGAAGTTATTTCACGGTACTTTTGGGACATGGGCCCTGAGGAAAAGGCTGTTTGTGACTTTCCCTTTTTTTTCCCCCCCTATAAACCCCTCCCAGAAAGAATTCGCCATCCGCCTCCGCCCCTTTGCTGCGGCCCTTATTCAGTCACAATTTCCCACGTCTGCGGTAGAGCAGGGCTAGTTATCCCCACCGGTCATATGCCCCCCAAATTTCTTCCCTTCTCTCCTGATCTTAAACCCGGTCTTTCTATCGGGACCCTCTCTTTAATGCGCCCAGGACTGTTAGAAGAGCATTCTAATGTTCCATCTTTTCTTGACGTCCTACTTCTGCTGTTGCTCTTTCGGTGTCCTTTCTCTCATGCGAGTTCTAGACTAGGCTTTGTTGCTCGTGCCTGCCCGGTCGCGGAGAGAGAGTCGAGCTTTCTGAGGCCCTCGTTTTTTCTTGCCTGTATGACAGAGTAAGTGAAAAGGCTCTCTATCTTCTGACTCGCAGTAAGAACCACCTGGACTTGCGCCTCCTTGTGTAAAGGTCTCTGATAAAGGAAGATTTCTTCCCTTCCTTCCTTCTGTCCCCCCCTCGTCCTCCCCTGACCCAAAGGCGAGGAGTCCTGCGAGGACCAGGCGCCCCTTTGACTCATTTTTTCATATTTTTGATCCCCTTCCCCTTTTTGTTGGTGTCTGATGAGGACAGGCAAAAGAATTTCTGGGTTAATCGTCTTTTGGTCTCGAAGCTGAGCTGTCCTCAGTCCGAGCCCCGGCTCTCAGAATTTTGGTACAATACCTCTAGCGCCAGCCGTACCCACGGCCCTTTTCGCTTGCCTCCTATCTCCTTTCTTCCTTTGCGAGGATATTCTTTTCCAGGCCTGAGTCACCCTCACCTCTTCCTCTAACACCATCCCCCTATCCCTTCCTCTCTTCCCCTAGCAATCCGCCCACACGTTCCTAGCACGAGTCTCCCACGCACAACCCCCCTCTCTGCTTCCGTAGCTTCAATGCTTTCTTGCCCATGTCCGACGGCCCTCTTATTCGTCGTCGGTTGGGACAATAATGGGACACTCATCTTATCGGGGTAGTCCTGGGTCAGTAAAACCGCGGGTCGAGGTATTGAGATGGGCGAGTTTCACGTGTTTGTGAGCTCTTTCGGCGGCAACCTGGTTAATCCCGGCCGCTCCCCCTCCTTTGGTGCGACGAGTCTTCTTGCGGAGTGCGCTTTTGTTGGTGGGACCCCCCCCGACTTGGACCCACCATTTTGGGCCCCCCTCTTTTTTCTCCCGATATACGCCCTTAAATCGACTCAGCCTACCTCCCGCCCCTATCAACTATGTGCCTCTGCCCTCTTTCCGACCCGGAAGTTCTTCCCAGATTTTTGCGATGCGCGTTCGAGAGTGGCCACCCCTGCATCTCCATTTTTTGGAAGTCCTCTTGTTTTCGCCCCCCATCAGCAAACGCGCTATTGACGCGGCAACAATCTCGGGCGCCCGTCCGCCCTATCCGCCCGGACGCCTGCCCCAGGTCACACTATGGCCCTAAGCAGCTCCGCTGACTTTGACTGACAAGCCCATAAAATAAGACAGCATCCTGTTCTGAGTCTCCTTTCCTCCCCTAAGAAACTACAGACCCCCAAGCGATGGCAAGAACTCGCTAAGTTCGGCATTCAGGCCAACAAAGAAGGAAGTGCAGTCGGGCATTCAACCACCGATGTACTCATCTCCATTCCCCAACGTCACTTCTTCTCCCCGTTTCCCCCTATTTTACCTATTAGACCAGCTCGGTGTTGATCCTCCCCCAATCAAGAAGACGTTATCTATCTTCTTAAGAGGTGACGAACATTCCCAAAGAGGGGGCGTTGAGAACTGCTTTCTGGAAGGCGACTTTCGGGGAGACCCCACTTAAGAGGGTTCGAGGAGGTTGCAACCTATATCGAGGAAAGAGTACGATTTACTCGCCTTTGCCGAAAGCACAAGTACGGACGTCAACCTCATGCTTTTTCATGTCTTCCTCCACCTCATGCTGAAGAAGCCCCCCGAGAGAGCTCCTAAGTCGAAATCAAAAGAAGGAGTGGGCGTGGGTCAAGGCTTTGGTCCTGAACCCTTGCCCCCATCCCAAAGGCATTAAAATGACAGGTTCCGAGTTATCCCCTAGTCAGTACCAGACTTTCACTGCTCCGGGCCGGGCAAGTTTTTGGTATACAAATCCGAAAAAAGGTAACCATGACCAAGGCCGCCTGCCCCACGACTACTCTGCGGACACCTCGAAACAGTCCCAGACACTGATAATGCCCGGGCGTCACCAAGACGCCCTTCAACAATAAGGCGTCGGGAGTCCCCCCGGACGTCCAGGTTACGGCGAAAAAAAAAGCCAAGAAGCTCGTGCCCAGGTAGGGAAACACCTACGGCTTAATTCAAGGAACAGCCCGCTTCCCGACAAGCCATTACTTACGTCTTTCTCTAGGACCAAGATACCACTTTCAGAGGTAATCACCCTTTTCCCCTTACGCCTTTAGTCCCTCTTTACGCCTAAACTTTCCCGTCCTGCCTGACAGCTCCGAAGTCCAACTCCCTTTGACTCCGCCTTCCCCACCATTTACCTGGACCTTCCCGGACGGGCGCGTGAGCGAATTGTGTCTTGCAGGAGCTAGAAATTTCCCTCCGCCGGACGGACACCCGGGTACTACGAAGCCTCACTTCCCCTACGTGAGAGCTGCCTTCCCTCCTATATGGTGTAAGTCTAGTCTGAACAGATTTAGCATTAGGCTGATGCCCTTTTTCCCTTCTTACCTTCCGGAGGAGATGTAGAGTGTGGTCTTTCTTGATCCAGGATGAGTCTATCTTCCCAGATGATTGACCCACTCGAGGTAATCCTCTTGGTCTGCCCACCTATTAAAGTATATCCTGGAAAGTCTACTCTCCTTTCAGAGCTCTCACCGTTCTGGCCTCTCTCCCAAGCCAGTTCGATTGCTAGACACTTACATATGCTTTTGATAAAACCCGGTTCGGCCCTTGATCCCCCCCCCAAGATCTAGACCACGTAGTATCTCTTCTATTCAAGGTCCGATCTCGCTCCTTACGATCTGATAAAAAGGGATGCTAGAGACGAAAGACCGCTCGATATTAGGAGGATCTATAACTTAACTCCACGGACTGAGGTGTGTCGGCGGGATAGATGCTGAGAGAGCATGCGGAGGCGTTGACTGGGCGCCCAAGGACTATGAGCACCAACTTGCGAGAAGTGACCCTGAAGAAAACACACGAACCTGATTCTTTTCACATCGACTGCTGTTCGGGTAAGGGATTGAAAACTTTCTTGCATTTGATGGCAAAAGTCACTCTAACCTGTAATATTCTCCCAGTTGGCCCGGTGAGAGCCCCTGGCTGATGTGATTACCAGGCGGCCCCACGAGCGACGCGGTCACGGGTCGGATTATTACAGGAATTGGGGAGGAAGTGAGTCAATTCCCCCCAGTTTGAGATCGCCCAAGAGTGGCAGGGGGAGAAGCGCAGTAAATTTGCATCCGACAAAAGAGGAAAGAGGAACCGGCACCCTTCAAAGGGCGGAAGGCGGTGTGGAACCCTGACGTATCTAAGCACGGAACAGGAAGATGAAGGCACGGGTACCTACGCGGACGAGGGCTCCATGGGGGGTGGTGGCTGAGGTAATCCCCTCTCGCTCGGTTAAAGCAAGAATTTGGTTGGCCCCGGGCGGGCACTCCTTTGCACAGCGTTTGCAGAGCGCACACTCGATCCCCTGACCTCCCCCCTAAAAAACATCACACCAATGGTAACGGCCGCGCTAGGTAAGCAAATCTCTTTAGGAAAAAGGCAAGCTCAAGTGAAGGAAGGCGACTAGACCGGACGGGGAAACCTCATTACCACAGCCCAGATGGGTTGCAGGAACCCTCTCACGCAGGTCTCTCCAGTGCGGGTTGGAAGCAGGAGGGACATTCGTAACCATCAAGGATCGCTCCGAGACGCCGAGGCCTCGTCAGAGACGAATGACGCCTAACGGCTGAGGTACTTGGATAACCGAAACGCTCTCCGGAACCTGGCCACGCATCGCAGGGTTTTGGGAAGTCCCCGCGGCCCGGCCCATCTGTTAGTCTTTGGAAAAACCGCATCAAATTACAACAGAAGAGACGTACGGGGAAAAAAGAGGAGGAGTCAAACTGCAGATGCGTTGCGGGTAATGATTTTTTAATTATGTTTCTTCTCTTCTCCCCAGGCGTACCACGAAGCTCTGGTTGCCGCGAAGAACACCGGAAGTCGACACTAAATCTTTCCTGAAGCCCCCTCTGATAACCTCAAAAAACGTCTACTCCTTCCGGCAGCGACCTTCGTTTCCCATTCGGATTTTAGGAGCGTCTCATCGGGTCTCTAGCTTCAGTTCGAAAGCTTCGATTCGGGAAAGGTAACTAAGACAAGATCCTTCTCCTATCCTTTTCTCTATAATTTTTTGATCAAGCCTTTCCCCTCAGCCGGGGTTACTCCCAAATTTGCAGCAGGTAGGAGTCCATCTCCAGAACGAAGACAGCTGATGGAGGCCGAGGAATCCGATAAAGTTGAGGTACCGATAGGGAACACTGCGCATTGTGTGACAGAAGAGAAGTAGGGGGTCCCAAGGTTCCAGCAAGACCTCCGGAGGAAGAAGCGGCCCCCTGGAGAAAGCGAGAGGAAAGTCCCTGGGCAGCCGGGAGAGTAACTCCCAACCCCAGAAGCCCCAGGGGATCGGAACCGCACCAACTTACCCCCTAATCTTCAGAAGGTTACCCTAATTCTCATGGGGACCTATCTTCCAGACGATTTAGTCCCCTTTTTCTTTTATTTATTATCTCGTATACGCCTTGAAGAAGCTCAGTGAGACACTTCTTGACCGAAAGAATTAGGTTGATTCCTGCCGAAGTAAGTGGAAGTCCGTCCGTGGCGAAAGGAAAGTCACCGAGTGAGGGAGTTGATCGTATCTGGATGTTCCTAACTCCTGGAGATTTTGAGAGTAGAGGACCCTGAATTAACCTCCGAATTTGAGTTAGTGTCCCTGACTTAGCCACCAGAAAGTTTCCCTCTACTAGAAAGCCTTTTCCCTTTCTTTAATTTTAGAGTCTAAACCAATGTTCAAATGACGAATGGACGTAGACTCTCTTTTTTCCCAACAGCCACTGCTTAGAACACCGTTAAGCCGCCTCACGTAAACGGTTTTTTTTATAAAGAGAATTGTCCCACTTTCCTCTCCCTTTAGGATAAGGCGGCACCCCGTTTGGATCTTACTCCCCTTTTTACAAATTTAATGAGGTGAATGTTATTTTTTTCCGGTTGTGGGTTTTAAAACCCGCTTTGTGAAGATCTCTGGACTCGTGCGTTCGTTTACCCTGTACATTAAGCATGGTTATCCCTTTTTTTTGGGAAGGTTGAGATAACTTTAGCCCCCCACGCTAAAAAGCGTCACTTTTTTACTTCGACTTCAAGAAGATAGAAGTATTCCTGTTTGTTCAGGGCCAGACTCCCTTCCGATAGTGGTACTCTCACGTAATAGAGATTTCCTTTCACCGATCAGGACCCCTAGTAGTAAGTTTGCGTTCTCTTGACTGGGAAATGAAGCTCTCGACGTGCCGTTCTCTTTGGTGGTGCCCCTCTCCCTGTCCCTCAACTTTTTTCCCGTCCCAGCGGTGTTGCGGGTCGGTCAGACGCCTTTAGATTCCAGGCTTGGTAGTGTTCCTTCTCCAGAGCCTAGATCTAAGATGTTCCCCCCCCCAGGTCTTTTCGGAAGCCGAGGGCCCGTTTTTTCACCGGGTCATGGAATTCCCCGGATTTTTTGCAGTCCCGTCCCGCTTTCCCGTCGGAATGGTTCCATTAACAATTGGAGGACGTTCCCCCAGATTTTTCCGGTAACTTTTATATGCTAACACGTTGCCCCGGGCCCTGATTAAGGAGGATTAGGTGCGGGTCATGTCAAGGTGTCTCCTCCCCCCTCCTAGTTTTTTACCCCCTTGGTTGTAGTAGTTGACAACGATTGACCTCCCGCTGGCGCCCATGTCTTTTCGTCTCAGTAATCGGTGGTCTTGGAGGGGATTAACCCCCCCTCCGGGCAGGGAGTTCACGTTTGCAAGTTACTCCTCCCCTCGCTCGCCCCTGCTTCCGGCAAGTCAGGAGTCGTGGCGGCTTATGGCAAGCCGGGCCACATGTGTGAGGTATGGATTTGCAACTCTTTTCCTTTACCTTTTCGTTTTATCCTGGCGAGAGCCCAGGATGTTGTCCGCCATTTGTTTAAACCCCCCTTCCAGCAAGCACGTCGGGGATCTGTATCCCCCTAGTCTGGAGGAGGCAGATTAAGCCCCTTCGGTCTTGTCAGCTTCCCCATCCCCCCTTTGCCCCCATTCTGCAATTTTCCAATATCCCCTAGTAAATTATACATCTTCCCCCTCGTCATTTTTGGAGGCACCCTGCGAAGTCCCCACTTTTCCGTCCCCTAGCGATCTCTTCTAATGCAAGCGCTAACCCGAGAGGCTATTGTTTGTGTGAGTTTTTAGTCTCTTCCCTTCATCGTGTTTTTCTTCAGCAGAGAGAGGACTCTCTTTAAGACGTTTTTCGTTTTGAACCTTTCGGGTGAGAAAAAACATTCGCCTGACCCGCTACTGCTTTACGACGTCCAAGGTTGACTTCCCCCCCTGACTTCCTCCCTCGTAAGGAGCCCGGCGTCTTTTTTTCCAGGATTGGCTCTTATGGTCACCTTGATTCAGGTTCAGGACCTTACGTTCCTTTCTCATCGACCTCCTTCTTTGAAGGACTTTGAAAAGGAGAAATTCTTTTGGCCGC
>Ga0179593_1608307_pt1 | contig 10608 bp, 13 predicted proteins | sample CZODoug2_1_08_16_FD_185931 | JGI IMG/M metagenome (GOLD analysis project Ga0179593, IMG submission 185931) | Vadose zone soil fungal communities from Angelo Coast Range Reserve, California, USA - CZODoug2_1_08_16fungal (PacBio error correction) | ecosystem: Environmental > Terrestrial > Soil >... | reverse complement strand
GCCCCACGATTTTCGATGTACAAAGCTATCCAAGTGATGCACTCCCGGCCCCCTGAGAATTTTCCCTTCCCCCCCAGAAAAATTTACCGACACAGAATTTTCCCCCCCGCGCTCCAAAGGGTCCTAGCCCTACCGTTGCGCTCACGTTCGCGTCCCCAAACAATGCTTTCTTTCTGTTCGTTTTCCCCCCCCGGATGCTTACCCCTTTTTGGCTTTTTCCCCCCCCACTAATCTTCCTTTTTCCTCCGGGCCTTCCTTTGATAGGAAGTCATCGGCCGATTAGTTGTCGTGCGACTAGCGATACCTTCTTTGAAACTCTTATTCCTTTTTTTTTCCTTCCGGCAGTTGGCGCGTCCCCCCTCGGCCATATCATGCCGCTGTCCTTTCGTAGTAAAGGCGACGAAATCGATGCGTCCGTCTCTGTCATCGAGACTTCATTGCTGCTTCCTTCCTGATAATGCGCCCCTCTTCTTGATTCTTGATTCCTTCGGACGAGTTCATCGTCATGTGCGAAGTGATCATTCTGGCACCCCTTGCGCGGTCTGCGCGTCTCCCCCCCTGCGCTGCTTTCTTTTCATCCAAAGGAGTAGTTGTTTGGCACGGTTGCCATCAACAGTGCGGTGCTTGGCCTCCTCCGCGAGCCCATAAAGGAAGAAGAGTTATCCTTTTTCGTGAGTTACCTGGGGTTTTTTGTGTGCCACTCCGGCCGTTTGGGGAGTTGGGTGTACAATCCTCTTACCTTCTCTCCTGGGGGTTCGGTTTTTCTTGGTTTTTTTTTTTTTTTTCTTTTTTTTTTATTTTTTGTTTTTCTTTTCCTTTTTCGGTTTTCTTTGGGGTTGGTCTTTTTGCTTCCTGCCTCTTTTTTTTTTTTTTTTTTTTTTTTTTTTTCTTTCGGTGTCGCGGTTCTTTTTCCCCCCACACGGCTTCTGGTCGATTCTCTTATTTCTGGCAGCGGGTCTTTTTCCGAAAGAGCTGCTCCGCTCCGGCGCGAACTTTCGACTGAGAGCTGTCGTCCATTTTCTTTCTTCCCGCCCGGCGCCGCTTCGGAGCAGCGCAGACAGTTTGACGGCTGGCTCGTTTGAGCGGTCCGGCCATATCCGTCCCCTCCTCCCCCCTGATCCTTTTTTGGGTATCGCAGGAAATTCCCTAACTGCTGCTCTATGTTTGAAGCCCCTAGATAACCGTCTCCCCTGGCCCTTTGGAGGATGAAAGTGGCAAGAATCCTCCTTTGTCCCTTTACCTTTGGCAGTGGAGCCGGGCTTCTTCTAGCACACATGAATTTCCCGATTGTCCTTCTTTGGACAAGGTCAAGTCCCTGGGCTCCCCCCCCGAGTTTTTTGAAAATATACCACCGAGTTTCCTCTTTCCCATTAACCGAGTGCTCGAAAGGCTGATGCTTCTGACCCGAGAGGGGCTATCCCCCTCTCTATTAAGATAGGAGCTTTCTTTCGCGCCCGACTCTAACTCTCGGCGACAGCCCCTTTTGTTTGCGCCTGTCTGCCTTAAAGTGGCTTCGAAAAAGACCACCAAACAACTAAAACACAACCACCCCCCCAAAAACCCCCACCAAAAACCACACCAAAACCCCCCAAAAACAAACCCCCCAAAAAAAAAAAAAACCCCACCCCACAAAAAAACCCCCCCCAAAACAAAAAAAACCCCCCTGCTCCGTCCTTCTTCTCTCCCCAAAACCCCCCCAAAACCCCCCCCCCCCCCCAAAAATCCCCCAAACCCAAAACCAACCCAAAACACACAAAAAAAAAAACCCCCACCAAAAAAAACCCCCCCACAAAAAAAACCCCCCCCACACCCCCAAAAAACCACACCCAACACCCCCAAAAAAACACCCAAAAAAAAAAACCCCCCCCAAAAAAAACCCCACCCCCCACCCAAAAACCCCCCCAACCCCCCCCACCAAACCCCCCCCCCCCCCCCCCCAAAAAAACCCCCCCCCCCCCCAAACACCCCACCCCCCCCCCCCCCCCCCCCCCCCCCCCACCCCCCCCCCCCCAAACCCCCCCCCCCCAAACCCACCCCCAAAAACCCCCCCCCCCCCCCCCCCCCAAAAATTGTGTGTGTCTCTCCGACTAGACGTGCGCGACCCCCCCTCTTCTTTCCATCGGCTTTTCTTTTTCTCAGAACTCCTTTGACCACCAGTCACCGTATCCTCCTTTCGAAGAGCAAACTTTCCAGGGCTAGAACGGAAATACCCCCCCCCTTTGCAGGTAACTTCGTATTTTCGGGAGCTCCCACCACGTTCTACACCTAATTTTCTCTTGGTGCCTTTCCCTCAGAACTTCTTTAGTGCAAAACCGGCACCCTTCCAGTGTTTCCCTCTCCGGCGAGACCCCGCCCACTACCTTCCCCCCCGATCGCCTCCCGGTTGAACTCTTTTCAATGTGCGTCTTCTCAGGCGAGGGTCTTCGTAGGGACAGATTTGCCCTCTTTTTCTCTTACATCTTCCCTTTCCTAGATCTTTCCCTATGTCGCCTCCGTGTGCTTGTATGCGCTTTTCTACACTATAGTCCCCATCGGGATTCGGGCCCCTCCACGCCCGCAGCCCTGCGCCATCCTCCGGCCTCTCGAAGGAGATCCGCCCCGGAAACCTCCCCAAATCGTTAACTCTGTGACCTCTATCTCACCAGGCTATTATCCCTTATTTCAATATATATCTTCCCCCCTCATAATTTGTGGGTGTTTCTATAGGAGACTGTGCCTTACGTCTCCCCTCATGGGATATCCCGCCCTGCTCCTCCCCTTTCTCCCGACACCATATCTTTTTGAAACAGATTTGGTGCGGTTGCGGATGAAGGATCTCTTTGCGAAGGCTAGGCCTTGGGACCGGTTTCCTGGACTAGGGCCTTTCCGATGGGTGATTATTCGAGGTAATCGCGTCGCCCCAACCTTGCCCAACTCAAGGCTGGTTGGGCCGACAGCCAGTAGGAGAAATAAGCTCGTCTGTTCGATCTTCCCCCACTTCCCGCTACTGTGACCCTCCCCCTATCACGACCACCTTGCCCATTTTAGTTTCCCGCAGGAGATCGCCAGGAGGTCGAAAAGCAGCATCTTTCTCTTTTTCCATGGATTGCCTGTTGAAAGACTGGTTTTTCCTGATGCCGACAAAGCTTCCCCCCCCCCCACCATACGAATTTTTTTTCTCTATCTTTGAGACCCGTCTATTCTCCTTCCCGAAATCCTCCAGGCGTAAATGTATTCGTTTCCCCTTTTACTGTTGTTCTTACCTTCCTAACTTTGTGGTAGTACTACTGGCGTTCTGACTCCTCCCTTTTTCCGACAGCTGGGCTTTTTTCTTAGACGGGTGATCGTGTAGCCCACATTGTATGTTCAGAAGAAAGTTTTCTTCGTGCAGGACAAGGGCGCCGGCGGAGTAATTTTGACGTTCCCTCAGCTTCCTTTACTTCCCCCCCCTTCTCTCTCTTGTATATCGATTTTAGAAAAGCGAGGTACTTCCAGGCATCAGTTCTGCGAATTTTTCCCTTCCAAGTCCTTTTGTGAGAGGTTTTTCCCCCAACCTCCTCCCCCCCGAGTGGGTCCCGAACAGGACTTGTGCCCTGTAAAACCTTTCCAAAGCTCCCCCTCCCGGGAAGCATCTTCCATCTCCGTGTCTGGTACGTCTTAGATCGATGACTCCCTTTCATACCAGTTGAAGCACGCTTCCGTATTCCCTATTGACTGACAAGCCCCTCGAGGAAAGCAAACCGAAATTCCCTTTCTGAACGTCCCCAAGGCCTATCATTGCGGCTCTTTCTGTACGATTTTCCGCTCAACACTGCCTCCCTCAGACACTTGTATGCGCGCTCCTTAATCTTAGGACCCCCTTTCTGAAGGCCCCCCTCCTTATCTTCATACTCTGAAACCGTATTTTCTCTCCTGCAGTCGTTCGGCTTCAATCCCCAGCTGCAGCTTTCTCCTAGAAGTACTAGACATCCTCAAGAAGCCCCCTGCGTCGGATCATTATTTCTCCCCCCTTCTTTCCCTGCAAACGCACTTGTTTTGCCAACGTGCCAACAAGCCCCTCATTTGGATGAGATCGATCTCCTGCTCTCAGGTATCCTGGTATCTCCCCTCTCCCCCTTCGCGATCCCTAGTCCCCACCTTCTGCCAGGGAAATGTCCGCCTCGCCTCTCAATTAGGGGCGCAGTTCCAAAACGGGCATTAAACCATCTTATTCTCTCTTCCAGCGCCCCTTCATATGCATAGATGTAGTCCGGGTTTAACAGCTCCCCTCGCAGCCTTTTCTCCCAACTGCCCCCGACTCCTCTTCCCTCCCCTCCTCTCAATCCTGCACTTACTGGTCGACATTCCAGACATCCTTTGCTCGATCGCAACGAACTCCTCTTCCCTTGGCACCTTTTTTCGTCTCCGCTTCCCCCCCTCCCTTGATGGCATCTTTTGATTCTCGTTATTGAAACGAAATTCTCTCCCCTTGTTGATCAATTGCCACTTATTTTTGGGAACGATGCCTGTTTTTGAACGGTCTTTCTTCCTTTGAGAGCTTATCTGTTTCTTTCCTTACACTCTGTGTTCGGTCTTTTTGTTTCCGCTTTTTCTGTCCGGTTGCGTCTTCCACTGCGAATCCCTTTTTTCCTCGTTATTTGAACATCGAAAATGGACATCTCTCCTCCTCCGCCTAGTTGTATCCCTGCGATCCCCTCTCTTCCAAGTTCCCCCTCCCTACCTTTAATTGCCCAATCGGGAACCCGCCCTTTTCGACCGAACTTTTTATTCAATCGAAACAGTCCTCACTTTTACGAGAAGCTTCGCGCCCCTCAGGTGAGTAGACGAACCTGATACCAGTTTCCTATCAATTGGCGTTTCTAACGATTGCACGTCCCTCCCCTCCCCTTGTCGGCGACGCCTCCTTTCTTTTCTTCGGTCATCTTCGGGAAATGTCCGACCCCTTTTTTGCAGGATTAGCTTTTTTCTTATATTTCACTGCTAGGAAGTTTCCTTAAAAGTCGGTCTGGCGAAGGTTGGTTTAGTCCACCCTCGTCTTGCCTCAGGAGGCGCGGTCTAGACCTCCATTTCCCCTTCTGCAGTTTTTTGATCCTGCGGTGATCTCACCGGTGCTTTTCCTTTCTCGCATGTGAGAATATCGCGATGGAAACCTCTCGATGCCGAGAAGAGGAAGCAGTATTAATGTGGGTTTCTCTAACTCCATATTGTAGCTTTGTTTCCCCCCCCCTCCCTGCGTTGATTGGCCCTTTGTCTCCCCAAGACATCTCTGTTTTCAAGGGTTGAGAGCTTCTTTCCTCACGTTATGGATTGCTTGCCTTCGATTTTTTTTTGGGGGATTGATGATTCCCCCTAGTCGCTTCCTCTCCCCTTCCCGATAACACTTTTTTTTCCTTTCCACCATAGAGGAATCTGTAGGGGCTTACTTAAGCCCGTTCCTCCTACCGATCAACTCCTCGGATGGCCGCTTAGGTCCCTTCCCCTCAAAAGGACTTGAAGAAATGACCCTTTTCTGTAGAGGCAGCCAGTGAAATGCTGCCTCTTTTCTTTCTGTGCTGCCTCATATGCTTCTTTTTTTTCTCCCTTAAAACTTTTCTGTATGAAAGTGACCGCCCCCCTCCCTCTGCCAGCCCCTCCACTCTTTCCAGCTCCCTTTTTTTTTGTGTTTTTTGTTCTTTTGAGCTCACCCCTGAAGGCCGCTTTTCAATTGGTTGGACCCCTCCCCTTCCAGGGATGTCCCTCCGAACCCCCCCCATTCTTTTAACCCTCCCACCAGAGCTGTCTCCTCTGGGAGGAACCTTCCCCGAAGTTTTTGATGCTGTTTCTGGGCTCAAATCGTGATCCATCTCCCTTTTTTCCGGACGGCCTAAGCCGGGGAATAAAGTCAAAGATGCTCCCTTCCCCCTCCGGTGATTTGCCTCCAGTGGCTCTTCCCCGACCGTTTTGGGTCCCCCTCCCTTCCTGAAGCCACATCTTTTTCCTCACATCGGATGCGGCCGTAAAAATCCAGCAGTACTGTTTTTTTCCCCCTATCCACGGGCTCCTTAGATTCCTTTGCCGGCCAACCCTGAGTTCCCCTTCCTTATTTTCGGGAGGTATCTCCCTTTCCCCACAGTTTCTAAGAGTCGACAATTTTTTCTTTTGTGGCCGCCTTTTCTGTCGCCCCCCCATGAGTCCCCCCCTTCCCGAATGGTTCGCCCCGAGACGCGAGACAGTGCCTTTTCTCCTCACTTACGCGATCTTTTTGCTGCGGCACTTTGTTCCTACCCTCCAAACGAACCCTCCTTGGAAAGGTGGTTCTATCTCAGCTATTCGTCCCCTTTCTCTGGATTCATTATTCATGACGTCATCGACCCTTCTGCCATACTGAGGTCCTTCGCATGACCAGACGTTACCTTGGAATTTTCTCGGGGCCCAACATCATCGAAGATCCCTGCCCTCTTCTTCCTCACAGAAACTGCGTACCCCGTCGATGACGACCGGAAAGAGAGTCCTTTCTCTCCAGCATAAGCCCCCACGTTAAACTCTATTTTGTCTTTCTCCTTGTAGAGAGGGCTAGAAAAATTAGAGTTATATCTTAGGGACCCTCCTTCCATAATAATCCTTTTTTTATCTCGCCCGAAAGAAGATCCTGAATGAACCCAAAACTCTGCCAGAGATCAAGTTTTCCCTTCCAAAACGATTTTGAAAGATTTTGCGGTTTCGGATGAGTCCCTTCCTGCATGAAAGTTTCTTTCCTTTTTTTTTGAAGCAGGTGTGATGGTATTTCCCTACGGGTGCAACCATAGGAGTAGGTATGTTCGAGCAGCTTCTCCCCCCCGCCTTGCAAATTCAAACCGGCGGGTCCTCCCTAGGCCTCCTAATATCTTATTGCTTTCCCCCGACATCCGCAAAGCTGTCCGCTCGAAGCTTTCCCTCAGTTGGCTTTTAACTCCCCTCCGATTTAGTTTTTTTTCACCCTCCGGCGATAGCCCCCCATTAAAAGAAACCCCCTCTTTAGTAGTAGTTGCTTCCGAAAATCCACTGTCTCGCGTCCCTCTGTCCCCCCACTTTTTTTGTTGGCACTCCTCCGACGTTAATGATGCTTCCCAAGCGGACACCCTCTCCCTTTCTGGTCGTTCTTCTCGGTTGGTTCCCTCCCCCTCCATCCCACCGAAAATCCCCCCCTCAAAGAACCCTCCTTTCCGTTAGATCCTTCTCTTTTTTTGCGATCCTCCACGTTGCATCCTCTCTTCTGCTGGAGTAGTTCCGGCCGCATCTGCTCCCCGACGCAACAGTCTAGCGGCGTGGGCCCCTACTTGTTTTCCTTCTTCCACGGCCGGATCAGGAAGTTGGGCGACTCCCCTCCCTCCGTGTACTTTTTTCCTCCCTTAACTTCCCCCTTCCCCTTCATTTTCTGCCCTCTTCGATATGATGTTTTTATTAGCCCCATCGCGCCCTTTCAGCCGTCCCTCAAACTTCGGTGAATCTAATCCTTCTCCTCCCTTTGTTGACTAGGTTCTCGAAGAAAGGCCCTCCCTTTGGTTTCAGGGCTCCCACCCCCTTTCAAAGTCTAGTTCTTTTTTCTTTCCTCCGCATCCGGTCCGAGATGCAGCATCCGTCCGTGTCGGGTCCTCTTAGCCGAATTCCCTCCAAGTTGGCAGCAAGTCCCCCCATTTGACGCAATATTGACTGTTTCTTTTTTTTTTTTTTTTTTTTTTTTCCGATCCTCATCCCCTTCTTATGAATTCCTGCCTGCTACCTCCCCCTTCCCGACCCCGTCCTTGGCCTCTTCTTTTCGGACCGGCGGCCATACGATCGCTCTTCCCCTCTCTTCGGCGCCTTTCCGCTAAATCTCAGCGACGCTCCTTTTTTTTCGCCGAAAAGCTTCCGTGCGCGCGGACTCGGGTTTAGCCTCCCCTTCCCCCTTATCTAATCCTAGAAGTCCTCGACTTCTGCCCGACGAGGCTCCCTCCTGCGCGCCTTTTTGAGTTCAAGTCTTCCCTATGGGTGCTTCTCAAACCGTGGCCACCCCCCCCCCAACCAGCAATCTCTTTTCTTGAGCTTTCGCCATTCCTTCCTCCTTCTGAGGCACTCCACCGCGAAAGGTTGGAAATCGTCCCTCGAAATTGAGCACATTGCGCCTTTCCTTCTTTCCCGTCAGACTTTCCCTTGCCTCCTAGGCGCGGCTCTCCCCCTACCCCGGAAAGCATTGAAACTCTTTTGGTATCGCTGTTTCCGAATTTTCGTCGCCGGGCGCCCCCCCCTCGCCGATAGGCGGACTTCTCTCCCCATGCGAGAAGATGAACTACCTCTTCCAGCGAATAATGCCTTCCTTTTTTTCCCCCATTTCACTCTCTCTCGCACGAAGATCTTTTAACGCGCCGCTTTTTTAAGACTCGGAGGATCCTTGCCCTCTGAAGGGCCCTTTTTTACAACGCCCGAACTGTTTTTTTCTCCCTCCTCCATAGCTTTTGGCGGCCGCTCCGGCGAGCGGAATCTTTTTCCTTTCTTCCCCTTGACTTTAATACAATTCTTCCCCATTTTTCTGTGTTTCCGTCACTTTCTGTTCTTTTGGCGAACTGAGTTGCAGCCCTTTTCATCGCTTAGCGATACCCAAATCGGCAGGGACAATTTCCCCCTCCTACGTTGGGTTCCCGGCGCTCTTTCGAAGCGATTCAACTCTTCAGTCCCCCTTCCCTTCTGCCCCTCTGAATTGCCCAATCGGACCACTCCTTTTTCGACCGAAAACAGAATTTATTTCATTTTTTTTTCCCCCTAGAAGCGCGCCAAATTTTCCTCTCCTACCCTTGCGCTCCTTTCCAAACTGAACCTCCTCCTTGGTCGAAACCTTACCCCCCCCCCCCCGGTTTTCTTCTATCAAATTGCGTTTCAAGATGACATCGAGACCTTTTTCGCCGGGATGTGCAGTTTTTGATTGATCGAGCCGATTTTCGGGAAATGTAGACACCCTTGAAGGACTCCTTTTCCTTCGGCAGTTTTTTTTTGCCTATCGGCCGCTCGAAGCTGTTTTCTCTCCCATAGATGAACTTTCGGAGGAGATGTAAGCTTTACTCCCACTTTCAGCGTTTGGTGGTGATGTTTAGTTTTTTTTGGGTGAGTTGGTTGGGGGGGGTTGGTTTATTTTTTGGGGGGTTCACATTGCCGTTTCTCCCAAGGCGATCTTTCCTATTCCTCTCGACACGGATCTCGAGTTATACTTGACGTCCCTTTTCCTTCCTTTTTCATCTCGATGCATGTGCTCTCCTGGTAGGCGGTCCCCGACTGTCTCTCTCTGCTCAATCCCCCAAATTATTTCTTTGTGTGGCACGGTTGGCAGTTCCACCATTGAGTGCTTTTTTTCTTCCCTTCCTCTTCGTAGATCTCGACTCCGCCGCTTGTTCTTTCCTTCTCTCCGAGGAGGCCTATGAAGCGCTTTTTCTTCTTCGATACGTCGTTCTTTTCGTCATCTTCTTCCTGGTCTCCCTCGAATTCTCTGTCGACATTTGTGCTCGCCCGAAGTCCTCCTCAAGTTCGCCGACCTCCGGCTGGCCTTTCAGTCCAACCCCCCCCCCTTGAAGGAAATAAATCTTTCCCCTTGCAGTAGTTCTCCTTTTCGCGAGCAGGAAATTCCAGAAATCGGTTGAGGCTGCCGCTCCCTGTTTTTTTTTTTCTATTTTTTTCTTTTTTTTTCTTTTTTGCCCTCTAAGGATTTATCGATGGAGGATGAATTTCCCCCCAGGAATAGCGAAGATTCCCCCTAAAAGTTCTTATGGATTCCACGGATTTTGAGAGCACCCCTTCCGGAAGACATGAGGTTTCCCACGGAAATGCCCGTCCCTGGGACGGGACTGCGTTTTTTTCCGGATTTCACTTCCCCACCCCTCCTGTAGAAGATTTTTCTTAAACCCCCTGATTTTTCGTCTAACTTTTTGAGAGCTTGGTCTCCCAAATAAGATTCCTTTTATAGGCGCAGGCCTTCCGGGACATCCCCCAGATGCGCTTGGGGTTACAACGTCCTTTTCAAATGTATTTACGGAAAGTGGATACCTCACCCCCAGTCGTGGGCTCCAAGATCCCTCCTCCTTGCGAAAGGCCACATCTGAGGCAGTATTTACTGACACCGATCAAGTTTATCCTGTCCTCCTCCCTTTCGAACCCTTTCCAGTTTCGAACGGAAATACGACTTTCCGGTAAATGAGGACCTTTTTTGAGTATCTACCCTTGAGAACCCCCGAAATTTCGTTTGGTTGGCCTGATTTTTCCTTTCAGTAAAGAGGTCTTACAAACCAGGCAATCAAGTTTTGTAGCCCCTTCTTCGAAGCTATTACCTTTTCGATCTGGTGGGGCTGTTTGCGCTCGGCCCCCGAAAATCGTGCGGTGTCGTGATCTTCGTTCTTTTTCGCTTCGTAGCGGCCTCTTTTTTTCCCCGGAATGTCGTGTCTCCCTAATCCTCCTGCACTGCTCCAACGCGTTGTTCCCTTTGCACTGTTTTGCGAGTGCTCTCCGCCAATCTCCACCCGTCTCCCTGGCCCTTGCTTCGGCAAGAATTTCGAGCCGGCATCTCTTGCCCTCCTCTCCGCATCCTGTTTTTTTTTTCCCCCCCCAAAATCCGTTCAAACGCTCTTCGACATTCGCAACGGGATTTTCTTC
>Ga0179593_1578400_pt1 | contig 10608 bp, 12 predicted proteins | sample CZODoug2_1_08_16_FD_185931 | JGI IMG/M metagenome (GOLD analysis project Ga0179593, IMG submission 185931) | Vadose zone soil fungal communities from Angelo Coast Range Reserve, California, USA - CZODoug2_1_08_16fungal (PacBio error correction) | ecosystem: Environmental > Terrestrial > Soil >... | reverse complement strand
CCCATCGTAGTTGGAGAAATGAGTAATGCCGCTTCTTCCCCGCAAAGGGTAAGAGGTTATTTTTGTTCAATCACCCCTCCTGCTTGTCCGTCTTCTTAACGCAAGTTTTTCGCGGCCCATGGTTCCCGAACACATTGGACGTCTCTTTCCCCCCCCTCCCCTACCAGACTCCCTTGTCGGCCTTCTTTGGTGGTCCCCCTTAATTCCTCCTCCTTCAATCCTTATGACCAATCCCCCGGCCCTTATAAAGCGACGGCACAAGAAGAATCACCCCCCAATAGTAGTTGTTGTTCTTGCGCCTTCACACCCTCCTTTTCCACGGCCTTATAATCCCGGCTTTTTTCTCCTGGTGACTCCCCAATAGATTAATTTCTCCTCTCCCCAGCTTTGGTCGGTCAGAAGACAGACACTTCCTCCCTCATGTATTGCTGCCGGCCCTTCCAGTCTAATACCTCCCAAGCCCCTCCGCAGGAGCCTGCTGTACGATCCCCAGTTGTATGGTGACAATTTCTAAGGTACGGATCCACCCCCGGATACCTTTTCTTATAAACGGTTTCTTTTCGGACTGTTTTCTTATTCCGATTTACGGATTTGAATTTCCGACCCTCCCCCCCACCCATCGCGGCTCCCGTCTCTCTTTTTATTCCCTCCTTGTCTCTCCGCTCGATTCTACGCATTGATAAAGATCCTTCCCCCCCCTGTCCCCTCGACATCTAGTATTTGTTGAGTCCCACGTTTCTTTCTTTGGTATTATTGATACCATCACGACTCCGCCTCCCGCCCGATTCACCCCCCACCCCCCCCCCCAGGCCACAAACACACATGCGGAACCCCCCCCCCCCCCCCCATCTCCCCCAGCACACGTTTCTACTGTTTTGTTTCCCCGCATTTCAAAGTAATCGATGGTTTAGCAGGGCCCCCTACCCTTTCCTTCCTGTTCGAGGCCAATCTCTTCAATTCCCCCAAGGATATAACTTTTGCATTCTTCCGCAGAGCGCTGCCACACGTCTTTCCCCTGCCTCTTCAAGCAGTCTTCTTCTTCGAACTTTAGACGTGGTCACCCCCCAGCACTATCACTTCAGCCCCTCCCCCTCAAGGTTTCACCCCCCAACTCTAATATGTCCCCCGTCATACAGATTACCCTCTTGCATCTCTCTCTTCTTTCTCTTCGTCTAGGGCGACTGAAATTCATTTCTACCCTTTCTCTTTGTCCTACGTCTCATTTTGAGCCATTTCATTCCCCCGTTTCGGAGAACCTAGCAACAAGACTGCCCCACCTTTTCCCCTTTTTTTTCCCTGCTTGACGGATGCCTGTGGTTCTTTGTTGCTTCTATTCCTTTAAACAAGCGCTATTTCGGCGAGTACTTTCCCCCCCTGAATCGCGCGCGGAATCTTGGATGTGACTCAATTTCTGACATTACCTTGCTGGGAAGAAGGAGGTGATATTTTGGACACACCGTCCTTTTCCTTTTTTTCCTTCTTTCTTTTTTACGTCCAGCCCCCCCGTATTCCTTTTCCCGTTTGAGTTATTGGTCTTTTCGGCTGTTGATTTAGAACAGGTGCGGTTGGCTGGTCGTGCTTCCTTCCCTATAATCCCCTTTTTTTTTTGGAAGAATGCGTTTCCGGGAGTAGCCTCCTCTCCCTTTTGGGTCAAGTTGAGGCTTGTTTCCGCCGTTCCATTCTTGACCGCCTCTTGTTTTCACCCTTCCCCTCAACAATCGACGCTGAACCGTTTTCGATCCCCCCCCACTAAATAGATCGTAGTTCGTTCTTTCCCTCCCTTTCCTCCCGTTCCACTTCATCTCCTGGTTTCGGGTCTATGGTCAGTCATATATTTCGCCTTAATCTTGTGTCCTCGCTGGAGTCTCACCTCCCAGTTCTTTTTCCCCTGAAGATATTTCCTTGTTATCCCCTCTCTTTTTTTTATGTCTCGTGGGTTTTTATACCAAAAAGGCTTTTTTGCCTTTCCGGGTCCCAGCGAGTACCCTCCTTTCTCGGTACTTCTTTCTTGTGGGATATTTTTCTACTGTAAGTCCAGCATTTTCTCCTGCACAAGTCGTTGGAGTCAACATGTGTCCTCTGAAACTGTCGGTTCCGACATAGTGTTCTCTATGCCTCCTTTGTCAAAGACGGCCTGGTTGTTCCCTCTCCTTGGTCTTATGCGCCATTCAGGACCAGGCATAAATTTGGTATCCTGCATCTCCCTTTCTCTTCACGGGATATTTTTTTTTTCCCTACTCGTAAAAGCGGTTATTCTCCTCCCGAGGGGCTTATTCCCTCCCGAGTCTCCGTGGGAGTTCCCTCCGCGTTTCGATAAAGTCCTCCAAACCCCCCGAGAAGACGTGATATCCGACCACCCAGTCGAAAGATTTTTTTTCGGCCCCCCTTCATGGTCCATGCCCCCCCCAAAAATTATTTAGGCTTCTCCGGTCGGAAGTTAGAAGAGTTAGCCCCTTCGATCAGTTTCCAGTCCCCTGATCCCCATTTTTGATGTTTCAACACCAACCCAAGGGCTTTGCCCATCTGTTCAATACTAGACCCAGCTTCTCCCCCTCCCTCCATATCTTGTACTTCAAGCCTTTCGTCGTGTGAGTCATCAAGTACCTATTCTCCCACGTCGTGCTTATGCTGCAGCGGGTAACTTTTGTTTTCCCCCCGCAACAGCCACATCCACCTTCAACAAAACCCCTCGTCCCATCATCCCCTCAGCACTGAAGGAAACATTGTCCCCTACTTTAGCACCGGTACGCTTTATGCTCTCAATCGTCTTTTTGTCTCTTCTGCGCCATATTGCATTTTAGGGTCTTTCATAATTTTGGATGGAAAAGTGGACCTTGATTACATCTAAAGCAGTTTTGACTTCAAAATTTGCAAACGTTGTCCCCTTACCCTCGTTGGTACAAGTTCTTTCAGGTCCAACGTCTAGATGATGAGGTAGGCCGTGCCCGTCCCCTTCTTCCCAAATTTCTTCCTCTTATTAGATGCCCCCCAGTCCCCCACCCCCCTGGTTTTCATTTGCATCCCTTGGTTGGACTTCGCGCACAGTTCCCGACTGTCACTGCATTGTTGGCAAGTAGATTTGCCCCCCTTCTATAGAAATTATAGCCTCTTTTTCCTGATGTTCTCCCCCCCCCCCCAAAACAGCTCAAGAGCTTTTTTTTTTTTGAACACACACGGATAAGCTCGATCCTTCGATCCCCCGCCCAAAAACCTCCCATGAGGTTGTTTGAGAAAGAAAGAAGGTCCGTTTCTTCTTCCCTTTTTTTTTTGTGATGTTTTTTCTCCTTTATGGCTGGGGTACGAAACCTCCACTCCACCATGACGAGGCGGACGTTGTTTTCCCCCTCCCAGTTTACCACGGAGTGTTAACTTAAAAATTTGCCTTTCGTCCCTCCCTTCCCCTTTCAATTGGTATTCACCGTCTGCCTGTTTCGGTGCCCCTGTGTTCTTTCCCATCTTGGCGTGGTGCACGCCGAGTTGAAAACCTTTCCTTTCCTTTCCCTTTTTTCCTGTGATGGACAAGCTGTTTCTTCAACACCCACTTTTGGTCGGCTTTCCTAAGCCATTTCCTTTCCTTCCCCCGAAGTCTTGCGTCAGACGTTTTGGTCTGGAGTTCCCCTTTCATTTGTGCAACCTTGGCCCTCCCCCCCCCTTCTATATCCTCCCTGTTGTTGTTTATGTTCGGTGCACCCTCCTTTTTTCCCCCTGATTCTACGGACCGCTCCGAGAAACCCCCGCCACCCCCTTTTCCCCCAAATCGTAGGATTCCGCCTCCTCCTTGGGCCTTCCCTTGCACATCGGAATTCACTAGTGCATTGTTCGGAAAATTCTACTCTTGTCAGACTTTTTTTGATTTTCTGCTTATTTCCACTCGTCGCCCAAGCAATCAAGACCCACCAGTTCCTGGCCGCTGACTGCTCTTACTAATTTTATTACGGCTCGTAGCTTCCCTCAATGACGGGAACATCGACTGGCACCTCCATTTTCGTTGACCCGAGTTCTTCTTTTTTGGACCGATTTTTCTGGGTCAGATACCAACCTCAGAAAACCCCCCACCTCCCCTTTTCTTTCCTCAGTCTCAACTTGGTTTTTTCTCTTCCTGATATCTTTTGTCGTGTTATTTCCCCCCTTCAGAAATCACTTTTCATTTCTTCCTGGAATAGCTCTCTTCTTTATCTCTTATCTGCTCACTTTGCCTTTGACCGTTTCTATTCCTAGAGTTCGACGATTACCCTTTTTTTTTATACCATACTGGATGTAGCCTTGCTTGGGTTTTCTGATCCCCATCAAGCTCTGGTTAGAACTGTCCGTCTCTCCCATCCTTCCTCTAATGCCCGATAAAGTTTCTCCCCTTTTGAAGTCTTCTGTTGCGGTTACCCCCTCCTTGCCAGAGGTCCCCTTTTCCTATCTTATCTCAGCCTATCCTATGCCGAGGAAGAGACCCTTATTTCTCGGTCCCCTCTTCATACTTTTGCGTTTCAGTCTTCCTCCCTCCCCTTTTCCCCCCGTGTGCCTTTTTGTAAACTGTTGCAGACGGGGTCTGACCCCCTGACGGAGGACTGTCTTTTCGTACCTTCCCCACAATTTAATGCTCCGCCTTCTGAGTAGCACCTCCAGTTAGGGAAGTTCCTACCCCTACTCTTAAAGTGACCAGCTTTGGAGCGCTTCCCCTTCTTTTTTGTCTCTCTTGACACGGATCGTGACCTAAAGCCCCTTTTTTTTTTCCCTCCCCAGGAGGTCCCCCCCCCCGGTTCCCACGTTTTTTCCGCGGCCAGTGCGACTTTACTTCCCCCCGGCACTTTTTTTTTCTTGGTCCCGTTGCCAGGGAAAGTTGAACGCTTCCTTCCATTCGGATAGAAGCTTCAGTCGTTCTGCCATTGTTTTTTTTACCTTTCCGTTTTCCTCCCCTGAGAGGTGAACCATTACAGGGCCCCTCTGGTAATAGCCGCCCAGCCTTTCTTCTCGTGCAAGTGCGGAGCCCCTTTTCCCTCTTGCCGTCTCCCCTTTCGCCTGTTCTCGTGTCTGCCCCTTCCGCCTTCTGCGGAACAAGCTCCTTCCCCCTTTTGCCCCCCTAGCCTGAACCCCTCCAGGCTTCTTCATCCTGTGTCGCCACATTTAATACCACACCCCCTGGGAAAGGGACGAGGGCGAACTTTCTTTGACCCCTTCCTCGAGCAAACCCTCCCCCCAAACTAAAATAAGCTTTCCCCCCCCATTCCAGACCCTTGCTTTTTCCTCTGCGATGCTTCTGAACCTCCCTTTGTAACCCCCTCCCCCTTAGCCCCTGACTGACAGATAGGGATGTATATAGCCCGATTTTGTTCTCTTTCCACTGGTTTTCCATCCCTTCCTTTTCCCCCCCTTCTAGTTGGATAGATCTCCCCTACATAGATCCTCTTCCTCACCCGTTTTCTCTTGACCCACCCGTCCGGATGCCAGACCCCTTCCCCTGATATACTTTGTGTGATTACTGCCCCCTTAACTTTTTCTCCCTTTTTTTCGTACTTTCTGATTTAGGATTCCTCTTACCCACCGGAGGTTCTATCTCCTCCTCAACCCCTGGACCCAACTGAGCATGATTGAGCCCCTAATCCCGTTCTTTATTTTTGAGGTTTCGCCCAAAACCTCCCTGCGCGCCTTCTTTCACCCTTCCTTTCAACATGTTTTTACCCCATTCACGACCGTTCCCGACCTCAATCAAGAGTTTTTGTTTTCGACCCAAGGGAGGGTGATTTAATCTCCATTTTGTGGTCCCCCACCTCCTTCCTTTCCCCCCGTCCTCCCTTTCCGTCCACAAGACGACCTTACCCACCCTGAGTTCGCTCCTCGATTCTTTTTTCCAAGGTACCTCCCTCCTCCCCTGCTTGGGTCTCTACCAACTTCTCCCCACTCCCTTTCCCACCCCCATTGCCTTTCAAGCTCAAGTTTTTTAGTTCCTGATATTTATCTTAAAGCCCTTTTTTGCTTTCTGTTTTCACGATCTTTTGCGTTTCCTCTTTCCCTCTTCGTCAGCTAAGAGACGGAATTTTCTTTTACCTCTCTCGACTTTAGACCCCGCCCAGTTGACTTTCCCCCTCCCGAAACGCTGACGATTGTCCCCCTGTTTCCTTTTTCTGTTTTTCCGTTTTATGAGATTTCCATTTCTTTTTTTCTGGATCTGCTTGGGTCTGTTTTTCGGTTGGTCCCTCCCAGTGCTATAGTTTTCTCTCGTGGGAGTCCTCTCTTGTCGTTTTTTGTCCCCTCCGCTAGTCCGAGAGATTTGTGCATCCTTTTTTTTTTTTTTTTTTTTTTTGGGGCTTTTTCTTATTGAGAATAGTTATTTTTGACCGTTCCCCTGATACCCCCCCCCTTCTTCGCTTGTTGTCTGAGGTCAGAAAAAAGGAAACACACCGACGTCCGTGTTTTAGACACTCCTCCGTTTGGCGAGTGCTCTTTTGGACTCTTCGCTACTCTCCCCTTTTTTGATTCTCCCCCCAACCATTGAGAAAACCTATAGTTTCCTTTCCCCCTCGCCCCCCATCTCCCCTGAGGTAGATTAGATTTTTCCTTTCTACCCTTTATTGACCATCGCCTTCTGTACAAGTTATTCGCTTTTCCTCTCCCTCTGATGTGGTAGGTTGTTCGTATACATTCATTCCAACCCTTTTTAATACGACTCCCTGATGACCTCCCGTCTCCCATGGTCCCTTCTTTCCAATGTGTCAGTCCCTTAATCATTTCCCCCCCCTGTCTAAGTTACCTCCCTTTTTCATGTCATTTATTCCGTCTCTCTATTTCCTTTCTTCCTCACCCGCTCGCGCCTCCCTTTTAAAGTGATCTTATGGTTACCGCAGATTTTTCGTTCTTATTCCTCCTTTTCCTGGTTTCTTTTTCCTTCGATTTCTTAACACTGATTTCAATCCCGTGATCATTTTAACACTCTTGTCCCCTGCTGGTGGTGAATTTGGCCTTCGCTATAACAACAGATCCCCCTTTTGTTGGTTTTTTCTTTTCATGAGTGCTTTGTGAGTTTTTGACTTTCCTTTTTTGGGTGGCAGTTTTTTCTCCGGGTCCTGCTCTTCGCCCCTTCTATTTGTCACCCCTCCCCGGTTTAGCATGGACCCTTTTTTTTTGGTGTTTTTCTTTCCCCGTTGACTTCTCCATGTTTTGATAAATTTTCAGCGCGATGTGAGTTCCCCCCTCGCCCCTCCCTTTTCTTTACCTGACAAAAATTGACCAAGACTTACTGATCTCCCCCCCTCATATCTTTCCTCATGTCGAAACCCTTCCCCCCCTCTCTGCCTCTTTTGTTCCCCCCTTTTTCTCTCTCTTGCCTATTGTTCTTTTTTTGTAGATCCTGTTGAGGATGGAAATACTTCTCTTTTCCCTTTTTTTTTTCACTTTCAAGTTTTTGTATTGTCCCCTCCCCCCGTCGAGCCCTTCCCCACTCATCTTTTTTCCTTATACAACTGAAACCCTGCGTCCAAATGCGGTTATTGTTACACCCGTCCCCCCTCCTGGGTTCGACGTCCGGTACCCATATAATTCTCCCCATCAAGACATAGCACCCGCTCCCCCCTTCCTCACGATATCCTCTCGGCAACTCTCCCCCCTTCCCCACCCACACCCCATCTTCCGCTTGTCTCTTTGGCTCCTCCCACCCGATCAAACGGAGTTCCTTCTCCCTCCTTCTTTAGTTCTTGCTCCCCCCCTATCGAAGGCAGGACAAGCTTCTCCCCTGAGGATCTTTCTCTCAAGCACTCCTTTTCCTTGGTTCCTTTTGGCTGGAAGTCGGAGAGAACTTTTTCGTTTTCATAATTCCCCTGACTGCCATTCGCATGTTCCGCTGAACTTTTAGATTTCGAGTTCCTCTCCCCCCTGACCCTCCCTTTCTCCATTTGAAAAGGTATTTCTCTCTTTGAGGCTTTTTTAATGTCTGACGATACCCCGTACCCCATGCCTCCCTTTGCTCTCTGCGATGTTTTTCCCCCCTATGTTAATGTTCCCTGATTTCACCTTCCGCAATCGCTATACTTGATAGAGAGAAGTGAGACTTTCCACCCCTTTCTCTTTTGTGTTTTTTCTCTTTCCCCATCCACTCGAATACCCTCACGACTACACTCGTCGAGGAAACAAACCCCGTCAGGCTCCGAGTCTCTTCTCAGTTTCGTTGTCCGCGCCTACCCCCCTTTTTTTTTTCCCTCGTCCGGTCCACCCAGTCTTATTCTATCCGCCTTTTCTTCCTTCTTCTTTGACTGAACAAAGATTCTCTCGCTTTCTCCATTTTCACACCCCCCCTACATCTCTTCTCCCCCCACTCTCTCAGCGCCCCTTGGTTTCCCCCTTCCCGTCCTCCCCAAACTCCTCTTCCAGTGACGTTCAATGTCAAAACAACCTTTCTTCTCATCCAGTCTTTCCCCTCCTTTTCAACCTCTTTGCCTTTGGTCGTTGATTCCGTATTTTCCCCGTCCACTTAAAATCCTGTGCTGAGCTTGTTGCCGACTCTTATTTTTTCGACAACGCGTGCGGGAAGCAATGCAACCCCCTGTTCCCCCTCTTTTATTTCGTTTTCCCCTTTCTTAGCTTCCTTTTTTCTGGTTCTCAGGTTTGAGACACAGCGCTTTATTTTTTTAACGACCTTCCTCTGCCGAGATTTCCCCGGTGGGGCACTTTTGCCCGTTCATTTTCTTTTCCTTACTCCCTTTTTCCAAACCCAGTGTTTTGAATGTTCCTTACTTATGGGGATTTTTGACCCCCCTCCTTTCATAATCCTTTTCCCTTACTCGTCACAACTCTTTTCTTTTTCTCGTTTTCATTTTCTCCGTCCCGGTGCTTTTCCCAGTTGAGTTTTCGGGTCAATGTTCTTTCCTTTTTCCTAGTTCGTTTGGAGGAGGCCTTCCGCTTTGCATTGTCTTCTTTCTCATGCTCCTCTCTTTTGTCCCTGTTGGCGTTTCTTTTTTATTACTGTCTTTACCGGCGGTTTTCAATGAGGAATCCGCGCCCCCCTCCCCGACTTTCAGGATATCCCCCCCCCATCCAATTCTTTGCTTTTTTATCCATCACGTTTCCCTTCAAACGCCGTGTGGTCCTTCTCTGGTCTTTGCTATCTTGCGGCGTCTTATTGGTGTTTTAGCTCGAGTTTCGACAGTTTCCCCCCTTTGCTATTCTTATTGCTAATAACATTTGTTTCGGGGGTCTGGTGTTAATAAAGGTTCGCTGAACGGGAGCCTCCCCTTCTCTTCCCACAGCTGTCGTTATGTTTTCGTTATTTTTCTTCTTATTTAGGATCTCTGTAAGACATCCTGATTCGCCCCAAAAGTTCTTTAGTTTTTGGCTTATGTGCTTCCCGTTCGACTCTCGACATTCCGTCTCATTTTCATCGTTTGCGACTTTATTGTCTGAATGCATCCGTTCTTCTTCTCCCCACGTATTTTTCTCCGGTCTCGATTCCTCAAAGTGAGGGAAGACTCAAAGTTGGTTGCTTCCCCCTTTAGTTCGCCTCCCTTGACGCCTCTTCGACCTTTCTTTCCCGTGCTTGAGAAAAAACCCGTCCCTCAATCCCCTTATCTTACACCCGTTGCCAGAACGCTGCCCCGGTTTTTTTCCCAGGAACCAACCCATGGGCGGTTTATCCGCGGCATGTCGTTCGAGGCTGGCTTCGTTTCTCCGATCTCCTTTTGATGACACCCAACCACCCTTTTTCTTCATGCGACTCCACTCCTAGGTCCTGCTGTCTACACGACTTTCCTTGAGTCTCCGAGATTTTTCTTTGGCTACGACCCTTCGCCTATGCTGATCTATTCCCTTTCGCTGGTACGCCCCCGAATCCCCCCAGTCTTTCACCCCCCTGCATCCGGCAGCACTGAACCTAAAACGGACGATATCTAACGCATCTGCCCTAACTTTTTCCTCCGTAGCCTTGTTAGGGTTTAGATGCTTTTACTTAGGACAAGTTGGACCCTGGATTTTTTTTTCACGCCCCCTTCCAATCTCCATTCACAACTTCGGAGGACTACAAACGTCCTTTTTTTTTAAAGAGGCCAGGTGCGACATCTTGATTGTCCGAGTACCCTCAAGCTACCCATTTTAGCGGATGAAAAAGTGCAGCAATCAACCTCAGGTTGCGCCCCACGATATGTGAAATCTCCACCGGCATCTAGCCCCTTGCTGAGCAAGATCCGCTAATCACGTCCCCCGACTTATCGCGAAGTTCATTTTCGGGACTAGAACACAAACCAGTCTCAAATTCCTTTTCTAGCAGGGATAAGATCCAAAAGACCCCAAGTTTCGAAGTTGGAATGAGTAGGAGGAATTTTTTTGCTTTTCTCGTTATGAGGGGCCTACAAGCAACATACGGTCCCTCCCAAAATGAAGAGGCGGATTAGGTGAACCGTTAAAGGCGATGTTTACCCATTCCAACTCCTTTGCTGTTTCGTACACTCCTGTCATGCCCGCGGTCGCAATTTTTTTTGCAACTTCTTTAAATAGTGGCGTTCGAACGAGTGAACTAAGTTATGGTACAAGAGTCGGACTTTTCTTTTTGAACCACCATAGTGGTTTTCTCGATTCAAGTTCGGCTGGCGTTGAAAGTCCCTGATTTTTCTTCCTTTTCTTGAGGAAACTGTCCGT
>Ga0179593_1515510_pt1 | contig 10608 bp, 6 predicted proteins | sample CZODoug2_1_08_16_FD_185931 | JGI IMG/M metagenome (GOLD analysis project Ga0179593, IMG submission 185931) | Vadose zone soil fungal communities from Angelo Coast Range Reserve, California, USA - CZODoug2_1_08_16fungal (PacBio error correction) | ecosystem: Environmental > Terrestrial > Soil >... | reverse complement strand
CCTAGCCCATATTTCTGAAGATGAGCTCTCAGATACCTCATTCTAGGGTGGACCGTCCTTCAAAGCCGACCCCTCCAACATTCCCTTTTTTCCCCCCCCCCCCCATACTATACCCCAGAATTTTTGAATGGTTTCAAATTAGGTGCGTTTCTTTCTGGGTATTTGTTGATCCAGGACCCTCCCCCGTGATAGATGTTAGTCTTTGATTTACTGGGTCTTTCTAGACCCCCCCACTTTCACTACTTTGAACGCCTAGTCATTATGCCTTTGTCCGCTCAAGCGTGGCTTGGCGTATGCCGTATGCACTCCTTATTCTTTCCGACGGCGCCCACGTCACCAGAGTTTTCTCCCTAACACCTGCAGTCCGTAATTGATCCCTTGCATCGTTTTTTTTCCCAGCTGCCACTGATGAGTAGAGACCTCAATTTTGACGATCCACCGAAGCGGCGATGAACTTTCCTTTTTTCTCTTCTCTACTTTCGGAGAAGCAACCCCCCCGACTCTCCCCCGGGATGATTAAAAGAGCGGTCCTCAAAAAATAGGTCTCCCCAGTTACTTGAACTTTAACTGACCCCTGAAGCTGGAATGCCTAATACAACCTACCAATCCTTTTTTTTCCTGCGCTGCTAACTCTGCGTTCCCCTTAGAAGGATGACTCCCCTTAGAAGTTGCCCCTCCCCCCCCCTGATTCCTTTTCTTTTTTTTTTTTTTTTTATTTTGTTTTTCATTGAGTTCCCTTACGGACCTTAAATTAGGGAAGCAGTTCTTTCACTCACTTTTAGGTGGGAGATGATGGCCGTAAGAGGAGCTTGTAGACTCCCATCTGACCTCCCCCTCAGTTATGCTTGTACAGGAGTATTTCCAAATTCTACAGCCTTTCAGCCCTTGTCAGGACTAGAGGATGAGGTCCCACCCTGTCCCATGTTTCCCACCTTGACCAGATCCAGGCAACAATGTTGAAGAATGTTTTCCAGGCCCTTTCTTAAGTCGGAAACCCTAGTCTTCTTCCGTGCTTCAATCATTTCCGAGGATCCCCCCATGTCCCGCGATTCTTTCGTACCGTCCAGCTACCTGTAAGTCCCGAGGCTGGGAGCAGTCAATTAAACCGAAACAGAAAAAGCAATCCCCTTTCCATCTCCCCACCAGTCAGCGAATGGCTTTTGGCGTGTTTGTTCTTTTTTAAGAAAAAAGCTTGAGTCCATCTTTGTAGACTTTCCGTAAAGAACAGATTCACTGCCGTCCTTTTTGAGGACTGGGCTGATTTCTCCCGTACCATCCCGGGTGCCCTCCTCGACCGAAAAAGGGAAGCAGTCCGACTACTCTATATTGACTCCTTTTTTTTGATTTTAGATAGTTCTTCCCTTCCTCTTTCCTCATGTCATTTTAGTAGAACGGTAATGGATACCTACACCTCAGGGCTCTCCCGAGAGGCAGCCTGTTCTTCGTGCATTCTTTTAGTCCCCCCCATGGAAAGTTCCGGTTAGGATTGTTTTTTTATAGTTTCAGACCGGATGTTCGGTAGCTTTCTGACGGTTTTCGGCAGTTGTCGTCTTTGACCCTTTTCTCCCTCGGACCCCTCATTCTCCAAGTCTCTTAGCCCCGGTCTTTGGTTTTAGTAGACCCCCCTCTTTTTTTTCCCATCGGACTAGTTTAATGCCCAGTTCTTCTTCATCGTTAATAAAATGGGCTTCCCTTTTGCGGTCCTATGTTTCTCAACATCAGACGCCTGCACTTTGCAGGGCTGGCCTGCAAGAGATCTTTTACCGAACCATTTGCCCTCCCATGATTCCCCCCCTTTATCCCTCCCCTAATTTCTTTTTGGGTCACCAGCGAGTTTTTTCATCCTTTGACTCGCCAGCGGCCTCCTTTCTCGATGGCTCGCTTTTTTCGTTCTTCTGCGTAAAATTCCAACTTCCCCTCCCCCTCCCCTTCCCGTGTCCCGTTGACAACAGACGCATTTGTTTTTTTCTTTTTTTTCTGTTGGCGCCGCAGTAGCCTAGCGCGATATGTGATTGTTGGTCCTTGAACAGTTAGTTTCTGCATTACTCGGGAAGATTTTTTTGTAGTAGCGCGTGAGTGCTTATTTGGTGTTAGAACCGTCCACGTGCCCCTCTTTTTCCCCCCAGTAACCATGCTCACTTTTTTATTCCTTTTTTGGAAGATCATTTAAATTTTAGATTGCCCCACGAGAAGAGGAGACTATTTTGTTTTGCACTACGACTTTGGAGTTAGTTGCGTGTTTACGCCTTTTTCCCCTCGATCGGACCAGGCTTTTCCCCCGAAAACCACTTAATAAGTATTTCCTCTTTCATGATTGGGAGGATCCTCCCTGCGTTGGGCCTTCGTGTGACTCTGAGCGTCCCTTACTCCCCCCCCCGAAAGCGAAAACATTCCAGTGACCGCTTCTCGTTACTTTTTGAGTACCTACCGTTCCATTAGTTCCCTTTTTTGAGGAACCCTCACAGAACTTACCGAACCCCGCACTTTCTATCGACCATCACCTCTCCAGATTTGCACGGCCAGACCAGTTCTTTACCTTCTTCCATCTTTTTTCCCCTTTTCTGTCCTGTGGATATTTGTCTTCTCGCCGTGTTTAGGGGACTGCTTTCACCCCCTCGGACCCTACGCGTCTTCAAAGATTGGAAATTTTCTTCTTTCCCAGTTGTGGTGTTTGCTGAGAATTTACCGCCACTTTTTTTATTGAGAGAGCCTTTTTATCATCTTCCTTCCCAGGTTGGTTTGACAAGGGAATTCAAGCTCGTCGTAAATTCCTCCCCCCCCCCCTCCACACAAAGACCTTTTGGAACTGCAGGTTGGTTGCTTTTTATCGGGCTGTTTTTCTCTTCGGACAGGCGGTTTTTCATTTCTTCTGAGGGCTTTTTTTTTGTGCTTTGTGAAGACCAACGAAAATCACCTCCCTTAGGCGAGACGCAGGAGTTCCTTCTCCTCCCGTGTGTTTTTTGTGAGACTGCACCCGGAAGAGAGAGACCTCTCTCTAGGGACCGAAGAGGACTTCAGCCCCTCAAGACTTTTTTCGGAGTTTTAAACTGCGGCATTCCTCCCGCTTTCGCTACGAAAGAACATTCTTTTCACGACCCCCGCGTTCTTGTTTTTTGCTTGTCCTGCTTCCCGGAAAGAGGACCATCCAACTTGAACCAGAGTGAGAAGGCGGCTGAAGGTTTTCTTTTTTTGTACTCGAAAACAACTCGGTCAGCACGCCCGCTTTGGACCAGGATCTTTGCCCCCCCCAAAGCCTTCTTCCCCCTTACGTAAGCACACATCTTATCCCCCTTTTTTGCGCGGCTCCTTTTAGAGGTGAAACGAGTCGACCCCCGCTTCCCCATCCTACGCCCACTGCAGCTCGTGACTCATTGATTTTGTGAGCACTTTCCCTCAACCCCCCCCGTACTTTCAGGTACCCAGTTGACATTTTCACTTCCCTGACTGTTGAGCGGGTTTTTGAGTGGTAGCCCCCTTCATGAAGACCCCTCCGTCCTTCTTTCCCTTCCCCATTTTGGTCTTAAACGTAGGAAGTCCATTCCCAAGAAGCCTTAGCGCCCCCTGGCTGAGGAATTATTTTTTCCTCCCCCAGATTCATCATCAAGCAGTTGAAGACAGTTTAGTGACCTTTTTTTTAAACCAAAAAGTCGTCCCTTAGTCTACTTTTCGCGCCTAGTGTCCGTCCCCCCTTTCCCAGAGATAGTAGACTCCCCTTTATCCGTCTCCTTTGTCTTCTTGGGCCCCGACCCTGAAGGGTAACCAAGTCACACCGCTCCCCAAAGTTTCCCCTTCCTGAGAAAAAAGGCGATGATGGGTTTTTTTTCCTGCTTTTGGTTCTCCAACTTTAACCTGCGCACTTCTTGAGAAGAAGTGTCCCCCTTTCAGTCTTAACCGTCTCCGGCGTTTTTATGGACCCCCATGTAGGTTATAAGGTTCCCCCAAAGGTCGGGCCTTTCAACTTTTTTCCTAGATTCCTACTTGGGGGACTCTCCAAACCTGTTCCCTGACTTTGATAGTAATGTTGCCCAATCCTTCTCGCATTTTTGGTTCTTGACGAAATGGGTTGGGATACCCCCAAGTTTCCCCCAATTTTTTATAAAGCGAGTCCCAGTTCCCCCGTTGCTTGTTTTATTTCTGAAAAGAGTCATAGGGACTTGCGGCTCCCTCCCCCCCAACAACTTTCTCCTGATGGTCCCCCCCCTTTGCATGCGACTGTTTTTTCTTTCTTGTTGTCTGCCTGTTCAAATTTCTTTTGGCCCCAGATTGAAGGTTCCAGGAGAACACTTGAGTAGTAGATCAGCCCCCGGTTCCTTTGTGATCCTTTCCTTCACCTAGGCGTCACGCTTTTTCTAATCTTTTTTACAGGTTTTCACCTTGGCTGGTCTATAGGGATGGTCATGCCTGGTGTTGCTGGTCCCCTTCCCTCTTCCTTCCTCCCTTTTTCGAGGTGTCCACGAGCTGCTGTTTGGGGTATTTTTTTCTTCCGTGACGTCTCCTCTGTAAGACCCGATTCGTCAGAGAGGCGGACCCTTTTGCCGCCCCCCTTACCCCCCGCTCCCCCCGGTCCCGCCCGTCCTTGTAGTACCCCGGGCTCTTAGTTTACCCTTTTTTTCTTCTAGCCTTTCAAAGCAAATTTTGCCTTCTTTCTTTTCTTTTTGGCTCGTTTTGACCTGATCTCTTTTTGGCCCGGCGACTGCTGTTTTCCTGCACCTCTTTCTGGTGATCACGCTGGTGCGGAAGCCCTTGGGTTTTCCGTCTTCGATTCGGCGGGATTCGAGCCCCTTTTTGGTTAAATTCTTAGAAGATTCGTTTATTTTCCGACCGAGGTTCCCGAACTTTTCCCCTATTGGCGCACCGTAATTTTCTCCCCATCACGATGTGTGATGATCGCTGTTTTTTATTGACAGTGATCTTCTCCCCTTTTTAAGTATGTGAAAAGAGAAGATACGTGGTTGTCTTCTTTCCTCTCTTTCACAGGTAGAGTCACATTCCCCTGTTCGTTCCTTGACCTTGCCGAAAAAACGGCTCAGTATGCCTTGCGGCCTCAGAATCCCGTGGAGGTTTCGGGCTTTTGGTCCTCGATCCCGCCTCTGTCCGCCAGCTCTGAAAGTGTCTACTCCAGAGCCTCCTTGCCCTTTTTAGGGGGAGTGTTTCTGTCGGCCAATCAGTTTTCATTTCGTCCTTATCAACCGCCGTAGCCCCCGCCCCAACTCCGCCCTTCATTTCCGCCGTTATTGAAAGATTTCCCATTTCTTTTTTTATTTGGGGCTTTGATGGTTGGATCGTCCTTTTTTTAGCTCTGCTTGTCAAGCACCGGAATCCGATATATGTCTTGCCCCAATTTTGCCTTCGCACATCTCATCTTTTCCTCCTCCGTTGTTTTTTTTTCGAGTCCCCCTTTTTAACTCTGCGGCTTCGACCTTTTTCCCTTGAAAGTAGGGTGAAAGCCCCCCCTCTGCAAAGAACCCTGATCCACACAATCATTTAAAGATTACTTGATCAGGTTCAAAGTCCTTGGCGTGCCCTTTTTTGCGCTTTGATCGGAGCCTTTTCGCGAGGGTTAAGGTGCTCCTTTATTTTCCCTTCAATTCCCCAGGAGAGATTGACGGGAGCCCAGCCCTTTTGCCGAGTTAGTTCGCACGTAGTGATGGATTTCTTTCGAGCCCCTTTGACTTAGCTGAACTTTCCCACTCAAGAAGGATGCCCTCCCGGCGCTTTTGAAGCCTCAGACTGCGTTTGCAATTCTAAGAGGCTGTACGCCGTCCCTGCCCAATGCTTTTTCTACGACCACTTTTTTTCCCCCTCGGAAGATGGACACTCTGCTTTCTTCCCTACCTTCGGTTTAAATAACCCTCTCAGCCCCAGCTTTAGCAACCCGTTTCGCAAGAGTCTTGATTTTCATAATACCCCCCTTTTGCCACCCCGCGTTCCCGTGGAAAGGCTCCCCCCGCGAACCTTTTCCGCCCCAGCGTGATAACCCTTTTCCTTGATCCCCTCCTTGACACGCGTAGCGCAGCCTCCGTCTTTGTTGCAAAGCCCTTTTCTCCCTTCTTGCTGAGCAATTCGAACGAACGAAATCCGAGGTTTGTGACTCTCAATGATCGGGCTGTCCCCCTCTCTAAGCCTCGATGTTGTCCCCCTTAAACCCCGCTCGGTAGTCGGACGGATGCTTCTGACCGCCCCCGAAAAAGAAGCTCGTTTTTCCTTAAGCCTTGCCTTCTTGGCTCCGCTGTGGTCCAAGGTCTCAACCTGTTACTTTGGTTTCCGCCCTTGACAGGAAAAGCGTTTTCAGGCCTTCATCGTGATCCCACGAGCTTCAAAAGACCCTCCCAGATCCCCCTTTTTCGCCGGTTAAGGTACCTTCTCGATGTCTTGGGCCGTTTTTTTAGACCCCAAAGACTCCACCTTTCTTTCGCTACCCCCTTTCGGATGATGTTTGGAGGATGGGTCTGTCAGCAAGAACCGCCCCTTTCCTCTGATAGAACCTGAAGTTACCTCAACGTGGTCTGCACCGCTCGTCCCTTTTTTTCCTTGTGAGATATATGGGGTTTTGGGGCCTTTGAACTTCCAGGTAGTTAGAAAGGAAAATTTTCGGCCGAACCCTTTACCCGTCTTACCGTTCTTTCCCTTATCCCTTCCTCCCTCTTTTGTTGTTTTCTATATGGACTGATCTCCTTTTGTTTTTTTCCTGAAATGGTATCGATCCCCCCACAAAGTATGTTTCCTCCTACCCTTTTCTACGCGATGCAGCCGACCTGCGCCATGGAGAGGTCCATTTGATCTTTCCGGCGTCCCTCCCTCCGCAAAATCATTTCTAAGATGGGGGGTCCTCCCCCCCGTTTTTCAGTGAAACCGTTTTCATTCGTTTTCATTCCCTGGATAATCCCCTGGAATCGCGGAAATTATTATGCCAACCGCCTGGCCTTTATTGCGTTCTATCCCTATGAGTCTCAAGTCTCCCTACCCTTTCAAGAGTTTTCCCTTTTCCGGTCTCGGCTAAAATTTTTCGTTTTTTGAGTATGACCCACCGCTCCTCCTCTCCCTTTGTTACTTTTCCAGGCCGCGGCGCCTTTTTGCTGCTGGTTGCGTATGGTCCTTTGGTCGCTTCCCGCATAACGAGGCTTTTTCGTCAGCGAGCGGACCCATCTTTTTTTTTAATGGGGCCAGCCCGGCATTGTTCCCCCTCAAAGGGCTCCATGGTTTATGGAATGTTCCTTTTCTTTCTCCCCCCACCCACACCTCACTCAGGCAGAAAGCTAGTTCTTCATTGAAAGGAGAAGACTCCCCTTGACGGACGCTTGTCTCCAGCCCCTTGAGGTTAGACCTCTGCCCCCTTCACCTTTTTCCCTAGGTTGCGGGAAGGTGAATTTTTAGTCTTATCTGAATTCTGTCCACGTAGAAGGGTTGAGTGTTCTCCCCAACGATTTTTTTCCCCCCGGTCACCGTCTCTGGGCCTGACCGTCAGTGATAAAGATCTGATTCTTGCCTCTTCATTTTCTCCCATCAAGAGGGAAAGCGTCCTCCTTTGTCGTCGTCCGACGGGCTGGAGTTGCTTAGTTTCCTGAGATAGTGGACCTCTCCCCCCGCAGATGGATTCGACCGCCTTACCAGTGTGCAGGGTACAGGCTTTTGTTCCCCCGTGGAAGGGTCTCCCCTTCCCTTTTGGAATCCCTCCAGAAAGAACACTCTTTAAGCCTCTGCTACTGCGCTCCCGTCCCATTCCTTTTCTTTTTGTTTCTTCCTGGCAAATCAATGGTTACCCTTTTCAAACCACCCCTCCCCGACCCTCCCAGTAGCACACACCACTTTACACGATCAACGATTTCACCCCTACCAAGCACTGAACCCTAAAGTAGGGTTCTTGCGCTTCTTCGTCTTTAGGAGCTTTCTCTCCATGCTTTACCCCCCTTCAACACGCTCCTGTGATCGCGAGCAATTTCGTAACCCATTCTGTACCCCGGTGTGTTGTTTGAAGATGTACGACAGTCCTTTTTTTTTTTCGATAGCATCTCTTCTTTATTCCTGGCTTCTGGTCCGCCTCAGAAAAGACGTACTACCCTAATATTAACGCCCACCCGACCTGTCTCAAAGAAGGAGTGTCCCCTATTGGTATGGCCCGTGGCCGGGAGGAAGTGGATAGAAGCTTGGCTATGGATTAAACCTTGAACTTCCACACGTAACCCGAGAAGATTTTGAAGACTCCCTTCGAGTAGCCCTTACGTTAGGCCGATTGCGGGCACAATTCTCTCCTTTGACAGTCCCCTGACCCCCCCTGGCACCTTAAAAGGCAAGGGCCGTCAGCACCTACTGAGTTTTTTTCCTCGGCCCGAATTATCACCTTGAGTAGTGAGACCGCCAAGACCCTTGTTCCGACTTACAACCCAGAAGCTTGCTGGCGTTAGTTAAGTAGGGATGCGTTAGCCCTCCCAAATCCCATCGCTCATCCCTTTCCTACGTTTATGTTAAGGTGTCTTCCCGCGCAACGTCCTTTCAATATGTAGAACCAGACAACAGTTTGAAGGACGGAGATGACCCCGTCCCTCATCCTCCCCTTTAACTCACCCCCAGAGTTATCCAAAAGAGGCACGCGGCGCGGCATGCGCACCCCTCGCGAGCGTAGTAGCAGTGCAACCCCCCCCTTCTTCGGCTATTGACTTTGTTAAAGTCTTTTCTTAAGCCGATCCGACGAAGGTTTCCTTCTGACTCTCACTCTTTTTGCCGCTTTGAGCAGGGAAGACTTGGAGATGGTTTTCTTCCGCTGACTTCCCCCCTCCCCTGTAGTTGGTGGCCATGGAGTTGGCGTCACGTCGTTGGGGTATTAATTTTCCTCCCTCCCCCCAGAAGATCGGTCCTAGTTTCTGCTCTAAGAGGCGAGCTTTTTTCCCCCTGCTCCCCTCCCATTTTTTCCGCCACAGGTTGTTTTTTCCGCCGGTGTGAATCCCTCCAGTTCCTTTCGAACGTGAGCGCCCTATTTTTCATTTTTTTGGCCCCCTTTTTTTTTTCTGTTTATTGCCCCCCCCAAGACCTCGATTCGGCTAAGCACGTTGCGCGCATTTTCATTTCTTTTTTTAGGGAGAAGGAACCTCCTATTCGCCACCCCTTTCCCCGCCTTCTCCCAAAGATCGCTTTGTTTTTATGGGGCTTTTGCGACGAACCGAACGGTTGTGTCCTTCACAGCACAGATGAAAGTTCGTGTGAGCCCTCTCTTTTGGGTTATGTAAGGAATTTAGTGAAAGTGTCGCCGGGCCCCCCCGGGGGAAACCGGTTTCTGACGTCGACTTTCCACATCTTAGAGCTCTCTACGACAGGCTGTTTTTTGTCTTTTTTCTTCTATCGTCTGTTTTCCTTTCCGCGTGTTCTGTGGTTGTCTAGAAATTACCCCGACAGTTCAACTCCCCCCAGACTTCCTCCCGATGGACACTTGTTTCTACTTAGTGAGAAAGAGGTGTGATTTTTTTTTTTTTTTCTTCACTACCCGCCATTCACTTCTCCCCAAAAATCATTAGCGTGGTGTGTAGTGTTCATTTGCTTTTTATGTTTGTGACCATTAGGTCTCACCCCCGACTAGAGAAGTCACTTTCATTCTCCATTTAGTCCCCTTTCCCTCAGGTCTGTTCCAGGGATAGTGACAACATGGACTTTCAAGACTTCGTTCATGGACAGGTGCTCCCCAGTGTCATCCTTGCCCAAAAGGTGCTGCTCTTTCCCCCCAGTAGCGCCTATTACTCTGAATTCAGCCTCTGACCCTGTCCTTCTTTTGGTGTCGTCGTAAGAATTTGTATCTCATAATTACTCTTCCTTGTCTCAGTAAGAGAGTCCGACCCCTTAGCCTCCTTGCCTTAGGCAACCCTTGTCCCCCCTTCAAGATTACAGGTTTTACGATTAAAGGGTTTTCGCCTTCGTGCCTTGTTAGAAGTGATAAAAATCCAATAACTGGACCCATAGACCAAGTGGAGTTTGTCCCTTCCCTCCCGTGCGTTTTCCCTTCCTGGTCTGCGGCTTTTTGTTGACCGAGAGAGATATGGATGATCACTCTTGTGGTTCGTCTTCGATCCTTTTGTAAAGCCCACTACAGTCAGAAGACCCTGGGGGGAAAGCGTTTTTTCCGACTTTCCCATAGATGGAAAACTGTTCCCCAGCAGTCCCCCTTGGGTCGATAGAGGGATTTCGATCTTGAGTGCGCGTGACCAGACCCCCTAGGCTATTTTTTCTCTTCAGCGCCTGGAGTTGCAGGGGGTCGCTTTTCCCCCCCCTCGTCGATCGTTGGGCATTATTAAACGCCCCTCCGTTTTTGAGGCTTGCCCTTCCCTTTCCCCTAGACGTGTCTTGGATCCTGTTTGTTCTGCTTGAGAGAGTTCTACCACCCAAAAGCACGGTCCTCTGTCTCTCCCTGCTTGCTTTGTCAAATCGTCCGCGGTTGCAAGGTCCTGTTTAAGACAGTACCCGTCCTCCTCCTCCCCTCGCCCCAACGCTGATACCACTTCCCCCCCCCTTCTTTTCACTCTTTTAGTGTTGTTAGCGGTAATGATGATCGTTGTTCTCGCGATGCGGGGGAACTTGTCTGCTACACTAGTGCCCCATTTTCTACTTATCGCGCAGCTACAGCTT
>Ga0179593_1377623_pt1 | contig 10608 bp, 14 predicted proteins | sample CZODoug2_1_08_16_FD_185931 | JGI IMG/M metagenome (GOLD analysis project Ga0179593, IMG submission 185931) | Vadose zone soil fungal communities from Angelo Coast Range Reserve, California, USA - CZODoug2_1_08_16fungal (PacBio error correction) | ecosystem: Environmental > Terrestrial > Soil >... | reverse complement strand
GCACATATAAAGTTGACCAGAACGTCCGGCGGTGTCGACTGGTGTCGACTCGGGCGCCCTCGCGAGCGCACAGGACGCCTCAAGACAGACCAACGTGCGCGCGCAGATGGCCGATAGGTGCAGCGTTCTTCAGTCGTGTGGAGAAACTACGAACGCGCCCTGGCTGCGTGTCACGCGTGGCGCCTTTGGTCTGCTCACGGAACTTTTAAGCCTCCGGATCCCACACGAGCGACGGGAGTGTCTGAGCGGACCGCCGGGACTGGGAAGCGATAGCAAGCCCAAAAAAAAACAGTTGCCGCGAATGGTGGGCGAAATTGGCCAGGAGAAGGCGGATTCCACGTGCCATTTAACTGAATTCGTCCGAGCCTGCCTCAGTCTGATTTTAAAGACCGACTCGAGTAGTATGGAGTCTATTTACGGGTCGTGCGCCGCTACGCACAAGCTTGTCCTACGCGCTGAAGGCAGTGTAGTGAAGACTTTAAAGCGGTATTTGCTTTGAGAGTTTAACGCCGCGCTGCAAAACGAATAGATTGGGACTCATCAGACATACGTCGGCCGTTAGCAATACGACGCCAAACAGTTTCGCCAACACGCCTGCCGTATCGAATGATTAACCCATAGTCTCAGCCCTAATCTCGGCTCAGTACTCGCGTGACCTCTGGCCATACTTGAATATCCTTGCAAGACCACGCTCCAGCGCACAACTACAAAAGCGTGGCCACCGAACAAGATAACGACATTCGAGCCTTTTCGCATGTTCCGGTACGCCCCATAATATTGCAGGTAACTCCGAAAGCGCGGCGGGCGCTAACGGAGTCCCCAAGGAAAGCCCCGTTGTGACCCCCGCGAAGCAATACCTACCACGGACACTGGCGGTACAGTAATGGTGTATCGCGGGTCTGGTTTATCCGGGGATTTTGGAGGTATCGGTGCCAAGAGCAGATAGTCTACAGAGGAGTTCATACATTCCCGGGTTGCACAGATGTTGTTCGTTTCGAGATAAGCTGACACCATTCCGAGTGGTTCTACGGCCCATGGTCATAGAGGTGGCGTAAGCAGTCAGGGCCAGGAATGCGATGCGTGGAGACAGGAAAGAGTACTGCTCGTACGGCCGACAAATGACGCGTGTTCGACGGGGGTCCTAATTGGTTGAGGAGATAGGCGAGAACATTTACGAGGCACATCTACGGCAGCACGTGCATCAGGGGAGACGGCGAATAGACGGGAGTCATTGGTGCTATCCGGTAAGCACGTCTGGCGACGACGTTGCGGAAAACAGTACGGTGGTTGGGTCACTGATGCTGGGGACAGAAGGGGGTGCACGGGTATGAGGATGGGGCGGGCGGGTGATTTTGGGTGTAGGGGAGGGAGAGAGCCTCCGGACTGGATAGGCGGTTGTGCACGACATACAACCGTATGACTGAAGGGAATGTGCGGACATGTGCAGGTGCAGCGGTGGTAAGGTATTGCAGTGACACAGGATGGGTGAGGAGTAGCATGCAAGAACCGCGCGGGGCAAAGATGAGGGGAGATGGTGATCGAGAAGTAGGGAAAGACTCCAAAGATGAGGACGTGCGACTCGCCGGAGGCAGCGCCAAATCGATCCAGTAATAGACGGAGCATGACTTGTCCACATAAACGCCGGAAACGACAAGGTGTCATTCGGCGCGCACAAATTGTGGGAAGGCACTGGAGTGAGCTGCCCAAGGGTCTATGCCGCGATAGGCAGACGCACTGGGCCGAACGCAGACATTCGGAGCACAGGTAGTCACAGCTCTGCCCTGTTCGCGCAATCAAGAGCGGCATACTCACCCCGGCGAAGGAGAGGCCGCCGAGACGTGCCAGGGATACAGGGAAACGTACCAGCGACCACGTAAGATAGGGGACCGACCAGTATTGAGCAGCCCGCTTTGAGGTCAAGCCTCTGAGGTTCCGGACAGTAAAAGTAATGCAGACGACGTAGTGTATGTGAACATTTCGGTTGACTAAAGCATTATTGAGCTGATAGCCCGGGCGAAAGAAGGGAGGAACGCGATATACGAAAGGAGGGCCATGTTGTCGTTGTTGGTAAATGTCTCAGGGAAAACTGGGTGTCGCAACAATAAGTGGTGCGCCAAGGGAAGATTCGCGCTCGCGAGATCCTGTAATGTAAACCTCGCGGAAAGCGCGACGTCGGCTATGACTCGAGGTGGATGCTTCTGGAGAAAGACTCAGCGGCAGTAAGACATCTCACCGGCGAAAGGACACGCTAGTGGTTGGACGGGGCGTACAATCCCACACATAAGGTGGCCTCCATCCGGCAGACGCCAAGACGAGGCCCTTTCGTGCACCGCGCGTACGGCGAAGTCACCACCTGACGCGGCCCGGGACGAGGCGAACTCGCGGGCATGATGTGATGTGGGCGTGTCGCTCGGGCCATACGCCAGCCAGAATGGCACGACGGCGGTAATAAATCACCAAAGCCGCACATTCGGCAAGGTTTTCAACTACGGCAGTCCTAATCTCGAAAACGGGTGGTGGTGTGCAACCTCCACTACATTCAGCCATGCTCCTGACATATCACGCGTGACCACGGAAGAGGATTGTCCAGAGACGTGTCTTAAGGCGCACTCCGGCGAAAAATAGCGCGTCAATCGGGAACAGGGACGGGGCTGCCTGATCACGGGAGTGAAGGCGCGCGGCTCTGGTCTAGCACTCGTATTATCCGCCCTGGGGACCGCCACCTTTACCTCGCTAGAACAGAATAAGTCAAACGACTAAGGCGTGCGCCCCACGCTGGGAGAGTGCCGCTTACATAGCTGGTGATCTACCGGACAGGGGGCCAACTACCGGCCATATGCGGAGGCAAGCAGGAGCCATGTTCAGACGGCGCGATAGAGGAGGATAGATGCCCAGTGCCCCATGGCCGTGGACAGGAAGAGAGCCAGGCAGAACGACTGAGGATGCCGAGCCACGGCACCTGCGGGCGAAGCAGGGCTCTGCGAGGTACAAGTGCCGGGAAGAAAAGCGGAAATGATCGCGAGTCAAGCACGTCAGGATGGCACGCTGAAAAACAGTCGGGAAGGCTGCGATAGAAATCCGAAAGAGCGAGGCAGCACTCAGAAGGGAAAATCGATTATACCCCTCGAGCCGATCAAGGGCTCTAAGGATCAAATGAACACCCGTAGGGCAGCTTGACGGCAAGATAAGCTAAAAATGCCCTGGCTGCCCGAACAGGGGGGCAACACACCTGAGCCGCGCGGGATGGTTAAGCGTGGTCGCGGGATCATAGATTGCGGCGATATAAGGACCGGAGGGAGGTGAGCGTGCGCAGCCCCAGAGCCGGATAGGAAGGGCCCTCGGGACATTTACAATGCGTGTATGGTGTTTGTCTTTTGAGAAAGAGACTAACCCCTCCCCCGTGATGGCCCAAAGGAGCATAAGCCAAGCGATTGCCGTTGGCGCAGAGCAGAGGGCCCACGGGTTGGAAACGAATTGGATCGGATCCTGATAGACCGTTTCCGCGCAGATCCTAGGGTCAGGAAGATGGCGAAGAAGCCTGCGTCCTCAACTCCCAAGATGCTTCACCTTGAGCGCAGTCTGTCTTGAATGCGTTGCGACACCAGTACTTGTCAGGTGGAACAGCCCAGCTTGGCCGGTCTCTCCTGGTTCGTACCCAATCACCACCATACCAGGGAACTTTCCGAGGCTGATTAAGTGGCTTGTACGCAACGGTAGAGATGAATAAATGAAGACTGTGCTAGGGAGAAGGGCACATCGTGTCCTCAGGTCGACACTGTTGTGCGCTTATGGGGACGCGGGTGTAACCAACGCAGCGAGGACCATGTCATTCGGTGCGACGGAATACGCATCACGCCTGACGGGTTACCAGGAAGCGACGTCGTTATTGTCACGAAACATGACTCGACGTTGTTTCACGCCACGTGCATAGGGCGCGGGGTCATGAAGAAGGCGATAAAGAAGGACATAAGAACGGACACCAAAGGAGAATATGTGCGTGGTTGGGCGAATAGAACTGAGATCATTGGATAGACGCTCGAGTTGGGCATGGGGCGCATCACAGGTGAGGCCGGCAGACTGACGATGCAGAAGTGTCTGGTCGGCATTATGAATACGATTGTAGCGGAATGCGCCACTTAAAACGTGCCCATGCAGGGGGCATATCCATCGCGACGGCAGTCATGGGAGCTGATCGCCGTCAGGAGGAACTACGAACAAAAATGAATGGAGTTGCACAGACACTGGGGGGCCATTATCAACAAGGATGTCAGGAAATCCTTATCACCGCAGGGAGCAAGTAGCCATCAACGGGTTCCTGTAACCACCGGAACGAGCTTACGAGAAGAACGGTGAAGGGGGATGGTAGTAGAATGTCGACCACGTACGTTTAGCAGGCACCCCCAGAGGAAGGGAGGAGGGGTTGTACGAACGTGGGCAGGATTGGTCCACCAACAGGACAACCGTAAAGTGCGCCATAGATCGACGCTGCCTACAAGGACTATCTTGGCCGAGGGGTGGCTTGAAACACCGACACAGATGCCGATCAATGGGTTTTGTCTGTTCGATGCACCGTCAAATGGCCGGCGACCAGCGTGAGCATCTGTCCCAGGTTGGTACGTGTGATAATACCACTTCATAAGCTCGTCCGGACTGGACGGGGTCACCCGCCACTGGCTGCCTAGGGCGCGCGGGTGTTCATAGCGCAGTCGAGGCACGAACGAAAGGAGCACGAGGCGCAGACGTAGATCGGTAGTGCCAGCGCCGCAGGATGAAATTCCAGGAAGAGGAAGCGGGAAAGTAAGTAAGAAAATTTGGCCGGTAATAAAGGAGCGACCGCGAGGACGCTGAACGCCAGAGGAGTGGCAGCGATTTGGCCGGGTTCAAGCGTCCTGCCCACGCGAACGACATCTGGTTGTTGAAGTAGATAGTGCGCCGCATCGGGTGCTAACGCGTCACCTGATGGAAATTTACATCGTCGTTGAGGGTGGAGGAAAGATGATAATGGCGGTATAGACCGAAGAATCGTGCTGCGAATAAAGATGTGGGCAGCCAAGTAGTGGCTGCACCAAAGGAATGGCACCCAAGTAAAAGGGAGACGGGTAGAAGGGGCTAATCCTGCCATCGAAGTAACAGGGAGGAATAGGCCCATGATACTCTATCTGTACGTGTGCCTGGGGAAAAATAATTCCTCCGTTGTATGGTGGGTAGTAAGGAGAAGAGAGGACGATTCTGGTGCCACCCGTATCGACAGGGAGGGGAGGTTACAACGGATGTATCTTCCAACATGCAGTACGGAGGGTCGTTACTGCACACACCGAAAGAGTAGGTCACCCATTACACAGATGGTGGTGTAGCACGGTAGATGCCTCGAAATGAACTATGTGAGTCGCTACGATCCCGGGCAGAAACGCAACAGAATGCATTGTCTCGCAGTGCACGCGGGGCGAAGCGGACGGAATTCGTGCGATGGCGCAACCGGCGGGGCATTACGTAGCATAAAGGTTTGTGAATCACCGCGCAGAAGGCGCGTGGTCGAGTTCAAGGTAGGGGATGACGCAAAGGGACTGGAAAAACAATACCCGAGGCAAAGCGGCGGCGAGTCACTGGGTGCACAGGGCGCTGGGACGCGAGGCATTTACGTCTGGGGAACGCTATGCGGCCCTCCGCGCTAGGCTGGAAATGAGTGACCGAGACGACGTGCGAGGGGCAGCTGTACCAGATATAGGGCGAGGCTATCTCTTCGGACCGAGGTGAAGACTCCAGTGTCCTGACTCGACACGCCTGCACCGGAGGGGGGATATAGCGCCAGTGTGCCATGCACTGTGAGATGGTTAGACGGAGCGAGGAACGCAAGGACTACATAAAGATAGACTCGAGCAGTGCTGCGCTAGCGGAAAGACTTATTGCGATCGAAGGTGGAGACCGAGCTCCGCAGTGAACGAGAAAGTCTGAGTACGACCTGGCCGATGGATGAGCCCAAACAACACGGCAAGGATGTGCCTTCAAAGCGAAAGTGAGCGAAGTGCGATGACGAGTTACGTACGGTGCAAACAAACTGCGTCAAAGAAAGGTCAGAAATCACCTAGGGCCTGGTGTAGAGACCAGCAAGCCCACATGAGTGGAGCGGCATCAGCTTACTGAGCAGGGTAGTCTATCACGCACACTGCCGCGGTGGCGTTCTAAGTGCCGATGCCTCAGAGAAGGTCGGGGTGGGGGTGTAGCTGATAGCGGGAAACTCGTGGAACCCCAATGGGACGACAGTGGCTAGGCGTGATTAAGGAGGTGGAGCGAAAAATGCACACCGGTACAAGCCCTTGATCGAGAGGCCGGACAGTTAGGGTGCGAACGGCCAGTTGGCCGAAGTGGTGATTGAAAATCTGCTACGAAGATCAAACAGGTATGGGCGACTTTGGACAAAGGCCTGACAGGAAGGGAGATATCTCACGGGACCGTACAGAATAGAGTGATCGGAGCAAGAAACAGCGCTCCGAGGACGAGTCAGGTGACGGCCGTGAATAGACCTTAACAAGAGGCCTGTTGGGCGAAGAAAGAGTCACAAGCGGCGAGGGCGCAATTAGGCGGTGAGGGTTTCGCCAGAACGAACGGGCGGCGATGACCAGAGGAGAATTGAAGTTATAATAGGAGTGGAAACCACGGATAAGGTCTCAAATACGGAACTACCTGTACGCGGACAGCTGCCGCGACGTGACGAAAGAGACATAAGTATGAGAGGCGTTAGACATGTAATTGGAGAGTCTACCAGATAGTGTTATGCGCTACAAGGTGTGGAGCAGGGAAGAACAGTTCCCATTTTCGGATATGAGAGTGAGATGTATTGGACGAAGAAAGGAAAGAGTGCAGGATGGCCAAAATAAGGCGGGGCTGTTCCAGTATGAAGAGCGGGGAATGGCGAGGTCAGGGAGAGAGCAATTGCATTGAGACCAGCATATCGCTGAGATGTCGCGTGGAAGCGGCGGCACAGGGCTGCAGACGAGCGTCTTGTAGGCGAGTGTTACGGAAAGAGACCCGCAACTGGCGGACGGGATAAAACAGGGACGCGCAGATACACTGATGACACATCGGATGTTCGGAAACCCGCGGAGGAGGGAGGTGGGAGAGGAGGGCGCAGCGATGCTGCTGGTAGATACGGGCACCAACACAGTGGGCAAGAAAATCACAGTGGAGCAGCATAGTTGTGGCATTGAAGGTCGACGGTCGTACATGTAAGCATACAACGCTGTGATGGGCGGGGAGAGCGCCTAGGCCTATATCAGAGGGGGGGAGAGCCGGGCCTGATCGGACAAGGGGAAATATAGTAAAAAGAAGCAGACGGCATGGTGGCCGACACGGAAAAATAGCACGTACGCGTCCGATAACACCGAACCCCTATCAAATGTTGACACACACTAACGAGTGCCATACCCCAATGTGCGGCGGGTACCGTGGGCCGGTAGGAGTCCAGGGCACTTTGGCTTCGACCTTTCAGCGCTACGGGAGTACAATGCGTAGCCTGGAGCATGTATCGCGGACGGTCTGGGAGGAGAAAGGTGTCTGAGTTGATAGGGACTGACAACGGGAGCAGCTTTCAGAGTTTGATCCAGTACGCACTTACCAGAAGAAACTAGTTGCGGCGGATCGAGCATGGCGCGGATGTGGATCACGACGGAAAGGGCCATGACCAGCTTGCGCGTTGGACGAATGACGTACGTACGAAGGGCCCGCGGTTCGCCGCAGGGCAGGAAAACTAGCTTGAGCGCGAACGAACAGGTCCGGCACTGTATCGTGTACACAGTCGTTTACGAAGGACACTGCGATCACGGCCAAATCTGCAACTGAATGCATGTGCGCGACGATCCTTGACGCCGACCGGGCGTGACATAACAGATGCCTCCTGGGTTGATATGCGCGAGAACCGGAATGCTCGGGAGGGCGAGATGGCGCGGGGAACTAGGATCCGAGACTTGAAGGAATTCGACGTCGCTCATGTGTGGTAGCGCGCAGACACGCTGGGTGAGCAAGAAACTAGTGTCGTGGTTCATGATGGCGAGAATGAGAGGCGACCGAAAGTGCAGGTGGGGCGCCAGGTGTAAAGGGGCGCTAAGGATACGCAAGAAGAGGAGACGGGACGTGCAACACAGAACGTAAGTGACACTGAGTACTTAGACGAGCGCGTGGAGGATCACTCGGCGAGACGGGGGGGGTGGAGGATCGCAGAGCGACAGGAGGGGGTAGGACGAAGCCCACGGGGGGGAGTGGTGTACGTAGCACGCAGGCGATAGGGCACACGGCTTGAGGCGAGAAGTGTCGAACGGAGACGGGGCGCCACATGGAATAAGGGAGCGGTTGTGACACGAAGCCGAACGCTGCAAGCGAGAGCGGTGGGGCAAGGTCTGCATAATGAACAGGAGGGCATGATAGGGGTCGAAGTTTAACGCGGAAATGGGCCGTCACGTCTCAGGGAACGGACGAGTGTGGAGATCGGGAAGAGGCCGACGAGCGGTCCGAGCAAGACGACTTGGCAATTGTTAAAGAGGGGAGCGGGAAGAGGGGGTCTAAGGTAGGAGCGGGTGGGATGCGGTAATTCACGGGGGAAGCTTGAGCAAGTCGGGAAGCGACCGGTAGGAGGGGAATAGAGGGGGAAAAACGAGGAGCAGTAAACCGCGATAACGCGGAGGAACACGGGCCGCGCCGAGGGCATTACGTCCCCAAGAGCGGCGGGCGCGGTGCGGACGTGAATATTAGCGAGGCGTAAGGATGCATGAGTTAGTATGCGGGAATGCCGAGCGCGGGCAAGCCTACGTCGCATACAGGGCCTCGCTGGTGACGCGTGCCGGAGAGTATGGGGAGGAGGAGTAGGGGCAAAATAGTGGTAGGGTTGCCGGAGGCCAGCCCGGAGAAGGCCACATGGACTGTGCAGGCGGACGGGTGTCCGGAGTGTACAGACAGGAGAGGTGTAGACGGGCTGCACGGGGGCGGGTGGACTGCAGAAAAGGTAACGAGAGAGAAGCGGACACGATAAGGGAGGAAACAAGGGATCGATGAACGAATAGATAGGGGTGGTCACAGGATATCAGGCTGAGGAGGGTGAAGTCATAAACGCACGGCTCGCGATGAGACGGAGTTGCCTACCAGTTAGAAACGGAAGAGGAAGGGGAGGAGGAGTGGCTAGCTTGACGCTCAATAAGTGGACACGAGGATAAGAGAACAAGTCAGAGAGGCGAAGACACGAAGATAAGGGTACAATTGTTCACTAACAGAGAGGTTTGTTGCATCAGGCGCAGGTGTGCCAGTGTAATATCGATCAGGACACATGGAGTAGGAGCTAGCTCAAGATATATGAGTGCAGCTGGAGATTCAGCCGTGGAGTGGCCTGGTAAGTTTACCCGGTCAAAGTCTGTGACAGTGGCCGTGGTCGACGGCACCGTGGCGGGAGCACTTCGCCGGATTGTGTGCCGCGACAGGGGGAAGCTGGACGTCGAAGTCGGTCGGCCACTTGGCCTTAGTATCGCGGCATACCTTTGCAATCCGCCTATTGTGGCGCCAAGAACGCGGTGAAGGCTTGTCGATTCGACTGCGCGGCGAGCTGATCCCCGACAAATCCAACGTGCGGGTGAGATATGTGAAAATACCCGCGATGAAACTTCCGCAATCTAATGGGTCAATCGCGAGACTTCCCAACAAGCCACAACCCGGTGCCGCCGATCTACCAACCCGAGGTCGGCGCCCGGGCAATTCTATTCGCCGCGCGGAAATGACCGGCGGGGTAGCTGTACGTTTGGGATATCCGACACGTCGAAGCGATGTTCGGCGCAAGATCGCTCCAGCATTTGCCGACCTCTAGCCTGGCGTAAAAATGGCTATGAGCCACGCAGACCAGGAACTGTTGGAACCAGGGACGCCGCGATAACCTATGGACGCCAGGGCGGAGGATCGCGGGGGGCACACGTGGGTTTGGGGAGCGGGCCGACGCTTCGGAGTCCGCGAATTATGGGCGACCGAACATCGAAGGCGTATGGCGCGTGGGTTGGGGCAGCTTTGATGGGCGCGGCAGTGGGTGGGTCTTCTTGAGATACAGATGGCCAGGCACGACGGAAAGCTGAGGAGATAGGGCTGAGCTAGGTGGGGTAGTCATGGTACGCGGCCGGGCCGAACTGTTGGCTATATTGAACGGCAGACGTGCGGAGAGAGTCCAAATTGCGTTGCAGCGGCGTACAACCAATACTTGTAAAAGCATCATCCTCGCGTAGGACCGTTGACGGCCACGACCCGAATGCGCCAGACTAACTCGGGAAGATAGTGACTGAAAATAGACTAGGAGGTGGAAGCGTATGAATGCAGGGAATCGGCAGTTGGCAATTTTCGCACACCATCGCGGCATAGGCAATGTTGTGGGGTTCGGCTTCAGCCGGCCGTCTCCGCCTCAGAAAAGTGCGCGTGGGGAGCGAAGGGAGCAGAACAACGCGCGGAGCACACGGGAGGCACGGTCGAGTTCCAGATGAAGAACGTGAAACTATCGGATATCGCGCGGACGTTGTTCTTGAGGTTCGGTGCGGCGATGGCGCCTCGAGCGAACAGGCGGACAAAGACGGTGACGTTGCGACGATAGGC
>Ga0179593_1755495_pt1 | contig 10609 bp, 11 predicted proteins | sample CZODoug2_1_08_16_FD_185931 | JGI IMG/M metagenome (GOLD analysis project Ga0179593, IMG submission 185931) | Vadose zone soil fungal communities from Angelo Coast Range Reserve, California, USA - CZODoug2_1_08_16fungal (PacBio error correction) | ecosystem: Environmental > Terrestrial > Soil >... | reverse complement strand
CGCTTTCTATAAACTTCGTATTGCGTTTCTCGATTTTTCACTGACACTGTTTCCTGCTGCCTTTATCCCGTACCGTTTCCTTCAAGGTTTTCCCATGAGCTTCCTCCTTGGCGAGTCTTTGACACATTCCTTTGGCAAATATTTCTTTCCTCAAATAGTTGTAGTAGTCGACCGAGGTGCCCACCTGCCGTTTTGTAGCTCTGATTCCAACCCCACCTGACTTAAATGCACTTTCTTTTTTTTGGATCTGGCATCCCCTTGAGGAACTCCCCAGGAAGCCCCACCCCATATTTTAAGACTATCTCGATTTTTCCCGTCCTTCATTTGTTCTTTTTTTGTATCACCAAAATTTGCACGCTAAATTCGATCGGGATCTTCGGCAAAACTTCCCCACGCGTTTTTTTTGTTTCCCCATTCCTTTAGGGTGTTTCTCCGGAATTGTTTACCCTCCCTTGGGTAAAGGCCATATAAAAGGCACCTTTCCTTCCTAACCCCAAAACTGCTTCCCCACACTCCCGAAGACCTAACCCTGACCCTTCGAGCGCCCGTGGTGTTCTTCAATCCGTTTCTCGATTAGTAGCCTTGGACATCCCCAACCTAGACTTCCCATCCTTCAGGATCTTCTTTTCCGGAATTTTCTTCCCTTCTATTATGTACCTTTCATGGTCCCTTTCCCGGGGAACATAGCGGGAAACCATTTGCGTTCAAAATTAGGTATTCTTCTCCTTCCTCTCGACCCCTAATCGCTTTTCGCTGCAAAGCCCGCGAGCATGGGAGTAGTTCCCTAATGATGACCCTTCAGATGATGTTTCACTTGCTTTTATTGACCCCCATACTTACCCTCCCAACGCTCGCTTTTGAGGAAGCCTGCACCTGACCCCCTCAAGGCACCCTTATTCCCTTTTCTCCAACTCTTTCCCCAGAATTTTTTGTCTTGACTTTCGGAGCGAAAGGTGGGTCCAAAGAAGGAACTTGACCCAGAGCAAGCGTTCTTTTGTAGTCGCGTTCGCTTTTGATACTTCCTCCCTCGAAGTATTCCTCGTGCTGGTCCTTTTCCGGCGTCAGAACCCCTTCGGATCGGTTGAAGGCGAAGCCGTGGTCATCGATTAGTCGCGTGACTCCTCTTATTTTCGGCGCTAGAGCTTTGTTCGGGGGCCTTCAATAAGCCTCCCCCTTTTTGATCATTTTCTTTTCCTTTTCTTTTTTGACGGGTTCTTCTCCCACTTTTTGCAGGACTTCTCTCGACATAGACTCTCGTAGACCTCCTTGTCCCTTTCACGTTCCCTAGTCGTCTTCTTGTCCATGCCTTTCACTTTTCCCACTTCTCCTATCTGGTTTTACCTTCTTTTCCGTCGGTTTTACCCTCGGGAACCGTTTCCGCTTTCGCGCTTACTCCCCCTGATTATGCCTCCTCCGGGTTGCCCTGGAAACTCCCATGTTTATTAATTCTTTTCTTCCCATTTCCACATACCTCCATCTTGAATGTCTCCGGACAGATAAGACAATTTTCTGGCATCCGTCGGGCGGCCCCCTGATCGCAGGCTTCACACTTCTCTAGGTTCGCAGCTCCTTAATGTTAAGCAACGGAATGGTTCAAGTCTCCGGCGCCTCTCTTGAAATGTTGTCATATACAAGACGGATGAGCTTTCCCTACCCTTCCCTCAGGCCCCTCTTAGAATTCCCCCTTTTACACACCGCACTACATTGAAGTGCCGATCCTGACCGGTTTCCCCCCTTACCCCCCGTGTCTCTTCTTTATCTTACTTGCGAATGCTGGTTGATGATCGATAGAACGTCATGGTGAGAAAGAGTAGTTTCAACGCGCGCCTTGGTGCCTCCTTTTTGGACTCCCTAATCCATTTCGTCGATGCCGGCCTCTCCAATTTAGGGTAAAGACATTGCCTTTGGGATCTCTCTCCTCTCCTTTTTTTTTTATTCTGACCCCACGTTAAATGTTCCCTCCCCACTCTCTCAGCCCGTCCCATGTCTAGGTAACAAGCGGGCCCTGGAAGCAGCGTTCACTTCTTCGAAACTGATTCCTTTTCGAGCCTTTCCCCCCCCTGCAACTTCCACTCTGGAGACATCCCATGACGGCGATAGAGCTCCTCCCTTATTCCCCGGCCGCTGGGAAGATCGCTTTTCAAAATCCCCGTCCCGAGTGCGGTAAACCCTCGGAGAATCGTGCGCCCTTCTCCCATATTTTTGTCTTTTCATGCGCCGGGAGTCGGTTTCATTTTTAATCGGGTCTTGAGTCCCCGCTCTCCTCTATGTAAATTTATGAAAACAATGGGCCTTCGGATTAGAACATGTTCTACCAACCCCCCTTCGTGGGCCTTTCCCCCTTTTTCTAAAGAGCCGCCTTTTCTGACTCCCGTCTTGTGAAATCAATTTTCCCGCCGAGGAGCCCTCCAAGTGGCTAGCCGGGCCGCCTTCCCGAGTCTTGAAGAAGAACCCCCATGAAGCTTTTTGCCCCCTTCCGCACCCTGATCAAGCATGAGCAACTACAGTTACTTCCCCCCAGTCTAGATAACTTCCTCTCCCCAGGAAATTTGAGGAACTTTTGGTTTCCAATACTTTCCCCATGACGGAAAACAGGAAAGTTCCTTTTTGCATCTTGCCACTAACTCTCCCTTTTCTGCTTTTCTGCCTTAAACCTGCATCCCCGTGATCTGACCGGTCCGGGTGAGATCGGAAAAAAAACGTTTCCAGGACGTGCTCTTGTCGACGTTCTTTAAGTCATGCAAAAGTGAGACCACTCCGCTTCCTTTCGCATTCTTGTCAATTCTGTCCCCCTTTGAAACTTTTTTTTATAGCCACTTCCCTTCGGCCCACTTTTTTCTTCTCCTCCTCCTTCCTCATTCAATCCCTCCCTAGAATTTCCTCTGACAAAATTTCTAGTAATAAAAGATCACAGCTCTTAAGACGGCTGATTGAATGCTTTGGGGGAAACTCGGTTTTTTTGGCCTTCCACCACTACCACCCGGTACACTCTCCATTCGGATGATCCCCCCGAGATGTCCTCTGGGCAAGTTCCTTTGGCCCCACATTTCAGCCTCTTTCCTCCCCCTCGACACTTGAACCCCGAGTTATGGTGGTGGAAACTGTTGGAATATCCACCTAGGCAGGTTCGGCCCCCCTTTTTGGCCATCTTAATTTGTGAATCCGTATAAAACGGAGAGCGTTGGATGTTGATGGGGCGCTTCACCACCTACCGCTCCCCCCCGCCCTCCTCTACAACTTCTTTTCTCGCGACGACCACTCCATGCGCTGGATTTCAAAGAAATCTCCTCTGGGTTCTTATCGCCCCTTCTTACCCTTTTGATTGCTTTTGCAACCGCTATCCGGCGCGGTTTTAAAGCTTCTACATTTTCATGCATGCTCCTTTTTTTCGATTTACGAAGGTCCTTTGAGTATCATAGGGGGATCGCGTGAGCGCATCCTACGTTACGTCATTGACTCACACCCCCCTCCGCTCCCTTTTAGGGTCTTTCTCTAGCCTTCTGGTTCGGCCGCACTCCGGTTGTAATGGTTTTGCCCGAAGCGCTTTGCCTCCTTCTGGACCCCTTTCCACCCTTTCGCGCGCCCCCTCAATCAGGATCCCCATTAAAAGCGGGGGATTGACTCTTTACTGCCGACGCTCTGACACCTTCATACCCCCCGTTACATTCGGTGACAACCCGGAGCGGTTGCGTTATATGCGGATAGTCTTCCTTTCTTCCTTTACCCCCTCTTTCCCTCCCAAACTTCTTTCTCTCATCGTTTCCCCCCTTCTGGTAGTTGGGGAGTCCCCCTGAGAAGGAAACACCCCCCTCAGACGATCCAGTTGGACTTTTTTTTCCCTGGGTTCTCCCCCCCCCCAGATTGGGACGACATCTTCTTTTGCCAACTTCGCCGACATCAAGAGCCCCCCAAAGCATCGACACGGCCTTCGCCTCTTTTTCCCCAGTGCGCTCCCTCCGTATAAAGCGGTCCCTTTTCCTGGATAAGACGTCAGGTCAAGTCTCGGCTCTCTCAATGACGGTACGAGGACCTTTCGCCCATCTCACTCCAGTTTTTCTTTATCTAGATTGAGATCCATCCCCTCTCACCGTAATTTTTATGCCGAATGACAAGTCCCCAGTAGTATAACTGCGCTTTATTCTCCTAACCCAGCTTCAAAGTTTTCCAGGCGAAACCTCCGGGGCTTTCATTTTCGTGGCATCCGTTGGTTTCCAAGAAGATGTAGGCCTTCCCAATAGTTGTCGTAGTCTCATGGGACCAACTGCATGGTCTCTTCTTTGTTTTTTTTCTTTCAAATAACGTTCCTTTTCTGTAATCGAGACCTCTCCTGGAGGGTAGGTTGTTTTTTATGGAGCCTTGAGTCTCAAGACAGGACCCCACAAGTTCATACCTTTTCCCTCCTTCTCCCCTACGCTTTTTTTTTTTCACCCCTTTTTGAGGATTGTTGTATAACCCTTGCGAACTCTACATTGTTTGGTGCCTTGGCACCCCTAGATACCTGTTTTTTACCTTGAGGTTCCCAAGATGTTCCCGTACATGTCGCTGCATATCCAGTCCCCCGAGAGTTCGCCACACACGGCTCACTCCTGCTTTTTCTCAAACCTTTCCAACTCCTCGAGCGTTCCCTTGGTGTTCTCCCCCCAAGTTTATTCAGTCAGCTGCAGTCTTACGACCACCTATGCCAACATTACCCTTTCTCCGATCCCCCCATTAAGGATCTTCATAAGTTCCATGTAGAGGCCCCCAGCGGACGGATAGTTTCCCTTTCACCCAGTGCTGGTCAATTCCTCTTCTATTTTTCTTTCCGGCCCCTCCCCTTTCCCCCATATCCTTTTTCTAAAGATCCGGCGCATGGGCGTTTTTCAGAAGCTGAAAGTTGTAGGTGATGTCTCGGTATTTTGTCAGGCTGGACGTCCTCCCAGCTGAGTGTTTTCTTCTCAGCACTCCCTTTCCCTGCTAGTTTTCTCCAGATTCACCAGAAGCTGAATTACTCAGCAAGCCACATCAGATCGCCGATCGGCCAACCCGTCCCCAAAACTTCGTGGACGTGCGGGTCTTTTGACTTTTTTTTTTAATGGGGAAACCTTTCCCCTTGCCCATCACATCCCTTATCTTTTTCCTGTAGCAGCTTTTCGTGACGTCAAATGATTCCGTCTACGAAGGAGTACAACCCCTTAATTGCTGGGCCATCTAGGAGTTTTGAATCTTTCTGGGGAGGAAAGCCGTTTTTTCTAGAGCTGTTAGTCTGCGTCGGAATGATTTCTTGTCCTGATCCTCCTGTCCTCTTTTTTTTGATACACCTGTTCTTAAATCAGGACCTCCCCCGTGCCTACTTTGAGCGTGATGGGGACGGGTTCTTCTTTCTCACTTTTGGCAGTTTTAAGTATCGAAATTAGATTGTTCTCCGTTTTATTCCCCTGCCGGTCCCTTTCGACTTTCGAGGACTACTGAACTTCCCCCCTCTGACACTTCCGTTGTCCTGTTCCGTAGCCTCTTGGAAAAGCTCTGTCAGATTTAGCGCCGTAATAGTTACCTTTCCCTTCTGCTTCAGGTTTTCCTCTTTTCCTTCCTTCCCTTGATTCATCCTTTGTTTTCTCTCCGTAAACTACGCTCGAGATTGGATTTTATAGGAGGCCGGCTTAGCCCAAACACACCCACCACCACTCGGCGCTCCCATGTATCCATTTACCTTATCCCACTAGTAGAGTTCTCAGGTGCTTGCCTGCTCCACTTATGGTGAAAGCCCAGTGTACGGGAAACTCTCCCTCCTGGGTGTCCATATGTACATCCTTTCTTGAGTGCGACACTCACGATTGCCACGAGGAGATTCTTCCGCTCACGATATGCTTGACCCAGGTAGAGCACGCCCCCATCTTGAAGTGGCCGTCCAGTCCCCCCCTGCCTTTCCCAGCCTCTTTCAATACTGAGGTTCTTTAGAAGGATCTTCATAAAAGAGGCCTTTCTCGGGCAAGTGCCGGAGATATTCCCCATTTCTCCTAATCCTGGCTCCCACTTGTATTCAGCATAGACGAGGTGAAGAATTTTTTCTTGAGAAGAGGCTTCTCCCCCCCCGCCCCCTCCTTTAAGGTTCCCCCCCTTTCCCCCTTCCCCTCTATCTCCGTTAGTGATGAACGTAAATTCTAAGGCTTGTATCCTCAGAGGGGCAGCCCCCCTCTGGTATTGAGGATCCCTCCCCTTCTTTCCTACCCCTTCTCGCCGACGCTCCCAATGGACGAAAGAGAGCCCGGTTCCCATGTTGGAGACCCTGCTCAATGATGAATTCGAAGCGGCTCCCCGACGGTTGCCCCCCCTTCTTTTGAGATCCTGTCGACAGCATTCAGGCATGAGAATTGTCCAAAGATTCCCTGTCTTTCCACCCCCCCCCCCCTACTTCTCTTGTTTCCCAAGATCGAGATTGAGGAATCGGCCCCTTTTCCAAAGATGTAGGTTCTGTCACGGTCCTTTCTATCTTTCGTTTTCCGCTTTTCCAATCGGTTTGAGTTGGTGATCATACGTACATATCAGAAAACCTCATCCCCTTTTAGGCGCATTTCCCGTGGTTATCAGGAGCCCTCGACTCCTCTTCAGCTTCTGTATTGGAAATCCCCACTTGAACGAGTTCTAGCTAACGGTCTTGGTCACCCCTCCTTCACTCTCTCCTGTTATTAAATGGCCCTTTTCGAAAAAAAGAATACTCCAAGTGGAAGCTATTTGGCCCACCCCCCTTCAGCTGAAGCAAATCTTTAAAACTTATTTTTTAGATAATTTCTCTCCTGGAACCCCAGACTTCTTTCCCATCTTGAGACGGAACGCAGGTAAAGGTGCCTCCAAGGCCCACCGCATGGATTTTTCTTTTTCTCCCCCTTCGAATTCCTTTTAGTGAACTCCTTTTCTTGAGGCCCCCAAACTTTTCCCGGCTGTACGAGCTGTCGATTGTGATAACGTCCCTGTCCAAATTTCGAAGAAGAAACCATCACGATTCCCTTCCGCATTGTTTTTACGGCTTGTCTCCCCCACTCCAAGGCATTCCTCAGGAGAGAAGAAGCGCCTCAAAGCCCCACGCGACTACTTTTGAAACCCCCCTTTCCCGCCTTTTCTTCTGCTTACCGCCCCGGCCCCCTCCGGCCACTGTCCGTTTGGAATATAGTTCTTTTTTTACTCCCATCACCCTTTTCTTTACCTCGAGGAGCAAAGTCCGAGGCCCGTGGTCCCAGGGTTCCGGCCCCAATTTTCTCCCTCAAAGACCCTCAACCACATGGTAAGCCCGTCTTCTGGCTTGTGGAACAGGAGTTGTTTCGCTGGAGAATGCTGGTGATGGGTTGACTTTTCCTTTCCGGTTTCCCTTTCCAAATATCAATTTGAGCGTTGGGAATTGAATGTGATGGGCGAGTCCGATGAAAAGCTGGGGCAGCCCCCTTTTCCCATTTCCCGAAGAATTCACTACCCTTGATTTCCCTCCATTCTTCGTCTCTACTGCTAAAAGAACTTCTATTCTGTGTGGGGCCCCTCCCTGGATCGCAGGGTTACTTTAGAAATCTAACCCTTTGACCCTCGGTTTTTGTCCCCTTATCCTCTCTCTTAATCCCTTTTACCTGGTTTCTCTCAGAATCGGATTTCGTGTGCGTCGAAGTTCATCGCGCCGGAAGGTTCTTTGAATTCTAGTGATCTTTTTATTCTCTCCCCCTTTTTCTGATTGACCTTCATTGCTCTTAAGAGCGCCTCCCCTTCTGGTACTTTTGAATTCGACGCTATTTCGGTTCACGAACTCTTTTTTATGGAGATGCCGTTCTTTCCTGCTTTGGACCTTCTACTTACCTAGCCGCTCACCTCTCTATCACTACCCCGCGGGGGTTTTTTCTCCCCCTATAACTTCTCCTCCTTTCTGACTTTGAGTTCGGAACCTTTGGTGCATAAAACCAGATAAAAATGTGGGACACGGCGCCCTGTTTCGTTCCCTATTTGCTTTTTTTATCTTTTACCTCTTTCTGGCGGTCCGCATCGATGAAGTAACGACCCCCCCCAATTCATTCAGTTTCCACATTTTCCCGTCTGTCCGTTTTCTAATCCGCGACCGCATTGACGGTTGGAAAAGAGGTGTTTCGTCCGAAGGATTGGTCTAAGACATCTTCTCCCCCTTCCCCCCTCCTCATCCAACTCTTTCTCTTCCACATCGCCCCTTTCGAACCCTGGAACCCCGGAAGCCCCAGAGTGAAGAGGAAGAGCTTGATAGGACTAGAAGAAGTAGGTTTCAAGTTTCCCCTTCTCTCCCCGCTTTTTCCGGATTTATCGCCCCATCTATAGAGGGTAAGAAGCACCGAAGTTTCTTTTGATCTGGAGGAACCAACCCTTTTTCCGTAATAGAGACCCCAGTGATACCCCCCTAGGGGGATGTGGGTGTTGGGGTGGGTTTGTTTTTTTGGTGGGGTGGGGTGGGGGGGGGTTGTGGGGGGGGGGGGGGGGGGGGGTGGAGTGGGGGTTTGGGGTGTTTGTGGGTGGGTGTGTTGTTTTTTTTTTTTATTGTGGGGGGGGTTTTTTTGTGTGTTTGGGGGGTGGGGGGTGGGGGGGGGGGGGGGTTTTTGGGGTGGGGGGGGGGGGGGGTGGGGGGGGGGGGGGGGGGTGTGCTTGTGGGGGGGGGGGGGGGGGGGGTTGGGGGGGCCCCCCTGATTCCCCCCTTGCAGAATTTCATCTTAGCCCGATTACGTTTCGTGTAGTTAAGGGTAGTGATGTCGGTCGCGTTGTGCACCCTCCATGTCTCTAAGGTTTTTCGTTCACCCTCTTCACTCTTTTCTTTTTCTTGAGCCCCAACTATCCCCCTGAATGGACCCGGAATGGTTCTGGAAGAGGACAACTTAATTTTTGGTTATATGGCAGCTTGTTCTTTTTCCCCTCCGTACACCCACAGGCCTCCCGCAGACTATCCGCTCTCAAAAGAACGTGTTTACTGCATTTGAGATTGACCCCCCCTTGAACTCTTCCTCTTCGGTTTTCCTCCTTTTTCCCAACCCCCCCCCTCGGTTTTTAGGGCCCGTAAGAGTGAGGGTGGTGAGAAGTTTCACTCTTTCTTTTCCTATACCCTCTCGTTCATACCCCCCAAAACCGGAGTGAGGAACCCCAAATAGCGGCTACTGCTGAATTAAACTTGCCGCTTTATTCCCCCCCCCTATCTCCCTCTCTCTTGCCGCTGATATACCCAATATGATATCCCAATAACAGGAGAGAGGAAGTCCATCCCCCCCTTCTTCTGCTCCTCCCTTTTTCAATGTATCTTTTCTCGGTTTTGTCCCCCTCCCTTCTTTCAACTTTTAGGAGAGGTTGTATTTTACTCCGCCCGTCCGTTTCCCCTCGAATTTGTTCAAGCCCTCTTGGCGTCCTTCCCCCTGAATGCCCTTTTTTGTCGTATGATTCGCGGAAAGGGCGGTTGAAGGAATCCTGCGGTGTCGGCCCCCCTTCCACTCCAAATCTCGCTGTCTTCTCTTCCGCTTTTTTCTTTATAGCCTCCCCTCCGCCCCACTCAGTCAGGTGGCACAGGACAACTCCCTCAAGACCTCAGTTCCGGTGGCCTTTTTTCCCTTCTTCAGTCCCAGGTGGGTAAAAAGGACATCCCCAGTCGCCACCCCCCCTGTCTTTCTTTCCCTTCAGATCTTGAATTTGCATATCGAAGTCTTCCACCTTTAAACAGAGGCTGTTTAGAGGAGGCAGTTCCCCCTATCTGATATGGTCTATCGTTTCTTTTTAGAGTTTCTTAGCTCTTTCCTTATTCAGAATTGACGGAATGAAGTGGCTTCGGAATAAAACGTTCCCTCCTAACCTAACCCCTGATTGCTTATTACTTTTCATTATTATAATACTACATCTCGATAGTCCCTGAAGAAGGGAGTCAGTTTGTCAGATCTCACCCCTCCCCCTCTGATTACGTTCCTGAGAGAACCTCGCTCAAACACTTCAGCTGGAAGCAGCGCAGTCCCCTGGTCGCCCCCCCCTGGGTCCATGCTGTCTTTTTTCTTATAGAATCCATTCAACTCTCCTGATTTGCATTAATGTCTGATTCTCCTGATTTTTCTCCCATCCTTTCATGATTTTTTCTTATGACCTACCAACCTACAGATAGAGCATTTTGAAGGTATCTGCCGAATGCGGCCTTTTTTTGATCCCCAGTTTTCTATTTACCCCCTCTTGAGGCCTGCGGCGAGGTGCGAACTCCTCATGGTGTAAGAACCCAGGAATGGTTCCTTCCCGCCTCTTATAATCTTCTGTCAACTTCTTTCTTCATGTCCCTCTCTATGGCTACCCCCCAACTCCCGATAAGACGATGTAAAGTATGTCTCCACAGGTCCGACACCCCCCCCCTCCATTCCTTTTCAGATTTTTCCTTCCCTCTTCTCTGAGAAGTTACAGCTCGGTACCCATTCTTTTGGAGGTTCCGAGAAGGCCCCATCCAAGATCCGGAATTTCTGATTCCTATCTTCTGTATGACCTTTTTCTCTCTTCTCCACGGCCAGATTCGCAGAGGTGCAGATAAGGTGGAGCAGCGGCTTCCCGCGTTCCCCCCCCAGGGCCTATTCTTTTCCCCCCACGATTCCCCTTTCTACACCCCTCACATGAAGGCGTT
>Ga0179593_1704747_pt1 | contig 10609 bp, 12 predicted proteins | sample CZODoug2_1_08_16_FD_185931 | JGI IMG/M metagenome (GOLD analysis project Ga0179593, IMG submission 185931) | Vadose zone soil fungal communities from Angelo Coast Range Reserve, California, USA - CZODoug2_1_08_16fungal (PacBio error correction) | ecosystem: Environmental > Terrestrial > Soil >... | reverse complement strand
CTTTCATTCGTAGAGACCCTCCCCGCTCCCCTCTTTCACCCTTCTCACACTTTTTTTCCTGCCGCTCGTCTTCATGGGGCGTTAATGGAGCCTCCCCCTTCCGGTTTTTTTGTCCGACCTCCGGCGCATCCTTTTTCATATCTGCCCTATAGCCTCCCCCCCGTTCTTTTGACGCCATGCGCGACGTCCTTGTGATAAGGCCGAATTTTTCTCCGGTAGTTTGTCTTGTGCAAGTTTCATGGATCTTTTTGCACTGTTTCTTCCGGTCGCACCCAAGAAAGTTGCGGAACCATTTCCACGACACCCCCCCCCCTCGGGACAAAGTTAAATTTCCACGCTTTCCCCCCCCCCCACCGATTTTTTTGAGTCGAGAGTGTTTTTTCTTGCCCTTTGTATCGAATACTTTTCAACCGGCCTTTAAAGCTCCGTTTTTCTTTCGAGTGGACTAGTCTTGTAGTAGGAAGATGTCTCCCGGTGAAAATTCCCGTTATGACCTTCTCGCTCTGAGCATCTTTTTTCATCGTTTGCCTCATGCTTGGGCTTTATGCCTTTTTGGAAAATCCGGCGGATTGGAAGGCCCTCCTTGAGTTGGCGTGCGATAGCCTTTTTAAGGTTGATCTTCCACCTACGCTAACGCTTTTTTTTTTCGATCGGCCCTTTGACTCTAGTCCTCGGCGCACGCCCATTCGAGAGAATCAGCCAGATTCGATTTTGTCCCTTTTTTTCCTCGGTCTGGCTTTGGTGCTTTTCATCTCGTTCCGGATATCTCCCTCGGGCCCTCTTCGCCATCCCCAGTTCGAGTGAGACGTCACGTTTTTTCGCCCGTTCATCGTGGAGTTTTCCGGTTTTGCGTCAAGACCTTCCCGGAACGGACCCTGCGCGGCTTGTAGACTTTTTGAGCATAGTCTTTTCTCTTTTTTTTTTAATTGACTCTCCGAATTTTTTTCTCGGTTTTCAATGCTGTGTTTCGGTGAGACCGTCATTTTCTCCTGCACTTCTCTGGACCCAGACCCCGCCCCGGACACCCTTTTTTCCTGGATTTTTCTTCCCCCATTCTTAGCTTCCTTCGGCCAAACCTACAGAGGGGAACGAAATGTCTACTCCTTTTTTGACGTTGCTTTTCCCTCGCTGTTTTAGCTGGCTCCCCCCCCAATCTTTTTTCTTTTTTAATCAAAGATTTTCCCCCCTCATCGTGCCCCTTGCGAGGGAGAGAATTTCGAGAGGATTTTTTCTCCGTACATCCTTTTTCCAGTGTTGCCTCCCCCCCTTTTTTTGGTTCTCCTGTCTCCGCATCGTCTCAGGTCTTTCCGCCAACGACTCAACGTCCTGCTGTTCGGCCTTTTCCTTCCCATTTACCCTTCCCGAAAGTTTTCCTCACTTCCCGTCCCCCCCCCCATCTTTTCGCGGTGAAGGCAGGAAGCGTCCCCCGAAACATGACAAGGTTTTCCTTCCCTCCTCTTTGACACTTTTCCGGCAACATGCAACTTCAGTTTTTTTGTGTGCTCTTTCTTCCCATCTGCGCAAGTTCCCCTTTTTACATCACGTGGCGCCGTCCCCTTCGGCGAAGGGCGCTTGTGCTGGCCCTCCTATGCCCTTTATTTCTTTTTTTACACTACTTGTCCCCCCCCGCTGCGGCCTCATTCCGACGCGGCCCCTCCCCGTAGTGCAGGTAGAAGGCCTTTTTTTTTGACACCCCATCCCGGCGACCCCTCTCAGCCTTCCCCCCCCCTTTTTTTACCGCATCGCCGAGCGTACACGCAGTCATCAATTTTTGGCCAAGGAATTCGTTCCTCGCAGATCGTCACTCACATCTCAGTCGTTTTTCCTTTCTAGATTTCCCCCTTTTCCGATTTCTTTCCATGTTTTCCTCTCTTATTTTTCGTGCGCGGTTGGGCCCCAGCCATCCTGCGCAGTATTAGTCTCTAGGATCCTCCGCTTGTCGTTTTCACGCCTTTCTCGCCCAATGTTTTCCGAAGCCCTTCTCATCCCCGTTTTGTTTTCTGCGTCAACAATCCTCGCCTCACGTCATGGGCGTGAGCCCCTGTGAAAGGAAACGACAGTTTTTCCTTCTTACTATTGATCTCCCGCTTTTTCTTGGTCCCCACGCCCTTCCTCTCAGAGGAGGGCCCCCCCCTCTTCCCGCCGGATCTTTCTTCCTTTTTCATTCTTCTTATCGCTTACCACCTGCTGCTTGGTTCGTGAGTGACTCGTCTCTTTTTCTTTTTTTCTTCCCCTTGGGCATTGACTGAGCTTTTTCCTCTCGTCTTTTGTCATCCCCGCTTGAAGTCTCTTTTGCGATCTTGTAATTCAAATCGTCTTTGATTCCGACCGCCCGACACAGGCCTCCTCCCTGACTGATGTACTTTTTTGTTTCCTTTGGCGCGCTTGTTCTTTCACAATGAGTGGCCTCCCGGTTCCGGGCCAGGAATCTGCGGATTCTTCTCTTAGTTTCTGCCCCCACATGGTTCCTCCCCTCATTTCTTTTACCCTTTTATTTCGGTAACTCCCTTGTTGGTCGCTGCTTTCTTTTGCAGAATAGAACAAGAATTTTACCTCTGTGATTCCTCACCTTCTCCCGGGTGACTTGCCGGATGCAGCTCCTTTTTTCTTTATGTTCTGTTTTTTGCTTTCACTTCGCCTTTCTTTTGTTTTCGGCGCGCGCCCCTAATGAGGTCTTCCCCGCCTATTAACAGCTGCTGTCTAAGGTAACGTTTTTTTTTCTGACGGGCCTTTTTCCCCCGATCCTCTGTGCTTGTTGGCGAGCCATGTCTGCTGGATAGCGACCTTTCCTTTCGCCCGACTGTGAGTTTTCCACCCTCGGCCCCCTGCGACAGCTTTCGTCACAGCCGAGTCTTCCCCTTTTTTTTTGCGCCCGACTTTTTTCTCCCTTTCTTTTATTTCCGAACCTCGTCGGCAAGCCTCCTTTTTCTTGCTCGTTTTATGTTTTTTTTTGAGAACAATGCGCCGTCCCTCTTGACGATAGCTTTCCTCCCTTTTTTTCAATCCCCCCCCACAGGGAGTTAACCTTTGTATTCCGGAACCTGTCCTTAATTTTGTCCTGGAAAGACCTCTCTTACTGTATTTTTGTTTGTCGACTTTTCTTCACACCCTTATGCGCACCCCTTTATGCGAAAACCTCCCCGGACACCAAGAAGTAGAACGGCTCACTACCATTAGACCATTTCTCGAAGGTCTCGCGGGCTTGGGCAGTTACGGCCTGGTCGATCTGAGTTTTTTTTAATTTTCATCCTACCCGAACCGCAACCTTACCCCGTTCGGACCTGTTTAAAGGCTGCCTTTGTATTAGATGTGCGGATGTTGAAGGAGGGCGCCTATCCTTTTTCCGTCATACTCTTTTTTTTCTGACCAACCTACATACATTTTCCCGTCGACACTCGTCGTGCCTCTCAAAGCGAGAGTGGGACATCTGGCTCTTTTTGCAACTTCCCCCCCGCCGCAAAGTCTCTTACTTTCCCTCAAAGCTTTTTTTTTCCCCGCGATCGACCCTTGCTTCGTGGCAGTGTGATCCCCTTTTGAGCCGATATAGGAACGCCAATTTTTTTCCGGGCTAACCAACCCGCGTTAGTGGACGAAGTTTCCTCAGTGCTTTTTTTTCCTTTTTTTATGGCCGAGGGTCCTCTGGAACGCGGCTCTCCCCCTCGATGCAGTCCCGGCGCTTCAACAAGGGTGTGGTTCTTGACCCAAGGACTAGGATTCATTTCCCCCCGCGTCTTTCTTCCTCCGAAGGACGAGTGGCGCCTTTGAGCAAAGCTAATTGCTCAAAGCTTTTATGCCCCTCCCTCCCAAATCCGTCGCCTTCCCGGTATGCTTCCCAATTTAGCGAAGGTGGATTTTTTGGTCCTGCCAGGGTTTTGCATTAGCTTTCGCAACTTCTTTTTTTTCCAGCCCCGAGCCTCCCTTTTTCTTTTCATTCCCCCAAAACTTTCTCCATGCGAGCCTCCGAGTCCCTTTTATCCCAACCTGTCATGGAGTCTCTTTTCATGGCCGGAAAAACGGCTGTGTTCCTTTTTCGTTCCCATTGTTGTTTTCGCAAGCCGTTCTCGTGTTTTCCTTTTTCCGGCGCCTTCCCTTCTTAGATCGGCAGGATCACCTCTTTTTTTGGCGCGGAATCGTGATAGCTTTTTTTCTGGCCGCCAGAAAAATAATCGTGTTTTTCCAAAGCACTTTGGCTTCCCATGTCTCTCCTTCCTCCTCGTTGTTGGTGTTTTTTCCAGGCGCTTCTCCCTTTATGTTTCCTCTTCTTCCTCCTCATCCCAGGTCTTTTCCTGCAGAGCGAAGGCATGTTGCGTTGGAGCCGGAAACAGATAGCCGTGTTTTTGAAACCTCAGCTGCCGCTCGACGGATTGTCTCCCATTAACGTTCCCCTTTTTTCCCCCAGCAGCTTTTCACGAAATTCGCGTCCTGTGACATTTGATAAAGGCCGACATGCTTTTCCGAAGTGTACAGCACTTCTTTTTGGGTTTTCTTCGTTGCTGCCCCTTAGCTCTCTCGTTTGCCCAATCCCCTTCATGGTAAAGTCCCTAACGATGGCAGGACCCCCTTCCGTCCTCGAGAATTTTTCGACTTCCCCCCTTCAGCCCCGATTACGGGTCTTTTTTTGTTCAGTCTGGCTATCCTTTTCCCGATGAGAGTCCCCTTTTTGCATTTTTTCGCAAACTTTCGTTTAAGCCGCTGTCCTTGAGATGGATACTGTCCGGTCTCGTGTTTTAGTTCTCCCCCCTTTTGCTTCAGTCTTCCCTTTTGCCCGCGGTGGGGTGTGACAGCATGAGGCATGGTTTTTCTCGCCTCGTTCCTCCAGAACACTAGTTCTTTCCCTCTTCACTTTTGAGCCCTTCTTTTCTCTTTTCTATATCTTCTCACCTTCCCCGGCACGACCCGTACTCACTTAACAGTGAGTTAGAGCGTCTCTCCTTCGGGCATCCGTTTTGAGTATAGCGTCTTCGTGCAGTTCTCCCTTTCCTAGACCTCCCGATTGTCCTTTGTGGGCCTTTCTTTTCTCCAGTGCAGATTGGTCCATTCCTAGTGGATGTAGGCTTTCTGCGCCTCGGGGCGCCCTCTTCCCGCCATCCGCCCCTCTTTTCCCTGATCAAGCAGTTTTTTGTCGGCCCTTCTTTTTCTTCCGATTCCCCCGTCTTTGATCGACCAGCGCCGGAAACACTCGCGCGCGGCTTGTCGAACCGGGTCCTTTTTTCGCCGTTCATATATCACGGTCTGCTGTCGAATTCGTGGGTACCTTGTTTTTAGGCTTTTTTGCTGGGCTCTCTCTCTCGTCTGCATTTTGCGCCCTTCCCCGCGACCAATCCCGGGCCTGGAGTCGTCAGGATTCGGACCAATCTTCTTTTGTCCGCGTACAATCGTCCAGATTTTTTCCCTCCTGGTTTTTTTTCATGTGTCTTTTGCCCCCGATCGGGCGCGCTTTTTTTTACGGCGAATTGTTCGTCACCCCCCCCCCCGGAGGCCCATCTGCCCCCCTCAGCTGGCCTGTACATTAATGTTTTTCCCGACGCTTTTTTCGTCGATCCTGTCGCAGAAGTTTCCCCACGCGGTGGTGGTCCCCCCCATTCCCTTTGGCGACCTTCGCGCTCCTTTGCCACCGCCTTTGTTCGTTGCCGGCACTCGCCCCCCGTTCGCTTTTTAAGCTGCCTCCTTGGCCGACCCCCTTGATTTTTTTTTTCCCATTTTTTTTTGCACGCGCCCAAAAAGAACATGCACTCTTTTCCCCACCGAAGAGGCTTTTAGCCGGCCATCCCCCCGGTTCGTGCTTCCCCTAGTTCCTTTCCGTCGTTTCCCCTGCGCCAGTGCCTTACATAAACGTGTCCCAGATTCGTTTTTCTTCCGACCCATGGGGGATGTGCATCTATGCGATCGTTTTTTTCCCCGGCCCCTTTTGTACATCCTTTCACCCCAAGACCCGCGGCCGGCATTCCCCCTCCTAAGACCGCGAGCGAAAGCGGCCGTCGCTCCCAGGGTATAGGCCTGGGCGGGCTTTTCCCCAGGCGTTTTCTTTTTCCCATCCTCCGCCTTCCCTGACTGCCGACGGCTATAGCCGAGCGCGCTGACTCCTTCGCCTTTTTGTCTCACTGTAACCCTTTTTCCCCTGGACTCCATCGCCTTTTTGCCAAGTTAAGAACATTCCCCTCCGGTGTTAATCATACGTCCTTAAATTTTTTGGAAAAGTCTCTTCCATAGCGGTAGCTCCCGATGGAAGGCGGTTGGGACCCTCCCTCGGTTCTTCCCCGTCCTTTCTTCATTCTTATTTCTCGTCCAATCCGTTTTGGCGCGGCCTGTGATAGCATATCCTTTCCTCCTTGGTTGCGAGAGACCCCCGACGTTTCCTTTTCTGCTGACGGCTGACATCGAAAAGCTTGAATCCGAGAAGGAAACCCTTGTCTCACGCTTTCTTCCTTCACCCTTCCTCTAAGCGAGTCCCCCAGAGAAGGCGGCGCATGATCTTCATTTATTGTTCCCCTTTCCCCCCCCCTTTTTCCCTCTTTTCGTCTCGTCGTATTTCTGTCCGAATTAATTGGTGTCCCCTAAATTTATGCTCTTGGCTTTCCTGCCGCCCTTGACGTCACCCTCCCTTTTCCTTCGATCTTTTCTTTCTCGTCCGGCCTTTCGGGAAGAACCCTCCAAGTTCTCGTTTTCCAGCGACTGTTAGCAGATTCGGTTTTCTTCTTTCGGCGGCTCTTTTACACTGAGTGGCTTTCCCAGGACGAATCTGCGGCATCCAGATCGATACACTGGCTTCTTCCCTTTTTCTCCTCGGCGCACAGTTGCTTTCCCCGGCACTGCGCCGATGTTCTCGATTGCGAATAGCTTTTCTGGAACTGGTTTTCACGAGACCGGAGTTTTTCCCCCGCGCGTGCCTTTTTTCCTGTTTGTATTTGTCTTTCAACGCGATCGCCCTTGTCTTTGCGCGCAATCGGTCTTCGGGTCGGTTTTCTAGTTACTCTTCTTTCGATTCCCCGGTTTTCTTCTCTGTGCACAGCACCGGTTAAGTGATTCGTTTGGCGGACAGACCCCCTTTCAAACCCCCTGGCCCTTCGATGATGCAGCCTCTTTCCCTTTTTCCCGACGTGGCCCTTTGGACAGATCTCGGCGAACATCTGCCCGCGACGATGTCTTCGCGCTCCCCTTTCTGAACTTTCCCACGATGTCCGCCTTCCCGCTTTGCTTGTTTCTTTGTTTTGTGACGACGAACAAGCGTTTTTTTTTTTGAAAACCCCTGCGGCATTATTCGCCGGATGCTCACCGACCCCCTCTAACCATTTTTTCCTTTCCGGTTGTTCCGATTCCGAAGCATTTTGTCAGGGAACAACCTCCGAATCCTGACGAGCATTTTTTTTGTGTCTCCCTTCCTCTCCTTCCTCCTGTCGCTTTTAGGCTCCCGGATGACCGACCCCCCTTCCCGACAAGTCCCCGAATTTTTCTTTGCATGACGTGACTCACCTGCGGACAATCTTCTTTGTCTACCTCCCTTCTCTTGCCGTTTCCTCTCTTTTCCTCTTTTCGAGACTGGGAATCTCCCCGGCAATACCGGAACAAGGTCAGCTCCTTCCTTTCGAGCCCTTTCCTGCGTGATCGCTAGCGACTTTTTTTCTCTGTGTCTCTCTCCTCCGCTTTGCCGCACAAGCTGCACGCACCTCCAATCAAGACGCGGCTTTCTCGCATTTTACCTTCCCCCATCTAGCCGGATCCCTCTCCCCCGCTTCCCGTGCCTCCCGATACTCTGATCCCGCTTGCCGGCCGGTCTCCGCGCTCGACGCAACGGTTTTTCGTCGTCGGTTACTTCTTTTTCATCCGTTGAGCCGCTCTATTTGCCAAGCGCAACGAAGGGTGTCTGTCCCCTTGCGTGGCACTCTTCCCCTTTCCTTGGCGCCCTTGGACGATTTAACCCCTTTTGGGGTCACCCCGGACGAGAATTCCTCAGTCCTTGCTTTCCTGTCCCGGGTCTTTTCCTTCCTTCCTCCTACTTTTTCCCAGATCGCCCGACACCCTGGAAAAGAGCTCCTTCCCAAATCATTCTCTATTAGACCCCATCGACTCCCCGGACAATTCCCATACTCCCCGTGACACGTTCCGCGTCTTTCGTTCCCTCCCTTAGTACGAAGGCTTTTGCACTTGGTCTTTTTTTCTTTTCCACTCTCGTTGGCGTACCTTTCCGACCGTGCGTTTTCCAGTCCAGACCAAATAGACGCAGTGCTTTTCCCTGCAGAGTCTTTTTCACCTGTTCTTTTTTTTTGCAGACCGGCTGCTGTTCCTTTCTCGCTATTGCGGTTGCTGCGACCCCCCTCCGTCGAGTGGAGCGGCCCTGCCCGGTTCGTCCCCGCCGTAAACGTTTTCCCTTACTCCCTTTTCTTTTTTTCGTTTCCCTTCGGATTCTTGATTTCCGCGCAGGAGCCAGAACCTTCTATCACCCCTGTCACCTTTTCCCCATGCTGAGCTCTCTTTTTTTTTTTGTTTTCTTTCTCCCCTTCGGCTTTTTGGCGCCCTGCGCTCATCCAACGAATTCCGCGCAAGCACTTCTTCGGTGATCAGGACGATCGACTTTCTTTTCTGTAATTCTGACTTCCGACCATTTCCGAACGACGCGAGCTATTCTATGTGTTTCCTCCTCCCCCCCTCCATAGCGGAACTGGCCTAGCCTCCCGGTCTGCTGTACGCATGAGACTCCTACAGTGGGACCAGGACGAAATGCTTCCGGTCGCGCAGTGTCGACTCGGCGTAGGCCGTTGGATTAGTTGGCCCCCCGGTGTTTCTCCGGTTTTTTCCCGAAGTTGCGAAAGCTATGCCAGAAACAACCTTTTTTACAAATGCACCTTCCCCCCTATTTCTTGGTCCTTCCCTTTCCATACGCGGGGTTTTTCCCCCCCCTGATAGTTTTTCCTTTCTGACGTTCAGGGTTGTCGCCTTTAGTAGCTGGAAGCTTTTCGTAGCCACCGGACCTTGCTTTCTTACCTCTCGGTCTTGTTCGTGCGACTTAGTGCAGGTTGTCACCCAAATGGGCCCGCTTCCTTCTTTTTCCTCGAGCCCCTTCTCTTTTTCGTTCCAGCATTTCTTTTTTGCCATTGAATTCTTTCCCCCATAGAATTTGTTTCCCTTTTTTTCACCCCTGATTCAGCCGCGGGTTCCGCCGATAGCGGCCTCCACTTGATAAAAGGCCAAGGACCCCCCTTTCCTTACCCCGTTTTTTCGCGTTTGAGAGCCTTCTCCCGTTTACGTTCTTCCCCTCCACTGTCATCGCCAGATTGTTTTCGATGGTGCTTTCTATGCCGACGAGGTCGTTTTTTTTAGTTACTGTTGCGTTTTTTTTTTTCCCATCGCACTCCCTTCTGAGTCTTTTTTTCTGTTGGTTCCCCTTGAAAATCGAGTGCGTCCTCGCCGTGGCTACATTGGCGGGAAAAGTGCGGTAGGGCGGTTTCTGCCCCCCCCATTTGCTTCTCCATGCAGCTCGACCCCTCGCTCGCCTGCGCGGCTTGTCTTTTTTTCTGTCGCAGTGGGCCGCCTTCCTTTTCTGCGCGTCGAATGTGGTCCTTTTGGAAGGTTTTCCGATCCTCTGGGCGCCGCTCCCCACCTTTTTTGGGGACGGTCTCGCAAAGTCCGTCCCCCGACTTTTTTTTTTTTTCTCCCTTCCTCTGAGGTTCCGGGATTCAAAAAGCCCTCGGTTTCTCCAGGTATTACTGGAAGGGGTCCTTCCTTTTTTCTTTGCCAATGCTCCCTTCTTGTTTTTTTTTCGTCCTTTCGTAACCCCCCTACGATTCCAGACGGTGCCGGTGCGCATAGTGCAATTCTCCGGAGAGGGAGACGACACTTCTTGTTGCTTTCTGCAGAAGTGTTTTTGTGGCTCTTCCACTTTCGTCGCGCTGTCTTCCGCAACGACCGATCCCCTGATGTGCGGCACGTACTTGCCCCCGTGTCCCCAACCAGTTCTTTCCCTACTTTTCCTCTGATTGCCTCCGCTGCCACCCCCCTTGATCGCGGGTTATGCCCTTTCTGGCCCTACAAAGAAACCCCGCCTTCAAGACCTTGCTTTCCGCTCCACCTTCAACTAAGGGTCTCGCCCCTCGCTCCATTCTGTTTCTTTCAGCTCTTTGTCTTGACTCCACGTGGGGACAGAGTCTCGGTAGTTCCGACCCTTGTTTTTTTGCCCTCTATGCGCTTTTTTTAGCTTTTTTTCTTCCCCCCCCCTCAAAACAAGCCCGCTTTCGAATTCCCAGAACCGACGCGCGCGAAAGCGTCTCGTCTTCTTTTTTTTTTGCCTTTTCCAATGCCGTACGAGTTTTTTCTGACAAGATCGCCGGACTCCCCCAGGCGGTGACATGACGACTCTCTCGCAGGGTGCCTCGCGCCTGTAAATCCCCCCGAGTTCCCCTTTTCTCTACTTTTTCCAAAGCGCACGAACATCGTAGAGGTGGTGAAGGCGATCCCCGAAGCCCCCTTTCCCTGCGCCCGGCCTTTGGCACTCGCTTCTTAGTACCTGAGTTGGGCCAAGTACACTTGCGCCGTATATTCCCTTGGATTTTTTCTTTCCCTTCATTCCCCATGATTTTCTTTTTTGGGTTTTTTGTTTTTTTTTTTCCAGAAGCAT
>Ga0179593_1672208_pt1 | contig 10609 bp, 12 predicted proteins | sample CZODoug2_1_08_16_FD_185931 | JGI IMG/M metagenome (GOLD analysis project Ga0179593, IMG submission 185931) | Vadose zone soil fungal communities from Angelo Coast Range Reserve, California, USA - CZODoug2_1_08_16fungal (PacBio error correction) | ecosystem: Environmental > Terrestrial > Soil >... | reverse complement strand
GTCCTTTAGGATATCTTGCTTTTCCTTCAACGTCAACTCCTTCTCCGGCCCCCCCTTTTGACCCCGTTTCTTCTTTTTCTTTGACAAGTGTCCAGGGTGTGTTGCGTTCCGATTTTTTTCTTTTTCAAGACCCTTTCTTCATCGATCCCCCTTTTGGGAGCACGTGTTACCGGATTTTTTGGTCCCCCAGAAGTCGATCCGCGTGTTTGTAGATGGTCGCGGTTTGAAGTCTTTCACATTTGAAGTTTCCCTATGCCCATCTTTTGCGCTTCAACGCTTTTCTTTTTCAAGTCCTTATTGCGCCAATTGGCTGTTTCTGATGATAGTGTGCTTCTAACCTTCTAGCCCTCTCCACTTCACCCCTCCCAACCTTCTGGGAGATTCTCTACCGATGTTAGTGGAAGGACATTTTAGTTCTCAGGGTTTTCCCCCTCCACCCCTTCCCCCCAATTCCTTGTCGATGCGGCGTGGCATGGCTCCTCTCCGACACCCCTTCACTGTTTTCTCCTGCGTTTTTTTTTTCTTAGATCCTTCCCCCCTTCTCTTTAGCGCTCGGGTGGCACCCTTTTTCTCTTTCGGAAATTTGTCCCTTTTTTTTTCCTTCTCTACGTAATCTCCTGAATTCCTGCCCTCTGGTGCCTGTGTTTTCTTGTCGGAACCTCTCCGAGTCCCCCCCCTGGTTTTTCCGATTTGATTTTTTTTTTTCTATGGATTTTTTTTGCGGCTTTAGTCTCCGAATAGCCCTGTCTTTCAAACCCTTTTCCCCCCATTTTTTTTATATTTTATTCTTTGCCAGCGAAGAGGCAAGTCTCGGTTTCCGCGCTTCTGGTTTTAAGAATTCCCTTTCCCGCATCCCCCCCCCATCCCTTTACTTTTTCTTCGCTCCGACCAGTTTGGTCTGGCTCCCGGACCGCCTCGGCGGCTTGTTCGACTCCCATTCACTTTTTCCTTGATTTGTTTTTTCTGTTTTTGTTTACAGGGTTTCTTAATCCCCTTTTTTAGCCGAACGCGTTATCACCTTTCCCTCAGACTCTTTCCGGTACCCTTTATTTTTTTCAGCGGCTTTTGTGCTCCCAGTTTCTTTTTCGGTTTCTTTTGAAACTCCCGGCTCAGACCGCCCCCCCTTCAGTTTTTTCCGTTCGCGATGCGTTTCCTCATCTCTCTCTTTCTTTTTTTGCGGGAGATCCGCTCACTCTTCTTTTTTTGGCTTTTTTTTTCTTTTCGTGCCTTTTTAATGCCGCCCATTTTTCGGGCTACACTACTTCTCCCCTGTCCTCCGATCTTTTCCCAGCAGCCTTTTTTTTCTAGACGCTTTTTTCGGTTTTCCATCCACGCTCCCTCTTTCCATCCCTCCCTGCCCAAGCTCCGATGTTTTGTCGCTTTCTTTTTTGTCCATTCCGCCCGAATCATTAGTGTTTTAAAAGCCCCCCCCCCTTTCTAGCGCGGGAATCACTTTTTCTCTTTTTTCTTTTGTTTATTTCTTTCTATGACTTCCAGGGCTGTGACTCTCGCCTTCTTTGACTCTTACGTTTTGTCTTGCTGATACTAGTATGCCTCGCGCATGGATTATCTTCCTTCTCTCTTCGATCCACCATAGATCCCTAGTTGCATCGCTGACCTTCCTACCCTGGGTGATCCCGTTCTGACGCGTGATTTATTTACCCCCAATTTCACGCCCCTCCTTTCGAACCTTATGGCAGCTTGCAGGTCTTATTTTTAGATTCCTTGCATTTCTTTGGCCGATTTCGCACCCTCGACCTGGCCAATTTTTTGCTTCACCACACCGCCTACTGACCCCCCCCCCGACTTGTGATTTCTGGCTCCTTTTAGTTTCCTTTTGGTGCCTAATGCCCGCGCAGGTTTTTGGCGTGCTTTTTTGCTGTGTTTTCGAGCACTCGCCTTTTTTTTTTCCGCATTCGAACGGCCCCCCCTTTTGGGATGAGAATTTTTTTTTCTTTGTGGTCTTTTTCTTGGTATCAGGGCGGTTTTCCCCTTTTTTTATTTATAGGTCCCACGCAAGCACTTTAGGGGACGCCCCCTTTTCCCCCAGATATTCAGCCGTTTTTTTTTGTTTATGGGTCTTTTCTCCCAAAGGCGGACTTAAGCGTCTTCACCTCCGCGACTTCTTACGATCTCCCTTTCTTTCTACCACAGGGCAGCCTCTTCCTTTTTTTTCAAGTATCTCATTTAGTTCTCGAGGAGCTGGCCCCTTTTACTTGCACTTTTTTTTCTAGACACATTCCTCCCCCCCGAGCAACTGACACGTTTAGCCACCCCTTTTGATTTTCCTTGAGACCGCTTTTTTTTTTTTTAGAAACTATCGCGTGACGGGAGCACTCCTTATTTACTTGAAGGTTCTTCCTCCCCCCAAAAAGCTACGTGGATATTTGGTCGCGAACCTTACCTGGGTTGGTTTTTTCTACATATTCGAGATTTTTCCAGCGCCCGGCAGTGCTAGTTTTTCAATTTCCCCCCTTTCGGTTATCTTTTCCCGAACATTCAGGAATCTTTCTCGGACTGCGAAGCTTTTGTTTTCTGACTCCGATTCGTGCGGTTTTTGCCTACTCTTTTCACCTGGTTTAGACAACTGTGTTTTGGTCTTACAATATATAGCTACATCAAGTCCGTTTGGATTCAGAACGTTTTTCCCCTATTCGCGCTTTCCCCCTAGCCATTGGGTTTTTGCTTTAATTTACCTTGGTTCCCTGCTCCGGGGTTTATCACTTTGTTCACTATTTCTTCTTCAGTTTCGACACCTTTTGCTTTTTCTCTTTACTTCATACGTCCGGCCCTCTGTTTGAACTCGGTGCTGTCCCCCGACCGCCGTTTTCGCCGCTGCCGGCCCCCGAACCCCGTATGTCTCTTGATTCCCTGTTTTTCCAAACTGGATCTTGGATTGCGGCAATTTGCTTCTTGATCCTCTGATTGCTCTCCCACAAAGACTGGAAGGAACTTGCCTTTTAACCCCTTTTCTTTTCTCTCCCTTTTTTTTGATGAGAGAGACTCCCCCCATTCCACATTGCAGAGGTTCCTTCCCAAGGCCTCCGAGACCGTTTTTTGTCTTCCGAGCTATGTCTTTTTTTTTCTCCTGTTTTTTTTCGGTCTTTAATGGAGGATTAATTTGTATGGGATTGGCAGATCTTTCTGTGAGCTTTCCGGACCTTTCTATTTTTTAGGTACCCCCTTTTTTTTTCGTTGTCTCCACGTTCGTTTCCCTTTTCCCTTTGAGCTCTTCCACGCCGTTTTCCACCCCAGTGTCGGTTTCAGTAACCCCCCCGGGGAGACCTATAACCATTTTTGTATCCTCTGTTTCATGGGGCTATGCTGTTCCTTTAACCAGTATGTCCCTCTGTGAGCGTTAATTTATGCTACTTCTGCAAGAAGTGCGGAGTATCATTTTTCCACGCTTTTTCTGTATTCGTATCCCGTCTCTCTTTTCCGTGTCTATTGCATACGGTCAATCTGCGGGCTGCCGGCTTAGGCGTTCGCTTCTCCATGAATTCTTAGCTCTTCCAGAATCCCCTAGCGACCCTTTATTTTGTCTCCCTTTTTTTTCCTCGACCTTGATCTGTGCGGTATTTACGCAGATACCTCTTCGCACCACTTTTTTCCCTTTGTTTTCGACCCTTCTAGTCGGTGGTGGCGATCCTATTTACGCGCTGGGTAGTCCATCGTAAGTGGCGTTTTTTCCCCTGAGCACCCCCCCTTTGATTTTGTTCCCTTTCCCTTTTTGAAGTTAGCTGTTCCTGTTTTCGCTGGGCGCAGTAGCGGCCCCTGACCATGCTGGGTAATTTGCTCAAAGTTGTTATTAAACTCAAGTCCTTTTCGGTTTGATGGGTCGTTTTTTCGGATAAACGTCGTTGTTCCCCCTCTCCCCCCCCGCCTTTCCCCCCTCCCAATCAATCCTGTTTTTTCCTTTCTCCAAAAATTTTCGATGCTCAAAAAGACTTGAGCCGATTTTTTTTTACTTCCCTTGCTCTGCTTACCCCAATCAATCCGTATGCGTTTGGACCCCTTAATACACCTTCAGCGTTTTCTCGATCTTTTATTCTTCCCCCCTCTGGATTCGTATTCCTTCAGCCTCGTTTGTTTGCTTTTCCAGTGTTTGTAGTATGTTTCCAGCACTATGTCTATCCCCCCCTTGTTAGCGCTTCCTGCCCCTTCCCTCACTCTCTCTCCCTCCTATGTCGCTACATTCACCTTTTTGGTCTCCTCTTGCCCTTCCATTTCCATCCTTACCCCCCATCCCCCTTCCCCCTATCTCACGCCCCCTCGATTCCTTCTCCCTCACTCTCATCCCCCCCCGTCTTCGTATCCGCCACCTCTACTTTCTCCCTTTCCCCTCCTCACCCCCTCCACCCTCCTCCTCCCTCTATTCACTCCCCCCCTCTCCTGCTTTTCCCCCTTCCTCCCTTCCCCCCTTTCTTTCCTTTTCCTTCTAAAACATCCCCCCCCTTCCTTACCCTTCCAACCCCTCACACCCCCCTACACCCGCCTCTTTTCCCCTTCACCCTCCCCACCACCTCGTATCTCCCCAATCTCCCAACTTTCATACCCATACTTCCCGTCTCCCTTCCTTCTCCATACTCACTCCATCCCCACTAATGCAGCCCCTTCCCTCTTGTTCCCGTCCTTTTCGCCTTTCCCCTCACTATCTTCCACTCATTCCAGAACTTCTCCTCCCTGCCCCGGTTCCTGCTTCCTCCTTTACTCTTTCCATTCTCCCCCTCTCCCCCCCTACCCCTCCCCCCACCTCCCCCTCCCCCTCCCTTCCCGTTCTTCTTCTTCATTTTTCCCTTTACCTTTAATTCTTCCACCCCCCATACTTACACCTCCTTCTCTCCCCTAATACTCCTACCTTCCATCATCTATTGTCGGTACAAGATTGCCGTGAATCCTCTCTGAGGCCATTTTTCTCCCCTCGCGATTTTTTTTCTTCGATATGTTCGCTGTCCTGTTGCTAAGGTAGATGCTTCCGGTCGATACCTCTCCCCAGTTCCCTGGATTTGATTTTGTGTATTTCAGAGTCGTCGTATTATCTAGACCTGCGCTTTTGTTGTTTTCCCGTCGCAAGCGCTTATCTTCTCTTGACTCCGTCTTTTTTTCTTGCGCGCTCTAAGCAGGCGAGATCCCCTCCCTCAATTCTTTCCCGCCCATATTTTTTTGTGCATTTTTTGCCATCCTTCCCGATCTCGTACAGTTCCCGTGGGAGCAATCAAGCTGGTTTCCTAAGCGGTTCCCTTTTTGCGGATCTGTAGGAAAATGATACAATGACGGAGGTCCCCCTAAATTCCCCCCAAGTCCCCCAAATTTGCTTGATGATTTCCCCACTGAAGCGTTCAACGTTTTCGAGGAAGATTCGCCCCGCCGGCATTCTTAAGTTTCAAATTTTCTAAGAAGCCATCCTTTTGGGGATAGCGTAGTCCCGGAGACAAATCATTTTCTTTCTCTCCTGTTGTTCTGCTTCTGTTTTTCTTTTTTTTCTTTGACTAAGATACTTTACATTTTTTCTTTTTTTTTTTTGGTCGTTTTTCTTTCCCGCCGGAGAAGCCTGCGGGGGTTCCCCTTCCCCCAAAACGTCAACTTTTGATCTCATAGGTCTCGAAGTGTTTCTGGTGCCAATTTTTTTGGTCTAACCTCTCTTGCTGTCAGTTCTTACAATCTTTTCTCTCCCCCCCCCAGATGTTTCTACCTCTGCTTCTCCTGTTCATTGTTGAGTAAATCGACTTCCGATTCTAGGTCCCTCCGCAACCCCCCAACTCCTGACGTGTCCGATGCGGGTTGAGGTCGTGCGTTTTTCACCTTCTCGCCTAACCCCTTTCTTCGACTTTCCCTCTCTCCTTAAAGATGTGTCTTGAGCTTCGTTTAAAGCCTCCATCTTATTCGGTCTCTTTTCGACTTACTTCCCCGCCGCCATTCTTTCCGTTGACCCTTCTGTACTGATTTTTTCTATCAGGGTTATACGACTGCCTCTAAGCGTTGTCCCTGTCCCCTGAATCCCCCTTTCTATAACATCTCCGCGACGCATGTTAGGGCATCGTCCTTTTTTTGGTCAAATTCACTCTGGTCTTATTTACTCGATGTCCCCAATGAATTCGACTTTAACGAAGCCCACCCGCTGGTCAACGTTGCAATTATTTGGTCTTAGAATAAAGTTGATCGCGGCGCGATGGCTTATTCTTTCCATTTTTCGGATTCTCCAGAATGAAAGCAGCCTTTCGTGATTCTTGGAGCTGGCGGTAGGTTGGGATGCCGGATTTTCCTCGGACCCCTCTCTCGAACACTTCTACTCCCGCCGGGTTTTGTTACGGGAGTTCTCAATTTGTCGATTATTCGTGCTTTTAGTTGAGTGGAGTTCATCTTATTTTTCAACCCCGTTTATAGACTACCGGACTTTTTCCAGGGCCTTTTTTAACTCCCTTCCGACAGCGTTTCTCCCCTTTCTTAAGATGGGCCTTCTTTTCAGTATGCAATGACTCGTTTCATATAGAGTTCTTCCCCGAATCCCATTTTTTTCGGACCCCCCCTCTTCTTTGGAGATATCCTTTTTGCAAATTCTTCCCCCGTCAGGAATCCGCTGGTTTTCCGATTTCTTTCCCCCCTCCCGCTGGGTCTTTAGATCACCCCTCGAGACTCCTTTCCGAGCTGAAGTCCTTTTTCCCTTTGAGGAATGATCTCTTTCCGGCGAGGACCCTTACCTGCTTTTTCAGTCTCTTTGACCCCCCCCTCCCCCTTTTCGTATTGAATTTTGAGCCCCCTTGTGATTTTAGTGTTTAGCCCTTTCCCTTGCTACTCGCCGGCCCTCCCCGCAGGATTTTCTGCAATTCAATTGCCCTGTCTTTCTCTCGACACGTCAGAGTTTTTGCTTTTTTTTGACCCCCGCTCTTTCTTTCCTCTTCCCTTTCTGCTTAAAAGGGCCCTTATCCGAACCTCCCCTCCTTTCCTGCTTCTTTTCCCCCTTTCCACTCCTTCTTTCTTTTTTAAAATCTTTTTCGCTATTCAGCGCGACCCGTCAAACTTATCGGGCCCTCACTGGTTTTTTTTACTTTTTTACGGCGGATCTCCTATCCTTTTTTTTATTTCTCCCTGCCCCCTTGCAAAGGAAAGTTCCACCGGGCCCTATTCTGGATCCGCATAATGTCTTTTCTCGGTTTTTTTTCCCCCCCCCCCCCCCTTTTTCTTGACCTGGGTCCAGGAATTTTTCCCCCTTTCTCAGCCCTCCCCCCCTACGTCTTCGCCTTTCTTCCCTTACATCCCCCGTTTTTTTTCTTTGATGCTTGCGGCAACGGGAGGCACGATTCGCCCCCCCCCATTAGATGAACTGAAGCTTTTTTTTCCTTTTTATTTGACCTTGTATTGAGGATCTTTTTGCAGGTCCTACTTCCAATTTATGGCCCTCTCCTTTTCTTGTCCTTCGCAAATTTTCTTCCCCCCAGATTTTACTGTTTCCTCCCCCGACGCTTTTTTTTTTCTTTTGCGGATACTTCTTCATTACTTTGTGGTGAGTCTTACAATAACCGGTTCCTTTTGTTGAAGCCGATCCTTTATGGTTTCTTTCCGGACATTCCTGGCGTTCTTTTTTTCCTGCCCATCTGTGATGAAGGTCTTTTTTATCAGTCGCGCATCCTTGTCTTTTCATTCCACCTGCCGGGCAACAACTTCCAAAGGTCCTTTTCGGCTTTCCGATTTCCTTCCTTTTTAGAGCCCCCCCCCCTTTTTCTGGTGATAAGATTTCTCCGAGTTTTTGCGTCCTTGCATCCAAATCCCTTTAATCTTTTTGGTTTTTTTTGTTAAGATTTTCTCCTCCTTCTGTACGCGGGAGGTTTGTCCTGTCAAATAAGTTCGCGCCGAATTTTTGCGTTCAGTTAAACATTCCCCCCCCCATTTCTGATTCTTCCATTTTTGCGATCTTTCGGCGTTGTAATGTTAGGACTCCCTTGCGTCACCGTTGTTATAGACATCTTCCGTTTTTTTTTTTTGGATAGCCTTTTTTTTTTTTTTTTTGGTTTTTTGTTTTTGGGTTTTTTTTTTTTTTTTTTTGTATATGTGCCTGGTGGGCTCAAATTCGTGCTTCATCACGGCCTCTCGCCAATAATTCCTTGTTCCTGACTCGTTTTTTCTTTTCTCCCACTCCTCTTGCTCGTATTTGGAACTTCCTCCCCCTAGAGTACCTTGTTTCCTTTTTTTTGCTTTCCCCCATGTTTTCTTGCGTTTCCAGATTGGCGACGATTTTTTCTGAGACTCATTGTGTACCTTTGTCGTGGGTCGTATTTGTTGTGCCATCCCCCTTAGTGATCATTTCTTTATTAGTCTCCTTTTTCTCTGTGAGTGGTTCCCCCACACGTCGTTGGGACTAACAGGACACCTGCCCTCCTTGCCCTCTTCACCCGGCTGGAGGCCTCTCCCAGTACCTTTTTTATTCGACTTTTTTTTTTTTACGTTCCAGGCTAAGATGTCATTCCATCCGCCAGCGCCCATTTCTGCGGCGGTTCTTTAGCCTCTACTCACGTTCCCCCCCCTTAATACCTTTTTTAAGTTTTCCCTTGAGACCCCCTTTCTCTTCTTCAGCTCGGGTTTAACGTAGCCCCCCCCCGTATTTTTTTTGGATTTTCTGAAGGTTTGTTTTTTAAACTCTCTACGTCTCTCCGAAGAATAATCTCCTAGTCGCCATCTTCTCTGGCTAGTTTCTTTGTTCTTTAGCTTCCTTCTCTAGCAAGCGTATATACCTATAACGCACCTCCCTTAATCGGATAGTTTTTCTTCTGTGTTTTTTTGCGTCGTTCGTTTCCCTTTTCCTTCCTTGAGCTTCTTTTCCCCTTCTAAAGCGGCTCTTTGCCACTTATTCCAAGCGCCCTCTCTCCGTGCGTTTTCCTTTCGCGGTTCCCTCAGCAGTCCAGCTCCTGAATACAATCCATCTCCCTGACCCCGCCAGCGTTCTTGTTTCCGTCTCTAAAGCGTTTCGGGTCCAGCTTAGGACGCCCCTCCCTTTAGCAGAAAGCGTTCTTCGTTTCGCTGCTGGCGAGGACCCCTCCCGTGCTTTTTTTTCTACTCTTTTTTTTGCTCCGTCGTGTCCTAGACAATTCTGATTTTCTTTGCGAGGTCCACCGTGTTTGAACTTTTCGCCCTCGTGCTTACCGAAGAAGCCCCTGTGCGGCTGACGGGCTTAGTTCCTACCCTCGACAGTTTCCCCTCTGCGGGATCTTTTCCTTTTTTTAAAGACCCCCCTCCCTCTTCTTTTTTGCGAGAGCTTATCAGCTCCCGATTCTTCCATGGACCTGCAAATTTTTGTGCGGCGTTTCTTTTTTCTCGTCCTTGAAGCCTCCCCTTTGGGCAAGATGACACGCCTCGCACAACGTAATTGGTGGACGAATGTAAATCCTCTCCGCCCCTCCTTCTTGGATGGGTTTTCTAGATTTGGTGCCAGCGGACGTTTTTCACTAATTTTTTTTCCCCCCTCTTCTATCAGGTCCATTCCGACTTTTTGACGACGTCTCTGGTTTCGTACCTCGATCGCACTTCTCTCAGAATTTACTTCGAGAATCCCACCACCTTTCGTATCGTCGTTCTGATTCGCTGGATGTTACATCTTTCTATTCTCCTTCGCGTCACGCTCATAGTCCCGAGTTTTCGCTGGAATACCAGCTGATCCCCTTCTTTTTTTACGCTCTTTGGTATGTCCTCTACGAAACTGTGTCCAACTGAGAAGTTTGCCCTCGCCTTCGTGCCGGGTCAAGTTTTTTTTTTTGTCTAGGTTTTTTTCTTTGAGATGCTTCTACCTTTATACGTCCCTCTCGAACCGATCTTCCTTGAACTCTAGGTTTCATAATTACGTTTCCTTTCCCCCTCTTATATTTTTCCTTCCGCTAGACCGACGTCTTCCGATTCTTTTCCCCCGAGTTTTCCTACATGTTTTTTAGCCTCCTTTGAGAGGCGCTTTCTTTTTGAGGCGGATTCATTTCTCCGTCAAAGCTCTCAGGCTGCGTGCTTTTTGGTTCTTTCCAGCTTAGCTCACCTTCCACACCACTTTTCCTTCAGTTTCCCTACAGCTTTCCTGTCCTCCCTTTCCGAATTCCCGTGGTGGCTTCAGGAGTGGCTTGTTTTTTGCTCACGCCTCAATGCCGAGTTTTTTTCCTTTTCTCTCGACGAGCTTTAATGAAGTTTTCCCCCTTTCCCGTAGAGGGTCCCTGTGTTTTTTTGCCGCTGCCAGTATTAGTTGCCCAGAGACCCCGCCCTTTACGTTATTAACTTTATTGTACCGGTGTGACTTTTTCCCCTCCTACCCGGTTTGCAGAGCCTCTTTTGACCCTGGTTCCCCCGCAGTTGTCTGCCTTTGTGTCATCACTTTTCTTCCTCCTACCTTCATTTGATTGCGCCCCACACGGATGGAGCATGATCCTCTCCAATCACTGTTGGACCGGGTGGGAGCTTTTCTTTTTTCCTCGTTTCGTCCTTCCCTTACCTTTTTTTCGCACCTCCAAAACCTTTTTTGGCCGAGCCTGTTAATCGGTCGCCCCCGCTGAGACCCAGGATTCCCCTCTCCCCGCTCCGTGACGATCCTCCCCCCCCCTCGCCTGAAACTCCTCCTTCTTTGGGCTCCTCCATCCCCGAC
>Ga0179593_1663825_pt1 | contig 10609 bp, 6 predicted proteins | sample CZODoug2_1_08_16_FD_185931 | JGI IMG/M metagenome (GOLD analysis project Ga0179593, IMG submission 185931) | Vadose zone soil fungal communities from Angelo Coast Range Reserve, California, USA - CZODoug2_1_08_16fungal (PacBio error correction) | ecosystem: Environmental > Terrestrial > Soil >... | reverse complement strand
AGAGCTTTTAGTTCAGTTCTCGCCACGGCAAAAGTCAAAAACGGGGAAACCTGTCCCCATCGCATTTGCTGGTTGAACACCCCCCGTTACTGCGCGCTCTTCTTAGAAGGATCCGCCACCCCCCCGAGCGCCCCCCCCCCCCCAAAACATATTGGATTCTTCTCTAGAGACCTAGAGAGGTTCTGCGTCTTTTCACCGGGAAGCAATTTTGCGGTTTGAACCAGATGGGAGGTTTCTCCCTCCCCACCCCCTTTTTAGCAGAAAATTTTATCCCCTCTATCAGCGTGCATGGCTGTAGGAGAGAGTAGCTTCTTCCGGATGATGCCCTTTCCTTCCTTCTTTTCTCCCCTCCCGATGAGGAGCGAAATTCTTTTTTTTTGACAGCCTCGGGGCGACAACATAGAGTTAGTAAATAGCGAGTGGGGTTTCCGGGGTGGTGGTAATGCTCTTATCATTCACCTCGGAAGTGGTGCTTTATGTGCCCCCCGTCGTGCTGTCTTTGATGATGCTATTCTACTGTACGGTAAATGTAGACCCAAGGGATTTCTAGGAATTTTTTCCCCCTTTCCCCCCCATTCGCTGGCTGTGGGAAACCCTTTTCGAGGCATTGAGCGGAGATCCGCGAAGGGCTGGAGGCCTCTTCTGCGCCAGGCCCTCTCAAGTCTCTCCTCCTCTTTTATTTTCCACCCATCCTTGATACAGGCGTGGTGGTGTGGTGGTACATGGCCCCGCTCCGAGTGCTCACTCCCCCCTCTGCCCCCCCAGACTTTCTCCACATATCTACTCTTTTTCTCCTGGGGCAGCGCGCCATCCCCCTCATTTACGGGGGCTTGCTCCATGATTTCCTGTAATTAAAGGCGCAATTTTCCCTGAACGAAGCCACTGGATTCCCCCCCTTTCAGAACTTCAGTAACTGCAGATTTTAATCGCTGCCCCCTTTGTGTGGGTACACTTCAGGTTTATATTTTGAGTGTAGATGGGTTTTTTGTTCCTTTTTTTTCAGCGAAAGTCAATTAGATTACGTTGCTGAAGAGAACCCCCCCACCTGAATTCCCGCTGTTCGTCCCCCCCCCTCTCAAGCGTCGGATGAGTCCCCCTTTGTACGACGCGGGCTTCCTTCGCCCCTTCCGGGTACCAGAATCCTCCCGAGAGAAATCTCTACACCGACCTTCCCCCAACCCGTCGACTCCCTTCCCTTTCAGATGATTTCTTCCCTTTTAGGGGCGCTCGCCGGTTATCCGTTTAAGATGGTATTTGTGAGTTCCAACGTGTGTTCTTCTTTTTTTTATCTCCCATTTGGCTCTTTTCTTTTCCAGGGTGCTGATTTACTGTAATAGCGTTTACCCCAACGTTTTCGATAGTCGGCCTTCCAAGTATGTAACGACTTCCGTTTTTTTCTTTTTTTCTAGCTCCGCCTTTTCCCTTCATGTGCGCGGTGGATCAGACTTCTAGGTTTCCATAGATGACCCACGGGTTTTTTGTGGGTTTTTGAAGGATCATCCTCGAAGCCCGTGTATAACACCCTCCGATCGGCCTCGGGGTGCGTAAAGTCCTTTTCCCTCGAATGTCGCGTATAATATGCCACGGGGGACAAGACCATCGTGGTTTTTCGATGTCGCTGATGTGGCTCTTTTCTGTGAATAAGGGGCTTATCCCGGTTTGTTGAATGCCCCTCGTCCCCCTCCCGGATAAATATACAGCTCCCTTTTCCGAGCTAGAATAGGGCGCCCCTCAAACACCCGTGTTCGATTCCGAGGCCAGGCCTTTTCTCTCCCCAAGCATTGTTTTTTTTGTCGTCTTACCCATTGTTGCTCCCATTTCTTTTTTCAAGGGATGGCCGCTCTAATTTGTATGCCTCGAGCTTTCAATCAACAACTCCTGGACCATAAAGGGTTGCAGTTCCCTCCCCCCTTAGTGCATGTGAAATGTTCTGTTTTTTTTCTTTTTTCCGAGGGGGTTGTCTTCCATAGAGCAGTCACTCTCTCTCCTAATAAGGGGGGGTGTGGCATCGGTATAGGCGCGATTGCTCTTAACGCCAGCGCCAGTGCCCCATCTGATGAAGATGCAGTCAGACCGGAGTCAACCCTTTGTACCCTTCCTATTTTCGGATTGCCGATCGGACTTTTTTTCTCCGCTACAGGCTTTCCGCAGCCAGGAGTGCGTAGTGGCTCCCCTTTGGAATCCTCTACGGAAGTCTTCGATACTCCCCCTCTTCCCTAGTGAAAAAGGGTTTTCGGCGGGGCCCCCAGCGTTCGAGTCCTCGTGTCTGGGTTTGGCTTTCGCTGCATGTTTTAAGTAGTGTCTGCATACTTATGGGGCCAGCTCACCCCGCGCCTCCTGCGGCCTTTTCTCACTGGGACTCGGTTTGGACCCTGGCCCGCTGCCACCACCGACTTTTCGCGTAGGTGACAATCTGTTTCCTTGCCGCGAAAGCTGTCTGTTGAGCGTGTTGAACCAGTCTGTGTCCTTGGCGTTGGTCTCGTCCATTTTGCTTTTTTCCGGGGGTGGTGATTTTTTTTGAGTCACATGTAACCCCCGGGGATTGTTTGTGAGTTCTCATCCCGAGAAATCGCCTCCCCTCTTCCCCTTTGCCCGGCACTCTGGGTGCTCCGAAGGATCCCATCACCATATCGGGTCGTGACTCTGGATCGCCCCGAGCGCCCCGAGAGGTCCCTTGTGTCCCTGGATCACCGGCCCATTCCCCCTTCCTTGAAACAGCGCCCCACCTTTTGACAGGAAGCGGCCACAAAATTTGAAGGTTCTTCATTGTTTTCTGACGTTTCAAGGAGGGGGCGCCCTTGGAGTTGTTTTCAATCAAGCACGCCACACCCCGACCTCTCCACATCTGACTCCAAACTTCTTGGCTCTCTAGATGACGGCGAGATCGAATTTTCCCATGGCGGGCTTAATCTCTTCCCCTTTATTTAGGAGTTCATGATTCTTACCCTCGGTTGCTCCTCTTCTCTTGTCGGTACAATAGTTAGCTTCCCTCCCCCTAGGCGGCCTCGGTTTGTTTCGCCACATTCTCCCTGACCCCTTGGTCGGTCCTCGGTTTCTTATCTGGAGGGGTTTCCATCATGTCGTGTGACGATGCGCTTTTTAACGACCAGCCGCAGGAACTTGCCTAAGACAGAGTGTTCCCACACGCTCCTTGGCTCAAAAGTTAGTTTTCTCTTTTGTTCATCCTTTTCCTTGGTCCTTTTCCCTCTCGTTGATTAGGTAATTAATCTTTGTTCATACTTTAACCTCTCTGCTTTGCTCAAAGAAGACGAAGGTTTGGAAGAGAGAGGCTGATTCGAGCCGGTATCGATGGTTGATTTATGCCCTCGATTTGAGTCCAGATGGCGCATTACGCTGATCGGCCGGTCCGAGAAAAACCCCGGAAAAAAGCCTGAATAGCGGTGGCTTTGTTTTCTTCCCGCCCCCCGATGGTAAGGCATTCTGGTTAGGAAATGCTCCGCCTTCGAGCAACGTCAATTAGGTAAATACCTTCGGACTATGTCCCCCTCCGTGGGCTTTTCACCGCCTTTGTGCCTTGGGAGGCTGGGTTCGCCCTGGGTCACTCCCGGCCCCGGTGCCTGTGGTATCTATCCTTCCTCCAGTCAAAGGAATGGCGTGGCTTCCAATCGCAGACCCCCCCCCCCCTCCCTATGGGGAGAGTACCATGATTGCGAATGCCCGGTCGCTTTCCAGATGCCAGCTCATTCCTTGAAAGTCCTGTATATGTTGTCGATCGTCTGTCGGGTCCCAGTACGGGCTAGCTATTCGTCGGCGAGGGAGAGGGGTATGAGACCCTCCTCATCTGGGGACTCGTCAGGTCTCCCTTCTACGTTCGCCCCAGCAGTGATCCCTGATCTTGCGTGTTGTGTCCGCGAAGACGCCTCTTGATGGTGTTTCTTCACTTTTTCCCCATAGGTTCTCGGTTCCCCCTTTCCTCAGTGCTAACACCTTGAGTGTCCTTTCTTTACCCGTCCACCTTTGGCCCCTTTGTGTTGAGGCTTTGTGTTGGTTTTATTGAGACCTATTGCTTCTCGGCAGGAGCGCGTGTTGTGATCTTGTTGTGTAAAAGAGGTCATCTTTCTGATTGAACGGTGCCTGCCTGGTTTAGCCTTGACAAGTTTCTTATCCCCGTCTCTATATCATTTTTCCCTCCCTGTGGTTGGTTTTTTATGGATTTGTTTCAGTGGATGAGGTCGTGCCTAAGTTTCACTCACACAGTCCTCCGCCACCCCAGGTCAAATTTCTCTCCGAGAAGGTTCCTTCGGTGTGAAAATTCACAGCTTCCCTAGAGAGCTCCCCGACGCGCTGGTTCCCCCCTCCCAAACGAGCTGTCCCCATCCCTCCCCCCAAGTTGGGGGTTGGAGTGAGGCAGCGCCATGCGAGGTTTAGAGATTTGTCCATTTGCCTTTTGTACTTCTTTTCCCCCCCCCCCCTCCCCTATGGGGTGACGCGATGACGGTTCATCACTCAGTAAAATCTAGGAGTTTTTGTGCCAAAATTAAACGTCCATCTTATTATGTTAAGGTCTAGTCCCCTTCGCGAGATGATTTCGCGTTTATCGAATACTATCCATTCATCAAAACTCTGAGTAGCCCCCCGTTATCACAGCAGACCGGTTCTCACATCGTCCCTTTATTCCAAGGCGAGGTGTGTCTTCCTGTGGTTCTGTTCTTTCTTCTACCCCTTTCTGGGTATTGGTGCCTTTTTTGTTTTTGTGGTGGCTATCAAAAAGGTTGTTGCTGGCGTCTTTGCTTATATGAGCCTTCACCAGGGTGCCTTCTTTTAATCGTTTGTCTCGCCTTGTGGAACCGTCGTCTTCCGGTTTACCCCCCCGTGACCCTTCCCTATTGTACGGCAATGGCAGGTTTCGCTAAGTGACTGGTGAGTTGTTTCCTTACTGCTCTTTTTTAAGTGGGAGTTTCTCAGAAGGCCTTATCTCTCCGTCGGATTCCAATTCCCGGGGATTTTTTGTTTATGTTCAATTCTTGATTTTGGGTATCCCTGTCGATAATGGTTCCCCTCTAGTGCGGAATAGCACATCCTGGTCCACGAGATCTTTCCTGGTGTAATCGCTCGGGTGCCCACTCATGTACGAGTGTTGAGCCAAGACCCCTTTCTGCGTACAGAGTCTTCGCATTCGTTTAGACAGACCGGAATAACGAGAAGCCCCCCCGGATCCTGAACTCTTCCTTTCCCTCAAAGCGCCCCCCCTTTTTCTCCCCCCTAGAGTAGGCTTTTGCCGACTATGGTAGTTTTCTATTTCTTTGTCTTTAGCCGTAGATTTTGTGCTTCAGAGTACAGCCAAGTTCCCTGTACCCTTCAAAGGTTACTCGAGGAGCCACTCAAGTAAGGTTACCCAAGCAAATGCCATTGTGATGTTCCCCCCGTTCTGGCAGCCCTCCAGCCGCCAGGTACCCCCAGTTTCTTCCTATTCCTTCCCTATGGAAATTAGAAGAATGAAGACCAGAGACCTTATTATCTCCGAGACTTCAGGTCCCCCTGGTTCCCTTATCAGGGCGGGCATGTGGAGCGCCTGGGCTTGCCTCCCGGTTTTTTATAGAAGTTTGTGGCTGCGAGGGGAGATTCTTTGCCTGATGGTATTTAAATTTAGTTGTGCTGATTGGAGTTACTTCAGTTTTTCCTCGTTAAAAGAAGGCTGGCGTCAGGCGTCCTCGGCCAGTTATTTCCCTTTGGGTTCCTTTTATTTTGGTGATGGTCTTTCTTCCGGCCCCCCCCGATTTTTTCGATCTTGTGATTCTTTCGTCTTTGATGTTACCCTAGGTTGGTGGTTGTGGGTACCGGATCATCTTGTCTTTTCTCTTTAGACACCCAGACATCTACTACGTTTGTTCTCTCCCTCCTGTAACAATCAGCCTGTACGCTTTACCCCTTCGCCAATGGTGTGTCCCCCCCAGTGTGTCCTCTTTTTTGGTGTCGCTGTGTTCCTTTTTGTTTGCCCGTGCCCTTCTTAGACTCAGTGGTGATCTTAATAGACCTCCCTCCCCCTATCCCGGTTCTCAAGCGCCCTCCTATTTTGCACTTCTTCTGGGTTTTCTGTAATGTTTTTTTCCTCCCGAACACGTGGTTCCCTTGCTTTTTTTTCCCCTCCCTGCCAGGACCTGATCGATCCGTTTAGCGTCTCCTAAACTTTTTCTAAAATAACCTGCCTGCCTTTTTTTCTCAGTGGTGATGATCCCTTGCTGGTCAAGCCCCACTAATGTCTTTTTTCCCCTTTGTCCGCTCTTCTGAACTTTCTTTCCCCTGGAACTCCTGGGAGGGAGGAGATCTTATTTTCCTCTCATCGCTTGATATCTTCTCTTTTTAAATCAGGTTGTGTTGTTTTGCTTGCGGAAGAGGCGACCCGTTTACGATACAGCCTAAGGCCTCGTTCCCCCATATGAAGCGTCCCTGACCCCGTCTTGCCCCATCTGGACAGGATTTGTGATTGCCTCGCCACCCCCCCCTCCTTTTCGAATGAACCCCAGAGGATCAAGACCTAAAGGAGCTCTTTCGCCCTTTTCTAACGGAGGCACTCCTCCTGTCTTCGTCACCCTCCTCCTTATTCAGTCGGACGCACGGTTGGCTGCAAGAAGTCTTCTTGTCTCTTGGGATTTTGGTCTTTCCCCCTTCGTCTTTTTTTGGAGATGATGGCAATTCTTCCTTTTCTCCTCCCTTTGCAACGGGAGGCCCCTTTTTCCCCTCCCGCGCCCCCACCATCACGATGTCTTCTGTGTCCCAAACTGGAATGCTTTAAGACTCACCCAAGTAGTTTTTTGTTGGTCATTAATTCCCCCTTTGTTGGGCTGCGGCGTCCTTTTTCTTTCTCTTTTTTTAAGGCGTGTAGAGCCCCTTGTGCCCCACACCCCCCCCCCCCCCCTTTTTTTGAGGGGATTTTAACCTGATAAGGCGAGCCTAGCCCCCCTTACAGCTAACGAATTCTGGGTGTATTTAGCTAAATCCCCGGCCACAGTGATCGGTCTTTTCCAATCGAGTGATCCTCTTCTCGCCGATAAGCTTTAGACAGGTTGTTCGGAAAGGACCCACCTTAGATATCAAGTACCCCCATCAAAACCCCCGGTGTTTGAAGAACAAGCGCAATGGCGCCCTCCACCGAAAGCTAGATCCTTTTTTTTTTTTCCCGTAAGATAATTACAGGGCGACGCAGTTTTTTTTTTTTTTCCCAGTCCTCTCCTTTTCTTCCCTCCGGGTTCCCTGCTAGATCTCGCCGTCTTGCCTTTTCCTCGGGTTCGTTCTGTCTGGGTATGTTCGCCTTTCTCAGACAGAGTAGACTTCCGTTTTTGATAGAGTTGCAATGATCCCTGGAGGGTCATTTTTTAGTTCCGTGCACATAATAGCCCTTGCCGCTTCTTGCTGCCAGAATGACTGATTCTTGGTTGGAGTTTACTCCTCTTAATCCTCTTGTCATCGTCCCTCGCGCGTTTTTTCGAGATCAAGCCCTATCCGACCCCCTGGCGCCCGGATCTTTTCGACCTCCTTTTCCAGGTTTCCACACCCGGCGCGTTGCTTGAATTCGGCTGTATTTTTTTCTAATAGATTCCAAGTTGTGGTTCATTCTGGAGTCGAGCGCCTGGTCCTTGCGTTGTCCCTTTTCGCTGCGCCTTTCTGCGTTTTCCCCGATATTGGTTTGTCGCATCTCCCTGTCCAGTGAGTTAGAAGTCGTTTACTAGAGTGGTCTTCGCTCGGGGTCTTTAGTCTGAATCTCTTTCTCGGCCGTTCCCCAAAAACCGACACCTTTGCAAAGCTTTTTTGTTTTCTCAGGCTAGTTTTGATTTCAAGGGGTGATTTGGTGCGGAGTTGAGGATTTAGACTCCGCGGAGACATAATGGATTAGATCTTGGATGAGCTGTTCATCCCTTGGCGTCCTGTGACTACTGGTGAGGTAGGATGACCTTCTGGGATCCCGGTGATCTTTAAGGCACTGTGCGTGAGGTTCTGAGTAGAAGCGGTCTCCACACCCTGACCTTTCTGTGCTAGTCGTCACCGCTAAATGCCCCTCCCCCCCGTCGGTCTTTTTTTTTTTATGACCCTCCAGGAACAGTGTGCAAATTTAGAAAAGTACGCATCCTCGTGACCGGCCTCCTGGGAGTTTTATTTCCTTGCTTGTTTTCACCTAGTTCATATCTCTAGGGTCGCTTTTTCTCTCCCTCTAGGATCTGAGCAGAAGCGCCTTAGTCTTTCTCTTCTCCTTCGACGTCCCCCTTTCCTTTGTGGCATGTTTTTTGTCCATGGAGAAAGACTAGGATTTGTTTCCTTCTGGACTTCAACTCATCCGTTACTCTCTTTCAGTCTTGACTCGCTCACCCTCGCTTGGGCCTCTGTCCCTCCGCAACCGCCCATCTTTTTGTGGGGTTCTCTAGTTGTTTTGCTGGAGATTCTCCGGCCTTGATCTTTGATTTATGCGATTTTTGATGTTCCCACCCTCTGGCACGGCCAGGTCGAGTTTTTCTTGGTGGATGTGTGTACCCACCGTTTTCCTGTCTCGTACGCTTCTGCCGTATTGTTTGTGCGGTAGATCGTTTGACGTGGTATCGCCAACCGTTGCTCTTCCCCGCCCCCTGCCCCCACTGGGCAACCCTAGTGATCTGTCCGGCTTTGTCCATCCATGGATCTTCCCTCTCCGTCGTTTCTTCGCCCTTTTCACCCACGATAATCAAAACAACACAACACCCCCAAAAAAAACCAATTTTGGGGTTCTTTCTTCTCTTACTGCTCGTTTCTTTTGGGAATTCCAGGAAGGTGCCCTCCCCCCTCTTTTGACTATCTTTTGTGAGGTATCACCTTCTGTCCCCCGCCGCGGCTTCTAGCCCCCCACCTTTTTTCCATAGCGTGACTGGCGGCGGCTTCTGCAGTCTATCTGAGCTGTCTCTCTGGCTCGTTTTAGAGCGTTCCAAGATTCTCGTCTTCTCTGGTTTCTTTTGGACCTTTGAGACAACATCAATTTCCCTCCCCAACGGGTGTGATTCGTTTGCCGTGGAGTTTGGTGATTTTTCCCGTTTCCCCCTGACGTGAGGATTCTTTGATTTGTTTGTGCTACGAAAAAGGTCTTGTTTTGCAGAGCCGGAGAGTCGAATATCTCTTCCCGTAATCCCCCATTCCCCTATAAATGGCCTTACAGAGCCATTTAGTTCCGGATTTTTTCAAACTTTAGTCTATACTTTGTCTTCCCGCTCCCGGAGATTAGCCCGTTTTTTTTTTCGAAGAGGGCGGGCTCATCCGTGTTGCAGCGCCTTTTCTTTTCTCGTTTGTTGATTAGCGACCCCCCCACCAATTCTGATCGCCGTTTTTCTTGTGTTCTTTGTGCGATTTCCGTTTGCTTTCCAACAGCGTTCCCCCCCCCCTGTCTCCCCCCCCCCTCAGTGCCCTTATGGCCTGAGAGTTGTCACACCACCCTGAAGGCCTTCTCTCTTTTCTGACTTTTTCCCCCTCTGAAAGGTTTTTTTTTGTCCCCGAAAAGACCGTGGGCCCCCCCGTTTATGGCCTTTATGAGCCCTGGTTTTGATTCCTACGATGTGCAGTTGTTTACATTGGGTTGTTTTCCCTCTTTGTCTTCCCCCCTTGTGCTTATCGTTTTGTTGTCGTCGTCCCGCCCCCTCAGCGTTTCTTGTGAGAACATAGCTTTTTTCCCCTTGCCCTGAGTAGATTTTTAAAAGTTAAGGTTTAATCCCTCCGCCCCCTCCTGAGTGATAACAGTGTAGCCTCTTTGCAGCGATGAAGGATCTTTCGGTACTATTCCGATTCCCCCTACCCGTTTAAAGATACGAATTTTTTTTGGTTGGGAGCATCCTTCAGTCCCCGTGAGTCACAGATTTCTTTTTGACAGACTGATCAGTTGCTGGGGCACCCTATGAAGGTTTTCGCATCCCGGTTTTTCTGTCGGTCAGCAGGGAGGTTTGCTTTTTTTTGTTTTGATTCTTTTTTAACTTGCTCTGGTTATCCGTCTGTTTTTTTTTTCTGCGCCCCCGTTATATGAGTTCGTCGGCCGGCGGGCTGTTCTTTCCGTCCCCTCTTTTTCTTTTGAATAGAAGATTATTTTTCTTTTCTGATCCCCCCCTCGAGTTAGATTCTTGGCGTTTGTTTGCCTCGTTTCCTCACGTATCGGCGACATCCGACGACGGTTGCGCTTCCCACGGATGAGCTTTTCCCCTACCCAAAGCCCCTTCTTTTCGTTGGTTGACCAGTCCCCCAAATCTTTCGACCTCCCAAGTTCCCCTCAATTTGTGCGTGGTTTGCCGCTGCTTTTTTTCTTGGGGCCCCCCCCCTTTGTCTACAAGGCGCCGTTTTGTTGCATGTTGATTTGAACCTGCTCCCATTACCTACCCTACCCCTTGGCCATCGGCGCTGATCGTGCGTGTCGTCGAGTCCCCTTGTTCACGAGTGTCCTCCTTTTAGTTTACCCACATCCGACGCCTTTTTTTATTCGCCAGGTTTGAGCAACTGATCCGAACCGTGCTTTTTGCAACGTGTCCCCCGATGCTTCGCTGCTTGGGGATTACTTTTTTCCCCTTTTTTATGTCCATTCCTTTGTCCGCGGTTTTTTCCTTTTCGAGCCTGGGCACGTCTTTTTTTGCTTTGCTGGAGATTTTGACGA
>Ga0179593_1591650_pt1 | contig 10609 bp, 13 predicted proteins | sample CZODoug2_1_08_16_FD_185931 | JGI IMG/M metagenome (GOLD analysis project Ga0179593, IMG submission 185931) | Vadose zone soil fungal communities from Angelo Coast Range Reserve, California, USA - CZODoug2_1_08_16fungal (PacBio error correction) | ecosystem: Environmental > Terrestrial > Soil >... | reverse complement strand
CGAACAAAATGGAGTGACTTCCCGCCCGGAACTCTCCTTCCTTTAGTTCTTTGTGGGGATTTCGCTTTTTTTCCTTTGCAACAGATTCCCGCAAAAGAATTTCTTCAGTTCTTCCCTCCTTTTTACCTATGAGAAAAATATTCCCCCCTCCACCAATTCCCTTTTTTCGACGGCAAATCTGAACTTTTTTCCCCTCGATCCTTCCAGTTGTTTTTCCCTTTCTGAGATTCTTTAAGCCCGGGTCATTTAAACAAAGGCCATTTTTTTTAAGGATTTTTCTTTTCCCTTTTTGTTGGATTTGCCTTCCCGACATTTAGGAGAAGTTCCTCCCCTACCACATCCTTTTTTTTAAAAAACGTTTCTCATAGAGTTTTTACCCTCCCCCTTTCTTGTGAGACCCCCCTCCTCCACGACCTTTTTAGTAATTGCAAGCCTCTTTTCGATCCCCCTTTTTTGTCGGCCCCTTTCTCCCTCCTTCCACCACTTTCGGGAAAAGTGCTGTGTATTCTTCCCCCTTGGAACTTCCCTTTTCGATACGGGTTCTCAGTCCGGGGGAAGTCTGAGCTCTGAAATTTCCTCACACTTCCTCGGTCACGTGGCTTCCTGCACCCTTTTGTTTGAAACCCTTCGGACGACGACACGCTTTTTCCATGCCACGGACACTCTTTTTGGGCCTTTCTCCCTTTTTCTTGAATCCAACCTTACGATGACTTTTTTTTCCCCCCCCCCCCCCCCTTCTTTTAGGCCTTTTTTCTTTTTTGGCTTTTCCTGCAAATTGTCCCCCCACAGGGTGTTTGCTCCCTTTTAAATAGACCGATTGATTATTTTTTATTTCCGTCCCAGACTGTTTTCCCTCAACGGGATTTTGTCGAGCAACCCTTTTCTCCTGTTACAACCAGGGCTTGGCAGCGATCCCTTTTTTCCGAGTTTTTTCCTTTCGCGTTTCCGGCCCTTTCAAAAAATAACCGTCCTTTCCTTGAATCCTTCCCCCTTGAAACCTTTTAACGTCGAGGTTGTTTTAGTTGGGTGGGCCCTTTTTTTTTGCGACACCCTTCCCCCTTCTTTTTTTCCTTGCGCCGTTCCACCCAAAGGATTTCTCAGGAACCTCCCCTTTTTTGCCCCATCCGGCACTTCCTTTTATCTCTCTCTTTTACCTCTTTTTTTTCTTTTTCACCCATTCCGAGGGTTTTCAAGGCTGCAATGGTTTTTTGCGAAATTGTGTCCGGGATGTTTTTTCCTTTTTTTTCGATCGAAAAAACCTCTTGGTCCCCCCACTACCGGACCTGCCTCCTCTTTTTTTCTCTCTCCCTTCCCTTCATTTTCTTGTTGAAGGCTGGACGCGACGCTGTTATGTCCCCCCCCCTCCCCGCCACGAATGCTAATTTTTTTTGATCCGGACAGGTTTTAGGTGTTTTTTTCCCTTGTTGGGGTGGCCCCTTTTTTGCTTTTATTACCATCCCGACCAGTTTACAAGGCATCACCTTTTTCTCCTCCCCCCTCGTTAGTTCCAGAAAAGAACTTTTTTTGCCTGAGTTTTTCCTTGAAGGACCTATTTCTTCCCCCCCGTTCCCCCTCTCCCTTTCCTTGGTGAGTTCTGTCGGTCCGACTTCTCCCCCTCAAAGCCGGTGTGCAAGTTCTTTTTCCCCCCCTTTTGATGCTGCTGCATTCCCTTTCCGCCTCTCGGACGGCTTCCCACAAATCCCTTTTCTTTTTCATGGTGGCGGACCCACATTCAGCACTTTCCTCTTTTTTTTTCTTCCCCTTTTTTTCGATCGCTTTTTAATCCTGGTTTTTCCATCGAGAGGTACTGCTTTCCTTTGAAAACTTTCCTTTTTGTTTTCCCCTCGTGTTTGCGCGTGGGAGAGGCGGTTTTCCTGCTCTTTCTCCTTTCTTTTTCCTGATGTGGTTTTTTCCGAATGTTTCGTTCCGTGGCTTGCCCCAACCTGATGAACCTTTCCTTCCCCCAAACGCCCTTTTTTCACTTTATCCTCCCCCCGAACGAAGGTTGGAAAACCCCTTTTACTCGCGCGGTGTGAACGGTCTTTATCGGCTGCAAGAATTGCCGGCGAGTTTTTTTTTCTGATTTTCTTCCCCTTTCTGACCTTTTGAGTTGCGTCCGGTTCGGGGTCAATTGTGTCAGCCCCTTCCCTCCCCCCGTTTTCCAGGTCTTGGCGACCATTCACGGGTTGTTTACTGTAAACCTTTGGTGTCCGACCCCCCAGTTTTTTCATTGAACAAGTTCTTTCCCTCTCCCTTTTCCTTTCATGAGACAATTAGAATGTCCTTGCCCTTTTCTTCCCCCCCTGAAAGTCAGCCCCCTTTTCCCTTTTCAGCCAAAAACTCCCCGGGACCAACCATGAAATACCAACTCTTTGAAATGCTTCACAAATTCCCTTCCTTTTCCATAAACCTTTCAAAAACTGTTTTCCCCCCCCCCCCAACACTCTTTCCACAAGGGGCCCTCCATCACCGCCCCTTTCTCCCCCCCTCCTCTTCGGCTTTTTCTTCTTTTTTGGTTCTCTCCATTCTGATTGTCCCGCGGTTTTTTGCCTCTTTTTCCGCCTGCCATCCTTTTCCCACGGGAACAAGGGTCCCCTTTTTCCCTGCGAACTTTTGCCTTTCGACTTTTCTTGTCTCTAACACGATCAGGCCACTTCCCCCTCCACGTCCTCCCAATATTTCCCTGGGCAATAGGGCCGTTGCCGTTTGCCGCGGGACAGGAGCCCTCCTAAAACCCCTTTTTTTCCCCCACCCCCCACCTATTGGGCACCACTCGATTCCCCCTTTTTTTTTTTCCCCCCCCCTTTTTTCTTCGCTAAGATTTCCTTTTTCTTTTTCGGAGCGCACCTCCCCCCACCCTTCCCCCTGAGGCGAAAAAATATTTGTATTTTCTTTCTTCCCCCCTTCCTTCGCTGGTTCTGGCATTTCTCGAGCCCAAGCCTTTTTCCTCCCCCCAAAACCCTTTCCGGCCGCCTTGGTTCTTTTCCTGTGCCACCACGGTAACTCCCCCTCCAGAACCCTCCCCATGTTTTTTTTGGCCAACCAGCGCGGCTTTGCCTTCCCCTCCACTTTTTGTTCCCCAAACACCCCCGCCAGGTGATTCCTTTTGTCGTCCCATCTATGTTTTCCCGAGACTTTTTTCTTTCTCCTTCCTCTGAGGGACATGGTCACATTTTTCCCTCCCTGGTCAGCACCATTGGAGGCCGACTTTCCAGATAGCTGTGGATTTCTCAGGACCTTTTTCATCTTTTTATAACGGCGCTACTTTCTCTTCACCCCCTTTATTTCCCGCTGGACCGTCGTGGCTTTTCGACATTTTCCGGGCCTTTTCCCCCTTCTAAGTTTGGTTATCGCTAAGGGCTTGCTTGGACCCGGCAGTCAATTTTTTTTTTCCTGCAGCCTTACGTCCTGATAATCGTGGGCGGTTCTTTTCCAAAGTCCCGCTTTCCTTTTCAATCATGGGGCGAAGGACCCATCCCTCCTTTTCTTTTCAGGGCCTTTCCCTTTTCCTTGAAGTTTCGGTTTCTGGGTTTTCGGCTTCTTCCTTCCCTTCTCCTTTTCCAATCCCAACAAGTATCATCTCTTTTTCCCCCCTTTCACGTAGGCCCGGCTTTTTCCTTTCCCGTGCTATCACACGGAGATTCCAATATTCCCCCTTCTCTTTTATCTTGCAGATTGAGAAGTTTTATGTCTTCTTCCCCCGGCGAGTTTCCTTCATAGTGCTCTGGGCGCGCTTTCAGTTTTTTTGTCCCTCACGGGCCTCGACTTTTTTTTTCGCTTATATTACACTTTTTTTTTTTCAAAGCGGGCAAGCGCGGCAAACCTCCCCCCTTTGTGATTGAGATCTCACGACCCTTCCAGGAGTCTGTTTCGGAAATGAACGGTTCCCATCTCAGTCTTTCCCTTGTTGAGCCAATTGTGGAGAGGCCGGGGTGATTTTTTTCTTCCTCTATTTCCTTTTTGTTGTGCTGAGCCTCTCCCGGCTATACATGGACGTCCCTTTCCCCTCCTTGATGCCGATGATGGGACATTCCGGAAAATCTTTTTTGGTTAGTTACCCGTCAACTTGCCTTTTTGTTTCCCTTTGCCGTCCTTCTTCCCTTCCCTCACCTGCCAGGTTGCCTACTATAATCCCCAGCACTGTTTTTACTCTGGGCACAATTCTGCACCTCTTGGATGATGGAGAGAAGTTCTTCAGATTTTTTCCCTTTTGGCCCCCCTTCCTTATAGTTAGGAATATCACCGGCCTCCCGCCCTTCTCCACCAAATCATAGCGGAATCTTTTTCTCCCTTTTGCAAGTTTTTTGCAGCGTTGCGGCCTCCTGCTTAGACGGAACTTTTCCTTCTGGTGTGATGGCTTTTCTTTACGGTTCCTTCTTTTTCGAATTTTTTCTTGCCCTAAATTCGCATTTCCAGGATGGACGGCTCATAGTGACTTCTTTTTTTCCCTGAAATCGGACCTTCGGCCCACCATTGTAGGACTTGGTGGCCAAAGTTCTGCCCTTCCCCCCCGGGGCCTGGCCTCTTTGCATACAGGGTCGGTCTTCCCCTCCATCTTTTCTCGGGTCGGTTTTCAAGCCGCCCTTTTCGTAGCGAATTACCAGACCCCCTTTCTTTTTTGGTTATGGGCATTCGCCGCCCTTTCCCCCAGTGCTGGGCCTTTTCAAAGCCGTTGTTCCAATCAGTAGCTTTCCCCCCCCTTTTTTTTTTTAAACAGTTTCGTACACCAACCTCTTTCCTCATCCCCCCCTCCCCCTTTCCTAAGCGGGCTGTTCGGGAAAGTTGCCTCGTCGGAAAAAGGCCCCCACCCCTTCCCTTCAACCAATTAAGGATCGCGGCGCCCCTTTCCAGTTCAAGATGGTTTAATCTTTGAATGTCTTTTTTCGCAAGGCGAGAGACTCTTTTTCCCCCCGTAATGGTCCGCCGAGTTTTTTTCGGTGCTGGGAGGAAACCTCTTTTGACTGGTGGCTAACCTTTCCCTTTCTTTTACCATGGAGCTTTTTTCCCAAGTGTCTGGTTTTGGTTTTCGCCTGAAATGCGTGGGTCCTCCAGACACCCTCCTTTTTTTCCCGTGGTTGACGGGAATTCGACGCCCCTTGCCGAGTCTTTTTTTTTCCTCCTTTGTGGACGGCTCAGACCCCGTTTCGGGCGGCTCCCTGGTTTTTTTTTTTTTTGAGAACCCCCTTCTCCGTTTGGACATGAAGGGGGGTTGCTTATGTTTTTTTTTTTTTTTTTTTTCCAAATTGTCTTCTTTGGATTAGTTTTTTTAACATGTCCCGCGGGATCAAGTCCCCTTCCCCTTTTTTGTTTCATCCCACACGAGGGTATTTTTTTTTCCCCCTCCCCCATTTGTATTATTTTTCTTTTCTTTTCTTGGGGAGATGTTTAGTAGCTTCCCTTTCCCCCCACTCATCTGGTGGAGAGGCAACCCCCCTTTCCCTTTTTTTTTTTCTACACTTTTTTCTTTTCAAAATCAAATTTTCGGTGCATTGAGGAGGTAGGTCCTTTCCTCCCGTTCCGGTTTTCCTTCTCCCCTATACTTTGGCACGCAAAACCTCCCCCTCTTTCCCACCGCTCTGATTCAGTTGGAGAAGTCTGTTATGCGGATGTTCCCTTTTCCCGAGGTTTTTTTTGTCCTTCATTTTTTTTTAGGCAAGATGGCAGGCTCCGTGTGAAGTTCCCCTTTTCTGGCCGATATCTTCTTTTCCTTTGAAACCAGTTGGGGCTTCTGGGATTGATAACGGGCAGTTTTCAGAGGGCATGACCTTTCTAACTTAGTTCGTTGGGCGACCTTGGAAATTTCCCTGGGGATGTTCAATTGCTTGGTCGACACAAAGGGAGTTTAGAATTCCTCCCCCTCCCCTTTGCGTGCGCGCCCCTCCCTTCTCGTGTTGGATTAGGTTCGCCGTTTATTCACAATTTCCCCTCCAACCCCCTAAGCTTTTTTTTTCCCCTGGAGTGTGTCCCCCCCACTTATCCACCCCTTTTTCACTACTGCTACTCCGCCTCCTTTCCCCCCTCCCAGAGGCCTCTTTCCCTCGGGTCCACGCCTTTTTTTTTGCGCTTCTCCCGGAATCTGCAACGGACCTGGAGGTTGGTTTTTCTCCCCCTTCGTACATTACTTTTTTTTGAAACTACATTTTTTCTTTTGAGGGGTAGAAATCTTTCACAAAAAATTTTTCGTCCTTTCTTCCATACCCCAATCTTCCCCGCAAGCGCCATTTCCTCTCTTTTTGTAAAAGCCCTCCAGCTTGTCAGAAGTGCTTCCCCCCACTCGTGCATGCGAGGGTTCGCTCCTTCCTTTTCATCCACTTCGTTTTCCTTTTTTTGAAGGATGTTCCTGCCAAGTTTTTCGCAGTATTCCCCTTCTTTTGGTCCGTAACGAGGCGGTTTTTTTTTTTTCTCTTTTTCCGTGGGAACCCTCATGCAGGTTTCCCACTTCTCTCTGCACACCGCCCTCGACTCCTCCTTCTGCCATTGGAAACCCCCCCCTTTTTGCGGTACGAACCTTTTTTCCCCCTGTCGCGATAGTCTTCACGGACCCCTCCCCCTCGGGGCCCCACTTTCTTTTGTTTGGTCTTGGCGTTCGAAGACTTTCCTTTTCCCTTGGTTTGTAACAATTGCGCTCTTCATTTTTCGCGCCATCTGGGGCCCACCCCCCCCCATCGTCGCCATGTCTGGTTCTCACAGCTTGAACAGCTTTTCTTGATCCTTTGTTCCCCAGTGCGTAGCGTTCCCCCCCCCCCCCCCTTTCGTACTGCGCCATCGAGGGACCCCTCTTTTCACTCGCCGTCTCAGAGGTCGTAGTTGGTTTTTGTCCACTTTTGTAGATCCCTCCTGCCTTTGGACATCCGTTCCCGATAGAGCAGAACACCTCCAGATGCCCCGTGTTCACATAGAGGCAAATTTATTTTTCTCTCTTTTACTTTCCCCTCTTGTTGAGAGAGGTCATTCTGTACCTATTTGCCGAGAGGGGCCACCTTCCTCGCTATTTCTGTTTTTCCCTTTTTTTGTCCCATCCCTTTTTGCGCTCGAAACAAAAATCCCCCCTCCATAGACTTTCCCTTCCCTTCTTATTCGATGCCCTGACCCCTTACAGCTGAGTTATTTTGAACCTTTCCCTGAAGCTTGGATGATTCCCCAGTTGATGAAAAGCTTTGTTTTCTACATTTCTCCCCCACATTTGCTCCCCTCTTTCGGTTTGGGGGTTTTTATCCGTTCTTTATCTGGCAATTCCTCCCCAATGTTTTCCCCTTCCCATCCTAGTACTCTGGAAATTTGAAATTTCCTTGACCCCCGTCGCCCCGTCCCCTTGGAGCAAATCAGTTTTTTTTCCTTGAAGGAACTTTTTCACGGCAAGTTTTCTACAAGTCCCATTCTTTTAGTCATGGTCAGGCTGTAGGGCTTTCTACCCTCCAGCCTTTTGGTGTTGCAGAGCCCCTTTCCTTTTTATTCTGCTGCATTTTGAACGGCACGACTTTCCTTCCCTTTTGGCTTTTTTTCCACAGTTTTCTTCCCTCCCCCCCCTATTTGCCCGTTAGATCGATGACGCCGCCGGTTTGTTGTGCGATACTTCTTTTTCTTTTGCATACGCGGGGAACTTCCAATTGCCGTTTTGGACCGATTTTTCATTGCTCTTCTTTCCTCTTTTTCATGGAACGACGTTTTGAAAGGATTTTTTTTTTTCTTACTTAGGCCCCTTTCCCCCCCTGTCGTTTCCGACCACGTTTTTTCCCCCCCCCCCCTGATGAATTTTCCAAAACTCCCCTTTTTTTGTCTCGGGACTTTATATTCAGAGAAGCTTTTCCCCCCCCCCCCCCCTTTCGTGGTTCCCTCTTCCTAGGAACAGGGCGCTGTCCTCTGCCTAGTAGAAGGTTTCCTTAGTTTCGTCATTTTCTTCCTTTTTCGTTAGGTTATGATTTGCAGGGCGGTTTCCCTTTTGTGGATTTCCTTCTCCAGATAAAGCCGATCATTTTGCTTGCGACGCCCTTTTTCCTTATCCATTTTTTGACGGCCTTGAAGACACCGTTTTCGGGGCCTTTGTTGGCCAAAGGCCCTCAGTTGACTGATTCATTCTTTCTGTTCTGGTTCCAATCTCCTGGCAGCGCACAAAACTGGTTTTTTCCTCCTTCCCCTAAGCTTCCTTTAACCTGCTTCCACACCCCATTTTGTCCCTCCCTTGCCATAAAACCTCTCCAAGGAATTCTCCCCCAACCCCCTCCCCAGTGTCTAGTCACAGACTTTCGGCCCTTTCCCTTTCTTTTGTTTTCTGAGGCTTTTTTTTTCTAATTCTTGATCTGACCTTCCCTTTTTTTCTTCGGCTCCGGACGGACATTTATAGAATGCCCTTGCTGTGTTTCCCCACTTTTCACTTTTGGACTCCTGTCCTAAATTTTGCCGACGGTCCCTCTTTTCCTCTCCTTTCAGAAGTTGCCCCTTTTCAATCTCTCCTCACCCAAGGCGCCAATCCCCCCAACCAGGTTTTTGTGTGAATTCTTTTGGCATAGTTCCCCTTCCCAGAGGTTCCTTGCACCTCATACGAACAAGTTTTACGAACAAAATCACTCTTAGGCCCCTTTCTTTTCCCTCCCCCCTTCGCTCTCTTCGGAGCAGGCACCGCACCCCCCCTTCTTCCACCGATGGCCCCTTTTTCTTTATCGTCAACACCCACTTTTCCCCGCGTTTTATTTCGGTGTGTAGGTTTTTTCCAAGCATTTCTCTACCCACCCCCCTAATCATACGGCAGGGCCTGTCAGGATTTTCCCTCCCTTTTTCCACGATGCCCCCTTCGAAAACCGAACATCGGCTTTTTTTCCACGGTTTTGCAATACAATCTTTCCCCAGTCCGCTCCCCCCTCTCAGGTTTAATTTTTTTTTCTTTTTGCGGACAACTATTCTCCCCTCTCCCGCGATTTTTGGGAGGACCTCCAATGTCGCCTTCGTCCGTCTCTTTTTCGACGCCTTCCGCCCCCCATCTTCCTTTATCAACGGAAGTTGTAAGAACGTTTTCCCATTTCCAGTTGCGCTACCCTTCTTGGATTCCAACTGCTTGCAGGCGCTGAAAGTACGCTTCTGGACCTTTCTTCCTCCCCCCTTTTTTTACCCCATTCTAGACGGACAAAAAATTTCCCCCGGCTTTACGGGCTTTTTTTTTTCGTACAAGATGGGGATGTCCTGCCGCAGTCCTCAATCTTTTGCTTTTCCTCCTTGGGTCAAGAAACAGGCGATTTTGCCCCCCCCACCCCTCTACCTAAACTTTTTTGCCAAATCGCGGCCTGTCTTTTCAGGGAAGAATTTTTCATCCCCCCTTTTTCCATGTTTAGCTGCCTCTACTGAGTCCCTCCTTCCCCCGCAAAAACCCTTTTCCCCCCGCAAGAACGTGTAAGGCACTTCTTCCCGTCGAGAAACGCGATTTTTTAGATTCCTTCGAAACTCTCATGTAGATTCCCCCTTTCAAGTCGCTGGCCGTTTTCGACGAGCAAACCTAGGAATTCTTTTATTATGTAGGATTTTGTCGGATTTCCTTCGAAGGGGCCCGTTTTTTTTCCCCTGCATGGTTCTTTTACACTGTCCCCTTTTGCATGAAGGCGCGTCCCCTCCCCCTTCTGATTTTTCCTAGTGGACGTTTGATCACTGCCTCATTTCGTTTTCCCATTTTTTTTTCTTTTGAAAGTTCCCCTCCCTTCTGGCTCCCTGGTAGTCCATTTTTTTTTTTTTTTTGAGAGAAGGGACCGTCTCTCTCTTTTAATAATCTGTTTTCGTCCCGCACGTTTCTCCCCCCCCCCCCTTCCTCGACCCCCTGTACGTGACCAGCGCTTTGATGCTGGAAACGTCATCTCCCTTTTCAGGCTTTCTTACATTTCCTGAAAGCCTTTTTTGCTTTCCCTGGAAGCAGCCAATATAATCGACCCTCTCAGTTGAGGAACTTCTGACTTCTTCAAGCAGACTGGGTCTTGCCACGATGAAGTGGAGATGCGCTGCTTTAAATTTCCCCTGTCGACATCAACCACTGCACCCTCCCGTACTGAATGTCCCTACCTACCTCGGATCTTTTCCGACCTGTCTCTTCTCGGAGATGCACGCGGCTTTTTCGTGCTCTTTACTTTTTGTTCGGAGATTTTTCACTTTTTTTTTTTCTAGTTGTTCGTCCCCCCTCAGGAGAAAGAAGCTTGGACCTACAATTCCCCCTTTTTTTTTACCTTGCCTCGTTGAATGGAACCTCCTTTCTGGTCCTTAGGACCCCTTCTCCTGTGGTGGACCCACTCTTTTCTTCAAAAAGGGGGGTCCTTTTTTTTCATTTTGAACCCTCTTTTCTGAAAGACAAAACTTTTTTAAGGTTAGGCTCTTTTGCAGTTCCTCCCCCCTCGCGAGTACGCGCCCCCTTTTTCCTTAGGATGTTCCTTTGGCCTCGGGCAGGAATTTCCGAAGAAATGCTTCTTGATGTTCCTTTCATCGTTGGAATTCCTCTTCGTATGCGAACACGGATTTCCGACCTCTTCCTTTACCTATCCTCGATCTGGTTTGGGCTCCTTCTGCCAAAAAGTTTTACCTTTTGCTTTCGAAAGCTCCCCCCTGGTTCCCTCCCCTCTTCTCATAATCTCGTGGCGAC
>Ga0179593_1556349_pt1 | contig 10609 bp, 7 predicted proteins | sample CZODoug2_1_08_16_FD_185931 | JGI IMG/M metagenome (GOLD analysis project Ga0179593, IMG submission 185931) | Vadose zone soil fungal communities from Angelo Coast Range Reserve, California, USA - CZODoug2_1_08_16fungal (PacBio error correction) | ecosystem: Environmental > Terrestrial > Soil >... | reverse complement strand
CCCGTCGTTCCCTCCCTCATCACGCAGATTCTCCCCGCGTGATAATGTGTTTCTTTTTGTCCACATCTTTGCTTGCGCTTGAGCTGCCTTCTAACAGATCAAACACCTTTCTTACCAACAGCGTGAGCGGCCTGTTTTAGACTCTGCTGTGAATGCGTCCCCCCCCCCCCCTCTCCATTTGTTCTTCCTCCCTTCCTCTATTTTTGTTAGATCTTCTCCTCGATCACGATGTCTCAGTTTTCCTGGTCCTCTTACTCCTTCTAAACACCAGCTGTGGTTTTTCCCCAAAAGCCATTAGGTTGTGTGTCAGTTTTATGAAGAAACGTCATAGTTTCCGTCGGAGCTCCCCCCCCATCTTCTTGATGGGGTCCGTACGAAATCCTTTCTCCCCCACCCTCAAGAAACGATCTAACCCGTTTTGCCGCTGCGGGCGCGACTCTCCCTTTACGATGATCCAAACCTTCCTTTTTGTTTCGCATTTTTTTCCTCACTGGGGGCTTTTCAAATTTGACTCCTATGCTCCCCCCTCCCCGGGTTGTGTTTAAGCTGTGCAAGTCTTTTTCCTGAGTCGAGTCATTCTTTTTTCCTTGCTCAACCTTTTCGGAGGCTTTTTTTCGACGTAGATTGCGCTTCTTCCCCCGCCAGCCTCGATCCCTTAGATACTGGGATTTTTTCCAACGACAACATCGTCCCCCGATCTCTCGTCCGAATCGGTTGATGCCTATTGACCATCATTCTGAACATTGCCTTTTTCCCCTTTCTTAGAAGGTGTTTCTCCCCATCGGGTCTTTCCTTGTACGCTTATCCCCTCCCACCAGACGATATTTGCTGAACTAGGTTTTTTTTCCCTACCCTCAGGTCACGGGCGCGCTGACCTTTCGAAGCCCCTAATGCGGTCCAGAAGGCATCTGTTCCCTTTCTCCGAAAACGTCTGTCTTCTCCTCTCCCTAAGTCGGATGAATATTCAGTGTGGTGCCATTGCGGGGCCATGACAGTCTTTTCCCCTTTTCTGAAGTTTTTTTTTCCCCGGTGATTCCGTGTCTATGCGATTCACCTTTTTTGAGGCACTTTTCTCTTTCATTTAGAGATGCAAAGTTCTTCCCTTCCGCCGCTTTTTAGTGAGCATTGAATTGGGTTCTCGTCCGTTCACGCTCTTTCTTTGCCACTTCTTTTTTTTTCCGATACGTTGGGCCTATTCGACGGCCTTCCATTGGTCCCCAGGTAACCGAGGCCTCGATCTCCGCGTATGCGTTGTATGCCTTTGAGTTTGTGCTCTCCCCCAAACCTCTCTGGGCCTTTTCTTTTTCTTTTCCCTAGCTTCGGCCATTTTTTTTCCGTTTTTTCTTTTCGAGCACTAGCCTGGCCCCCCTCTCAAACTTATGTGTTCAATTCCAAACTTTTTGAGTGACAACGGAACGAGAGTGGTGTTCGCACCTTCCCTTGCTCCTGTTGGTGCTGGTTTTTTTTTTGGAACTGATTTCCCCCCCGTGAGGGGTGCTTTTTTTTTTCGGTCATAGTCATCCGTCGCGGATTTCTTACCCGCAGTTTTATTTCTTTTCCCCTTTGATGCCCCTAATCTCTCTTCTCTCTTTTTTTTCCTTTCGCCGGTCGGCTTTCTTTCTTTGTTTTCTCAGAGACGATTTTGTTGGGTGGCATCCGGGGGATCCGGAAAGTGAGGCACCCTTTTCTGCCAGATATCGGGTGTGTTCCCCCTATCAGTCAGGCAGCGTCAAGTAATTCTTCTCCCAAGGTTGCTCCTTTCCCCAGTTTCTCTTTTCACCCTTTCTGCGGTGCTTTCAAGTTTTGTCAACTCGTTGACAGTCATTAACGGTCGCTTTGAAGCTGCTTTTCCCCCCACACGGCTCCCCTTTTTTTGTGTTTCCAAAGCCCCCTCGTCGTTTTTTTTTCCCCGGTTTGAGTTTTTTCTTCCCCGGGCACTCTAGGGGGTTCATGGAAGAATTCGCGCCGTGTCTTCCTGCCATCTCCGTGCTCGATGCTTTCATCCGGGCTGACCGTTCCGATGAATTGATTCTGCTCCTAGAATTGTACACATGACAGTCAATTTTTTTTCGTTACTCCCCCTCTTGCCAGCGCCATTCGCCATTCCCCCTCTCTCCCATGTTTTTCTTGGTCGGAACGCCTTCCCACAAAATCCCGCGCGTTCCGTTCCGATCTCTGTCGAACGCGACGGTGTGGCGCGCTTCAATAATGCAGTCTCAGGTAGATAAATCACGGAGCAAAGGTTGGATTTTCCTCCTTCCTCGATCCTTCTCCCATTCGCAGTCGACCGTACCTTCGCTACGCAGTTTTGGATTTTTCGGTGCTGTTTGGTTCTTGCTAGGAAAGGTGAAGGCGTTGTTCCTCCCCATCGTACCCACCCCCCTTGAAATTATTCGATGTGAAACCTTTCCCTTTTTTCCCCCCTTTTGTTCTTCTTGGACTAGTCAGCGGTTTTTGGAGCGCGCTATCCCAATTACTACATGCCGTCCTGGACGCCAACGTCTCTCACCGGGGCTCCCTTTCTTCCTTTCTCTAGCCTGGACTAGCTTTTTCTTTTTGCCTACACGTTTGAGGTCTTTCAGAGGAGATTTTCCTTTCCCTTTACGCCTCCGTGTTTTTTTCCGGCATCTCAGCTGATCCCTCCAATCTTTTGCTGCGTGACAACCCGTTCCCTTACAACGGCATCTGCCCGGCAATCTCTTTTTTTTTTCCCCCTGTGATGAAATCGTGATTTTTTTTTTTTTTTGTCGTGACGCATGTCCGTCTCCAACTCATGACGCTCCTAGTCCCAATTTTCCCCAGCCTTTTCCCTGAGTGTTTTGGTTTCACATCGATTTTCATTTCATTTGGTTGGTCCGTATGGGTATTCCTTACCGCATTCCTTTTTCAAAGACTTTCCCTCCCAGCCCTTCTTTTCCTGAGCTCGTGCGGTCTTTTTAACTGTTTGTCCCCCCTCTAACTGCGAATGAAATCTTAGCGTGAATGCAGGACTCGCCAGGCCGAAGGCTCCAACCTTTGCTTCTGTTCTTCTCTTCATGTATTTGCCACAGCCGTCGTTTTTTTCATGATCGAGAACCTTGCCGCGCTTATTTTGTCTTCTCCCGTTAATCTTGTGCCGACCGAGTTCTTTTTGGGTTCTCGTGGGTTCCTCTCTTCCCAAATGGCGCTGCTTGAATGCTCTCGGATCCTTAAGATTCCTTGAGGAGTCGTCAATTCATCGAGTTACGCCGCCTCCGCTATTTTTTACGGCCGATGGCGCATTACGGAGCACCGGATTTCATGGCCGAGCGTGAGCTCGTGCCGTGAGCGATTCTTTCCTCTTTTCTTAGATTGACAATTCCGTTATCAACAACAAGGGTCTCTTGGTGATCAGTGTGTGTTCCACCGCATCGTTCCGAGAAGTTATATTCGACTGTCACTTTTTTTTTTTTTCTTTTTTTTTCACAAGGCTGCACTTGTGAAAGGACACCTTTCCCCTCCTCTTCAGTCTTTTTTTTTTTTCACCCCCCCTCCTCTTTCACTTATTGCTTCCCCCCTGCCCCTGATCATTAAGCCCCTCGTGCTCTTTGGGCCCAGTTTCCCCCACCCCAGCACCATCGTCTAATCGTGCTCGATGTCCCCACCCCTCATCAGAGACGACCTTCGTCTTCACCATGAGATCAAGACTTCTCTTCTTTCATCCTTGCAAAACCCTCTTTGCCCCTGCATCCCGCGACCATGACTTGAACGTCGACTTCCACTTTTGGTGGAAACGACTCCGAATCAGTTTATCGCGTACAAGACCCCTGTGCACCCACCGGGACGAACACCGGTGATCCACTTCCCAGCGCAGTTCCTTGACCACTTGGAAGTAAAGGTCAGTGTTTTAGGCGAGTGCTCCATAACCTCCCCCAAACCCGCCCGGCCTCCTCATCCCTCCCCCGATGATTCTTCCCAAAGCTTTCTCCCAAACTCCCCTCCCGAAGAGGAGTGACTCCTGAGTTCCTCGGTGGATGCATGGTCCGATTTCCCTTTCGCCGCCGCGCCGGATCGTCCTCCCTTCCTTCCTCGATCAATCTGAGTGAAACCTGCATATCTCAAAAGCTTCTCAGATGCTTCTTCTTTTCTCCGTCTTTCCTCCCGGGCAGGATTCCTAGACCAGGGCATCGCCCGCCTTATTCCACTCCCCCCTTAGGTAACGATTTATACAAAGTTTTCCTTAGTCCCATGGCCCGCACTTTCCCACAGCTGAATATTCCTGACCCGTACGTAGTCGAGATGTTAGATCCGTTTACGTTTTATTTCCCCCCTTGCACGAGAACTCCTCAGTGATGGTTCTCCCGGTAAGTTTTCCGTAACACTTTCACCCTCCGGCAGCGAAGAACCCTTCAAAAAAAACGCAAAAACCAACAAAACAACAAACCCTAAAAAAGCATTTTGGTCACCCCAAAAGACACTTTCAAAAAAACTCCGCCACCCCCCCCACCCCCCCCCGATAACCCACCCCACCCCCCCACCCCTCCCCCCTGCCACCCTCTCGTCTGGTAATGAGCCTCCTCTTTCCTTTTTCCCCTAAATGTCGGGACCCGCCTTAAATCCGGTCTCTGCCCGAGGCCCTTGTCGGAAGAGCCTGCAATATCAAACTCTTTCCAGGTCGGGCGACGGAATCACCCTCTTTCGCTCGCGCGGCTTTCGTTTCCCAAGTTTTCTCTGTTAAAGTCCTCTCCTCTCGGTCGTCCACAACTCCCTTCCCTTTTCCGTTTGAGCACAGACGGATCTTAATCCTGCTTCGACTCTTCAAACCTTCGTTTTGCACGTTCCCCCCCCACCACCTCAATTGATTTATCTCTTCCTTTCTGCCCACACCAAAGTCTATACGACTGGTCCCATGCGGAACCCCTGCCTGTGGAGCAGTAAGTCAATTGATTCTGTCTTTTCGCTTTCCGCGGCCGTTAGAGGTTTGTTGGCAGCAAAGTTGCTTTGCGTCTTCCCCCCATTCCCCGGACGTTCCAGTTTTTTTTCCTCTGGTGGCTCCTCTCTTGCTGACACACACGCCTCCTTTCTTTTTGCCCACACAGATGGTGTTAGCCACTTTAGTACGCTGCCAGACTTCAGTCCCCTTCCAGACCTGTGATCGGCTTCTTGCCTTGCTTGCGGAATCTAACCGATTCCTCCTTTTCTTCGGCATGGCTGCTTTTATCGTTTGTTTTCACCACTAAGGCCGGACGTTTCTTGGCCCCGTGTTGATCTCTGAGCTTCCAGCTCGACAGAAGCTAAAAGCAGCATTTGACACAGCGAACCACGTCCTACTTTCTCCTCTGCTGGGTCTTCGCGAACGATTTTTCCTTTTTCCTTTCTTCTTTTCTCCTTTAGAGATTACCCTTCCCAGCAGAGGTCGCCTCTTCTTTTTTTGTTCTCGGGTCCCTCTCTTCCTTTAGAGGCTGAGATGGCGATGCCTTTAAGCAGGTATCAAACAGGTCGTTGAAAGCTGTGACCGGTCGCTTCCTTCCTCCCCTCTTGATGAGTGTATCTTGTGATCCGCTCTATGGCAAACGTTCTCTGTGATTGTCTACTCAAGCAATTCCCCTTCCAGATTGTCTTGCGTTTTTCTTGGGCGGCAGTTTCTCTTATTGCTACATTTTTTTTTTCCCCAACACTCCATTTAGGCCTTGACACAGTCTCTCCCCATCTTTCGAACACGCTGCTCTTCACCTTCTTGGTCATGTGGTACGCAAGGCCCTTGTTCCATCCTAAAAAGACCGGAGGCGCTTAGGCCGCGGCGGCCTCCCTCCTCCCTTTACCCCTCTTTTTTTGTGCGGCCCTTTTCGATTCCACTTGGTTTCCGACCCCATCCAGTGAATCAGGAAGATAGATGTCCGCGTTCATTGAGGGTGTTTGTTGAAGCGCGTGTTTCCCTCTTTTGTCTTGTCTAGTGATTTTATCGTTTTCAAAAACCCCCTTTGAGCTAGGTCGTGTTCGACTCGTCAGATTGCTGATGAATTCCCCCCCCCTCCCCCCTTTCCCGAGCTCTCCTCTGGGGGAATTCGCGAGCGGCCAGATCCCCGTGTTTCTTCCTGCCCCTTTGAGATTGCCTATTGCACATCCCCGGCCCCATTGCCTCGTGCTCCCGTGGATTTAGAGGTGTTACTCCCCCTTGATTCCGCGACCTTGCCTCCCGCTAGCCCTTTTGTTTACAAGGGTAATCGGTTCTTTGGCTAATGTGATTTTGGCGTAATGACCCCGAAGCCAGAACTTGCTTCCCGTCACTTGCTGGGCACTTTTTCCTCCCCCCGTCGTCTCACGATCCCTTTGAAGGTCTGCCCTTCCGTTTTGAAACATTGTCTTGCACTAGAGATGACTTTGTAGGAACCTTCCCGTGTAAGGCTACCCCGTTGCAGATGAGGGAAATCCGCGTCCCTCTCCCATTTTCATTGTCTTACCTTGCAAGGAAGCCTCTGCCTGCTTTTGGAGGCAAGAAGTAATTGACTTGGTCTTTCACGCGCCTTAACCTCCCTGATTACGGCGTCTTTTCCTTTTCTTTTCCCGATCCGTTCGCGGGTCTGACTTTCCCTTTCCGAGTTCCTCCTTTTCTCCGTTCTGGTTTGAGTCGTGTGTAGTTTGTTTTTGCTCGCACCCAAGATTGGCGGTTCTTTCGGTCCCCTGCCCAGCTTCGCACTTTCTTCTTCCATTTTGGCCGTTTTTTTCCCCATTTTCTTGAGCCCTTTTTTCCCTCCCCTCAAACTTGCCGATTTCCACCGGATTGAGCAATTCTGGTTCGCAACAATCAATTGTCACGTTGCTTGTCACGTTTTCGTTTCCCTTTGTTCCCTTCCCCCCCTTCTTCCCCCCTGGTACACTTCTTGTTCATCGTCATTCGTTCGCCGGATTCTCACCGACAGTCTTTTATTCACTCCAAATCTGATGACCTCATCTCACTTTCCCCCTCATGGTTGCCCCTTCTTTCGTGCTCTGAATGTTCTTCGTTTTAGCAAGGAGAGCTCTTTTTTTTGGAAGGGGCCGGAAGCCCCTTGATGCGCCAGATCATTTTTTCCCGACATAAAGTACCGGCAGGTCCGTACTTTCATTACACTTTGATCAGTGTCACCTTTTTTCTTTTCCGTGTACCCCGGCGTGTTCCTTCTTTTTTTTACAACTCGTTGCTTCTCCTATAACCTTTTGCCCTCTGGGGAACACGTTTTTTGAACTTCAATCATGGACTTGTTTTCTGACCAACGGACCGCACTTTTTCTTTCTTTTGTCCAGTACTTTCTCTCTTGAAATAGAAGGCTCCCGCGATTTTCACTCGCCGCTCTCCCTCTGCCCTAAATACGATTTCCCTCTTCCCTTCCCCTCCGGACTTTATTTTTCTTCTTCGGCTACCTCCCTGAGTCTCACCAATGACATTTGTCGGTACTCACGAATTTCATTCCGCCTTTTCGCAGAATCCTTGATCAGGCTCATAAGCTTTTTCACTCTGCATTAAAGCCTGTCTTCCAGTTTTGTTGCGAGTCGACAAGCGCGGATGTGGCCTGATCTCAAAAATAAAGCATTCGTGAGTATGTCTTATACCCGTTCCGGCAGCACCTTTTTGAGCCTCGTTTTTCTTTCTTTTTTTTTCTCCTGGCATTCACGCTCGCACTTCACCCGTTCCCCCCCCCCTGCCCTTACCTTAGCTTGCCCTTTTTTTATCTGGGCTTTTTTGGAATCCCTTTCTTGAAAGGTGAAGGTTTGTTGAAGCCCCATTTTCAACCAAGATTGAAATTATCCTCGATGTTTTTTTCCCCCCCCCCACTCTGTGCTAGTCTGTGCCAAGTGGACTATTTTCCCTGTTTCTTGGCTGGCGCGCTCCGCTCAACACGCTCTCAACGATGTCACCGGAAGAGCTACTTGGACGAGATTGCCGGCCAGAGGTCGTTTTTCCCCGCGGAACGTTGGTTCAAGCAGTTCACGCGGCGTCCTTCTTTTCTCTGTGGTTGAGATGCATCGATTTCCCCCTTTTCTTTTGTTGTTGTAGAGAGTACTTGATCACCTTCCCCAAACCGTTCGCCGTTGTCGCCCCACCCATCTCCGGACAATCTCTTCCATTTTGAGTATGTGATGAAATCGTTTGGTTGAGAGCCTGGAGTCGTTGGCCTGTCGTAAGGGAGTTTCCTCTTTCCAATCATGTCTTGGCACAACCTCCCCTTTTTTACCTCGAGGAGAATTTTTTCATTGGTTGGTTCGATGGGGCAGGACGTCCCGCCTTCCCTCCTGCTGCTTCTAAAAACAGCCCTTCCCACCAGTCTCCAGCCCTCCTGGCGTTCGTCCTTGCCGGTATGAAATTTTTGCTAACCACTTCGACTTTTTTTCCTGCCAGGATCCCCCCCCTTGATTACAAAATTTCGCTTACTAGTCACTGTTCTCCTCCTGCTTTCCTTCCTTTTTTTCCCGATCTCAGCCGGCGGCGTTCGCCCTTTTTTCTTCTCCCTCTCTGAGACCTCGCACGCTCGGATGTTGACCTTTCCCTTTTCCCCTTCGTGCGACCGATTTTTTAAACATTTTTTTCGGAATGAGCTCATTTAGTTCGTTTGTCCCGACAAAGGACTGTCCTTGTCACTCTTGAGGAGCAGAATCAATTCTCTCTTTCCGCAGCGACGATCTTCTTTCCCGTCCCGGCGATGGCTCTCGCCTCTTCTTTATTTGCCGAGCCGCTTTCTCTTGGGGGCTTTTTCTTTTTTAATGAAACAGAGATTTTCCTGGGGATTATTCCAAACTCCTCGCTCCTCTGCGGTCAGTTTCATCCACCAACCAGTCAGGATTTCTTTCCCGCCGTGGGTGTTCACTTTCCTTCCCCCTGCCGTTATATTTTGTGACCAAACTTTCCACGACGATCGCTGTCACCTGGCTCAGGTCGGCCTCTTGCTCTTATATCCATCCCTTTACGTGTGACTTACTTATGTAGTTCAGCCCTGATTGGGTGTTTCGTCAAATGTGCTCTTTTTTCCTGCAACACCCCTTTCCCCTTGCTCCCGTGTCACCTTTATTACACAATTCAGGAACGCGCCTCGTATTCAACCAATTTTTCTCACGAACGGACTATGATGGGCCGTCTTTCACCGTGACCCCTTTCCTGCGGTGTTCGCGAAGCTGCCTTCGAATTAAACACCTGGTTTCCCTATGATCATTTTTTTCGGACACGAAACCATTCCCCCCCCGTGAGCACTTGGTTGTGACACACCAAGATCACCTGGTGATCCTTTTTTCAGTTTTTTCCATATGTGGAAGCTCATTTTGGCCCAGAGCTGCTCCCCCCCGCCCCTCCCAAACCCGCCGGCCAACACCTTTTTGCAGCCATCGGCGATGATGTTTTCTTAGGGGACCGCAATCACCTTCTCTTTTTTTGAGCACCCTCAATGCTTTTTTTTCCTCGGTGAACCTCATGTTCTTATTTTCATGCCGCTATTTCCCGGATCGTCAGGTCAATCGCCGTAAGCTTTCCTCGTTCGCGCTTTCCCCCCCTCCCGGCGACCAAGCCTTTAGTCCTACCCCCCTTCATCGGCCTCTTGCACGAGAGATGGCCTCCGGGCCGATCATCAAAGAGGCCCATTCATAGCATCGACGCCGATTCTATCTGCCTATCACCGTAGCCCCTTTTCCCTCCGATTGGCCTCACATGGCCCGCCCGGACCACATCTTCCCTTCCGACGGAGTCGAGATTTTTTCATCCGATTCGTTCGCCGACGGTTCTCCCAACATTGGCCCCATCAAGATGCTCTTCCTCCCCTTTTTTCTTGCTTCGAAATTTTGTTCCCGCTCCGGAGCCGCAGCACAGAGTCGCAAGCACCCATTGGTCTTTTTTGCGAGCGAGTCTAAGTCTTTGCTTCAAGGTCGCCTCCCCCCGCTGTCTCAATGTATTCCCCCTTTTTTTCCCCTCCTTGAACGCCCCCGTTCGGCTTTTTCAAAATAGGCTGAAGTTTTGGCTCGTACTCCCCCCCTCTTAGGCCGCTTCTAGCTTCCGATGGTGTACGTTTCCCAGTTTCCCTGAGATATCGAGGCGGTAGGTTTTTTTTCCCTTCATATTCCCACTTCCCTTATCCCGTTTAGCCACGACGAGCTTTTCTTCTTTGACCGTCCCCCTTCCGTTGTCCCTTACAACAACCTCAAGAAGAGGCGTCTCCCTTCCATTAGGACATTGACAGGTTCCCCCCCCCGTTGCCTCTGAGACAGTTTTCCTTCTCCTCCTTTTTGTTCAGTAAGTCAATGATTCTTTTTTTGCTGTTGGCATCCCCCGTTTTCGCCCCCATGGACCCATCCGGTCCGTTTCCTTTGAAGACGATGGGTGGCTCCGCCTCTCTAGACGTGTCTGTCCTGTGCCTCCCTCCCCCCTCTTTTTGCAACCACTTCTCCCCCTCGGAGTACGTACCCGAAAACTTTTTTTTTTTTCATTTCTTTGAGGTCCTCCCCTCGACAATAAGCAGAGTTGCTCCTCTTCTGCGAATCGGAGCCACAACGTTTTTTTTTTGTTTTTCGCCCCCAGGTCAACAGCGTCAGTCCTTCAGGCGAAGGTTTTTTTTTCCCGTGTGATCTGCGCGAAGACTCTTTCTCTCACATGCAGCACTCGGGTGACCCTTTTGTGGATTCTCGAGGAATA
>Ga0179593_1304611_pt1 | contig 10609 bp, 18 predicted proteins | sample CZODoug2_1_08_16_FD_185931 | JGI IMG/M metagenome (GOLD analysis project Ga0179593, IMG submission 185931) | Vadose zone soil fungal communities from Angelo Coast Range Reserve, California, USA - CZODoug2_1_08_16fungal (PacBio error correction) | ecosystem: Environmental > Terrestrial > Soil >... | reverse complement strand
TTTCTCTTTGCTTCCTTTTCTCCATCATGATGTTGGCGTTGCTTCTTTTTTCTCTCTTTCCCCCGATTTCTTAGTCCATCCGAGTCACGCCCTGTCCCCTTTTGCGGCCTTTCTTATGACGAGTTTCGTCCCAAGTCTTTAGTCCAAACAATCGTTTTCTTGAATCCCCCCTTTCCCTCCTGCACTTTCTTATCCACGTTTCACTCTAGTCTTTAGACATCGCGCCCCGGCCTCCTCGACGAAGGAGGCATCACTTGGAAGAGAGCTTCCTGTCCCCCCCCCTCCCTTTTAAAGTTTACTCTCTGGTTAACAAACCCCCCACCTTCCAACATTACCAAACTCCTGGCAGGCACCCTATGTCCCCCTTTTTGCCTCCCAGTACGAGACTTCCCAGTTCAGACCGTCACCATATAGTTTCCTGATAGCCAATGCGTGTCCACCTGTTCTTCCTTTCCTCGCCCGAGCAGGGGTGTTTATATCCTTCTTTGTAATTCTGACTTGTTTTTTCGCCGCCCGCATCTTGCCTTCCTTCACAAATTTGCCTCGTCCTTCCTCTTCGAAGATTTCGGTGCTTCGATTGGTCTCGGCCTTGGTAATTCCCCTGCCCGTTCTTCTTAGTTTCGCGGCTCAGTACAAAAGTTGCCACGGCCCACAGGAGACCTTAAGCTGCGTCTTTCTTGTCCGATAACATCGCACTGACCGCCCGTGCACTTTTTCTTTCTCCCCCCAGAGCCAGAAGCACTTTTGCACTCTTTTCCCCCTTTTTTCCGACAAATCTTATGTTTTTTCTTCCGATCCTTGGCAAACTGCCCTCTGATATTAAAACCTTTTACTCCTCCTTTTTTACCCCCACTGGAGTTGTCAGTTTCGTTTCCCTCCTTCCCACCTTGTTGCCAGAGTTTCTCCGCCACCTGACGAGCTCTTATTTTCACTCCAAAGTCTTCCTGTTCCCTTCCCTTCGACGTGCCAGTAGTAACCCCAGCCGTTCTGTTCACCCCCTTTGCATCTCCTCATAGCCTTCTCAGGTGGTTTTTTTATATTTGCTCATTCCCCCCCATCCCCGGCTGGTTGTTCGCCTAAGACGACTACTTGTCTCTGTTTCCTTTATTTTTCCCACCCCTGGACCTGAAGTTTGAAACCCACACGGGTTGTCGCTCCTGATTAGCACGATCGGACTTACGATCCCCCCGCTTCCCTCCTTTCGTGAGTGTCTGTTTTTTCCCTGGCCCCCTTGGCCCAGGAGCAAGCACCCCCGGCATCCTGCTCCCAATACGAATCCCTTCCATTTGAGGTCTCAAACCACACTGGTAGTGGCCCCCCGGACACATTCTTCCATTGTTAAGTCCTTTACCCTTGCAACTCCTGCCTTTCTTTCCTTAGCTCCTTCTTTTTAGTTAAGTCGAAAAAAAGATTCACCGTCCCTTTTCCCCCTCTCCCTTCAAGGGCTGAAACCGACCTCTCCCTCCTCCCAACAGCTCCTTTTTTTTTTCCACGCTTCCCTTAAATTGTGGACAACTCTTATGTCACTTCCCCTCCCCCTTGCTGTCGACCTCCACTTTCTTCCTTACTCTCCCCGTTCGATGTCCCGAGCAAATCCATCATTGTTACATGTCTCGAGTACCGCAGTATTATTGAGGCACCCCTCCCAACCTGCGTGTTTTTTGCAGTTCTTTTATCCTCCCCCCCCCACTGCCGATTTGCAAGGATATCCACCTGATATCCCCGGATATCCCTTAATAAGCATTATTCTTTTTGCTGGTTCTGTCAGGCCCGATTTTTCCCTTCACGGCTCTCCCCCTCTTTTTGCATATGGCCTTGTGCGGCTTTCTTAATAATTCCAGAAAAAAATGCCTGGACCTCTCCCTCTTCCTCCATGCCGCAAACGGTGTCCGTAACTTTTCCTGTCAAAAAATCCCCATGGTGTCGACCCCTCTTTTCCCTTTCCTCGCGTTGTACATTTCGGATCTTATAGCAGCGTCATTTTGCGCCGTCCTCTTCTTTGATCATGGGTAGTTTTTAACTACTGCTCTTTTTTTAAGTTGCCTTGCTCGCGCTGCCATGCGGAGAATTTAGGTAGACCGGACAAACAGGCGCCCATCTTTCTCCTTCTTGTTGACAGGTGGGATTCGACTTGTCCCCTCTGAGTTCTCGCTCCCACTCCATGCTCCTTGGTCTAGTAATGCCTTGAAGACGTTAACCCTCGAGTACCAGCTTGGAGTAGCTTTGTTTTTTCCGTCCTTACGATTAAGTATTCTTGCTTACATCCCCAGACCGTTCTTGGCCTCTTGAGCCGGTATTGGGGATGAAATCATATTACCCACCCCATTTCTCTTCTCCCTTGCCCGGGGAAGCTTCCGGACGTCCCCCGGCCGAACTTCCTTTCTTTTCTATTTTCTTTGCTGTGCCGGCATTGCGCCAGCTGGAGGCCACCTGACGGGGACCTCTATTAATTTTACTCCTATTGTGCTCTTCCATTTTCTTTTTTCAAGGAGATCTGAACCACCCTGCCCATCGATGGTCTTTTTTTGCTTTGATCCCCCTCCCTCTTCTCTAACAAAATTTCCTTTTTTCCCCTTCAAACAAGCCCCCTTTCGTAAAATGGCCCCAGCTGTTCTCCTTCTTCCATCATCTTGTCCCCTTTTGCCTTGAAGATATTCTTTTATCAGGTCGTTGGTGATACTGCAATTATCTTATTTTCTTTGGGGAAAGTGTATTTCAAGTTTTCCCCTCCTTTTAATACTCTTCGGGATTATATCTCTACCCTTTTTGCGCTTTCATTCGGTGTTTTCCCTTTTACGCCTTGTCCGTTTTTTTCTTCGACTCCCTTTCTTTTTCCCAACAATATGCCTTCTTCCCCCCGCTCCTTCCCTTCGTTTCGACGCTAAATAAGCACCCCCCCCCCCAGCTCCATTTAACGCGGAATCGTTTCACCTCCCGAGGTAATTTTTTCATCCCTTTTTCTTATGACCCCAGTGCCACGGTGTCTTGTCCGATATCTGAAGTGCTCTGCTTCTCCCCCCCCCTCTTCCTACTCTTCTTTTCCTCTTCCCTTGTGTCCCTAGTGCTTTCATCAGCTCACCTCTCCTCTTCCCCCTATCGGAACTACGAAACTGCCGTGCGCATCTCCCCCATGTCTGGACTTTGAACAGATTAAACTCGCCTTTCTACGACTCCCTCGTTGCCTGCCTACCCTTTTGTGGTTAGCTCCTTTCTTCCTCACCCCATTCTCCCCTGGATCTATCCCCTCATTTGTGCTCATTCTCTTCTCATAGCGGATAGTCCCCCCAACCCTTCCCCCCTCCTCCAAGGCCCGCATGGATCTCATAGCCCAGGCCATCCTCCCTTCGAATCTCTTCCTCCTAGTCTGGCGTGTGGAACTGTCCCCTGACTTTTCCTGTGCCCCTCTAGTTCTGTCCCCCCCACGACCCCTCAGTTTCAGATCTTCATTCCCAAACTTGGACACTCTATTCAATCCCCCAGAAGCCCTCTCCCCCCATTCCCTTTCTGCTATGACAGTTGACGATTTTCTTTGACCCATCAGGGGTATCCCCGTGACTGTCTTTTCCGCCTGCCCTTTTCCCCTTGATCTCACAACAGACTACGAGGAGCTGGTTCCCAACTTATGAAATAAAGCCATGCCCGCCCTTAATGTCTACCGGAGAAGGATGGAAATCTCTTTTTTTTCCCCTTCAGTTGTGGGCCATGAACCTCCCATTTCAACTTCGTCCTAACCTCTCTTCGATCAAATACTGACCGGTTATTTTTTCCCTCCGATTCTCCTTTTCCCCCAACTGTCCCGCAAGACGTTGGTTGGCTATTCTTTCCGCACCCCAGAGATCTATACCCTTCGAACTTGGACTGTTTTTGTATAGAATCTTAAGAAGGACACTTCCTTTTTTTCAAATCCAGACAGGCACAGTGTAAGCTTTTCCTTCTAGGGACCTCGGTTGCATGACTCTTTTCCCATTGAGCGGAGGATGGGCGTTCGCCTTTTCCTATTTTTTTTATTGACACAGTACCAAATTAACCCCCCCCCCCCTTCTGTACCACCAAGGCTGCGTCCAATTCCTGTGGAAACGCCCTGACTCCCCCTTTATCCCGCGATTTGCCGATATGTTCCGCTCCTCCTGGTTTTGCTTAGCCTCCCCTGTTGCACCACCTCTTTTACCCAGGACTCCTGCGATATACGTCGGCCTGTCTTGAGATGCATTCTCCCGTAAGACGGTGTTTACATCCGTTCCCCCCTGCACACCCTTCTCCCTTTGACACCATGTGGTTTTTCTTTGTTTGGTGAAACATTACCTCACCCTTTTTCCTTTGCGTTCCTATTGAACCCCTTTCAAGGCTCCGTTTTGTTATTGGTTCATGATTACTACCCCCACCGCGGGACCCTGCAGGAGTAACTTTTCCCGTAACCCTTTCTTTCCGACGCCCCCCCCCCCCTCCCACCCCGGTTTTTGAATCTTTGAGTGATAGTACCCCTGCGTGTTGGCTCCTTTTCCCTTTCCGTAGAGGAGAATAACGAACTGCCCATTCGTATTTTTTTTTTTTTCTAAATATCAATATATGGCTTCCTCTCCCCCTCGTCCTCCCTCCCTTGTTTTTTGCGGTTACTCCTTTTTTCCAGCGCCTTTTCTGAAGGGAAGTTCCCCTTGCGGTTCGGACAGCCCCCCTTGAGTTTTATTGCGATTCCTCTGTTCCCCCCTGTTTACTTTCCCAAAATCTTTTGGTCTTTTTTCCGCGTTTTTCGGTGATAGCATTTGAAAAGTTTTCTTCTCGTTTTGCCCCCTTTTTCCTTGACTTTTTTTTTACATTACATCTCTCCCTCCCAGTTGCGTAAGGACAAGTCCCCCCCCCCGCCCATTCTCTTTTTATGTTAGGTTTACCCGTGACTTACCCCCTTTTCCCCTGACCCCGAAAGTGGGTGATGTACCCACCCCCTCCATTCTTTTTTAGTGCCCTTCGCAAAAATGAATTTTATAACATGCATTGCTTCCTCCTTGTATAAATGGGTTGATATCCCTTGTATGTCAGTCTGGTATACAGGCCTAACCACCGTGCAAGCCTCTTCTCTTGATTCCCCTTAAGGTCCGTGAAGTTCGATCCCTTGCATTCTAGTAATTTTTTCCTGGTTTTTTTTTCCGTGCCCGTAATTTCTTTTTTTATTCCCTGATACGAAGTTCTTTCGCCGCCTTTCCTCTCCACCAATAAGGCTGAGACATGCCCAGTTCTCTCCCCCCACTACCCCTATAAAGGATTGGAATTTCGACTGCCCACTTTATCCATGTTTTTTCCGGGCCCTGTTACGTCCCCTTTGGAAGAACTTCGTTTACTACGATTTTGGTAAATCCTAAGAGTTCTTCATATCTCAGGTAAATACCCCTTTCTTTTCCTCACCCGCACCTTTGCTCGTGGCCCCCCCTTTTTTCTTCCCCGTTGGAAACTATTCCCGCGTTGTGCCCGTTGTTGTACTCCTGTGGATTGTTCCTCGATGTCATCAGAGATGTAGTTTTTTTATTGGTTTCCCTCCTCTCCGTTCTGTCCTTTTTTCCTCTCTGCGTACGTTTCGGCCCCCCAGTAGACTTTCTTTCCGTCACTTTTCTTGTCAATCGGTCGACCTTCCCTGGGCATCAGTACCCCCGCGCCTACGACCGTCTGTTCACCGCTCTCCAAGGCGCCTCCTTCCTACTTCGCCTCTTCTGGTGGGTTTGCGCCTTCATGACCCTCTTTGCTTGTAAGCCTTGCCCCCGCTCTTGTCCTTTTACACCCGCCCTCACATCTGTATTAAACACCCTGTGTCCCATCGCGAGGCGTATTGGACCAGATTGGTTGATTCTTGGCTGCTTTATGGGAATTTTTTTCGCCTTTGCGGCGCCTTTTCAGACTTTTCGGTTTCCCCTGTCAGATAGATTGACTTCCAATTCCCAGCCTTTCTTTTTTGTTCCTTCATGTGTTTTGTAATTACGATCGGCTCCACTTCTTTGAAGGAGCGACTTTCCAATTCCTCCTCCGCCGTCGAAGCTTTCTCGTTGCTGATTTACTGACCGCTTTGAGCCCTGGCACACATGGCTACCTTTTTCTTTTCACGTTTCGCATCCGGGGGGGCTATCAACTTTTTTTATACTGGTCCTCCACTTCTTAATTATTTCCTCTGCTACGGGAATATTGATTCCTCCTCTTCTGTGATGACCCCCCTAATCAGTGGGTTAGCAATGAGAGCTCCTTTCCCACCCCCCCCCCTTTTCTGCGGTCCTACACCTCCTCCAAACGTTTGACGCTTGACGTCCTTCTCGGATCTAGATCTCCAACTACACTTTCTTTCAAGTGGCGTAAGTATGCCCACCTCTCTTTCTTTTTCAGCTGTGCAAAGTTCGGCGATCGTTTTGACACTATTTCCAAACGCTACTTGCGAAGCAGTTTTCGTCAGAGGCCTTTTCCCGTCCTCAGGCTGCGGTTGCCTTCCTCCTTCTTTCTGAGCAGAAGACCCGAAATCTGCTAGGTCCTTCTCTCCCCTCACGATTTTAACCAAGTTCTTCCCATACCCCCTCCCTTTCTTTCTCGATAGCCTTTTCATCCTCTTTTGTTCTCCCCCTCCCTTCCCTTCGCTTTCAAACTTCTTACGTGTGCCTCTTCCCCCCATATGAAACCTTCCGACACGTCAGCACCCAAAATTAGTATCTTGCCGCCTTAGATTCCTTCCCCCCCCCCGTGTATGTGCTACGTTTACCTCCTGAGTTTTTTGACCCACCAATCTTATTTCCCCTGATGCCTTTCCTCCTTCGTTATCCGTATTTGCCCTTTTCTTCCCAACACCAGATTGGAGATAATATCTTTCCTTTCTCCCTTTTTTTTTTGAGATTTTTTCCCCCCCAGGTTGGGATACCCTCAGACCAGGACCTTGACCAGTCCCCTTCCTAGTGTCCGTTACGTAAGCCTTCTTTTCCAGTTGTTCCCCCGAAAATGCTTTCACAAAATCATTTACTTAAGTCCTCACATCACTTTCAGTTTTTCTAGGAAGTTCTACTTGAGACTTTTTGCCCGCTTCCTCTTTTTTTTTTTTCTCTGGCAGTCTGGGTCCAAGATAAACTTCTTTCTTTGGCTGCGCGCAATTTCCTCCCAAACCCCTGCTCGGCCCTTGAGCAGATCGTTTCGACCTCTGTTTTTTTTCGCTCACGGTCCCCCACCCTAACTGTCCCCGTAAGTGCAACCCCCTAGTGCAGATCCGCCCTCTTTTTTTCTGTCTTCGCCACATCTAGACTGACTCTTAGACGCCGGATTTAGAAGGATGGGAATCAGTGCGACTCTAAGTACCGTTGCATTCTTTCCTAAACAGTACGCTTATATGGGTCTCATATTCTTCCCCGCAAGATGTTTCTGTCCCCGGAACATTGCTGCCCAATCAATCGACGGCATCTTGCCCGTTTCGGATCGAACTGTTCAGTTTCCCAGGTGTTTGTTCCTCCTCCTTTCTCTATTTTGCTGCAGCTGGACGTGACTTGGCTTGCGAATGTGTCCCGACCCCTCTCGTTGGATAGCGCATCTCTATGTTCGCCATCCTATTCTTCCTGTAAGTTCACGCCCTTCCCCTTCGCTGACGAGTTTCCCGCGGCTTTTCTCACCCGAAAACCAATCTTTGTCTTTCTTTTCGATTTGCCTTTTTCCGATTCCACCCGTCCTATACCCATCGAGTCCCTTAGTCAATATCCCCGGCCGCGTTTTTTCAGCACTTTACTTCGGCTTTCCTCACCCAATTGGGGGGTTGAACCCCGTGTCTCCTTTCTTTTATCTTTGTCCACTTCCACAATGTGGCCCCACGACTGCCCGTGCCCGCTTCTTTGCCGGCTAAATCTTTCGCGCCGTAGCCATTCTTTCTCCGCCACAACCTGCTCATTTCCCATTCCCCCTTCTGAAGGAAAACCTTCGCCAATAGTGCCCAATCAGGTTTCCCTTGTTTTCTCGATGGAAAGGGGTCTCCCTCCCCCGGAGTTTTACTTTCTCTTTTTTGTTTGAAGAAGCTGTGTTTCCACTTCTACCCTCGTATATTTAATCACCCAGACGATTTAAGAGGAGGATTTTCTGAGATGGTGAGACCTTCGTTTACCGACATTGGGCCATCTTTCTTCTTCGTTCGATTGGCGGGTTTGTGATGGGAGTTTTGGGGGGGGGGGGGGGGTTGGTTTTTGGGGGGGGGGTTGTTGGGGTGGTGGGTTTTTGTGGAGGGTGTTTTTTTTTGTGGTTTCCTTCCCATCTAAGGTAGACAGATTCCCCCCTTCAAAGGTCGGGTTTTCTACTGCTCGAGATTTCATTTCTTGTTTTCGAATTACCTTTACAATTACCGGTCCCGTAAAGGCACTTTTCGGCTTTCTCACCCCGCCGCATTGCTGGCATCCCCTCTTCTGTTGCATCGCTACCACCTCCCAATATGTAGAGAAATTAAACCCCCCAAGATTGAACCGAAAAAATTGTTTTTTCATCGTATTCTATTCCATATGGCTGTTTTCGTGAGCAGAGTTAAATTTTTTCCGAGTTTTTGCCCTCCGAGCATGACTTCTCGTTGATTACCCCCGCAGGCGTATTGCTGACAGGACCAATTAGACCAGTTAGTCCCCACCCTCCCGGTTTTTTTGAAAGTTTTGCCCTATTTCCATCCTAGCCTTCTCTGTCGTTGGAGATGCATCTACCCACGGATGTTTTTAAGGTCGCTGACTCCTTTCGGACAGGACCCCCGACATCCTACTTCGCCCCACCCCAACCCCGTTGTGCGTTCTCTTTCTCTGCGACGGCTGTTGAATAGAGCAATTCCTATCTTCCCTATTCGTTTTTAGGACATCAACCAGCTTTTTTACTGCCACTTAGCAACTCCCAACTGGATCGCATTAAGCCTCCTTCCCCTTTAAATTCTCCCTTGGCGTCTCCCCCCCCCCAAAACAGCTTTTGTTTACACCCTCCCCACTTTCTTCGTTCATGTTTTTAAGTTCCCCCTTGCCCCCCCCCCAAACACCCCCCTTTGGCAATGACTTTTCTATCTCCACGCCTTCTTCCGTTGCAAACACAAGATCCACTGGCCAATTATTCCCCCTTTTCCAGTCTGGCCACCCCGCACTCATCCGGAAAGCCCCTCCCTGTCACGATACTTTCTTTGGCAACGATTTACGACAACTGGGACCCCTTTTTTCCGCTAAACTACCACTTGGTCCTAATATTAGTTCAGCACTACAGTTCGATGTCCATTGGCGCACCCCACCTTTACCAGGCCAGAGCCGAGTTCCGTCCCCCCCCCCCATCTTGTACTATATCCACCCTGTCCGATTGGCCAGTTATGATTCTTCCTCTGCCTCTGGAGGATCCCCCATTTTCTCCCCCACTCTCTCTCTCCTATCTAACCTTATCATTGCTCTTGTTCTTTTCTTTCTTCCCGATGGTAGGACGGTATCCTTTTTCCGGCCCTATGTCGCTGTTGTCGTATCCCTTGACTCTTACTCCAATTTTTCCTTAGTCAGTTCTCTTCACCCTTCTTAAAACTTTTGTCTTTTAATTTTGTAATGAACATCAAACTTTTCCCCCTCATGTTCTCGCCGGATCCGCTAGCCTGACCTGCCTCCCGGTTTAAGGTCCAGCTTTAAATATGTTTTTTCCACCGCTTGAGATGCTTTCACTGTGCTATCCCTTTTTTCTAGCAGGTTAGATAACGTGGTCCAACTCTTTCCCCCATGATTTTGCCTCTCACTGCGCCTGCGACATTGTTTTTTTATTAACCCCGAGCTCAAGTCCCCCCTCCTTTCCACAGTCAGAATTCCTCTTAGCTTTCAAGATTCCCTCCTCCCGCTTGGATAGATTTTGTCCTTGTCCTTCGTGTCCGTCTCCCGGCTCCCTCAGTTTGTTCACTTCTTCTAGAGATGCCTTGAGGGTATTTTGTTGGCTTCCATTCACTAGAGGATTTTCCCCTCTTTCCTCTTATATACATTCCCGGTCATCTCTTTTCCCCCTCTTCCCGCTGTTCCCGATCGGGCTGAAAACCTTTGGCATGAAGGTTAACTCCTCTTCTTTCCGGTAGTCTCATCCACTCTAGCCCTTGCCTTGATTAAGGCGATGGACCACAGTTCCGATCTTGCTGTTCTTCCATTTTCATGAGGTGCCCCCGCCCTCATGACTACCCCATTCTGTTAAAGAAGGCTAATCTTTAGATCGTTTGCCCTTAACTTTCTAGGCATTAAAACGTTGCCACTTTTCCTTCCCCCGATGTTCGCTACGTTTTTTGCTAAGTCACATCGTCTCTTTTCACTTTTTTCAGGCAGTTTTTAAAGTTCCACCCCTTTAATAATTAAGAGCTTTTCTATTAGAGCTTTCCTGACCTGAGTGGAAAGCCTTGGTTTGACGTTTTTTCTCCTCTTTCTTCTAATAAATGGCCAACCTTTGCAGGCGTCCCGCTCCATTCCATTTTCTGAAGTCTCCTTCTGCTCCAACCACCATTCGTCTGTAATCGCTTTTTTACGCGCTTTCCCCCTATCATGTTTAAAATTGTTTTCCCCGCCAGGTTCTTTCTTTTGGTCTCTTTCCGCATAGTCTATGATTCCCCTTTACGCGATCTGTCTTATCCCTCCACCCGTAA
>Ga0179593_1301570_pt1 | contig 10609 bp, 13 predicted proteins | sample CZODoug2_1_08_16_FD_185931 | JGI IMG/M metagenome (GOLD analysis project Ga0179593, IMG submission 185931) | Vadose zone soil fungal communities from Angelo Coast Range Reserve, California, USA - CZODoug2_1_08_16fungal (PacBio error correction) | ecosystem: Environmental > Terrestrial > Soil >... | reverse complement strand
TTTCCCACCGCCATTGGGCATGGTTGCGTTCCCGCACATCACCCCCCCCAGAACCCTAAAAGGCGACACGCTTGCCCCGTCCCCCTCCCGCCATTTTGCCGGTTTTTGAGGTATTTTTTTGAGAGTTTTGGTTCGGGAGGTGTTTGCGGTTCTTGTGGAATTGATCCCCCTGAACGATTTTTACCCTTCTGGCCGTTGAATCTCATGGACCGGTGTCCCCCGAGATTTTTTTGTTCGTAACAGCGTCGGCCAGGAATAGGAATCGGTTAGTTTAACTGACATCTTTTCCCTTGCCACCTGTCTCAAACCCCTTGTCCCATTCTCCTTCCCGTGGGTTTTCTTGCGGGCGGACTTTTGTGATGTCTCGGCCCGCATCCAGGCTTTCGGCATGGAAAGGTGTTTGCTGTAGAAATTATTTGAGAATGCCAAACTGCCCTGCCCCCCCCTAAACTTCGCTGGACCCCTTTCCCCCCCAGCGCGTTCGGGTGCCCCCCAAGGGTCGGATGGTTCTTCTTTTTGTCCGGAAGTTAGTCATGGGGTAGGGGTCGAGCTTGCGGGGTGACTTAGGTCCAGCATCCCAAGGATGGCCCCGGTGTTTTGGTGTTGGTCGGCCCCGAAGGGTTTTACTCTTTTTCACCCCGCATTGTCGCGCTCCCCATCAGACCCCCACTGACCCCCTTGCCCCCCTTCTTTTTTTCTGCCTTTTGTCTTATGACAGGCCGTTCCCTCCGGACTCCCGCATCGTTCCTCATCAGCGGATCGGTGATGCGATTTTTATGGGCCACTTTTCCACTTATCATTTAATGTCCCTTTGGAAGTGGCCCACTCCAACCGCTACCGCCGTTGCCTGTCCGTCTCGGATGATTCTGGATCCGGAACGTACAACAAACCCCCCTGTCCTGGTAGCTGCCGTGCCTTCAGTGGTTGGCAGAACAGTTTAGCTCGGTTGAACCACTAACGGGGCGCAAACCAGTTCCCGCTATTTTTTCCTCCTTTTTTGGACCAGAGCCGCCCTCTCCGGAAATTTTTCCAGTTTTAAAAACATTCTTCGCCCCCCTTTTTTTCCTTCACTCCTTTGCCTGCACCGTTTTGGTTCGGGTTTTCGTTGTTTGTGGGCGAACAATCGTAGAACTCATGATCAACGTCCATTTTGTTGCCTACCCCTATTGGGCTCCCTTTCCCCTTTGGGTTTCGTCTTCCCCTTCGCAAACGCTGCCATGGGGCATCTTTTGGTCTGTCTTGTTTTGCTTAGGGAGGTTCTTGTTTTGTTCCAATTACGTCCCGTTTTTCGTTTTTGGCTTAGTATTTTCTCGTTTGACAGCGCCATTTGGGTAGTAGACTGTGCTTCTTCCTCGCCGCACGGGAAGCGTGGTTGGCGTTTTGAGAGGGCCCATTGGTTTCCCTTGCGTAGTGCGTCCATGGGTCTAAACCAGTTTGATTGTATCAAGTCCGTGTCGGCCCGTTTTTGCTTAAATTGTTTGACAGTTGCCCCCCTGTTTTTTCTATGTTGTCTTCGTTTACTTTTTTTGCCTTGGTTTCTGGACCGTGAGGCAGGCATTTCGAGGGTAGGTCACTCAGTAGGACGCCTGATTTTTGATTGGTTTTTGCTTTCCCATGGGTTGACCCCCTTTCTTCTTTCCTTGTCACCGAAAAACAGTCCCCCCAATTTTTCCCCGCCGGTGGCAGGCTGTGGCCTATGGCGGCGCCCCTCTTCTGCTGGATGTGTTGCAAGGGGTTCTTGCAGCTTTCGTTTTGACCCTTTTTGATGCTTACAGGACGTCCCCCGCTTTGCCATCCTTGCACAACACTTCCCTGCCGTTTCCTTGGACCCTTGGATGAGGTACTTGGCGCCGGGGCGCCTCACAATTTCACCTTCTGTCAATTCCCCATTTTTTTGGGGCTTCCCCCACCAAAGTTGACCCAGACTCTCGACTTGAGGCGGACCGTTTACCTTTCTCGAGGGTCTAGGGTACTTTTTTTTGGCATCAAGTTTGGGAATGACGACCCATTCGAGTCCTCACTCCGAGTTCTTGGATTTTTCTTCCCTCTCGAGTGACTTTCTTTTGCAATAGTGGCGCCTGTGTGATTTAGGCGAGTTAGCTTTTCTGCTCCGGGGAGGGCCTTGTCTTTTGGTTGGGTCCCAGTTACGTTTTATCTTCAGGCTTACCTTGACCCCCCCGTTCTTTCTCGTGTCAGCACTTGGCCTGGGTCTCCTTCCTACAACGGTTGGTCCGGGATTTGTGAACAAGAAAAGTCAGTGTAGCGGAGGTTGGCGGCGTGGTGGGGAGGTCCGTGTTTTTAAACGGTTTTCGTTTTCCGGTTTCCCAACTCCCCCCTTCCAAAAAACCCCCCTCTTTTGGAAAAAAAGGGGTTTTTGCGTTTGTTTATGATCCCCGACCAGCCCGCCGACCGAACGAACACACTTTGCGGTTGCGCGAATCCCCTTTCATTGTCATTCCGCCGGCCCCTTTTGGTCTTGTGAAGCGCCGGGGACCTGGTTTCCCCGATTTGTAGTTTCCTTTTGACCGAGGCCGCCCCACAGTGGCCCCGTTGTGTTTTCTTCTAACACGGGAGCAGGGCTCCCCACTCGCGCCTCGGCCACCAGTTTTGGTTTTTTCTTCATTCGCGTTTCCCCCCATTTCTGTCGGAGAGTGTTTCACCCCCCCGCTTCTCCCCTCTCCTCCTCCTCCGTTGTGTTTTTTTTTTTTTCCTTTTGAGATACTATGGTTTTGCCTCTGCGACTAAGAGGTCAGATTGCGCCGAGAACCTGTTTGACTACTTGTGCCGGCTCCGCGGGGGCCCCTTGTGCTCGTGTAAGCCGGGGCTTTTGTAGGGTGTCAGCTATGTCCAAGGAGCAGATGAACCCCACCATCTCTCGGAGAAGGGCCCCCTTTTCCCCTTCTCTCATCCAGTTCACAATTTTTTTTTCTAGGCCCCCTTTTTTACCCCCTGTGTATTCGGCTCACTGTCATTTTTTTTTTTTGGTCTCGGGTATGGGATTCTACCTGGGCCCCTTTCTTTTTCTTGTTTTTTTCCCCGAGGTAGCTTCCAACCTTTTTCCTTCATTGCCACCTCCTCCCTTCGTCTACAATGCATTTCGGTCCTTTGGTTCCCACGTGTGCCCCGACCCCTTTGAGAACTATACCACATGACCCTTGAAAACTTTGTGAGCACGATTCAACATTTCTTTGTTCGTCCGTTCCTGTCTCTTTAAACCCCTGTTCGTAACCCCCCCCCACCGCCCACCCCCCCCTATCGGCATCCCTCGAATTCATCCTCTCCCACTATAGAAGCCCTTCTGTGCGCCCTTACCCCGCGTTATTTTTGTTTTCCGAGCCGTTAAGTACCCTTCCTCTTTCCTGGGCCTCCCCACTCAGTTCTGACTCGGCCGACCCATACTCCGTATAGGTCGGCCGCATCCGGTTGTTTTGGAGATCCTTCTCTATCTTTGTTCGCTCTTCCAGTACCCAGTGTGATTTTTCGCATCTGTCCTGACCTGCTAACAGGCTTTTGCTGCGGCTTTTACTTTTTTTTCCCAAACCCAAAGAGGCGGGGGCTTTGATCGTTTTTTCGTCCTGAGAACCCCCTTTGTCCCCCCTCCTGCCTCCTAGGGGCGCCGCTCGCACTTGCAAGGACGTCACTCTTTTTTTTTCTGTTCTGCCGGGTTGATTGCCTTTTTTTTTCACACTGTGTTCCCCCCCAATAGCGTTTTTCGCGCCCGACGTGCCAACTCGTCCCCCTGATGCTCCCAACAGGGGGTTGCCAGGCCCATAATTGCGGCGGGCCGTCTCCACCTCTCCAATGTGGAAATAATCTGTCAAACAGCCCGCGGATGTGACTTGGTCCGTAAAAAGTTGTTTGTATGAGTAGATCACGCCTGTCCGTGCTGGTTCGTCAACGTGATGGAAGACGTACAGGAAGTGCCTCCCGCCCAAATGGACACTACTTTAGGAGGTCTCCCCTTCAATAATGTCCGGTGTCTACGACCAATGTGGTTGGACCGGTTCCCCCCCTGTTCCTACTCGCTCCCGACCGGTACGTGTATTTTCGTTTCACAAACGCCACTTCTCCGCCGACGTTTCCCCATTTTACCCCAAGGTCCTTTTGCATAGTCTCGGCACCGTTTTTTCCCGTTTGCAGTTGCCGCTCTTGTTCACACCATGTCGTTGATCGGGCTAGAAGAGCATGTTTAGCCCTGCCCCTCCCGCAAAGGTGGTGGCGGTCGTACAGTTTCCTCCTTTGGTGTTGCCTCTTTTTACCGTGGTTTTTCGGTTTTCAATGCTTTCTTCCCCCGCCGCCCAGGTTTTTTTTTTCGCGTTGATTGGTTGTTGGTGCGCCCTTGTCGGTGGTGCCCCGAACCCTCTGTCCCTTGCGCCCAAACTGTTTTTGTTTTTTTTGATTCAGGCACCCTCACATGGACGGTTTTTGTCTGGATTTTTTCTCCCCCCCCCTCCGTGGCCCCAGAAGGCCGAGGTCCTGGTTCCGTTGACACTTCTTTTTTTGAGGCGAAGGTGTGGTGGCCCTTCACGTGCCAGGTGCTCAGGTGGACGCATGTTCCACCATATTCGCCACCCCTTCCTGATTCCCCGGTGCGCTTTTTTTTTCTGAGCTCAGGTAGTTTGCGCACCGTTGCTACAAGTGTGCCAGGTTTATGATGTCGTTTCTCAATGCGACCTGGTCGTCCCTCTTCCGCTTGGGCACCGGACCACAGTTTTTTTTAACTCTGTCACCTTCCCCCCAACATTCTTTAGGTTCCCAGAAGTTTGACTCCGTTTTCCTGGAGCAAGTCCCCAACATCGACGGTGGCCCCGTTTGATTGTGTTTTTTTTGGCAGAGGTTTTTTTCCGCGCGTTTTTCCCCCGTTAAAGTTCTGTCAGGCGACGAGTCGAAGAAACCACCGGGCCTCACGAACAGCCATGTGTCTTATTTGTATCTTATCCCCTCCGACCCCGAAACCCCCAGGGCTTGAGAGTTTGGACCCTGTTGTGCTGCTCGTGACCCCCTTGTGTTACTGATGTCGTTCGACTTTTTTCTATTCCTTAGTGGCCGAGGACGACACCCCACAAGAGCTTGCAGGGCCCTTTTTTTATTCGGCGCTGTACTTTGCTGATCTTCCCTGACAATAAACCCTCCCCCCCCCCACCCCCCCCCCCTCACACCCCCTCACAGTCCCAGTCGTCCTTTTCAAAGTGGAACTATGTCTGTTCGGATTTTTGTTTTGTGGCAGCCTGCCCGTGGTCTTTCCATCTCTATTTTCCTCCTCCCTCACTTTTTGTTGCTGCTCCTCTTGTCCCTCCCCCCCTTGGAAAAGGCGTTTTTTTTTTTCCTTTTTCACCAACCACAGGAACCCCCCAAACGGCCCCCTCCAAACAACTGCTCACCAGGGTTTTCTCACATGTGATTTTTCGCCCCCCAGTGGACGGGTTGATTGTTGGCTTTTTTTTTTCAAGTGATGTTTTTTTTTCGGTAGGGTTTCTAAGGGGCCGTTCAGTCGACTATCCCTTCCGGGTTTCCCGGCCCCCCCTCGTCCGTTTTTTTTTTTGAGGCTGCGTTCGGATTGCCCTAGGATATTTTTTTCCTGACAATCACCCCTGAGTCCCTTGCCCGGATCCCACCCGGCACCCTCTCCATGGCCAGTTTTTTTGGCCGATGGGAGGACGGTCCCGTTTCAGGGATGTTTAGGAAGTTTTCCCCCTTTATTCCCCTTTGCTCCTTTCGGTTTACTGACTCCATTCCCGTCTTTTCTTTTCGCTGGCCCCCCACTTCGGCCCCCACTTTTTCGTTGCCACTTCTCCTTGTAGTCCTACGAGGTGGTTCTCTAGAGGTTAATTCTTCCTTTATGGTTATCCTTGAGTGGTGATCGGTTGCACAGTCGAGGCAAGGTTGGAGGAAAGAAGTGGAAGAGGAGCAGCCGCCTGTTTGATCACAATCATTAAGCACACTTGGACAATGGAACACTTGATAGGCAGGGTGCGGCCTTGCCCCCTCATGTGTTACAACCCCAAAACAGAAGAGCATTTTTTCTCCCCCTTAGGAACCCGGTTTTTTTTTTCTATTGTCCCCCTCTTAATAGAGACAGCCCCTTTTTACCGTTGAAGGACCCAAAGACCCTTCTGAGACCCCCCCCAGTGGCAAGTTGACCAGTCAAGGATAGTTGTTTTTTTTGACTGCTGTGAGTTTTGTTTTTTTTTTCGATGATGTTTTTTTTTACGAAAACACCCCCCCCCAGTAAGGTAGCCCTTTCCGTGCTCCTCCCCCCCCTCCCTTTTGCTCCGTTGTTCGATTTAGTTTTCCCCACCCCTCCGTTTACAACGTTGCCGCCCCCTTCGCGTTATCCTTCGGCGAGCAGCGTTGCCCATGCTGCCCCCTTTTTCCTTTTCAGTGGTTCCCCCCCCTTCCCCAAGGCGAAGGGGTCTCCGCGCCCCTTTGGGCACGTGGGCTTGGCCTGCGACTTTCGTTTCCTTTCAGTCCTCCAACGTGATGTTGCGACCCCCCTCTTCCTACCTTCACTGGGGTCTTTTCTTTCTTTGGCTCTGTAAACGATTCCCTTTTCCTTTCCTGGGATCTTCTGATGGGAGTTTGTCGGTTTAATTTCCCCTATAGATGGTTGTAGGGGCTTGGTTTCGGCAAATTTCCGTCTCAAGTTTAGGCTCGTCTCTTCTGCCTTGGACGAGGGCCTTTGTCCCCCGACTGAGGAAGATGGATGTTTTTTGAGGGATGTCGATACACGAGACCCCCCCGCTTTTTCTCGTGGAACAGGTAGGACGGGACCCCCCCTTTTTTCCCCTTGGTTGATAGGAAATTCTTTTTTTTCGTTTCGTATTCCGAGTCTTTATGTTTTTTTGTTTTTTCTGGACCTGGTGTAAAGTATTCCCCCACTTCTTATTGGTCTTGGCGCGGTGCATAGTCTTTTTTCAAGGGTGCCCCTTTTTGCCCGTCGATTTAAAAAAATCCCTTGACGCCGTTTTACTTGTTCTCAGGGCGTTCTCCCCCCTTTTTTCTTCCGATTTGGACCCCCATGTTTCTCTTTTTTCTGGAGAAGCGTGCTGAAACCATTCCCGCGCGGTTGCCCCCCTTTCCCCCTTGTACCAGGGGCCGCGACTTACTTTTTTTCTGATTGCCTGAGACTTCTTGGGCGCCTACCTACCTTTTCGGAGCAGAGGTGCTCCCCACTTTTCCCCTCGCTACTTTGCCGCCTAAAACAGTCGCCGGCCTCCCTCTCGGGGGCCGTAGGGTCGTGCCGGTTTGCCCGCGTCCCGTCCTCACCGAAAAGTCGGGTCCTTTTGCACGCTTTGCATTCAATGCACGACGCGTTTGGCCGTGGTTCTTTAGCCCCGGCCCGTCCAGGGTGGCGAGTCTGCGTTGTCGCTGGAGTTTCCTCCGTGCGTTCTGATTCTGCGGGTTTTTGTTCGTTTTCGGAAGGGTTTCTGCGTTCCTTGTGGTGGGACGACCCCGTCTGGGCCCCCCTTCCCTGTCTTTAGTTCCTTTCAATGGGCTTCTTCTTCCTTTGGTTTCACGTTTTTGGCCTCCCTCCTCCAAGTTGTCTGTCGGGAGGGAGGGGGTTTTGTTGGATGAACTGGTCAATGTTGTCGCATCCTTTTTTCCCCCCCTTTACAAATTTTTGTTTTTTTTAAAGCTACAAGGGGTGCCCAAGGTTCTCGAGGACACATCCCGACCAGGCCCGCCGATCCCTTCCTTTTTTTTTGATCAGAATAACTGTTTTAGGTCCTTTTTTTACCCTTGTTCTGTACTTTTCTAGACCTACCATTCTTTTTATCAGAGGAGGTTCAGGTTTCTCTTCATTCACGTCTGACAACACCGTCCCCAGGAAAGTTTGGGCTTTCCGCTCCCATGGTCCTTCCCCCTGCTCCGGCCCCGGTCGGGTTCCCTTTTTTATCGCGCCCCCCCATCTTATCTTCTTCGAGTCCCGTTTTCCCCCCCAGCTTTATCTATCTCTTTTCCTCCTCTTTTTTTTTGTTGTTTCTCGTATACTGTTTTTTTTTCCAACTCCCCCGACGTGGAGGAATAGGTTTTTTTTGCCCTCTCTTTTCCCCCTGGTTGAACCCTTTTGTGGCAGTTTGTTGAGAGGTATTTTTTTTCGGTTTTCTTTGTCTCAGCACCCACTTTTTGATTTTTTTTTGGTCCGTTTCTAGCATTTCTGAATATTCAAAATAATCATAGGAGTTTTGAAGGACCATGTCTCTTCTACTTACCTAAACCCTTAGGCCCCGTTAGGCCAAACTTTATTTGGCTCAAACGTCTTTTTTCTTTTTTTTTTTTTCTTGTTAAATGTGCTCTACCTTGTTCCTTTTTAGCTGTTAATTTTTTTTTGCCCCTATGGAGAATTCTTACCTAAACCACACTATCAATAGCTCCTGAGGGAGGAGGTCCCACGTTTTCACGCACCCCAACCTTGGGAGGACTATCCCCTTCTTCCCTTTCTGTTTAAATATTCCCCTTCAGGGGGTTTTTTTTTCCCCTCCTTTTCAGATACAACCGGCGTTTTTACACCACTGCAACGACTATTCGCCCGTTTTTTCTCGCTTGAATTCCGTCTGACACCCCTTGTCCCTCCCTGCGCTGCGTTAACGAAAGAGAAAGAGTTCCTTTCTCCCTCTTTGGGGGTTTTTTTTTTTACTCCACTCTTTTATGAGCAGGGGGCACGAACCTATTTCCTCTTTGTAGGACCCCTCTCTTTCCTGTTGGGGGGTTTTCTTTTTGGAGACCCTATTATATTGATCTTTTCTCAATATGGATCCCCGAGTGATGATTCCTTCACTACGGAGTCCTTTCCCCTTTCCAACTTCATTTCTTCTGTAGGGGTAATTTTCCCCCTTTTCAATGGGTCCACCCTTCTTCGGAGTAAGATACGTTTCTCTCCCCTTGGTCAATGGGACTTTTCTTCCCCTACGCTGGCCCGAAGCCTTTACTCCCCCACACCTTCCCTTTTCTTCCAATATTTTTTTATGTCTTGCAGACGCCGTATGTCTCCCCCCTGGTCTCCAACACCCCCCCCACCCCCCACCCCCCCCCCCCCCCCCCCCCCCCCCCCCCCCACCCCCCCCCCCCCCCCCCCCCCCCCCCCCCCCCCCCCCCCCCCCCCCCCCCCCCCCCCCCCCCCCCCCCCCCCCCTTCCTTCCCTCCCGTCGCCTTCCCCTCTTCGAAAAATGCTGTTTATTGGTCCCACTCCTCGTCATTTCACACGACAGACCTTTTTAATGGACCTCTTTCACCCCACGGTTAGTTTAAATTCCCTACCCCTGATTGACCGAAGAGGTGATCCTGCCTAAGCCGCCATCTATCCGCAAAGACATGTCTTTCTTCTGCCGGATTTCGGCAATTCCCCAGCGTTCTCCCCTTTAACAAAATGTTCTATGGACTTTACCGGGCGACCGTTCATAAGACCCCTCCTTTTTTGACAAGTTCCATGACCAGACACCCCCCCCCCTGCCCCCGCAGCCTACGAACCCATTAAGGAAATTTTGTCCTTCTTTTGCACATTGCTCCCCTGACACCAAATTGCCCTTTTCTCCCTAGTTTGGGTCCCCGCCCCCCGTATTTGATCCTTTCTGCTCCGATGATGTTAGCTTTCTCCTTTTTTTCCCCCTCCCACCTTGGTGTCCTCCCGTCCAAGTCCCCCCCTTTTTGGCACCTTTTTTGACGAAGTCTGGCCCTTTCCTCTTTTTAAGAAGACTTCGATCCCCTTCCCCCTTCTTTTTTTCTGAGCGGCTGGGTTTTTTTTAGTTTTTGGTAGTGTCACAAGTGACCCACCCTTAGACGTGTTTTCAACCACCTTGTTGTCTTGCTTCCCCCCTTGTAATCGTAACACACTGCCCGGGTTTCTGCCCCCTCGACCAGAGCCCCTCGTTTGCCGCCCAGGAGGTGATCTTCTGTGGCGTTTTTTCCACAGGCTGCTAATGCATTTTAAAGATTCGCCCCCGCTTTTTGCATGAAGGCTATTCTTTTTCCTGATTTTCCTGCGCCACCAGGCAGTCTCCTTTGTTGCCTGTTGGTTTTGTTGATGTTTCGACACCCCCGGCCTATTGTTGATTTAATTGGATTTGTTCCTCCACCCTTGAATCGCCCATCCCAAAAGCTCTTTTTTGACCAATAAGTGTTGCCGCGTCCTGATCCATCCAAACCTCTTCGTTGTCACGGTTAGCCGATTTTTGTTAACTAGGGTTCCCTCTCTCCTTGGGCCGTTGTGGTGCTGGTGCCGGCCTTCTCCCAGACCCACAGGCCCTTTTCAATGAATTTCTTCCCAGTTGCCCCCTTGTTCATCCCCCCTGCGTCGTCAACCAGGCCAGGGAGCGTTTTCCTTTTTTTGCCGACTTTTTTTTTGCATGGGCCGCTGTCGTCTCCCAATAGAATTTTTTTAAAACCCCTCCGCCCTAGTGTCCTTGACACCCCCACGGAGGCCCCTTTTGTGCCCGGGCCCTCGTCGCGCTCCAACGATTTTTTTTCTCTTCCCCGAACATACCATCCCCCTTGACACCTCCCCCAACGTCTTTTTCGACATGTCCGGGGGCCTTCCTTTTTCTTCCCTCTTCCTTTTCTGGGGTGCTGTTGCGTTTGGCGCTGCCCGTGGTCTTTCTTTTCCCCTTTTCCC
>Ga0179593_1286469_pt1 | contig 10609 bp, 8 predicted proteins | sample CZODoug2_1_08_16_FD_185931 | JGI IMG/M metagenome (GOLD analysis project Ga0179593, IMG submission 185931) | Vadose zone soil fungal communities from Angelo Coast Range Reserve, California, USA - CZODoug2_1_08_16fungal (PacBio error correction) | ecosystem: Environmental > Terrestrial > Soil >... | reverse complement strand
GCCGCCGCTCCGCAGAGGTCGATGCTTGCCCCTCTGACACACGTTTTCCCCCCCCCGGGCGCGTGCGAGTTTGTTCAGTCTCCTTCTCCTATCTTGTTTTGTACTCTTCCTCACGCGTTTTATAGCGAAACCCGTCTTCTTCCCCCACATCCCGTGGCCTAAATCGCTCCACCGTGTCCCTTTTTTCTTTCCTCGTCTGCCGAGCAGCTTCCTTGACTTCCTTCGACTGATGCTTTCTCATTCTTATCCGTTTTTTATAGCCGTCCCATTCGGCTATGTGACTTCCTGGTAGAATCCGCTCGTTTTTGGCGTTCTTCAGCTTTTCTAGGACTAGACGGTGGTTTTTCCTCAACCCCGGTGAACTCTCCCTCGCCCTTTTACCTTCTGTATTTTTTCGCCTCCAGCTTGATACATCCATTTTTTTGCTGCCGGTTTCTTCAGTGGCGAAGACGCCTTCCCCTTTCTTCGACAGCGTCTTTCCCAGTGAACTACCAGTATCATGGGTCGTGAGTCCATGCTCAATAGCATTCTGTCCAGCACGTCCGTGATGTCTTCCTCCGTCTCCCCGGTCGCTTCCTGTCTTTTCCTGTCAGTTCTTCTGAAGAATTTAGTCTTCGAGGACACGTTTTAACTGTTCTGTTCATGCATCTTCTCCCCGTCTTTTAGTTTCAGTGAAGTTTTTGAATTTTTAAAAGACTTGTTTCCCTTTTCCCGTTCCTTCCGCTGTTCAGGTTGAGATTCTCACGCCCCTTTTGCTCTCCCTCCCTCGCATCCACAGCCTGTCTCTCTCTCCCTCCGTCCCGCGCCTGACGCTTGCGCACCTTTAGTGATTGTAGCTATTACCTCTCTGCGTTCTAGTCTGCGTGCTTCTTGGTAACAAGACCTGGGACTCGTTCTGGTTTTTGGCCTTACAGACCGTCCGCGCGACCATTTTCGAATCTCGCCAGCAGGTCTATGAGACGTCGCGGCCCCCGTTGTTTTTTTCCGCCACCGAGTCATCCCCTTTCGGATGGTTTTGTCATTCCCCTTCCTCCCATATCCGTTTTTTGGTTATAGTCATTAACCCGCCGATCCCTCCCCTTGTGAGTTCCTTTTACTTAAAAATTTGCATCCCCTTTGCTAATAGCCCGCGGGCCTTTTCGCCAATTTATTCTTTTCTTCTGCATCCCACGGTGCCCTTCACGCCCTTCTATGTTCCCGGAAGTCTGCCCAAGTTTTTTCCTCCACGCTCGTATTAATAGCTCGTCCTATACCCCCCCCTTCTTCCTTTTAGCGAGGGTGCGTGCTTTTTACGATCTTCGTTAGGCTCTGCCTTTGTCGCAGGCCGTGTTTTGCGTTTTTTTTTTGGCTTCCGAGCTCCTAACAGGACTTACTCAGCCCATTTTTTTGGTACCTGGGCCGCGGTCTTAAGGCCTCCCCCCATTTTTGCGCCTCTTTCGCTCCCACTCTTTTCACGGCCTTCTCCTCTGAAGGCCTTTTTTTTATCTCTGCCTTCCCAAGTGGCTTTCCTGCCCGATTTTCCTCTCCAGAGATGCTTTTCTTTTTTTGCGTGCGGCCTTGCTCCTGCTGCCATTCTCCTGTTCACTCCTTTCCGTCGGTAATTCCTTTGCTTTGCCTACCTTACGCGCTCATGTCCCTTACCTGCTCCCCTCCGTCACTGGCGCTGGTTCTTTCTGTTATGCGTCATACGAATGGCTGGCGATTAGATTCCAAGATTGGTTTCGTTTACGTTCTTCCCCCGGCTGTAACTGTACTCACGCCCTTTCACTTCCTCGCCTTCTCTCAATAAACGAATAAGAGACGAATGTTGGAAGTCTTTCCTTGCTTTCTTGACATCGTCTTTTTTTCTCCTCTTTGTAACGTCGATGCTTGCTTTTTTTCGTGCCGGACGGGTCCTTTTTTTTCCTTTCCAGTTTTTGTGGTCCCGAATTTTTCGCTTGATCTATCGACGTGTCGAGGTCGTCAACATTCGCGTCTGGCCTTTTCTCATGATCTTCGTGCTCGCCGCCCCTTCTGTTTTGATTGTCCCCCGGAGATTGACCTGGCGTTTCGGCTTTTCTCCCTCTCCAAGTCCTTAACGAGCACTTTCCAACGTCTTTTTCTGGTTAAACTGCTGGTGCTTATTCCCCTCTAAGTTGGTCACTCTTTCCTTCGTTCGTCCCTTTCGAGCACCCTGAGATGTTCAGCTCTCATCTTTTGTTGTCTGATGTTATTCTCCAATATCTCGTTTCCAATCGCATCTGCCCTGCGCATTCTCATTGAAGTATTTTCTCTTTTTTTTGAACACCACGTCTGTTAATCCCCGTTTTTAGAATTACTGTTCCTGTTGAGTTCTGGAGAAGGCCCCTGATTCCCGCAGCATTTTCTCTCTCTAGCTCATTCCTCGTCTTCGACTCTCCCTTAGTAGCCCCTCGCCGTATTAGACCTCCTTGTTGTTTCTTTGCGCGCCCTTACGTTCTCAACTTCCTACGCACCCTTTTCCCCCTCCTCTTCATTGGTTCTTTGGAAATAGATTGCAGCCGTCTGGCCATTTTCTCCTTTTCTCTCCTGAGAGCTAGTGACACAGGTTTTTCCCTGGACGGATGCTCTCCTGGGCTTCGTCCGAACCCAACTGACCCTTTTTCCCCCTCCCTCTGTTCTTCTCCTTTTGTCTCTAGATAGCTTCTCGTGACAATGAGCTTGAATCTCCGTTCTTGTTTCTTGTTTGCCTCAATCCCCCTTTCTTCCAAACTCCTCGCGCCCCTCTATTAACGAGCTCCCCTCCAACCACTTACGCGTGTTTTTTTATGAGTCGATAAGGAGGCGAGTTATTTTCCTCCCCCTTAGTTTGCCTGGTTTTCTTTTGCTTCCATGCCCATGCCATGCAGTTTTACTCAGCGTTCTCCGGTCATGAGTTCCTCTCATCTTTCTGCTTACAAGTTTCCTTTTTTATTCATGGGGTTCAGTTTGACCTCCTTCCCTGCTCGCTCTTCCCCCCTCTATTTCCTCTCCTACTTGACTGCAGGGACGAGTTGTTTCCCCCTATTTACGCCCAGGATTCTCTAATCTTACCGGACTTCCCTTTTTCTTCCGCGTCGCCTACCGAGATTTTCCCCCCTCCGCCTTGTTCCTTCCCTTTCCCCCGATTGAACGTAACGCCTTACGTCCCAGCGAAGTGCACTGATTATTTGGACACAGTTAATTCTCTTACTTATCGCCCCGCTCTCTGGTCCGTCATGTACAGCCCTTCTGAGGACAGTTGCTTTGTACCAGTGCGTCGGTATTACTTTCTGCCCATCGCAGTAACTGTGCGCTCGCTCTCCCCCTTCGCTGATTTCTCTTCGCGTTGCTTGCCCAGCTCACGATGCTTATCCAGTCTTTCTTTTCTTTTTCTTAATCCTTATGGTCAATACTTTGTGTTTTTTTTTTTCTCTCTTAATCTCTCCGCCAAGGAGTGCCTCCTTTTTTTTTTCCACACGTCTTCGTCTCTCCGCACTTTCATCTAAATGCGGCTCTCTTTAGATTTTTCCTTTCTTTCTGCTTCAAGCCTTTACGGAGGAAACCTCCCATCCCCGTCTTTCCGTAAGAAGGGATGTTCCCAGTTGCCTTTTCTCCCCCTATCTGATTACTCGAGCTATCTCTTTCCGACTGTCCACTCCTTTCCACGGTACTAGCGTAGGTTAGGACGTGCTTTCCTATTCTTCGTCAGTAATCAATGGGAGCCTTGCGCGTTTTTGATTTCCCTTCGACGGTCCCTACTCACTTCTAGTCCAATTTCCAATTGCGCTGTCCAGGCACTAGCGGGTTTCGGCCGTCCACTGTTGGTCATGTCAGGCTCCTTTCCTTTCTTTCCTCTTCGCTGAGACGCTTCCTATTCACAGCTGCACCCATGGTTGTCAGATCTCTCTAAGCGACCGTTCTGTCCCCTCGCCTACTGAGGAATCTGTCTTCCTGGCCCTTTAAACTCCCCGGGAACACTACTTTAGTTCCCTTTCAAAACTCCCTTGGTCTCCCTTCGTGGATTTCTGTAGACCTTTCCATCTCAAGTCTAAAGCTTTCTTTTGATGGAGTTGTTATTTCGCGGAATACGTTTTTGAGGAGGCTATTTTCACGGGGCGTTACTTACGCCCCTGCGTACTCCACTTACGGCGCGATCGAACATTCGAGGAGCTCGCGTCTTCTCTCCACGCTAAGTTTTTTCATTGCCTTTCTTTTAGTTTTACGAACCATTTCGATCATCCAAGGCGCTGGTCGAATTTTTTTGGCAAAAGTATGTCTTCCTCCTTTCATTCTAAATACTTTTTTTGAGGTGTCTTTCCCACGTCTGATTCTTGACGTAGCTTTCCTTCGATCTCCGTACTCTCTTGAATTTTTACACCCCCTTTTCGTGCGTCTTGTGAATCCACGGTTTCGATTCTTTAGTGACGCCTTCCCTCGGAGAATAGGCACGCGCTTCTTTCCCCCTTGCCGCTTTTCAGAGAAAGTAAAAGCGCCTCGTTTCTCCTAACCCCACTTTTCTGTCGACTTCCCAGACCTCTTTGGTTTTCCAAACAGTGTTTCCTTTTCAATAGGGAATGGCGATCTCCGCGTAGTTGAAACTCCTATCTGTGCAAATAGATATACCCTCACTCCGTGTTTTTTTCCGATTTTTCCATGCCCGTAAACTCGCTTTTTGCTCGTTTCCATTTCCCCGATGTTTTCTCTTTCAGAGCGATTTCCTCCAAGTCGTGAACGAAGAAAGACGTGTTTTCCCTTTCACTGGCATTCTTCTTTTTTGGCTTGTGCAGTTCCGCCTCTTACTAAGAAGGCGCGTTTCTCGGCATAAGAGTCGGATGAGTATCACGTCTTCGCACCGCGTGTACCCCTACCTCCCCCTATTTTGTCGATTCCCGCTCACTTCTTTATTCGATCAACGTGTTTCTTCTTAGGACCATCCTCTCAGTGGTTCAACCTGTCAGCGTACTTCTTTAGAATAGTTCAGACTCTCCTTTCCTTGGTACCCACTAGGCTACCTCCCGATTTTCTTTTAGACCTGGCCGCTTTCCGAAGGAGATTCGGCCAATGAGTTCGATGATTTCCGTTGAGACACGCCTCGATCGTGAACCTTTCGTTTGAACTGTCGAGTAGCGTAGAATGTGTTAGCGCCTTCCTCCTTTTTTAAAATAACTTTCATCCTTAGAGAGCTCTTTCTTCTGTGCCTGCCTCCTGGACGTTTGCTCTTTATCTCTATACCGTTTTGAGAGACTACCGTGTTACTTCCCCTTCAAACAAGTATTGAAAGTGTTGATCTCGAATTCCTAAGGTTCGGCTTCCTTACGCGTTGGATGACTCTCTGTCTCGGTTCCCTTAATGATTACCGTATTTTCCACTGGTCTCGTTCTCCAGAATTCAAGGCCGTTTTTAGGACTTCTTAAACTTTCTTTTCCCTTTAATGCTCTTCCGCCCTAGCTTTGCTGTACGATCATTTGACTTCAACAGCCCTTTTTCACCCTTTGGAAGTTATTCCTTTCCGAACTCCATCTCAAGGGATCTCGCAATTTCTCTCCCTCCGGATCTCCCCGTCTCCCGCTCCCTCGTTCAAATTTCTGTAAATCGTGTTTACAATGTTTTTTTTTTCCCTAGATTCGCGCGTGATTCATCTTGGGCCCCCCTTAGGACGTACCCTCTTTTTTTTTGTTTATTTGTCTCAGAGACAAGAGCCTTCCCATTGGTCTCCTCGAGCCCCCGATTCTCTGATTCGTCCCTCTCCCTGATCTAGACCGAGTTTTCTTCCCGAGCTCGCCTTCCCTGTATCGTTGTAAATCTCTCTTAATCTCCCGTTTTGTTTTTCTCGCTGAGTACAAGTCGATCCCTGAGGTCCCTCTTTTTCGTTGACACCCGTCTTCCAGCCGCAGGTTCTCACGTACCTGGCGGTTCTTTAAAGGTTACTGCGCTTGGGGCTTCACCACAGGAGTTTTAAAAACCCCCCCAGTCCTTCCCCGAAGGATGTGCCCAAGGATTCCTTTTTTCGCGTCGACTATTCCTTACAAGACTCCCAATTCCTATCTGCTTTCGTCTTGGCTGGGTTTACTTTTTGTCTATCAATGGCCGAGCCCTTTCGATTCGGATAGCAGATGACCTACCCGGATTCATATGTATCCCGTTTGTTCACTCTCGGGCTTGCTCCTTGAGCCCCAGCTTGTTAGAAGATGAATGAGGTGCTCTTTTTCACGCCTTTTTCCTAGCGAGTTTTGCATGGTCTCGTCTAACCCCTTTTTCATCCCTCCTATTAATTCACTTACCGAGATCGCTTTGCTCCTAGCCTCCTGGTCTCCCACAAATCATTTTTTTTTCCTCCTGTCCTCCTTGAAATTGTTTTTCACAACCCTGTAAACGTGGATCGAATCCAGGTCATTTTTTTCAGCGTCCCCAATCCAGCTGTCACACTTCGACTCTCTTTTCTTTTTTTTTCTTTGCTAGGAATCAGCATGTGCGTCTCTTTAAGATCCAAAGAAGGGCAGGACTCTCCTTTACCCTTCTCCCCTCAGACCTGTTTTTTTTCTTTCCTACGTCTTTTTCTTTTCTAAACCACCACATTCATTTTCACTCTCTAATGTTTCCAGTTTATTCCTATTTATCCGCGGCTCTTTTTTTTTTCTAATTCTGGATCTCCGATTCTGCTCGCTACTATTCCTAAATTCTAGACGCGAGGAGGTGTAGTCTTAATCCGTCTCTTATGTTTCCTGCGTCTTTTCTTGTCTTTTCCCTATCTCCTAGTCGCTTCCGAGTAACGAGTTTCCTCCCCCGTAGAGAGTTGAGCTTTTTGGCTCGCCTCCTTGGTCTTTTCCGCTAAGCGCGACCTTCTGTCGTCGTCCTTTCAGTCTGTAAAGCCGCTTTTTTCCCACGAGTCTTGTCTCTCACCTCTTTTCGGAAAGACTTTTCTTTTTCAAGCAGCGATTGCCCTCTTTCCTTTAGGCCTCGCAGAGTGGTAAACCTGCGATTGGGACAATCTATTCTTCCTTGTGTTTGTATCTCTTTTTCCCATTCTTGCGTTTAAAACGAAGGAAGGCCTTCGCCCAACGCTTTTGAAGGTATTACCGACGGCTCCCCTTGCCCAGTTATTTCCTCCATGAAAGAGTTCGCGACATTTCCTTCGGGTCGTTTCGCGATTTTTTAAGAACAGAAGTCAGAAGATGTCTCTCTAGATTTCTTTTTCCGCTTCCTTTCCCTTCTCCCCCTTACCGTTCTCTTCCTCCATTTTCCCCTTTTTCGATACCCTTTTCTCACTTCTCTATCTGTGTTCTTGTCCTCCGGGCCCCCCTCCCTCTATGTGTCTTCCTCTGAGCAACGCAGCCGTTTTGTCCCCCTTTTTCTCGTTTTTCCCTCATTCAACTTTCAGCTATTTTGACTCCGTCCTTATGTTTGATTCTTTTAGACTGCGATCCTTCACACAAGAGGCGCTGATCCCTTGTGGATTCCTCCATCCTCTCTTTTCTTCGTGAATTTATTGCACGCGCCGTCCTTTTTGAGTCCTTTTTCTAGACGTAAGACCCCCTTTTGCCACCTTTCCTATTTCCCCTTCTTATTTCCCTCTCAGGCTCCAGAAATAACCAAGGAGACGTGTCTGAATTAGCTGGTACCTTTCGCATGAGAGTCCCTCTTTACTGCTGGCGCCCTGGTTCGTTTTCCCTTTTTCAACTCCCAGTTGAGGTTTTTTTTCTTGGTGATCCCATGGAAATGATTAAGGTTGATCTGCCTCACGGAGCATTGAGGGACCTACTTTTCCCTTTTTCGCTTCAAGTTATGCTCTTCGGTCCACTGGGTTCGTGCGGCGGTTTTAAGCCTTCTCTCTCTAGGACCACGGGTGAATCGTAGCCTCTTTTATTCACTAGAGAAAGCTGTGGTTTTTCTTTTGCCCTCGGTCTCCGTTTTTTGTAAAAGAACGCTTTTCCAATTTTTCACTTTTTTGTGATTCCGAGATCACTCTAGGGACCTCGCCCTTTTTCTGATGAGTGCCCCCTGGATGTCTCTACCAGCCCGCGCTAGGTTTGTTTTTCGGGACATTCGGTATATTATTTTTCGCGTTCTCTCTTCGGAGAAGTTTGCACAGCCAGTACTTACCATCGCTTTTGTTTTAATCCGTGTTCATTCCCCCTCCTAGGAAAATGGTCAGTTCCCATTCGCAGCCTTTTTATTGACGTCTTTATCTCTCGTGCGCCCTTGTTCTCCTAGAAGTCCCTTTTTTTCGGTTATGGGATCTCTTTTCCTTTCCTCCTTCTTTGTTTTTTTTAGCGATGATTCAGGCCGACCGCACCTTTTGAGAAGTCCTCTTAGGTTCACCTTGCGATCCGCTACTTGTCTTCGCCACTTCTTCTCTGGATACCGTCTTAGTGGTGTTCTTTAAGACTTTCTGGGAAAAAGAGATTTTCACGACTTTTTTTCTTCGGTGTTTCTCGATAGTGACGCATTTTTCCTTAATCTTTACCATCTTACTTCCTTTCCACTTTCTCCGTCTTTTCTTTTACGCTAGGACATTCGAACTTTTTCCCTACCCAAGTGAGTACCATATTTTTTGGGTATTCGGGGAATTTCCTCCAGACTCAATTTCAAACGCGTGTGGTTAAACTTGCTCTTTCTCATCTCAGACTCTTTTCTCAGATGTCCCCGTGTACTAGTTAGTCTCCCTCTGTTGACCTGATCTCGTTTTTCTTGACGTCTCTCCCCCCCTTGTAACACTCACCGATTTTCCTTTTAGAGAAATCTTCTGCGGGTCCTTCCTTCTCCTCCCGTGTCCTTCTCTAAAACTGGCATTTCGTTACGACCGTCCCCTCCTGGGATTCTATTACCCCTCTGCTCGTCTTTCTCTAATTTGTTTCCTCCTGCCATGACCACTTTACTTTTTTGACCTTCTGGTTGTTGTTTTGATTGTGTTGGGAGGAGTTTCAATACTCATTTGGTTCGAGTTTGGATCCCTCGGCGTGTCCCTCCTTTCCCCCCTTGTACCCGGAGTTGCCTAAAGAACTCTAGGAGTTTTTTTTCTCGTCAATAAACGGAATATCTCCTTTGGTGACGCATCTTTTCTTTTTCCTTTCTATTCCCATGGCTATGCCAGTAGAGAGGTTCTCTAGCGTTACTTCTAGATTCCTAATAGGCCGTCCATCTCGAAGTGGATGCCGTGGTAGCTGTCTCCCCATCTATTTCTCTTCTCTTCGAGTGACTCTTAGAGCTTCGGCCTGGGGTTTCCCGGTTGGTTTACCCATCTCGTCGTGCATTACCAGATTTTTCAGGTGCGCCTTCTTTTTCCTCCTAGTTGATTGTAATATTCCCCCGCAGCTCTTGAGGATCTTGTCTCGGCGAAGCCCTCACTCTCAGCTATTTCTCTCACCTCTCGGTTATTTTCCCAGAGTTTTCTTCCTCCGATCCGAACTGTTTCACTCCTTGTGCCGAGGGACAATAGTTTCACGCGAGATTGTTGCCCCCCCCATTTTTTACTCCTCCTTTGTGTTTTGGGTCTCTCTCCCCATTTTTACTCCTTTTCACTCCAGGCCTTCCCATTCAGCTTCTTTTTTTGCTCTATAAGAGGTCCTATCAACTTTTCCTGATCTTATTTTTTGTTCAGAGAACTCTCGTGTTTCTGGATGTAGGACTTTTGTGCAGAATTTCCTCCTTCGCTTTCACGACGTCGGCGAGGAAAGAGTCTTTCACCGCTCCCCCTTTTCCGCGATCTTATCTCAGCTCACGTCCCTCTCTTTTTTAGCCCAGGCCGCCTTCTTGCCACATCATTTTCGTTCTGGGAAACCTGTTCACCTTTCCCTCTCCACTATTTCCTCCCTTCGTTCTCCTCGAGACTAGAATTACCCAGACTGATTCCTCCCCTCCCGTTTTCCTTCTTCAGAAGTCAGCGATGCTGCCCATGCTTGTCCGCTCTTCAGTGGTTTTCTATAACGACTCGACTCTGAATTTGTTGCACTGTCCTTATTTTAGTTTTTAATGAACGCTTTTTTCAACTCCTCTCCACCTTTAGCGCGTCAGCCTTCCTCACCACTCTCTTTTTCTTTGATATTGTCATTGTCGCCTTCTTTCTCCCCCAGATACCTGCCTCTCCAGCAGTTTTTCTTTGAACCCCCCTTTTTTCTAAAGGGTTCGTCTCCTGTTTCCGCAGAAGGTGTTACGGCTACTTTTTTTCTAGTATTGCCCCTCGATTCTTAGATTAAAGGGACGGTCCTTTATGCCAATTTTTTCTCGGCGTAGAATTCAGATAGGTTCTCCCGGATTAAAATAGTAGGCCCCCAGCGTTGACAGTTTTTTTTTTTGGAGGACGTCTTCCTGCCCCTGTGCGTGACTCCACTCTTTTCACTGCGTTTGGAGTTTAACATTCTCCACTCCTCGACCTACTTTTTCCATCTATGCTTCCAAGCGGATAGCATGCTTCTCCTTCTTGGACTTTTGGAAATCGACGTTTCTATTGATTCCCCGCAGTTCCTCGCTCGTTGAGTAAGCCGTTTCCCCCCTTCTTCTTCATTACTCAGAGTTGCGTTGTCCCTCCTGATTTGTTTCAAGTCCAGTTCTCTTTCATGGTCCGCCGCCGTGATATCAAGTCGCTTCGCTCCCTCTTTTCAGAGAACGTACTCCATAGCTGGTCTCTTGACTT
>Ga0179593_1676255_pt1 | contig 10610 bp, 14 predicted proteins | sample CZODoug2_1_08_16_FD_185931 | JGI IMG/M metagenome (GOLD analysis project Ga0179593, IMG submission 185931) | Vadose zone soil fungal communities from Angelo Coast Range Reserve, California, USA - CZODoug2_1_08_16fungal (PacBio error correction) | ecosystem: Environmental > Terrestrial > Soil >... | reverse complement strand
CTTTCGTCTCGCGGGAAATGCTTTGGGTTCGAGGTATTCGTATTTTCGTTTGTTTAGAGTTTTTTTCCCGCGAGAAACGTACGTCACCCCCTTCTCAGTGTTTTGGGCTTGGATGCGTGCCCTTGTTTTGACCCTTTTCATGCGCTCTTCCTGATGAGGGTAGGGGATATCTTTTTTAGGAATAAAAATAAAAAACTGTGTGGGTGGCCCTTCTTTTCTCTTCTTTTAGTGTGCTTGGGACAGGTACGGAGGCCTTGATTTTTTTGGGTGGCGCTCGGTGGCTATCCTTTCTTTTGACGAATATCCAGGGATCTGTGCGGCCCTTGTGAGGCAATCCTCCAGGCCGTCCCTTTCGGAAGATTGCTGGGCCGAATTTTTCCTCTCCGGTGAGCTTTTGTTTAACGGAGGTACTGTTTTGGGTTCCAGAATGGGTCTTGTTGTGTCGGGTAAGGTCGGTAGTTAATCACCTTCCTGATTTTTTTTCGCGTTGGTTCCTTTTTTAAATGCGCCGTGTTGTTTTTCTTCCGCCCACCCCTGGTTTTTTCTTACCCTCGCGGTAATGCGTTTCTCTTTCTCTCTTTTTCCTTTGGTGAGTCCAAAAAATAATTCGTCCGCGCTTCCCTCGGACTTGATGATCCTTGCTCCCTTCTTATCTCTTCTTGTTTTCACGTCCTTTCCCCGAGGACAGCGTGTTGTAGCGACTTCTTCCTCGGTGCTGACGAGGCGTTAGTCGATCTGGCCTGTTAGGACGCCTTTTCTCCATGGTCTTTCCTGCTCAGCTTGATGTAATGTAATTTCTCTTCTCCTGACCAGACCTTCGGAGGTCGCCTCCTTTCGGGCTTGGTCAAGCGTCTGCTCTTTTCTTTTTTTTTTCACAAGAATTTCGGTTAGTAGTGTAGTTAAGTGTACCCTCTTCCCCCCCGGTGATCTCCTTCTTCCCGTTCTTCTTTGCCTAGGTTCATTCTTTCTGTCTTCCTGAATAATTGATTGCGGCCTCCGAGGGGATTACCTTTTTTTTTTTTTCAGCGCACACCGCCGCGCGCCTCCTTTCCTCCCCCAAGTTTTTTGTTCTGTGGCGAGAGACTTCCTTCTCCGCGAAGCCGTAACTGTCTTACGATGAGATTGAGGGCCCTCCTTTGCTTGGCGTTTTTGTCCCTTCTCCCTATATGTAGGTGGTTTTTTTTTTTTTTTTTTTTTTAACGATGCCCACAGAAGAATGCCTTCTGGACCAATGCGTCGCGGATGTCCTCTCCCTCCTTTTTGAGGTTTACCTGAGGTCCCCTCCACGGTAGGATTTTTCTCCCTTCACCATTAAATCAGTTGGGATTTTTCTCGATTGATCATCTCCCCCCCCCCCGGCGTCCTATGAACTGTTCGTCTCTGATTTGCGGAAACGTCATTTTTTCTTTTGCGTGATCTACCTTGAACTTGTCGATGAGTTTCCGCACGCTCGTCGGGGATGTCCCCCCCTCTTTTTCTTCCTTTTGAGGTAGGCAGTATTGCGTCGTCGTCACTCTCTGCAGGTAGGCGATTTGAATTCTTCTTTTTTGCGACGTTGATTCGCGAGAACCTTTCCCCCTTTTCCCCCCTCCCCCCCCCCGCCCCCCCCCCCCATCGTCCATTAAACCTTTTACGCGTGTCGACAAATCTCCCTTTCTGTTTTTTTTCTTTCTTGACTCCTTGGGGTGGTAAGTGGGCCTTTTTTTTTTTTTTTTTTCTTTGGAACTCCTCAAATACTTTTTAGTTCCTCTTCTTTTCAGAGGTATGGAGCCGATTTTTTTCTGCTTTTTTTTTTTTGGAGGCCCCTGCCTTTGGTGCGAGGCGCACGTTCTGCTTCCGCTTTTTTTTGACAATTATTACGTGCTAGATAAAGCCTTTTTGGCGGGGCGGGCTGGTCGCCGCGCCTTTTGTTTGTTTGTTGGGCGTGGGGGCGTGGTTTGGGGGGGGTTTTGTGGGGCGGGTTTTGTTTGTGGCGGTCTCCTTTTCTTATATGGGAATGGGGCCTTTTCCGTATTGCTTGTGGCGACTAACCTTATGGAGGATGTGTTTGTCCTTCAAATGCTGCATTCCCTCTTTGAAGCTACTTCCCCCCCTCTCCCTGGCCACAGAAGGGTCGGGCCCCTCCTCAGGCTGGCACACTGATCACGAGATTGCTTCCCCTGCTTGTGCGTGACCCAAAGTCTTTTCTCTTCTCCTCTTTTTTGTTTGAGAGATGGCTCTTCCCTTGGGTGTTCAAGCCACCCCCTTCCCGCGGCTTCGAGATGGACCTTTTTTGCTTTTCTTTAAAATGGGCCGGGATAAAAACCCTTCCCTTCTTTGCCGTGGCGCTTCGCTTTCGCTCCTTTTTCTCGGCGCTCTTTGATTCTCTTTTTTCCCTCATTTTCTTGCCTCCTAAATAAGGGTGTTTCTCGTACAAGATTTACGCCAGTAACCCTTCACGCAGTCAAGGACCCCCTTCCGCTTTCTGCCCCACCGTATATTGCCCGGAGCGCCTCGGATCAGTTCCTTTCCCCCTTTCCGTCCATTTCTGATCCCAACAATCTTTCTTTGCCTCTTTCTGGCTTTTTCCCCCCCCAAAAGTTTGAGGAGTAAATCCTCAGAATATATCCCGAACAAAGGCCCCCCTTTGTTCTCCGCTTCCGTCATAGATTTTCTGCATGTTAAGATTTTTTTACCCTGTTCTCCCCACACAGAAGGTTTCTTTCCGACGATGCGTCTCTTTTTCGTTTCCGTCGCACTAAGTCATTTTTTCCTCGTTCGACTATTAGGCCTTTTTTTTTGGGTGGCTAGAATATTCCCGCCGGCACCTAACTGCTTATATCGGAGGATATGGGAATCCGGTTTTTTCCCCCCCCGTGTGACGACGCCGAACTTTAGGCATTCTTCCCCCTTTCCGTCGCCGAGCAGAAGAAGCCCTCACCCTTCTTTCCTTAGTAAATCGATATGGTTTCCCTGGCGCCCTTTTTCTTTTGACGTTGCGATTCTTTTTTTTTAAAGTCCCTTTTCAGGTGAATGGTCTTTACAGGGCGCTTTTCTGTCGGAGCTGTGGCATCGCTTTCTTTTTCAGTTTTTCCCACTCCTTTTTCAACATCCGCGAGTTGCATTGGGTCTTTTTTCATTACTCGTGGGAAAATCTTCTCTTTCTCTGCACGCAATCGGCGTCTTCTCCTTGTTTTTTTTGGGGTTCTTTTTCTGACGCCACAGTTTACTTTTACGATGCAGCTGGCGCCTTGAGCACGCCTTGGTGGGCGGCTTTTCTTTTTTTCTTTTGAAGTTCCTTGACCGTCGTAAGTTGAGGCCCCCATTCTGGTACTGTGCTATGCGATGCCGCCTTTTTCGGGCAAATATCCGCCCCCTTTTTTTTTCCTTCTTTTCCCCCTAGGCAGATATGGACGGTTCCCTCAGGGAGGAGATTCCTTTCCCTGAACGGTAATGTATACCCTTTTCGGTCTTGCTCAGTCTATGGTGTTTTTCTTGACGACTTTGACCCTCTCTAGCGTTGGTTCGGCTTTTTTTTTGCTTTTCTTTTGCGGAGCCTTTTTTTTCCCCCGGTGGCAAGGACATATTTTTTTTCGTCTACCAGGAAGATCGTGCCGTCCTTTTCTTTCACGGTTTTTTCGGCACCCTCAGGGTGGCAAAGGATAGACGTTCCCCTCCAGTAGAAGGAGATTCGTGACTCTTTTCTTTTTTTTAAGGGGATTTTTCTTCTTTCTCAAAGAGTTCGTAAAAAGAAAAAGAGCCTTCTTTTCCTTTTTTTCCGAGTCTTTATTTTGACTTTTTTCTCCCCCCCCGCAATTCCTCTTCTAAATGTGTGTGTGTCGGTGGTTGGGGCAGTCGGGAGGCGCCTTCTCTCCTTCCCCCTCTTCTTTATCTCCGTATCCCTCCTTGTCTTATTCCTCAACGGGGGTGTGGGGGGTTATCCCTTTCCCCCCCCCTCCTCCTCCACTCATCCTCTCAGGACAGCCAATTTTTTTTTTCCCCCCTCTATCTTCGCTGGAGCTTAAACCTTTTTTTCCGCGCGCCTGAGGGATTGATCTCTTCGCCTCTGATGTCGTCCCGCTTCCTTTCTTTCACCACGGACACCAAAAATCGACATCTTTTTTTTCCTCGAAGTCGCGCACATCCTATCTTCCTTTCACCACCCCTCACTGCCGCCCAATTCTCCCCTGCAATCTAAGGCCCCCTTTTCCCCCTGAGGACGTAACCCCCCCCCCTTCCCCCTGATGATGGAGCCCAGACTCTTTCCCCCCTTGCGCCAAAAATGCTTGTCGACATTTCCTTCCTTTTGAACGGGGTTTCTCCTCCCCCCTCGATACCAGAACAGACAGCCTTTTTCTCTGGACAATATACGACGCCCCTAGCTCCGTTGTTGTTGTTGATTTTCCTTTTCGATTTTTAGTCTGCGGGGTTGCGGGTTCGAAGGTATTTTTTTTTGTTGCAGCCGTCGGCAAGCTTTTCCCGTCGTTCACCATGGCGAGCAACATCCCCCCCTGGCTGCTTTTTTCTTTTGTTGACGACTGCGAAGAGAGGGCAACTTCCCCTCCCTTTTCTCTGGGATAATCGCGGTTTTTTGGCATGAGGGTGTGTTCTGCCTCTGTCAGCTTTTTTTCGCCGTATCTTAGAGCCATTTTTCTAGGACTCGCAGGATGCTTTCTTCTGTGGTGGCGATCGGTGGCTCTTTTTTCGGTTTTTTTTGGTGAGTTTGTTCTTCTTTCTTCCCCAGGCGCGAGGTCGCAGCTGGAGGAAGGATGCTTTTTTCTAGCTCAGCGGAGATTGCTCGGCGCTCCCCTCCAAATGGCTGCATCAGGATTTTTTTCTTTGGACGTTTTTTTGTCTCTTGATGGGATGGGTTCAAGTAATGGGAATTCCCCCCGGTTGTCTGTTATGTACTTTCTTCTTTCCCGAGTTTTTTTTCTAAGGAGCTTGGAAGATTTTCCTGAGGGAGGGGGGTGTCCCCGTGAGGTGGAAATCCTCTTCCCCTCTTCCACAAACCTTTGGTTTTCTTGAGACGGAGTCTCTTTTTGGGTGAGTGTGAGTCCCCTCTGTTGGTTTCATCCCCCCCAAAAAACTGAAGCTTTTTTCGTTTTTTTCGCTTTCTTATGAACCGCGAACTCCTCCTGTATATCCGCACCGTGATGTTTTTTGCCCCAGCTTCTCGAAAGAGGTACTTTTGCACGTTTCTTCCTTCGGGTGAGAAGCTCTTTGTAGAAGCCGTAGTTTCTTTCCCCCCCCTTTTCCAATCTTCTTGGAGAGATAATGGGTTTCCCTCCCCCCCCCCTCACGATCTAGAAGACCTACAGCCTCGCGGGCCTCCCCCCCCCCCTCACTGGTCCCCCCTTGGCGGCGAGTGCGTTTTTCCCCCCCTGAGTCATAGACGACCCTTTTCTTTTTTAGTGTGAGTTCTCTTTTAAAGTTCCCCTTTTGTTTCTTTTTCGTTCTGTGCGTTCTCAGGCATTTTTTCTTTCGTGAGGGTGAATTATTGAAGTCTTTTCTGTAGCCCCAGATTTTTTTTGTCTCTATTGGATTGTTCTTGTTGTGAGAGAAGGTTTTCTCCGACGCCCTCCCTCCGGCAAGGCCCGGAAGCCGCCCCCATGGGAAGATATGGTGTGATGATCCCCTCCCTTGGTGGACACGTCGACGACGTTCCTTTTTTTTTCCCTCCAATTTTTCCCCGACATTGACTTTCCTTAAGACGCCGATTGATGCAGCCCCTTTTTCCTTCTGGCTTGTGACCGAGCATGCCCGGCAAGAAAGAGCCCTTACATGAGTAGAGATTCCCCTTGTTAGATAAATTAAACATTGCCCCCCGCCGCCCGATTTCTCTTAAGACTTCTTTTTCCCCTTTCACCTCCATCAGTTTCCCCACCAGCTAGCTGTTTCTCACTCGTTTCTCGAAGGGGGTTCGCATTAGTCTTTGGAAAACATTCGATTTACTAAGGTCTCTTTTTACTTTCCTGCGCACTGCTCGGCAGCGCTTTTGGCCTTTCCTTCGTTTTTTTTCCGGTAGCACTCCTTTTCCTTCGGCTGGTTAGAGAGGTGATTTTTAATCAGGCGTGGAGATGAATGTTAGGCGATGCCTTCGTCGACTTTCTTACTTCGTATTAGGCTTTTTCCCCCCTAGGGAACTTTTTCCCGGCCTCAACTTTTCCCTCGGTTTGTCTTTCCAAATTAGCACATTGTAATGCGGCTCCGTCCAATCGATGAAGCCGATCCCCCTTTTAATTTGTGGCTCCCTTTTCTTTTTTACCTTTGTTTAGGATTAGTAGGGCTTTTTATGGAGCCTGATGCCATATGATGTCTGTTGGGATCAGAGCTGCTTTTCCTCTTCTTTTTTTTTCCTTTGCCCCGTTTTGAATTATGTACGTGGCTAGCATAAGCAGTTTCCCCCCCCTTCTTTTTTTTTTTGGGGGTTCCCCCCTTTTTCTTGCTTTTGAAAATCTTCGATGGCCTTTTTCCATTCGCTGTGTTTTTTTTTTTCGCGAGCATTCACTTTCTTCTAGAATCAAGAGCGCCGCGAAGGCCTCTTTTTTGCGGCCCGGCCCCATCCGGGGTCGTTTTTGTTTTTTTGTGAGGCCCCCCTTTCTCGAAGCGTTCCATCCAGGAAGGTGTCTCCTTCAAAGCGCCAGGACTCTTTGAGAGAGAAGGGGCGATTTTTTTTCTTTCCTCAAAGTTTTTTTTTCCACTTCATTGCATCAGTAGGGGATACCTTTTCTGGCGAATTCAGGGTATATCCTTTTTTTGGCGTGGGTCTGCTTAGCAGGGATTGCTCGTTTTCTTTCTTTTTTGTTGCAGGCCTGCGTTCCTTGGGGGTGGGGGCTTGGGTTTTGGGGGTGTGGCCCCTCCTTCGTAGCGAACCTAAGAAATAAGTTCGCCCCATCTAAGAAAAATTCCCTCCCCCAAGAGGTTTCAAGCAGGAAGGACCTCTCCTTTTTTTTAGACGCCCGTGGTCTATTTGGTCCCCCCCTTACGTCCTTTTTTTTTTCGCAGAACGTGCGCATCGGCACCCAGGCCTTCCGTTTGTACAGTATAGCTCCCCCCCCCCCCTTTTCATAGATGTGCAATTAGGATACGTACTATTACCCTACCCCCCTTTCTTTTCCCCCCCCTTCGGATACCCATACGCAAATACTTTTTTTCCCTCGCGTAGTGTATTTTTTTTTACCGAAAATCCTTTGGGTCTCTTTTTATTGGACCCTTATTTTGAGACGATGGTCCCCCTCTACCCCCTCGGGACGAAAGGATGAGCTGCCCTTCGTGGTTCAGCTTTGTCGGCTAACTCCTCTTTGCCTTCTTCAGGTTGAACGCCCCCCGCTGATTATCGTATACGCGCCATTTTTAATCTCTTCTCCTGCCTGGGTGTCTCCCCCTACGACTTTAAACTGAAGAAACACTTTTCACTAATCGACTTGCAACGCTTTTTCCTTTTTTGGTCCGCAAATCTAGACTGTGAGTAAATCGATATTCTTTTTCGCCCTTTCTTGTGGACCAGGGTATGTTTTTTTTTCCCTTGGGCCCCCCGTCCCCAATTTTCTCTTTAGCGGAAGAGAAATTCGACCGGCTTGCGGTATGCTTGTTTGCATTTTCGGGGAGCGGAACAAGGGATGAGCGACCCCTTTTTTCCCCCTCCAGTTGGGGCCCCTCGGCGCCGTGCTGGAGGGCATTTTTTTCCTCCCTTATCACCATCTTTTCCCCTCCCCTCCCTTTTCTTAGCCTTTTTTTCCCCTGGCCCTCTTGCTGTGATAAAGTTCTCCCGGCTCGCGGAACCAGTCCTCCGCGCCAGATAGATAATTCTTCCCTCCCTTTTTTCCCTACGATTTTCTTTGAGACAGGGAAAGAATTTCCTTTCCCCTCTCGCGCTCGTAGATGCTCTCCCTTCTGGGGCGGGAGAAAACTCTTCCTCCTTTCTTCCGTTTTCTCATTTATAGTGACTCCCTTTTTCTCGAAACGGAACCTTCCCTTTCCGTTTAAAGTTAAAATATCCCTTCTTTCTTTTGACGTGATGATGTAGTCGTACGCCTTTCTCCTATCCCCCCCGCCCTTCCCTTTTTTTCGGCAGAGGTAGGATGGCTCTCCTTTTTTCTCTGTGAAAGTGGGAGGAGCCTGCCTCCTCTCTCGGTGGCACTTCCTTCGTGTCTTTCACGCCCTTGTAGCGTCCTTCTTTGGCAATCAGTAGTAGTTCTTCCCCCGGCGAGTCGCTTAAACCACCTTTTTTTTTCCCCCCTTTGCTTTTTTTCCACCATTTTTTTTTTTCAGGAGATTCGTGAAGCGGTAATCACCTTTTCCTTCTGAACGGACCGGGGGTGGTTCCTCAGCTCCGCATGAGTGTTCTCCCCCTCTCCCTTTTTCATTTTCTCAGTTCTTTCCTCTTCCGCAATGTCGCGAAGAGACATTTCCCCAGGGGGGGGCCCTTTTTTTTTCCACATCACCGGAGAACCCCCTCGCTTTTTTCCCAAGTCCTCTTGCGTTACCTTCTCCCTCTCACGGGTGTGGGGGTATTGTGTTCCCTTCCGATCCTTACCCCTCTCTTTTCCCGGAGCAGCTTTTTTTCCCCCGAATCTTCCGCTGAGTGCTTCTAACCGCGCCCTCTCCTTTCCGGAGGGATGCTCGAAATAAGTATCCTCCTGAGCTGGTCCGCCGCGCCATGAGATAGAAACGCTTCCCCCTCCCCCTCGCAGCTTCCCCCCCCCCCCACACACCCCCATAACCCCCCCCCCCCCTTATACCCCTCATCCCCCCCCTCAACCCCGCTCGAATCGGTGCTATAATCGCGTCCCTTTCACCACCTTCACTGCGCGCTTATCAATGACGCCCTTTGCTTCGGACTGCCATCTTTTTTTTTTTTTATCTGGCTCGTATCAAGGATTCTTTCTTCCCAAACGTGGCCAGAAATGTTGCTTCCCGCCTTTTTTTTTGCGGCGTCGTCCTCGTCAAGCTGTTCCTTTTCCAGATATTCCCTTTTCCCCAGCACCGCATTTAACGCGAGGTTCCCTTTCCCTTTTGCCATCTCTCTTATTTTAAGGAACCTTTTTTTTCCTTGGCGGTAGTATGTTAAAGCGTTTTTCTTCTTGTTTCGTCCCTCTCCTGTGGGCAGCCGGTTAGGCCAGCTCCCCCTCTGGCAGGAAAGTTCGAGCAACCATTTTTTTTTCTTTGCTTCCTGATCTTTGACGCCGTGGCGACGAGAGGGGCAACTTCCGCCCCCTCCCCTCTTGGAGGGGATACTCGGGGTGTCTTCAATGGCGTCATGGTATCTTTCTTTCTCTGCCTGTGAGCCTTCGAGAAGGTTTTCCTTTCGGAGTTGGTCGTGGTGGAGTCGTTTTATAGGCGCTGCGTCGGAACCCACTTTTTTTTTTTTCATGATGCCTTCGTAGAGCTTGGGGCGGATAGGTCTCTTTTCCCTCTAAGCGGAATCGTGAATTAGGAGATTCCTTCCCCCAATGGCTGCCCTCCTTTCTTTCATGTAGTGAGGATCCAGTTTAATGCTTCTCCATCCCCCCCCCACACCAACGGTGTTTTTTCCTCTCCCCCCCTGCAAAGTGACTTGCGGGATACGGTTTCCTTCTTTATGGCGCACGGGATTTTTCTCTCCCAGTTATGTTACTTCCCCGTACACCCTCTGGTTTTTTTTTCTTCCGGTCGCCTCCGAGATCGGTTTGCGTGTCGCTCTTTTTTTCTTCCCCTTTTTTTAATCCCCCCTGTCGTAGAATCTGTCTCCGGCTCCATGCCGGACTTTTTCCCAACGAATCTCCGCGAATGATTCCCCTCCCCCTTTTCCCCCCCTTCTTCTGAGGAACAGCCTTTTTTTTGTTTGAGCGTATGAGGGGCTGCTTTTCCCACGCTCGGTTGCTCCCTCTTCCTTCTTCTCCTGGTAGGACTCCTTCGTTGTCCTTGAAACTTTACGGAGCGGCAATTTCCTTTTTCCCCGCAGAACACTTTAGCGCCAGTTTCCCCGCTGAACCCAGTTAGAGTCCCCCTCTCTTCTTTCTACTGCGCGTATATAGTAGGACCTTTTTCTTTTTCCCTTAACCGTTCCCCCCCTTTTTTTATCTCCTTATAGTTTTCTTCTCTTCTGCCTATCAGGCAGTATTTTTTACTTTGCATGAGGCGGATTTGCAGCCGACCTTTCTTTTGTTCACGGACGATGAGCGAGTTTTGGGGACTCCCGGTCATTGTTTCCACCCCCCCAACTATCCGCCCAGATACTTTTTGCTACATGGGAAGATTATTCTTTTTTTCTTCTTATGATTGATAGATGGCCTGCTTCTGCTAACGTTTTTGTAGTCCGTGGAAAACTTTCCTAGGGGAAAATCCTCCCACATGGAATGGCCCCCCTTTCTCCCAGCCACTATCTTCTTCGACCGATGCAACAAGAGAATGCCCCTTTTTTCTACAGAGGAGTCTTCCCCCCTTTTTTTTTTTTTTTCCCCCCGTTTGTGTGTCCCATGTGGACCTGTCCTTGGTTTCTTTTTTTTTTTTCTTTCTGGCTTCCCGCAAGCCGTCGTAGGTGAAGACCTCTTTCCCGTGTTTTCGGGACCCCTTTTAAAATAAGTCGGCTCCCCCCCCTTTCGTCGGGGACCCCTTTTTCTACTATTTTAATACAGGATCTTACTTTT
>Ga0179593_1611121_pt1 | contig 10610 bp, 12 predicted proteins | sample CZODoug2_1_08_16_FD_185931 | JGI IMG/M metagenome (GOLD analysis project Ga0179593, IMG submission 185931) | Vadose zone soil fungal communities from Angelo Coast Range Reserve, California, USA - CZODoug2_1_08_16fungal (PacBio error correction) | ecosystem: Environmental > Terrestrial > Soil >... | reverse complement strand
GTTTTCGAATTTTCCACTTTTACGGTGTGGCCCTTAAATTGCCGAGTGAGTTATTTCGTCGACCCCCGAAAAAGGATTTTTTCGCCTCTCTCCCCCCCGATTTTCCGGGGTGCACCCTTAGGTCTATTTGCCATTCAGAGGGAATTCCGTCATGAACTAGTGTACCCCCACTTCCTTTTTCGTCTTTTTAATGGTTTTCGTCTTTATTTTCAACGTCATATCTTTCCTTCCCTTGACCCCCTTTGGCTTGGCTTGTATCTGTGGTGTCTTCGTAATTTCCTTGATTTTTGTTTTTGGCAACCTTCGTCCCCATTGTCTTCCTCCCCATTTTTTTGCGCGTATCCAAACATTGTCCCCCGGTTGCCCTGTCTTTCCCAATTCCACCAGTTTTGTCCTCTTACCACTTTTCGTTTGCCAAGCCACATACTTGGATTTGTTTGGCCACACGGGCGCCTTCCGGAACGTACGCGGTTTTTCCCCTGCCCACACGACGGTCCCCCTGCCCCCTCATGTTGACCTCCCCCCTTTTCCGCGATAAATGAAGATTGAGCCGACGTTTTCCCCCTTTCTTTTTCCGTCGCCTTTTTTTGACTTTCATTTGAGGCTCTTTGGGAAGGTCCACAGAGTCTCGGTTTCGACCACTCCCCATATTCTCGTTTTTGCTCGGCAAAGGGAACGTATTGCGCCATTCATTGGTTACATTGGTTTCTGTCAATTTGTTTTCCCGCTCCACTCAATTCCTACCTGGTTTGCTTTTTGCCGCCTTTTGCCACCCGTCGTGTGGTTCACCCCCGTATTTTCTTTTCCCTCTCCCCTTGCTTGGATTTCCCTCCCCCTCTCCCCCGCTCTTCCCCCCCCCTGATTTTCCCATTTTCGGTGGCGATTGGAATTTCCCTGTCATGCTTTCGGTTCTGGTTTTGTTTTTTTTTTTTTTTCTCATGGCGATCATTGTTGATAATGCATCCCTATGTGTGGTCCACACACCATTGTTCCTCGAAAACTCTCCGCCATCCCTTTCTTGCGCCGTCCTCTCTTCGTTTTCTCCCCTCTGTTTTACTCTCTTTCTGGACTCTGTCGCAGGCTGTCACCCACACGTCGATAGCAAACTATTAATCCTTCTTGGCACCAAGCGACCCTCATTGAGCTTCGTCGAGCTCCATACTTTTTAACCCCCGATTGACGCTTAATCTGGTTTTTTTGGAGGCGTTTCGGGTTTTTCAATCCCCCTTTTCCCCCCTCCCCCTTCCTTGTTTCCATCTGTGCATATGTTCCGCCACTCGACACCAGGTCCCCGGGGGACATTGCCTGGGCGATCCTCCATGGTGCTCCCCCCTTCATTTCAGTTTCTCGGCTCTTTTTCCTATCTTCACTATTCTTTTCTTTCCATTATCTATCCCCCCCCCCCTCTGTCAGACGCTATCTTCTTTAAGTTAGTACCCTTTTTAGCCGGTTTAGATACGTCAGTTTATTTGCGTCTCTGACTTGTAACTACCTCTTCTTATCCAATTTTTCTTTCTCTCCCCCACTTTCACTACACTTGCTGTTTTGGATTGAGACGATAACGGTGACCCCCAATGCTGGTATTACCTTTCCCAATTGTTTTGGAATTGCCTGGATTTTACAAAGGTTTCTTTTTTTTTTTTTGCAACTTCTCTTTTTGACAATGTGGTTCGTTGTCAGTGGGTTCGTCCTCCCCCCTATCCCCCTCTGGATACCCTGGAATGGAGCCCCACTTCCACTTCCCTAGTTGCTGGTGCGCGATCCCGAGCCCCCCCCTTTTCATTGCTTATTGTCCTCCCCCCCCCCCCACGTTTTGACCCCCCCCTCCTTCTTTGGTTACCCGAGGCGTTCCCTCTTCTTCCTTTTTACCCTAATTTCCTCAGCTCCGATTGAATCCGTTGCCTGCACCTTGAGGTCCGTTCCGCTATCTTCCAGTCTTTTTTCCCCCCCGCGCAGAGCACGAAACGCCCGACTGTCTCAACCAGCCCGCAAAAGGATCATCAGTCCAAGCCCGTTCGGCCAACATTTATTTTCTTTCGGCCCATGGTGGTTTCTTTTCGGACAAAAAATAACCTTGACTGTCACCGCGCCAGGGGTTTTCATTTCTCTCTCTCCCCAAACTTGTTTCCTCATACAATAGACTCGAACAAACTCCTGATCACCCCTCGACACCTCTTTGTCCCGGATACGAAGTTTAGCGTGGTCGTTATCCCCTTTATTTTTTATCACCTCGGTTACTTTTTTGGTTTCTGGGCCGTGTATGTGTGGTTCGCCCCGAAGGGGGGCGGCCACACCACCCCCTTGGCTTTTCCCACTCCCCCCCCCTCGGGCTATTTTTCAAAAAAACCCCTTAAAAAGCCAATCTGGACCGGCGGTTCCTCCGGCATGATAACCGACCATCCTGTTTGCATTCAGATAATTTCCTTGACGTTTGTCCCCTGATGTACCTTCGGCTTTACGCCCGGCGACCTCCCCCGTTCAGGGGGTGTGCGCTCTTAAACCCTTGCGGCAGTTTGAACCCTTCACCCACCCCCCTGCCGCACCTGCAAGTGTTTCAACTTGCCCATCCCGGACGACTTGTCCTCCCCCCCGGCTTCCAATCGTGGGGCATTTTATCGGCTCTGTAGTGTGATCAAGGCAATGTCTGAGACCTCTAGCCCTCCTTCCCAGCCCACCGCGGCTGCTTCCATGGGGTCGCTCTTCAGACAAATGCGTCCTTGGATGAAAGGCCCCCCCCCAACTCCAAATGATGGTTTGGCTCCCCCCCCCAACTTTCAGCAGCCGCCCCGGGTTTACATTCTTTTTTGAAGTTCTCCTCAACCTTTGCCCTTCGCTTTGATCCCCCTTCCGGACGTACTGGAGGCCTTGCTTGCGAGACACGAGGTCACCCTTCCGAGTTGGCTCCTCCCTTCTTCTACCCCTCTTCACACCCTCACGTCGCTTTTTTTCTTGCAGTGGGTCCTGCGTCCGTCTGTTCACTTCTCGCCCTTGGGTTTTGACGTTCAAACACACTTGACTTGGCGTCTTCCACGGTAATCTCAAATTTCTACCTCGCTCCCCTAGGCCAATCCTTTCTTTTTTCCTTTTTTGTTTCGCTGCCTCACAAACACCCAGTTAAATTCACCCCGCCAGTCGTATCCCCTCACCCCATCTCCCACCTCTACTTTTTTTCATGGAAACGTGCCCCCCTTTCACCTCCTTCATTTCATTCCCTCTCTATGTCTGCTCTATGTGGATCGCGGCACATTTTCTTTTTTTATTTTTTTTTTTTTATTTGATTTTCGATCGCTCGTTGGCTGCCGGGCTCCCTGCCCTACTGAGTCACCCCCTGGGGTTTTTTAGAGGTCGTTATCTTCCTAACCTCCACGCTAGGCTTCCGTTCCTGCTTTTTGACGAGCATTAATCTCCCTTGGGCTTTTTTTTGCCCTCTTCTCACTTGTTTCGGCTTTTTACCCAACTCCCCGTTGGGGGATGACCGATTGACGGACCTGACCTTGCCTTCGACGCCCTTTTTTCGCCTTTCGGTTTTTTGGTTTGAGCTTTTGCCTTGCGATACCGTTCCCACTTTCCGCGTCACGCCGGTCTCTTTCTTTTTTTTTTGCACCTAAGACATCCTTTTGTTCTGCCCATTCGCCTTCCAACTCCCACTACCTTTTTATGGTGCCTCCCTTTCGAGTGTTTAGGCCTGCTATCCGGGTGGCCACCTTTTCTTACTGACTTACGTTACCCTGACTAAACTTCCCTTTTGTAACAGTTTTCCTCTCTTTTGCATTACTCGGTTCATTGTAAAGGTCCTGGCGGACCCTGTGAGGGGTTCTTGGCCGAGGCCTCACGATGTGCATTCCTGTTGAGAACTTTCTTCTCCTTTCCCCTTTTCTTCCCCCATTCGCATATACCCTGGAAGATTTCGGCCCAGTGCTGTTCTTGGTGTCTTTTCCTTATGTCTTTTAATTGCTTCGTTAAGTTTTTGCTATTACCCCGCCGGGGGGGACGGGCGGCACGCCGGCTCCGATTTCCGCATTTTCCCCTTTGCACCCGGGCCGATCGTATAACCTTCGGACGGGGCTGGTTCCAGTCCGGTTTATGCCCGGCTTCCATCACTTCTTCGTGTCTTTTTTCCGGAGCCGTGTTTTTGTTGAAGCTTTGAGGATTCTCCCCCCTTTCCTTGTTGATGTCTTTTTTTTTCGGCTCCTTCAAGTTTTGGTAAAATAGGGAATCCTTTTGAAGATTTTTCTGGTCCCCCCGGTTTATCATTTTCCACCATGAGGTTATTCAACGTTTTTTTAAGTATCGAGTCCCCCTTGATTTTTCCCGTTTTTTTCGTGTTTCCTTCGTCCCCCCTCCCTTGGAGTTTTTCTCCAAGAAACACCCGGATTACCCAGCATAAATCACTCTCCGAGAAACCAAATCCGTTGGCTCTCCCTTCTTCTCTTTCATGCCTATTCTTTAGTTTTTTTTCTCCAGGCAAGTTTCCGCTCCGGGATAGGCATCTTTCTTTTTCTTGAACGCTGCCGTTTTTTTGGGTGTTTTCCCTGCGCATTACTTCCCGTCATCCTTTTATTTCCCTCCTCTTTTCATCGTCCCTTTTTTCGTAGTCGGCCGACGGTCGATCCCTGTGATTTTTCTCTTCAATTTGCCACGTCGGGTCTTTATCCTCTTTTTTTTTTTTCTTTTTAACCCCGGCTTGAGAACCGACAGCGCTCGGCCCCCCCTCAGTCCCCCCTCCGTGCCCCTTTTGTCTTTTTTCCATGTCGGGCCTAGTGGGCATCAAACCTGGCGTTGTTCTTCCCGGCCGCCAGACCAACCCTGTTCGTTTTTTTCCGCCCCGCATAGATCCATTGCGAGATCTGCCCTTGAACGACGGTGTCCCCCCCTTTTTGACCTTTTCCCCCAGTTTTTGCGTTGAAGTTGACGGGGACATGGAGGCTTCCCCCGCTTCTCCCCCCGTTACCCCATTTTTGAAGAGACCATAGGTGCACCGCCGTCTCCCTATCCCTTTACCTTTTTCCCTTCAGTGGGACTTTTTGGCGCATTTTCCCCTAGGGATCATCCGCGGGTTTGTTGTGTTCTCGACCCACACCTACCCAGAGCGTCCACGCGCCCTTATTTCGACCTTTTTCCGCAGCCTTTTTGTAGTAGCCACTTAAGACAGTCTTGCGTGTACCAACTTTTTCTCTGACCCTCCCATTCCCCAAGACGTGACTTCAAGTTCTGTGCAGAAAAAATTGGGAGTCAGGTGAACAGTTTTTTCCTTTTCAATTTTTTTGCGTCCTAGATTTTTTTGGTAATAAATTCCGGATGGGGACCGTCACTGACTTAGACGTTGAATGATGGGTGTCCTCCCCCCCCCAATCCTCTTGGGCCGGAAGTCCACTGCATCTGCCCCTTGCCGGGACCCACAGGCGAGGGTCAATGGATTCTTTACTTTGTCATGGGCTCTTGACAAAAGTTCCGTTTTTTTCAGGCCCGAACCCTTCCCCCCCCTGGACCTCCCCTTTTCACCTTCTCTCCTTTTTGGTTTCCTCCCTTTGCGTGGTGAGATTGCCTTTTTTTTTAGTTTCTTTTGGGTTTAAGGGTTAACCACGCGACAGCCTTTTTTTTTTTGAATGTCGCTCCCTTTCCCGTCCCACTCGGGGTTTTTTCCTCGGCCCCCACTTGGCATTTTGGCCCCCCCTCTCAGGGGTCCTTTCTTTTCTTTGTTTCCGTCCCAGCTACCTTGTTGTTTTTTGACCGGCCTTGGGGCCTCCACCCGTCGTTTTTTCCACACTTTTGCTTTTTTTCCCCCTCCTTTTCTGATTTTCTGCCCCCTGCGAACACCATCGTTTCCCTTAATGGTGGGTTGCCCCGTGAAGGTCCGCAATCCCGCTTTCTTGTTTTCTCATTTGAGGTTCCCAACAGGCCGGATTGGTCGGGCCCCCCCCCATTGTTCATTTTTCTTCCTTTTTTTGCTCGTCCTTTTTTTTGCGCATTTTTTTTGCGCTCCGATTTCGTTTGGCTGATTTGCTTGTTTTCAAAACCGCGCAGCCCCTGTTTTCTCGTCGCGTCTTTTGCAATCAGCTAGGAGTCCAAATAGGCGCCGCTGCTCTTGCTTCCCCTTCCCTTTCGGTTTGTCGATTTTCCTTTCTGTCGTTTAACGTCTTTGATAACACAGGCTCCTTTTTCTTGGGGGAATTGAAATTGCTAGAAACCTCCCCCCCGTTGGTCTCCCCCTCACTTTTCTCTGCTTTTTTTTTTTTTTTTACCGGCAAGTTTTTCAGTACAGCCTGAATTGCGCCCACTCTCCGGGGTGATTTTTTTTTCCTTTTCCACTTCCCCCCTCGCTTTTCTTTTGTTCCTCGGAGATATGTTGGGACCGTGCACCTTTTTCCGGGTATTTCCCAGGTCACCCTCCCCCAGTCTTGACGCCCCGGAGTTTTTTTTTGCTTCGTTTTTTTTTGTTGTGACCCCCCAAAGGAGAGCATGTCTGTAGGAGTCCCTGTATTTTTCTTTGACCGAAGGTCTTCACCCTTTTACTTCCCCGTTTCTGCTGTTTATAGATGACGTTATTTTTATATGTCGTTTTTCCGTGCTTTCCGACCCCCCGCACCCCCATGCGTTTTGACTTTTCTCGGATTAAGTGTACAGATGATCGTACGCCCCTCCTGAGTTTATTCGTCCATGGTTTGTTGAACCTCTTATTCAGAAGGCCAAAATCACCCCCCCCCATCTTTTTCCCCCGCCTAGGCGGCCCCCCAGCCCCCCCCCTTGGCCCTCGAGCCAATACCTCCCCCTTGTTCCTTTCCCCCGTTCCTTCCCGGGTACCGGCGTCCCTGGGGGCGGCCTTCCGATCGCCACATTATGGGAACGCTTGGTGCTCCTCCTTTTTTAGGGTTTTTTTCTCCGTGAGTCAACAATTCCCTTACGCGGGCGTGTCTCGCTTTTTCGCCCCCTTCCGTTGGCAGCACACGTGCGGTCAAAAGACGCCAAGGTTATCCCCTTTCGGCCCTACCACCCCCCCCCCCCCTCCACTCCTTTCGGTCTTTTTTCACTTCTCAGGAAGGGCCGCTTTCGTTTTCCTTGGCCGGAACTGGTTCCTATTCAATTTTGGATTTTCTGCGAAAAAAACAAACATTTTTGCGCTGTGGTTAATTTAAAAACATTCCACCCAACGCATCCCACCCCCAAGTCTGTCCAACGATTTTTTTCCCCTTCCTTCTTTTTTTTCCATCAAGCATCCCCCCGTTTTTTTGGTTTTAAACCATGTGTCGCTCCCCCAATTCGGACATTTGGGGCTGGATTAGTTAATGCAACAAATTCCGGGGCAGGAACTGTCCCCGCTTGAGTCCCTGTTGTTTTTACTCTTCAAACACCCAACTTTCGGAGATTTACTACAGGGCCGAGGTGCTTTTTGCCCGTTTCCCGAACATTCTACCCCAAACGCACCCGCAGGCCGCCGGGTCATTATTTAAGTTCCTCTTCGGGCCCCCCTATTCATGTCGGTTCCTGACGGTACTGGCTCCTCCTCCTTGCTTCCCTTTCTTCTTGGGCTCCCTGATGCTTGGAAAGTGGCTCGGTTTTTGAAGTGAGTGGTTCACTCATTCTTTTTGGGTTGTTTAGGTTTTGCGGGGGCCCGGCCATCGAATTCTACTCTCCTCCCTTTGTCGAACTGGTCACGCCGTTCATTTAACCACTGCTGATACAAGAGTTCTTTTTTTTCCTTCCGACTCTTTCTTCCGACCCCCCCCTTTTTTTCAAAGTAGGTCCATTCAGACATCATCAGTTTGATTGGGCTTCGCGCAATTTTTCTTCCTCTTGCTGCTTTCCCTTTTCAACCTGTCGTCACGGCGCGCCCAAGAGGGGTAAAAATCCTGGTTTCCGCCCTGGACTCTCCATTCCCCCCTTAGGTCTTTCCTCTCATTATCTTTCGCAATATCTCTGAATGCTTTTTGCGCGAGCGGCTTCCATCGGCTTTGGCCCACCCGCCACTACCCCAGGAAGGATTGCCCCCCGCCGGATCGGCCTCTTGCCTTTTTAGGGGGTGAGTTCTGCATTGGCCCGGTATCGGCGGTTCCCCTGTTAAGACCCCCCAGGTTTTCAAAACTTCCCCTTGGGAGGTCACCCCCGACCGGATCGGTCCCCCCCCTCGATTCCGACTTTCGTTTTTTTCTCCCTTGGGCCCGCTTTTTTTTTTCCGATCTTTGGTGATTCGGGGTGGAGGACTATCGGATTTAGGGTTTTCCCCAGGCCCTACGCCCTCTGTCTTTTTCAAGGTTTTGCCTGTTAGACAAAGTCCACCAAAGGACATGCGTCCCCAAGGGAATCGCGGGCCCCCGTTTTTCTGTTCCCAACCGTCGTGAAACCCCTGGAAGTGTTCCCCGAATGGCTGGTCGTCTTCTAGTCCCCCCTCCAAGTTTTTTGATCTTCAAAGATGCCCGTTTCCGGCGCCGCATTCGGCCGCCCAAGGTCACCTGTTTTCATTCGTCTAAACCCTTTTTTCTTTTCACTTTTGACGGGGGGGGCCGATCGCATATACCCCTGGCGGCTTTACTCCTCCGTTTTCCCTGTCCCATTCAAGTGGGGCACATCGATCTCTTTTTTTGTTGTTGTTTGAGGAGCTCTTTTCTAAAATCGTGGTCCCCTTGGTGAGATCAGCCTGACACCCGGCCTTTTCCCCCCCCAGCCCTCTAGGAGATTCCCCCTTGCCAATTCCCCCCCCCCCCCCCATGACCAATTGTGGACCTTGCGCGAACGTCCGCGTTTGGGGGGGGGAGCGGCTGTTTTCCCGTTCCGCGGTTATAGCTTTTCTCGTGGTCTCTTTCCTTCCCCCTTTTCACTGCAAAAAAACACAGGAGGCCGAAAATCTCTTTGTCCTTTGCGCCTGTCTTTTTTTTTCGTTGTCGAACAGGGCTCGAGTCCATTTTCTAAGCACTGCATCCCGCTTTTTTTCCCGGCTCCCCAATTGTCCCCGATATAGATATAACCCCCAAATTATAGACCCCCGCCCTTGCGTTTTCCCCCCCCATTTAGTTTCTGTTTTTTCCATCCAGATCCCCTTTTTTCCATTTGGCCTTTTTTTTCCCCTGTAGGAGGTGGTATTGTTTCCTTTAACCTCACCGTTCCCCGTGCCCCAAGTCTTTTGAGCCGTAGCGCCTTCCCCTGGGCCGTCAATGTCGGCATCCGGCACAAAAAAACGATGGTCGTGGTTTTTCGGCCGTGCAAACACCTCTTTCCCCCCTTCTTTTTTCATAGATATATTGCTCTGATCCGGCGAGGCTACGAAGGCCCCCCTCGGCTTTTTTCGTGTCCTCCCCTCCTTTCCTTTTGCACGCCATGAGGTTACGCGTCCCAGCCCCCTTGATCAATTTTTTCCACTCGGAGAGCCACTCCCGTTCCCCTCTCCACCCTGGGGATTCTCGTTGACGTTAGCGTCATATCTGGGGTAAATTCCCACCCCATCCCTTATCGGTTGACCAGTCTTTTCTTTTTTTTTAAAACCTCTTCTTCAGTTTTTGATCAGAATACTGTTGAACGAGAACTCCTTTTTTTCTCCTTCTCTCCCTTACGTTCACTCTAACGGGCTGGATAGCCCCTGGGTCGGGAACTCTTTTCAGTGGCTTTTCCTTGAGACCTGGTCGGTCCTCCCCTCTCGATGTTTTTCGGAACTGGAACAGGTAGGAGCACTTGAGGCGTTTTAGTCCCGACACCACCTCAGATTTTTTTTGGTCCCAATCACTTGTTCACCTCCCACAGGCCCCGTTCGACCCAATTGGTTTTTTCATGGATGTAGTCCCGTCATGGGCTCCCCAAAGTTTTTTTTCCGCTTTCCGTCCCGCTTGGCCGAGCCCCCCATCTATTTCTGCGTTTCTACTAGAGGGATGACGGTTGAGGCGAGCACTTCCTTTTTTTTTGACCCCGGCGTTTTGTCCGCGCCCACCCCTTTTTCCAGCCCTTTTTCAGCCACTTCCCGGGACGTTTACCCATCCGCAATTAGGAACCCCCTTTGGACGTAGCCCGTTCCTCCTTGAAGTCTGCTTCTTCCTTCGCCTCCTTTTTTGTTCGCTAACTTGTTTGGTCTTTTTGACCGGCTTGCCCCTTCCACCCGTCGTGGGACCCCATCCGTTCGCCCTATGGATTCCCCCCCCAGCCCTTTTCCCCGCGCCAATGAGTTTACCAATGGTGGCCGTGGAGGGGCGACTCCCCTGGCTTTGGCTCGCGGGTTTACCCGGGTTTTCCGGTATGTTTGCTCAATCTGCTTGCTTTTTTGGCCGAGCTCCTTTCTGTGTTCGGTTTTATTTGTATCGATTGGGGAACCCGTCTTTAGCCATTTCCCGGGATCTTTTCCTCTTGGGCTCTCTGAGTTTCGAAGCCCCCCGTCTCGGGGAGGCTTCTTTTTCCGCGGACCTTTTTCCGATCTTGTTCGTTTTCTCTCTTTTTTTTCTGACCCCCAGCCCCTCTGCTTCACAGCGCCCACGGGGATGAACCCTTTAGACCCCCCCCCCTTTTTTGTCTTCCCGCTTTCCTCCAGTTTACGCCCCCTCCCCCTTTTTTTCAACTCTCGTACCGGACTCCTTTGCAACGATTTGGCGTGAGTTCTTTTCTTGCTTTTTTTTCTACTTCCCCGCCGGTTTTTT
>Ga0179593_1501540_pt1 | contig 10610 bp, 12 predicted proteins | sample CZODoug2_1_08_16_FD_185931 | JGI IMG/M metagenome (GOLD analysis project Ga0179593, IMG submission 185931) | Vadose zone soil fungal communities from Angelo Coast Range Reserve, California, USA - CZODoug2_1_08_16fungal (PacBio error correction) | ecosystem: Environmental > Terrestrial > Soil >... | reverse complement strand
CCTGATAAGCTGCGCATTTCACCCCCCTCTCCTTTCAGGGCCCGCGTAAGTTGGTTCAGGTTCTTTGGGATGTAATCCTGGCAATCTCTCGGTTCCCTCTTTCCCTGCCCTCCCGTCTGAGCCGTGATCGAGCCTCTCCTTCCCGCGGCCTTCCCTTCAATCATTCTCGGCGCGCTCAAGCTGGCACAGGTTCGTTTCCTAGATCGTCTGCCCTTCTGAAAGTTAGAGATGTCCTTGCTTTTTGGACTTCCTTCTTCATCCCTATAATGGCGTTTCTAGAACGATGATTTCTGCTCCCCCCTCGCCCCCCTCCACGAAAATCCCGTACTTTTTTTAAGCGCAGACGGTCGTCACTTCCCAGACTCCCCCCCTGTCCTCCAAAACTGTCCCTCTCTTTCTTCTCGACGGGCGTTTTTTTTAATGACCTGAGCACCCCGACACGAACTCTTTTGATAATCGGCTGTTCGGCTCTCTTTCTTCTTAATGTCCTAACTAGCAGGATTTTCTCTTTTCTAATGGTCTCTACCTGAGTGAGCACAGACAAGCTCCCCCACCCCCTCTATTAGGCGCAGCTTGACCTGACTCCAAGTTCTTTTACTGGTCGCTGAGAGGAACCAGATATTTCTTTTCCCATTCTTTTCCCGTCTTCCCTCTCAGCCAAGAATGAGTGACACCCCGTCCCGCTATGGTAAACCCCAGTTTTATGGTCTGCCGGCCTCCCTTTCTGACCCTTCCTATCTTCAGGGCGTCTTCGTCGCCCTTCCTTCCTTTCGTCTCTCCCAATTCTCCCAAAACAAAAGGCCTGCAGTCTCGGTCAGCGCAACAAGTCTGAGATAGGAACACAGAAAGATTATCCTTATGTTTTTCAAATTCTCAGGCCATCGTGAGCCCGCCTCTCCCGCCTGCCCCCCGAATACCGCAAAACAGCCCGATGAGATTTCTTGGTGACGATGTCCCATACTCCCTGAAGAAGTCCTTTGCCCCCCCCTTGGTTCTACCTCAGGCCTTTCCCAATTTTTCCCCCTTTCTTCAATGCATAATATCCTTTTTTCTGCCCGAATGCCGACTTGATCCCATAGGTGTAAGCGTTATTTTTTCCTTTCTTCAACTCCTTTTCACAGGCGCCATCCTTGATCTTTTTCTGGGCTCTTTTTATGCCCTTTCTTGATCGGCCTTGGACGCCGATCCCGAAGCCGATGCTTTTTCGACCACAAATCCTTCCCTGCCCTCCCTTTTTTTGGTTGTTTTTCTTCCGAAATTCTTTCTCAGCCACGTGTTTCCCGTTCTCATTGGTGCTTACCCGCTCAATGAATAATCCCGTCTTGTTCCCGTTGCCGACTGGGCCCCGACGACATAACCCTTTATCTTCTTGTTCCCTTCGGGGTTCTTTTTTTTTTTTCCTTCCCAGGCCCCCTCCTTCTATTGTTTCACATCGGAGAAACATCTTGCGAGCCCGTTGCAAATTAATCCGAGATGATTTCTCTCCTTTACCTCCCCTTTTCTCAGTGGGGCCTTCCCGGAATAGGCTCGATATGTCTGCCGCCCTCCCTCGGTTCTTATCTATCCCCCATCACCCCCTGGAGGCTTGGTTTTGGTGTCTCCGGGTCACGCCCGGTCGGGGGCTCCCCACCCATGAGAGCACTTGTCTTCTCAGTCAGGAGGCCGGCAAGGGCGAGTCGGTGGCGGCACCAGATTTGAACGCATAGTACCCCCCCCCTCCCCTTTTTTTCCCAGTCCTTCCATTCATCCTTTTTTTGTTGAAGAGAGATCAAAACTTTCTTTGCCTTTTCAAACTTTTTTCCCTGCCGCCCCGCGGCTCTCGCCTTGCCTCCAGCAAGTGTAAAGGTGTCCTCACGGAGTTTCCCTTCCTTATCCCCTACCCACAGCATCCAGGGCTTTTGGTCTCTTCTCCTCCCCGATGTAAGATGCCGGCCAGGCTAGCCGAGCAGTTCTCAAACGCTGATACATTAGATGACTTTTCCCCTCCATATACCCCTCCTTTCCTTCTGAAATTTTCCCCCCATGAGCTCTCCATTCCGCTTTTCCCCTCTTTTTCTACAATGGCGAGGGCCCTTTTTAGCAGGACCACGCCGTACTCATTGAGGGTTCTTTCGGAGGGGACCAGGTTCTTCCCCCCTCCTTTTCCTCCCTGCCCAAGACTTATTTTAAGTTAGTGTACAGGGTTTTTTCCCCTCACGTCAATTTCTTCTCTCTTTGAACAAGGGGGTCAAGACGGTTACGCCTACCTCCCCACCCTCAAAGGGGCGCTTCGTTGTATGGTCGTGAAATCCCTCCCCCCCCCTCCCCCTTTTCGGTCCTTTCTTGATCGCGTACTCTGGAACCTCTCCGATCCCTCCTCCTCTTTCGCAAAGCTCAACGAATGGCGACTCCATCCAATGGCCTCAGGCCCAGAGTGACCATGAAAGGGAGAATCTCCCTTTAATTGTCTTTTTAGGGTTCCCTTTATTAGGAGCTCTTATTCCCTTTCTCTCCCAGTTGCAACGTTATTGAACCGAGACACTTTCCCCAGAGTTCCCTTCGACTCTGTAGGGAGTAGGTGTCTTCCTCTTCCTCTCCCCCTCCCTCTTCTCCTGCCCCCCCCTTCAGTTATGTCTTTTTTTTTTCAAGGATTCGCGCTCATGTAAGGGCTAAGATCCTTGATAATATTGTGATCCCGCAGGAATCCCCGCTCATCGTTCTTTTTGGTTTTTTCTTCCCTCCATGCGGGTCCCTTCCCCAGATGAAGGTCTCTTGTTATATTCGGCCTACCATTCTTATCCTTTTCGCTCCCCCCTCTTGACTTACCATTTCACATCTTTGATTCTCTCCTCCCCATGGCATGGTGGTGGTTGACCATTTCCGTCTTCTTGCGTATCGTGATGCCCGCCCCCCTACCCCTGCCTCCTGATATTGAAGACTTTCCTCCATCTCACAATTACGTTCAGCCGACTGGGGGCTCCGTTCAGTACCCCAGTTTTTTTCAATCCCCCCTTTCTATCCCTTTAGAATCCCCTCTTCCCTCTCACCGAGACCCGCCGATGATCAAGCAGTCTCTTCGTTCGGTCTTTTGATTCTGACCTTACCGACCGCTTCACGAGGATTTCTTTTCTTCGTCTCCTTCGTCTTTCTTGCAAGTCGCACATTCTGAGCGCCTCCCAGGTTGCGGCGGATTGTCGTGGGGGGCTGGGTCCCTCCTCCGCCCCCTTCTCTCTTTTCCCCTGGTAGATATGGTATTCCCTCTCCCTTTTTCACTCCTTCTCTCCCGTCGTCGAAGGTCCGACTATGTGAAGAAACCCGCGCTGACGCGGCGCGCCCATGGAGAATGTCTTCCCTTTCTCAGTCCTCCCTCTCGGTCCCTTCCCCTGCGAAGATTTCGTTTTTGCCTCTTCCTGTGTAGCCTAGCGCTCGGCGATGTCACAGGCGACTTTTCAAGAATTTCCCTGATTTTGGTCGGCGATTTCTGGGGCTTTCCGCACTCTCTTCTCCTTACTTTTTTTGTTGTTGCCTCTCCCCTTGTGCGAATTTCCCACCCCAAGCCTTCTCTACATTCGCGCGCTTTTTTTTTCCACCAAAGTGCCTTGGGCTGAACTGAGCGGGGCGTTGCTGCTGCTTTGAAACCAGAAATGCTTCTTTCGCACTAGTCCCTTATCTTCTCTCCGCCCCCCTTTCCCCCGAAGTTTGGCAAGAGATCCAGCCGCCTTGTTAGTTCTCCCTTGCCTTCCGAGTTTCTCGATGGCAGTTTTGTGTCTTCCTGAATACTCGATACCTGGTGTTTGGATCTCCACGCTCCTGGGCATTTTTTCCCCCCCCCCAGACAATGTAGGCCCTTTTCGTAACTCCCATGACCGGTTCTCTCCTCAGACTTTTTCTGCCCGAGGCCCTGGCCCGATAACCAGACTCTGGCGGTAACCCCCCAATGGCACCCCGTCCCCGAAGATCTTTTTCTTCTTCTCTTTTCTTTCTTTTAGTTCGCTTATAGAAATGACCTAACCTCGAAGGATTTATGTTCCCCTCTTGCTGCCATGAGTGCGACCCCGTGACTTCTGAAAAGTCGAGGGGCCCCCCTCTAAGCTTTCCCTATCCCCCCTTCGTTCGACCCGCTTTTAATCCTCCCAGAGCATGATTTTTGCTGCTCACGATACGCACCGCTCGCTCAACACCCCCCTCGAAGAATGTTTTCCCCCCCCCCCCCAATTCTCTTTTTTTTCGCGTCCTCAATCGTACCTTGTTGAGTGCCGAGCGGCTTCTCGAATTTTCTGCCGAATAGGCTCCCTTTTTTCCCTCCTCCGCCAGGAGTCCATGCCCTCCTCTTTGCACCCCCCAAGTTAGTGACACCGATGATCTAGCCTAGTCTCACATTGATCAGGCCAGCTCTTCTTCCCTCTTTCCCCCCCCAATCCTAGCGCCCCCCCCCAAACCTCCTCCCTCGTTCTCCTTTCCCCTTTTTATGGTGACCCGTCAGCTCCCCGTCCCGGATCGGCGGAAACTGTGGTTCGCGCCGGCAATTTTCATTAACACGTTGCACTGAACTTCCTTCCCTTTCATCTCCCCCTTCCCTATTTTTGACCCGGCTCGCCCGCTTCCCCGGTCAGTCCAGGCGGATTTTGATTCGGCCACATTTTGAGTTTTTCTTCGAAGGAGACCTTCTTTGATCTCCAGTCTTTGATCTTCTCCCCCTTTTCTGACCTTGCGGACGCCGCTACCGTCCGCCGATGTGTCCCGTTTTTAGGTCCCTACCCCTAATGCCCCAGGACCTACGCCATGACTTTGTTGTAGGCCCCGGTTCTGCGGCGAACCGGCCTTGAGAAGCCCAGTTCTCTTGCCGAATGGTTGTTTACAATGCCTCCCTCTGACCAATCACTTCCCCCCATTTAGACCTGGTTCGACATGAGTCCCTAAGACCCCCACTTTTTTCCGAGCTTACGGATCAAGTCTTATTAGGTTTTCCAGGCCCTCGATAGGGTATCCCTCGGAATCGCTCACCCCTTGCTGCTTTCCTTCGAACTTTTTTTGCTCAGAGATGATGTAGATTTTCTTTTACTTTGCTCCCGGTCCTCGGCTCGATCTGGACCTCACCCTTCTACCTCGGTTCGCACTGACAATCACGCCCCTTTTTCCTTGGTGTTCGGACCGTGCGTGCCCGCCCTCCCCCCGGTTGTCGATCAAACCTTGGCCCTGCTGTCTCCCGGCGGCGGCCAAGGGCGAGCGCCGCGGTTTGGGACCTGACCCCATCTTGACCCCCTCACTACAAGTTTGCAGCTCCTCCGTGTTGTTGAGATTTCCCACACTGTGATTTGGCCGATTTTTTTCATTTTCTTGGTTCATCTCAGCTTTCGCCCCCTCCCTTCCCGGCTCCTCGCAGCAAGGCTTCCTACCGACCGGTTTGCTTCCAAGTTCCTCGACACCCATGGCCCAATTTTTAGTGAGGGTCCGCCCCCCCCCTCCGTCCGGCAGGTGCCCCTCTCGAGCCGTATGCAGTTCTCACATCCTTCGATGAGTCGTCCGATCTCCCTCTTTTCATGGTTGGCACCTTTCTCTCCCCTTTGGTTTTACTTTTTCCGCTTCCCCTGTCGTCGGGCGTGGTGCCGAAGACCGAAAGACGACTATCTCTGATGAGGTCGTTGCCCCCCGTCGGCACCGCCTTGTCTATCTAACAGCCTTTCTGATTTTTTCCCTTTGGGTAACTTCCTCTGTTCGCGCGTTTCTGGGGGTCAAGGCCGGTCCTCGAATCCTGCTACCCCTTCTGGGCGGCTTTCCGGTTTTTATTCTGCTCGAACCAAACGACCATTCTCGTACGGTCGGGCTTTTTTTTCCAAAAAACCCCCCCCCACCACCCCCCAAGGCGACCTTGACCCCTGCCCGCAGATCCCCAGTCCTTTTCTCCGTTCACGGACGCCGTTCCCCTGTTTTTTTTTGCCTAAAGGCCCCTTCCGCCTGACACTTGATTTGACTCCCCCCCCCCCCCCCCTCCCCCCCCCCCCCCCCCCCCCTTTTCCCCCCCCCGCCCCGTTTTTTCGAAATCGGCCTTTTCACCCCCCCCCTTTTAGGTTCGACTAAATCATTGAAGCGAGCCGGGTTTCACTTTTGTGATTGAACCTTCTTTGCCCCCCCCCCACTTTTTTTTCCCTACCGTTTTTTTTTTTACTGCCGTTTGGCTGAGATCCTCACCCTAGGTCGCGCGGATCCTTCTATTTTTTTGTTTCGATGTGCGGGTTTCCCCTTTAGTTCCTTGTCTTGTAGGGCCTAGCGGCTTCCCTTTCCTAGAGGTCAATCCAGCCTCTGATTTGTTCATATATAACTTTGGAGGGCGCGTTTCTCTTCAATGATTGCAGGCTTCTCATCGATTTTCTTTCTCGGCCTACCTGCGGAGAATTCCCTTCGCCGTATTTCTTTTTCTACAAGGTTTCGAAAAGATTGATCCGCGCCCGTGCTTGTGGTTTGACGTTCGTGGTGTTGCCGCGTGGTTTTTTCTTTTTTTACCTTTTTCAAAACATCATGAGTCTTTCCAGGCCTCGACTTTTCCAGGGTTGAAGGGGCTTATGATCCGTTTCAAGAAACCACGGTTCTCTGGTCGCCCTCTGCCTCTCACTCTTGAATCCGCTCATTATTGCGAGTTCGGTTATTCGAGCAGCTCTTTCCCCTTGCCGTTGATCAAGCTCATTTCCCATTTCTTCGGTTCTTCGATTTGAGGGCATTACAGCCTTTCGTAGAACCCCCGCCAGTTTGATTTTTTTTCGGGCGTTTTTTCAAGTCTCTTCTCGTATCATGGAAAGTTACGACGCCGGTCCGTCGTGTTTTCGACCAATTTGCACCGATCTTTGCTCCCTCCCCCCAGGATCTTATTCTTTTTTCATCAAACTGCCATCGTAACTTTTCTCCGGGTTTTAAGCCCGAAGAGTTGATTTTTGTTTTGACTTTCGGCCGCTCTTTTGCGAAGGTCGGCCTCGCTTTCTTTAATATCGGTTTTATTTTTATTCTCCCCAAGCGTTTTCCAGTGCGCTGGCGCTGACTTTTCCAATTTTTCCTCCCCACCTTTCCGGGCTCGGAACTGAACGGCGGCGACGTGTGGGGTGCGCTAGCTGCTTATCTGTTCTCCTCCTCCGTTTGAGACCTCCATCTTTTCACTTCTCCAGTTCTTTGTCCAGCGAGGGTTTTTAAGTTTCCTTTTTCGACCTTGGGCTGAATGCAAGCCGCGAGTTTGGGCGATGGCTGTCCGTTGTTCTTGACCTTTCTTATATTGAGGCCGACCGCGTTTCTGTCTCATGGCCTTGCACGCGGTTCGTTTTCATGATTCTTTCTACTTTTCCAGAGGCCGTTGTGGAAACAGATTGAATGACCTCAATTTTAGACCCACCCCCCCATCGCCCTTTCATGTTTCTGAGTCGATGTCGCAGCGTCGTAACTTAAAGTGTTCTTCTTTTTCCCCGTGCCGAGAACGACTTCGCTAATAAAAACGACCTCGGCTTTTAATTCTGAGCACTCGACCTCCGAAGCTCCTGTGATTCGACTTCGGACTGTCGCCTCGACATATCTTCCTGCCCTTCGCAGGCTTGAGCTGGTGATGGTGAGATACCGCTCTCCCCCCCTTTGCAACGTTTGGTATTCTTGACCCTAGAGGCTAGTTTTTCCCCTGCAACTTGTTCGGAGACCCGTCCTGTTTTTTATCCTTCAGAGCCTTATTATCTTTTCGGGCCTAAGAACCCTCCCTGCTCCCCCTTCATGGTAACCACCAGTCCTCTTTTTGCGAGGCCCCCAAATAGTCCCTTGTACGATCTTCTCTTCCCCCTTTCCTAATTTTTCTCGCCTGGTTAGTCGAATAGGCTCTTCAGTTCTAAGCCTGCTCCGCGGTAAGAGCCCCCCCGAACTCCCTCCCCAGTCTCTATAGACCCCCCCCCAGCATGATCGGGATTTGGATCCCCTTCATGCCGCGCTGCAACTTCATCTCTCCGCCCTTTCCCCTCCCTCCCCCAGCGACACAAACTCTCACTTCGGTCAGCGAGCTATGGTTCTGAGGTCTTCCATGCCCTGCAGCCTTCTCGGAAGGAACTATGTTTTTGTCATTTGAATATGTTCAATTTTTTCCTTTACCCCAATGATCCTACCAATTGAACCCAGATCGCGACCTTTGATTTTTGATCGACACTAGCCCCCCGTACAGAGGGGGGGGTTCCTTTTTAGATTGTGATTTGGGCCACATTTGTGCCTTATTTCGACCCTTCGCCCCCCCTACCCCTGGATCTCTAGGAGTTTGTTCTTTTCCTTGATTCCTTTGACCACTGAGCCCCGACAGCTAGTCCTCTGTTCTTTTTGTTTCGACGACGACCCTACAGGACACTCATTTCTCGGTAGTAGGCAGACCCCTGCATTTTTTCCTCCCTGTTTTTCCTCGAGGAGTCCGGAATGGTGTCCTTCCCTTTCGAATCCCCAATGCCCCCCTACAAAGGGGTTTCCTCGCCCCCCTCACCTAAGAGCTTCCTTTTTTCCCCTAGCCTTTCTTTCGGTCGTCGTACTCCTTCGCATAGGGTTTCCACCGCCTTCCAGTCAACCTCAACCCCTTCGAGCAGCCCCCGTTTACAGCCTAGATGGTCGATCCCTTGTTCTCAGTAAGCGCCGGGTCCGGTTAGAACGAATCGTGCCTTCTGGGACCTTCGACCTTTGCCCTGGCCTACTAGTGCTTGATGATCTGCTCCTTTTTTGTATTGTTGTTGGTCAACGTGAAGGGAAATTTTGTTTCCTTTGCCCCCCATTCTTCGCCTCCGGTTTTCAAGGTTCTCGAGACGCTTTGGATCCCTGCAACAGACGTTTGAACATCTTTTCCCCCCCCATTTTGGGCCCTATATTTTTCCTTCCCTCCGTTTTTTTTTTGTCCTCCCTTCGGGTTCCGATGCTTTTAAACTTATTTTTTTCCAACTCGGCTATCGCCTACCCCCTGCAGAAGCAACAGGCGTTCTCCTGTGCTTCACGCAAACCCCCCGGATTTTCATCCCAAAGACCACAAAATAAAGGTATTCGATTAATCACCTGTTTCTTTCTTCAAGCTCCATATCAGCTTCAGATGCCTTACACTCTTTTGACCTTTACCTAGAAAACTCTAGTACCATCTTCGGTCGGCCCCCGTCTCAACTTGGCCACGGTTGATCTCTTGTTCCCGAGCTTTTTCTCCCCAGGGTGTGCTGGTGGCCGATTCAAGAGCCCCTATGTCCAAGAAGGCATCTTGAAGGTTCTTCGGGTTCCCAGGTCTTCACTCTTTGTCTATATGGAGTCCTTTGACGACACCATTCAGTCACCCCTGTCGCGGAGTGAACACGTCTTCTCCATTTCGAACAGCTTTTCCTCGACTCACCCCCTTCCTCTTCTTTTCTTCAGATTTTATGTTTATGTTCGAATCCTCCCCTCATTCCCACGGTCGGTATTGCTGATTCCGATCATAAGGCATAAAGAAGATCCTGCTCCCCCCCTCCCGTAGAATGGCCATTCCGGATTCTCGGCCAAGGGCTCGTCACAACCGCCTACCCCCTGATGCGTTCCGTCATTGCCCAGCGAAATCTTCCCTTTAAATTTTGTGCGCGATCGTTCTTCAATTTCCTGGGGAAAAGGGATTGAACCGATCCTTAGAACTGACGACACACGTGCCGATCCTCTTTTTGCAGGATTATGTCGCCAGGAAAAATAGGGAGTCCTGTCGACCTTTCTCGGGGTTTGGCGCTGATGGGTGTCCGGCTAGAGTTCCTAGATGGCATGATCGGCTACGCGCTACCTTCATCGTTGTTGTTCTATCCCCTAGTGAATGCCGCCTTACGCGTTGCGTTGAAAGCGAGAAGGCTTCGATTAGGGCCTGTTATTATTAACTAAAACCTTGAGATTATTCCTAAAGAAGGGCTCGGCAGCACCCCCCTTTCGGGCCCCCTTGGGCGGTTCACGTTATCTTCCCTCCTCAAAGGGAGATTTATGCCCTCCATTTTTGGTACGCGTCTTCCGCAGGCGTGCGTTATCGTGGGCTCCGGAAAACATCTGACTCATTTTCTCCCTTGAAGGATTTTTTTCAGGCATCTTTCCGGTTCACTGTCGTTTAGGGACAAGTCCGCCTTCATACCACTTTCACGCTGGCGCCACTCCTCACACCTGCTCTCTCATACGGATAGTAGGCCGAAGCATTCCCCCCGCTCAAGCTCAGCACCGTCCACCCCCTTTTCGGTCGAGGGCCTTGCAACCTTGGGCAACCGCCCCTTTTGGAACCCTCTATTTTCGTGTGTTCTTTTATTTTCGTAGGGTCGGGCCTTCCCCTTCTTCCACTTTCTGGTTCCGACGCCCGGCGGACATGTATGGGGGCATGACCGTCGATTTCCTGTTGCGTCGCCCCACCCGGCCTCCCCATTGCTCTTCCTCCTTTTCCACCGCTCCCCATCGAGGACGTCTTGCTTTCTTTTCAGAAACCGCGTGCCGAGGAGCTTACGGCTTCCTCGCCCTGCTGGCGGGTTTTCCCCCTCGGCCTGGCTATCGCTCTTCGTGGTGGCAAGCTCTCGTAGACATAGCCGCTCCTTTTCTATTCCCTCAAGGCGATTTTTTTACGAAAACTCCCTGTGATTGTCGGCGACTGTGCTTGGGAGCCC
>Ga0179593_1453494_pt1 | contig 10610 bp, 8 predicted proteins | sample CZODoug2_1_08_16_FD_185931 | JGI IMG/M metagenome (GOLD analysis project Ga0179593, IMG submission 185931) | Vadose zone soil fungal communities from Angelo Coast Range Reserve, California, USA - CZODoug2_1_08_16fungal (PacBio error correction) | ecosystem: Environmental > Terrestrial > Soil >... | reverse complement strand
CGAAAGGGCCTCCCTTTTTCTCCGGATGCGCCAACGTCTGCATCCCGACCGACGCGTCTTCGTCAACTCCCTCCACAGACACGTCGTCTCCCTCGGCGACTATGATGAGAACCGTTTCCCGACCGTCACCGTCCTTTCCTTTAGCATTCTCGCCTGTCCCCTCCCCTGAAAGTAACCGGACCCCTTCTCGAGGGTCCGCAACTCAATCCCGTTCTACGACCGGCTGTTCCCCCCCCGGCGCCGTGTCCCGTCCCACGGAAGCAGCATACGTTTAGGGATAATGTCCCTCGAACCCTCTTCGGCAGGGTAAAAATACTATGTCACCGCCCATCACGAGTGTCAGGTCAGTAGCCTCGCCAAGCACACCCAAAGAGCGAGTACTCCACGCGCTCCAACTCCTTCTTTTTTCGAAGTTTCACATCGAGGGGCGGGCAAAACTCTTTGCACGCGACGGGATTATTTCTCCAGCGACCCCGTTCCTTCTTTTTAGCGAGGCTTGCGAGTAGGTGTTTTTACTACCCTCCGTACCTCCCTGTGTTTGCACCGGTTTGGTGGTTTCGTCCAGAGCCCTCCTTCACCCCTTTTCCCCTGGCTCCCTCCCTTGTCATTTTTCATCCAGGTGGTCCGCCTTCTGGCCGTGAGTCAAGCGGGTATTAAGCTAAAGTGCCCGGTAGCCCAGCGGAGCGCTCGGCCCCCAACAGTCCTTCTTTGTCGCTCTCCCTCCTCCAGCCCATGCGGTAGCTCAGGAAGCCCCACAATTTCCTCCCAACCAACTATTGCCCGTCATTTGGAGGTGGCCTGAATCTCTTTTCGCGCCGTTTGCGCTTCAAGCCTCAATCTTGAACAACTGCTATTGATCTGCACAGGAGCTTGAAGCCGCACTCAGACTTCCGAAGAAGTGTGTAGCGAAAAGACGACCCCACGGCTAGATTACTCTGTTCCCCTGGGGGCCTTCCGCAGAGCGGTCCCTCCCTGCACGGGCCAGTCTGTTGAGGTCAGCAATCTTCCCCCCCTTTTTTAGCGTGCGCGCATCTCGGCGCGGCCGTCCCCCCCCCTTCGGTGGCCCCCCCACGCCGGGGGGTTTAGATCGAGCGGCCCCCCATTTCTCTCGCTTTCCTGTTCAATTTTCCCTCTTTATTGTTGGACATTCCGAGTCATGTTCCGCCCGACCCCTTTCCTTTTCTCCCCCCCCGCCAAACCCCCGGTGATTCTTCTGTCCCCGAGCCTTTCCCCGCGATCTTACCGAGGGGCTTTTTTTCCCTTCATGTTCTGATTGCCCCCTAAATTATGACCGCGGGTCCGCTTTCTACGCGCTCCCCCGTCTTAACTCGCGACTAGCTCGACTCGGACGCGCGCCCTTCCCTCCCCGAGTGCGTTTCGGCGGTCTTTACCTACTTGTGGCAGGTAGATGCACAAGAAGTAAGAGATAGGCTCTGAGACAGGCGCCTTTCTTTGGCTCGGAGATAGGCTCGAGACTTCTCTTTCAATGCTGCTCGGTTCGGGCGCGAGATCCGTACAGACCAGTAAATGCTTTCTCAGTTGGGAGTTGCAAACGTCTTCCGAAGCTCTACCTCCTGGATGAAGGAAGGCTTTCCCCTTCTCGTCTGGGCCCTCTATATCTATCTACAGAAGGATGGCGAGGCCCCCCAACCCACTGACGAGCTCGGTCCAGTTGTGCTGCCCCCTTACCCCGTGACTGGACATGCCCGTCTTTTCTCGAAATTCCCTCCCGTGCATCGGCTTTTAGGTCATTAGTTGGATTCTGTTTATGCGGTCGCAAAATGCGAGGGCGAGGCGCTCCATGAGTCTTTTCCCGACTTGGTAAGCCTCAATAAAAAAAACTGTACGATGCGCCTACCTGAAACGTGTCGGGAGAATCCTACCTGTACACTCTCGGAAAGACCTTCACCTTTCTTTTTCCTCAGAGGTAGGAATCCAGCTAAGAGCTGTTATAAGGCCCCTCTAGCAATTTTTATATCTCCTCTCGGCTCCTAAAAGAGCTCTTTCGTCCGTGTCTCTCTCGGCACCGCGGGCCCCTCGCCCCCCAAGCCACTAGAGAGGCAGGCCTCTTCGAGGAAGAAGTTCTTAACCTCTCCGGGACGTCAAACGACATTCCTACGTCTCCCCTATAAGCGCTGGAAGACGTTTTTTTTTTCTGAAGGAGCTTTGGGAGTTACTGCCCTCAACTGACCAGCTGTAGGTGACCGCGAAGTCTAATCGTTCCTCCAATTCCCCTCCCTCCCCTGCACCGAGGGGATTTTTTCCTCCCTCGCCCCTCAGTTGTTTCACATGCTGCCAGGTTTTCTTTCGGATGATCCCAGGCTTGCCTTCCGGCGCTCTCGACGGTTGGATCTTTCTTTCCCGACCCGCGATCTCGAGGCGTCCGGCGCCTTACCGTCTGACCCCGACCTGCGCCGGTTTTCGCGCTGTCGAGGCCCCTCAGAAATGCGAGGTTTTTTCGCGTTCTCTCCACCGCCAGCACGTTTCCTTTTGCCGGTGACCGCTGCCAAGGCTCTTTTCTTCCTCCCAAAAACCGATGCCCCTTTTCTCCGGTGCGAACTCCCCGAAGGGTCGCCTTTCCCGACACCTTCTTCGACCGCAATAATACGCGATTTCTTTCTTCGAGACTCCCCCCCTCACGACCTGAACTTATCAAGAGCGTTTCGAACTAATTGATCGCTAGCCCCCTCTGAACCTCCCCAGCTGCCCGGAGCCTCCCACCCCCCCCCCGTACATCCTTGTTCCCGAGGACCCGGGTGACGGCAGTTCTCTTCTTTTTTCTTACCCTTGTGGATGGCAACCAGCCAGCAAAAGTCCAGACCCCCTCCCCCTCTGTAAAGAAGAAAAGCTTTTCAGAACCTCTCCCTTTCTGTATACTTGGAAGAGGGTTCGTACGCAACCCGACTCGAGTCTCTCTTCCCGTAATCCCCTTCCTGGACATACGAAATGTACCGATGAAGTTCCTCCTCCCTTCCTCCATGTTGTTTTTTTAGTTAGATTCCCATTTCCTCCCTGTCTTTTGATGGATGACGTGAAGGGGTAATCGCCTTCGCCCGAGCCTCCTCTTTTTGAAGTAAAATTTGTCGTAGAACGAAGTGGCCCCGAGTTTTTTTTTTTTTTTTACCGAGTCGGTCCCTAGAGAGTCGTCGGGACTCGTCTCGGGTGCGTTTCGGGATTTGAAATATAGGAACCCTAAATAGCCCGCCCCTATTTCTCCTGTCAAATTTTTAATAGGGGAAAGCGCTTCCTTCCTTTGAGGTTGGGAAGATTTCGCTTTCGCTGGTTTTCATTCGGTCGCGGCCCATCGTCAGAAGACCCTCGATTCTCTTTAAGTCTTTAGTTAGACTAGAAGAGCTTGACTCTCTTTGAGGTTAGCCTACGATCCCAAGTTTCGGAAGGTGTCTCCAGTTCTCAACGTTATTATCATTTTTTTCTCACTTTATCTTAGCCTGCGCAGAATAGGTGTTTTGTCCTCCCCCCCTCGGAAGAGACTGTCCCCCCGTACCCTCCATTCCTCACGTTCGGAGTTGGAGGATCCACCGCCCCTCTGGAATGTCCTGGAGGTACACCCCCACATTCCCCTCGAGTACTCCACATGGCGCAGGTCTTTCCTCGGTGGTCCGGCCGGGAGAAATCGCCCCCCCTAGCTCTCTCATAGTTCTTCTCATGCTAAGGAGAACCCCCACTTTATATCTTTCCGTGAAGCTGGGACTCACCCCTGCCGCGAAGTCTCCCCTTAAACCCTAGGTAAAAATATGGTCGGTGACGCTGAGTCCTCCCACCTTCCCGACCTTTTTTCTTGGAGAGCGGGAAAGAGTATCTTCTTTCCACATTTTCTTGATCATAGGGCAGGCGAGCACCATCCCGACTCGAGTCAGATTGAACGGAGACGTTAGTTTTAACCTGTACCCCTCCTTTCGTCGGAGAGGTTTACCTTACCCCCCCTCTTTTTTGACGAATACTAGTCCCCAATTCGCCCGTCACTCTCGGTTTCTCCGCAAGTTTCAAGATGACCTCAGGTGGCTACCGCCGAACGGTCCTCTTCTCGCCTTTCTCTTTCGAGACTGGATAGATCAAACAAGTGCTCAATCTTCTTGAGACAATAGGATGTTCGTTGGTCCAAGAGAGGGGGACGCCCGTGATCAGTAGGGGGCCGATGCGTCATCTTTCTTTCTGCTTACTCCTTTTCCCCCCCGAAGTCGTAGATGTCTTCTCTTGGTTCGGAGGAGACTTAGTCCACCAAGAGAGTGATCATCCCTCCCTTTCTGTCCACCTACGGGAAGGACTTTCCCTACTTCTTCTCAGCATAGATGCTTTCACGTACCAATGCATCTTTCTATCGCCTTGGCAGTATACGGTCCTTTGAATTTTTTCGACCCTGCCCAGAGAGCTTTATTGGTGTCCCGTTGGCCCGACTTTCGCTCGCGATCGAGGGCCTGCCGGTCGATTTCCCCGCTTTTCTCCTCCTTTTTCGTCTCTCGGGGTGACTCCCCCCCCCTGAGGCGGTCTTCTGCTCGCTCCCTAACCCGCCCGCCCCATGAATGTCCCTCCTGATGCTTCTGCCTCCTAGCACCAATCAAGTCTTTCTAATCCTTCCCCGGGATAGATCCGGAATGATTTCCCCCTACAAGTCATGTGTAGGGATCCGTGGGCCAAAAAGACTTTCCTTTTTTTTTGATGGGAGTCCTCGAGCAAGGGATATAGAGAGGTTCCTGAGACCCGCATGTGAGACTCTTCCATCCCTCATGCCAGTGAAGAGCACTTCAGTACCGCTGACGGCACGCTCTCCTTTTCTTGGACCCGAGACTTAAAAGACCCGTTTCCTTCAAAGCCAACCTCCCTGACCTCGGGGAGGGTCCGTCTGCGCAAACACGCACAGGTGACATATCTCTCTGGGGGATCAAGGGCCTTGTCCGGCTCGAGTGTGGATGGCAGCGCGGGGGCCGTGCCTGTAGGGAGGTCGCCGAATCCAATAGGTTCCCTACGGGAAAGTGAGCCTGAGTTCGAAGATCGCCCAACCGGATTGCAATCGTTGGTTTGTACTTTCTGGGCCAAGTCCGAGATAGTTTATTCGCTCGTTGCGATCCTGCTTATGCCTACTCTGTCATTGTTCGGCCTTTCTAGACAGCGGACTTCTCCGAAATTTTTTCTTGAGCCCTTTCTGCTTGGGCTTTTTTCTTGTGTTTCCCCAAATCGGGACTTTGCCTACATTTTTTTTCCTTTTCTTCTGTGACCCCTCGCAGTTTGTTGAAGTTCACCCCCGTTTTTTTTCTTGTTCGAAAAGACGATATGGCAGCCCCCCTTCTTTCTCTATGAACTCCCCCAACTCCAACCAGGCTTCTTTTGCTGGTAATGTGTCGCGGTCGGTGGCCCTCCGCCCGCTTTTTAGGCGGGATTCGACCCCTTCCTGGGTGGGGGCGTTGCGATGCCCTTTCCTTGTCAAGGGCTTCTTACGACCAGTTTTTTCCTACCGGGCACCGTCAGTGGGAACATGGACTTTTCCCCCCAGGAATCATGTGGTCCTTAAGTTGAAGTTCTTGTATAGATTGATCCCCTGTGTCCCTGGGAGAGTTCACCCGGACCCCCTCCCTGTAGACCCTCCCTGTCTTTTACCTCTTAGGCCTACGTGAGAACTTCAATAGCTAGCCAGATTACTTCGTTAGTTTACCTCTTCTACTTCTCCCTGCTTCAGCGTATCCCTTTTTTTGTTGCAGGAACCCCCTCGTGGCCCTTTGTATGCCCTAGTTCCTTTCCTTTCGCCCTCTCTCCTGTTGCTTTTCTTTCCCAACTCCTCCCTTTTATGGATCCCCCTTCGTTTGGTCTTCTCTAGCAGCGGGCAGCTATCTCGCCTCCCTTCACGCACTTTATTTTTCTCGGCGATGTTTCAGTCCGCGCGCGTTGTTTTTTTCACTGCTCTATGCCGATCTGTTTGTTCCTTTTTTTCGCCCCACGCTTAGGCGCCTTTTTTTTAACTCCAGCGCTGGTATACGTTATCGATTCTCTTACGTCCTCGAGGAGAGGATCGCTCCGATTTCTCATCGGCAAGTTTTTCTGTTTTTTGGGTTTTCTCATGCTTTTCGGTTGACGCTGTTCCCTAGTCCTATCTGGAGTCGCCGTATACTGGCCCCCCCCCTCTTTGATCTTCTTCCAGTATATATTTTAATACCTCTTTTGTTTGAGAGATCGGGCACCTACCCTCGATTTTGGGGCCAGACCCCTTCGAAAAAACTTTCTGACTTCCCATCATGACCCAAGAGAAGTATTTCTCCCCCCACCCCCACCTGAGAAAAGCGTCCCTTCCCTAACTTCGAATTTCATTCTTCTACCCAGCCCCCTACCCTCTAAGTTTCCCTTCATCTTCAGAAGATAGACACTTGGTCTCCGAAAATTTCAACGACGTGCGGCACTTTTTTAGGGGTAGATTCCACCAATGTCCACAGTTTACCTTTCCTTTCTGAGTACCCTGAATAGGTCGCCTAACCCACCCTGAGGAGGTCCCCCCTTTTTCTCTCTAACTTTCCGGAATGAGAAATTCCTCTACACTCCTCACAGTCCTAACGGGACCCACTATCAAGTTTAGAAGTCACTTCATATGTGGATACCAAAAAGAAATCCCCTCCCTTTCACCGTCGCTTTCTTTTTAGCCGTCTTTATTCTGGGTCGCCCCACACCTTTGTAGGCTTTGACCCCCCTCCTCCCCCATGGCCTCCTTTTTTTTTTGAGCCATCCGCGGGGTCCCCGGGCCCGCCCCTGCTGAAACCGGCGTCCTCTCCCTCCGAACCAATGTGTTTACTTTTCTGCCCGGGCGTTACGTAGCGTTCTCTTTTCTTTGGCCACGGGTTGGCCGTGTTTTTTTCCTTCCCACCGCGGACTCCCTTCCCTTCCTCCGTTGTCATTTGTTCCCAGGTTCGACCTCATGCCCACGGGAACCCAGTGAATTTGCCCCCCTCCCCCACTTTTTGAAGTCAAAGTGTTCACAGGTAGTCGTTCAAGCCGTCCGTCTCTCTCAAAGTTTAGTGAACTGCTGTCGAAGTTGAACTCGTTTTTCCCCCTTTAGTGGTGCCTTATACTGTTGTGGTTTTCTTTCTTTTTAACCCGGTTTTGAATGTTTTGCTCCCCAGGGACCATACAGCAAAGCCTTTTTGGAGGTTTGCGCTCCCCTGTCTTTGAGACTGTCTTCCCGCCCTGCTGCATCTTTATCCTAAGATCGGGCCTCTTAACTTCTAGAGATTTCGAAGGTGGCACAAGAGTATTCGTTATCGTGCAGTAAATTTAGTCCCTACCCAAGCTAAAATTAATTATTCATTGTTGCTGAACAAATATGGGGTGCTAGCAAAGGACCAGCCGTCTCTGTCACTGGCGTCCCAAGAGACGTAAAGGACCCAGTCCAATACGCCCCCCCCCTCATCCGCCCTTTCTCCGCATTTCCTCCCCCCGCCGCGTGCAAAGTCAACCCCACCCTCGATTGGACTATTCGTTTCGTAGAATCGCGCTTTCCACATGACGCAAGAGTCTACTTTTTTTTTTCCTTATCTCGCCGGCTTTACCAATTACGGCCCCATCCCCCCGAAGAAACCCGGATCAAAAAAACATCTTCCCTACCCGTGCGTCTTGATCCCCCCCTTTCTCCCACAGGACCATTATAAGACAACCGCGGACCCCGCCGATCTTCACAGGGGCTGCTTTCAACCGTGAGTTCTGTGTACCCCCTCAATATGATTTCCTTTACGGATAGCGACGATTTGTGTAGGTGGATAATGTGAGGCCCCGCGCCCCCCGCTTACCGCGCTCTCTTCGCTAAGGCGTCTGTCACCGCTTCCCAAACGAGTGATTTCGAACTAGTACCTTTCGGGACGTGTGGACACTGTTACTGGTCTTCCCCAATCCACAGAATCGGTTTTTTTGGTGCGGTCTCCCCGGCCCGAGAAAAACGTCTCCGTTAGATGTTATCGACGGAGCCTTCGCTCAGGTCGGCGCTCGCGCTCGTTTGTATTCGAAGCAGTGGCCCTCTCTTGATTGGTATTATTCGGAAGGACCATCCCCCTTACGACCTGCTCGATGATGGAACTTTGGGGCCCAACGTCTCCCTCGCTATCTACCTTCCGAGGACGGCATTTTTCTTTTTTATCGAATCTGGTATCTCCATATCAGGGGTCTCTTTTCCGGACGCAAAGCCGACCCCCGGTAAAAAATACCGCTTTTCCCTAACCCCCTGTGCCTGCATACCCGTTAGCCCTTTCTTTTGCTCTCTGCCCGTTTGTGAATGGACACGGTTGAAGAACTTGATCACAGGGATTGTCGTAGAACTTCGAGGCCATTCTCCTTTAACGTCGACCACGGGGTCTTTTTTCCCTACGCAGGACGCGCCACGAGCCTCGTCGAGCGGATTTCACGCCACCTCCACAGTCCCCGACGCGCAGAACGCTTCCGGCACGGTCGTGATGAAGCCGATCCACCTCCAAGATTTTTTGAGACGAGTGCCTACCTTTTCCGGCGACAACGGTCCCACGCTTTTGAGCCGCCGTCGTCTTTCCCCCCCTGGGAATAGATGCGTCTAGGCCTCGCGGCCCTTTTTCGCGCGCCTCCATCACGTCTTCGAGGATTCCCTTTCTCTCCTCCCCACTATTTTCCTATAACGGCGGAGCCCGCCCCTCCATCCTTTTCCTTTGCGTCTTCTTGACGCGGCGAAGGAGGGATTAGTTTTCTCGCTTTCATGTCCGGGCACACCGGGCTCACACTTAGCCTTTCTTTTCTCCCTAAATACCCCCACGGTCCATGTTTCAGATCCCTTTCTCTCTTCGTCTACTCTTACGGAGATGGAGGATGTTTCCTCTGCCTTCTCAGACCATCGAGATGAGCGCACGGGACCTCTCCGTTCAATTCCCATTCCCACTAAAGGACCTGCGGGATGTTGGAGCTCCCGCCCTTCTCCCATGTTTTTACCGCTGTTGTTTCCAGATCGCGACCGTCATGGTCTTCCTGCGTGCCACTGGTGTAAAGGAGCTTTTTTCCGGCTCCCACGCGCCCCTACACGATCAACTCATCGCCCACTCACTCTCTCTCTCGTTCTCCGGGCCCTCCCTCTAACCTCCGCAACGAGCCCCTTTCTTTACTCGGATCCCTTTTTTTTAGCGACATCAGGACAATGAAGAGGGGGTAGGTCTCTTGCCGACCCTTTCTTCCCCCCGGAGCCTGGCGGAGGTAGACGTTGCTTCTCTCCCCCGCATTTTTGCGGCAGCCAACATCCGCCCCCCTATGATGTTTATAGTCACGGATGCGAACTCCCGGAGATCCTTTTCCGCGTCTCTTTCCTTCCCTGCACCTCCCACCTTCTTTTTCTTACGACGCCCTCAATCGCCGACCCTATCTTCTCCGCGCAGACGAAGAGTTAACTTTCCAGAATCTCTCCTCGTGTTCTTTTCCTGCTGGGACGCTGTCTTCTCCTCTGATTCCCTTCACCTTTGAGTTTGAAGACGGGGCTCCCCTATGAATGGACCTACCGGTCCCCCTTCCCACACCTCCACGGTGGTAGAGCGGACTTATCCGTACATCTTCCCCAGGCTTCCGTTTTCCTCTTCGGAACTTTGAGTGTAACCTTTCTTATGTCCCCCCAAATCTGAACCTCCGATGGCCGATACTCCTCGTCGTGTCCCCTACTTCGGCGTTCAGGAAGAGAGCGACGAGGGACCTCTCTGGTTCTTCCCTCCCCCCCCCTTCCCTCTCCCGTATTTCTCCCTTCATCCTCCCGTATTACCCCAATTACTCGCTGGCATCCTTGGTCCGCCCCCGGAAGTGGATTCCTCTGTCCTTCCTTCCATCTGTTGCCTCTTCCCTGGTTCCCATACAATGCTAGAATCGATTTTTTTTCCGTTCTTTCTTTTGTGTGAGCTTCCTTGTGCTCGAGATTTGCCGCCTCCCCTATCTTTCGCGCGTCCCGTACCTTCTTCTTACTACGACACCATTTGCTCGTAGCCTCTTTCCCGGCTCTTTTTTTTTCCGCCTTTCCTATGAAGACGGCGGTGAGGTCTGTTTTCCATCTTTCCTTTCCCCTTTAAGTCGGCTTCTTCCAACGCTTTGCGGGCACCCCTGTCCTCGGTTGTTTCTGGAATGTAGGGTAGGTGGGGGAATGAATGTGCTTCCTCCTTTTCCCCTGCACCCCCTTCCATCGAGGGGTAGATCTATTTTCCCCTACATTATTTCATAGATTTTCGAGACTTCGAAGTCAGCGGCAGTTCCCCCGTCTGCTGTATTTGCATTAGGCTGAGGGCTTCTACTCGTGGGATCACATCCCCAGCCCTTACCACTCTTAACTGCCCCAATTTTTCGTCAGTCGAAAGCGGCTTGTCCTTAGTAGTCGTTTCTTTTCCATTTTACTCCCTTTTTCAGAGAGACTCGTGGAGATCTCTTTTTTGGCTGACCTCCACCAGCCTGAGTCCTAGCGAAACCTGCGCGCCACACTCTCCTACTAGTTCGGTCGTGCTGACAGTCCCCTCCGCGCATTGTCCCCAAAGTATTTTTCTGGAGTTTTCCTATCCTCGCAGTCACAACACGCGGAGGCAGCAGGTTGCCTAGATGTCGGTGATCCCCTCCTAATCAATAGATCGTCTCTT
>Ga0179593_1351302_pt1 | contig 10610 bp, 14 predicted proteins | sample CZODoug2_1_08_16_FD_185931 | JGI IMG/M metagenome (GOLD analysis project Ga0179593, IMG submission 185931) | Vadose zone soil fungal communities from Angelo Coast Range Reserve, California, USA - CZODoug2_1_08_16fungal (PacBio error correction) | ecosystem: Environmental > Terrestrial > Soil >... | reverse complement strand
CTTCCTTTCCTTCCCCTGCTGAGATGCGAACTCCCTAGGGTTTTGAGTTTTGTTCCTCCAATGCCGGCCCCACTGTTGTTTTTGTCTTTTGTAACACAAACAACCGCGCTTTTGATTTCTTGCTAAATTATTCCTGGAACCCAACTTTCTTTCTTCGATTCCCTTTGTAACCCCATGCCCAGTCCCCAATTGTCCTTTACTCACGCTTGTTATACTTTTTGGTGTTTTTGGTTGTGTACCTTTCCCCCGAACGGCGGACTCCACCGACTTTAACCCTGGGTTTGGCATGGTTACCTGGTCAACCGTCCCCCCCCAACGGGACCTTTTTTTTGTTCCTTTTCGTTGTGGGGAATCTTTTGAACTACGGGTTTAAGGTCTGCATTTCCAGGGGTGTAAAAGCCCCCCCCGCCTCCCCCCCCCCCCAGGTTTGAAATAAGGTTTCCCCCGGGTGCTTTACCTTTTTTTTTAATTTCTCATGTTTTGCCCTATTGTTCCCCTCCTTTTTCTAACACAGTGGTGAATGTTTTTTTTTTTTCCTTCCTTTACTCAAATTCATGCGTACTCCTTTCTTCCCCCCAACACTCGGTTTTTTCTGAGTGGTAGTACCGACGGTCTTCCTTTTTCAACCCCCTTTTGGTCCTTCCGTATTCGGCAGTTCCTTGTTTGTTTCCCCGGTATGTTTGCCTTTGTCTATTTTGTCCGTTTACACGGGGCTCTTCGGTGTTTTTTTTCCTTTATTGACTCCGCCCCCCCGTGAGCCTTTCGCCACAGCCACGCCCCTAGTCTTTTTTTCCACCCAAAACACGACAAAAGCCGACCCTATGCCCTTTCATTGACAAATTCTTCTTTTCTCCCTCAGTTGCTTCCTTGTCCTTTTGCTTTTCAAAAAAAACCTTACGTCTCTCGGGCTTTTCGACATGGGTTAGAAATGGACTTGGCTGGGCCGCTTTTCCCCCCCCATTCTATTGCAGGGCACCCCTGGCCCGGCCCTTTTGTGTGTAAAAAGTGCTCCTTGTCTTTTTTTGGTTTGAATGTTGGCGTGTTCATTGGACCCGTTTTTCAACCCCTGGCTTTGCATCCCCCTGGAAGTACCCCCCCCTTTCCGATTAAAGATTGGTCACACGCCGCCTCCGATCGTTTTTCCCCTTTCCGTTTCATACCTTCGTCCCCCGTCCCCCACACTGAATGTTTTTTTTTTGCACTTTTGTTTCCTTTTTTTGGGGGGTCACACTGTGTTTGCTAATGATCTGTCTCCCTTTTTCCTGAAAACAAAGTTCTTTTTTTTCGTATGACCCTTTTGCCCCCCTAGTATTCTGCCATCCGTTGTGCGAGCTTTTCTGGCAGGCCATCAACTTTTTCCCCTTTTTTCCATTTTGTTTTCTCCGTTCCGTGTTGGAACGATGAGTTGTCTTCCCCCCGATGTTCTAACGCTTCCCCACTAGTTTCAACTTTTTCCCCACTGTTAGGCCCCTTCCTTTTTTATTCACCCCCCCCTTTTTTTCTAAATCGTTCGGAGTTTTTCTTTGGTCCCTCCCCAGCAGCGTCGTTTTGGGCTTGTCGTTCACCTCCTATCTCGGGTCTTTTTTCCCCAGGCCATTGACCCTTGGCTTTTGCTTGAGGGCCAGGATTACATCGCAGTCCCGGCTGACCCCTCTTTTTTTTCCAACTTTTGAGGCTCTATGCTTCCTGGTAAGCTGCCCTTGCTGCACGACTTCCTCCTATCCCTCAGTTCCCCCCCTGTCATCCTCTTCCTTGAGCCCAGTTTCTCCCCCCCTGCTTCTGCCCGACCCAGAAGATTTCCCGCCTTTTCCTTCTCTTTGGATTTCACTCTCCCCCCCACTTGGGCCGCTTTTCTCCCTTCCCCCTAAAGTTTTACTCCCCAACCCACGATATCTAAAAATAGTCTCCCGCTCATCCCCCTAATCAGAGTGCCAACTCCTTAGACGGTGCTTGTCCTCCCCGTACTCGGGAATCTCCCTTTTTTGTTTGTTTTTGGTCTGTCTCGTTTTTTTTTTTTAACAATTTCCATCCGCCTTTCTTCCCCACCACCGCTTTTCTTTCCAAACAAGGTCTTACCCCATGATGTCCCCTCGAGTCATTTTTCCCTTCTACACCGAAATCCCCGAACAACTTTGGAACCCCCCCGGTTGTCAATTTCTTTACTTCTTGATGATGTCATTTTGCTTCCCTTCCCCCTCGCCAAGAGTTCTCTTTTTTCTCCTTTTGCGAGTCCGCAAAACCGTGATACTTCTTGTCTCGTCTTTTTTTTTTTCCCCGAGGAAAGGGGCGTGTTTGTGCCATGTTCCTTTTTTTCCGGAGTGCTTTCCCTTTCTCTTCTCTTTTCTTGGCGGACTCTATTCGCTGAAAACTAATTTGTTCCCCACGCATCTGAAAACCGAAAAGGCATTCCCCAATCGACCCCTTTTCCTTTTTCGTCCTTTTGTCTCGTCCGGAGAAATGTTTAATGGCGTTCTCGTGGAATTCCTTGTCCCCCCTCGAGCCCCTTACGCTTTTCCGTTCCGGCTTTGTTGGAGTACTACGTCCGTTGGAGAGACTTCTACCAGCAAACTTACCTTGTTCCCCCTTTTCTTTGACTGTTCCCCTTTTCATGTTATCCGAGGTTGTTTTGCCCCGGAAAAACTTCTGGCCGTATTGTTCCGGAATCAACCTTGGGTGTTTTTATCCAACTTCCCACCCCTTTAATTTCCTTTTAAAATTGGTCGGATGACCTTGTAAGAGCACCCTTCCGAATTTTTTTTAACCCATCGCCCCCGCCCTTTTGTCAACAACACTTGTCCTCCGGACCCAGTAAACTTTTCCAGGTGCCACTTTTTGCACGTCTTGTCGCACGATGACCCACTTTTTGTCCGTTTTTTGACGCTTTCTTTTTTTTTCCTTAGGCTTTCCTCCGCTCTCCGACCAATTATTGCACTGGAGTTGCCTCCTTTGCCCCCTCTTCGGAGATCCTTTTTCCTTAGGTGGTTGTTGAGTAGTCTTTTTTTTTGTTCCCTGATGCCACTTATTTTCCGGTTTTTTTTAATCTTCCGGGCCCTTCCTGTTCCAACCTTTCCGGTTTTTTAAAGTCTCGGGCAGGCTGTTTCCATCGCACCTCCGTACCTGTTTTTCTCGGTGCGCATTCTCCCTTTGACGCTCCTTTGTTCAGTAAGCCAACGTAATCTACAAAAGTTCTTCGTCAATACAATGATGAATTCTTTTGACCCCGGCCCTTCTTTGCCGATTTTCCCGTGTTGGTCCTTCAGTTACACCCTTTTGACCGGTACTGCTTTTCCCTTTACAACGCAACGGTCCCCTGCACTTGAGGTTCTGGAACCCAAATCCCCCCCCCGCTCTTTCCCCCCCTTTGGTCATTCACTTCTTCCTTTGACGGTACAACCCGGAAAACCCAACAAACAATGGTTTTTGGAACTAACAGCGAATTTCTAGGTGCTGCTTTTTTTCCAATTGCCTCCTTTGCGCCACTTTTTGTCATTGGTGTTTCGCGGGGGAACTACAAGCCCCTTGTGCAACCAATAAGAACCTCGACCGTCTTTTTTGGGCCCTCGATGAAAAGCATTTGGAAGGGACTCTCTTTTCCTTTTTTCCCTTCGTCCCCTTTCAACCTCCTTCCCCTTTTTTTTTTTGTTGTTTTATGTAGAGATGTTCACCCCTTCTCCTACATTCTAAACTTCATTCGATTTTTGCCATCCGCCCTAGACGGTTATTTTTGTTTCTTTGATTGTGGCTTTTTCTTCTCCCCGCGCTCCTTCCCCCCACCCGTTTGAGCAAGTTGCGCCCAATTTTTTTTTGTCTTTTTTGCCGTCACACTTTCTGACACCCTTTCTTTATTTCAGTTTTTCTGTTGCCCTTTTTTACCTTCCCCTCCTTGGTGGCTCTCTAGTTAGTTTTCCCAGTTGTCCATCGGGCGTTCCCCTCCCCAGACCCAGTGTCCTTCCCCATGGTCTTGGGGTACTTCCCCCCCCTCACCTTTCACTTTGTACTTCCTTTTCTTTTTTCCCCCCAATTCGTCCCACTTTTGACCCGGTCATTTTTTTCCCTGCGAATCATTGTCCCGTATTTCCCTTTTTACGCCTCCAAGGACCCTTTTTCCTCTTGACCCCTTTCTTCTCCGTACTCCCTTCCCCCTGTGCCTTTTCCTGGTTTTTGATGCACCCCAGGTTTTTACGGCTTGTTGCCCTGCTTTTTCTTCCCCTGCACCACGCTGCTGAACAAACTTCCTTTTTGCCCCCTCGGACGTGCCCGGTCCATTTCAAGGAAGCCCCTGCCAACTGATGTGGCATCTTCGCTCCCCCTCCCCTGCATATTCCCCGTTCCTCTTCCCGATTTTTCAAACTCTGCTCCTGTCTACCAAGGGTGCTTCTTTTTGAGAGCTTCGTCCCCCGACTTAGTCCAGGTGAACATGGTTGGCCCCCCGCTCGCAAATTCCCCCCCCCAACCGTCCAAAAGTGTTCCTAGTTGTTTTTGTCAAGGGTGACCCCACCAAGAAGGGGCCCAACTTTCCTTAACTGTTGGTGACCTTTTTAGCCCCCTTCCCCCCCTTTCTGTTGTGAGATTTACCCCCTTTTTATGCCCTGTCCCCGGGGCCTCCGTCCCCCTATTAAGATTTTTTTAACTTTTGTTTGACGGATTTGGCCCCCTCCCCCCCTGTATTCCTTCCGGCCTCCCTTTTTAGGCCTCGCGTTTTTTCTGCCTTGTCTACGGCATAAGCCCTCTCAATCCGTTTAGTTGCTCGTTCACTTCCTGCGCCCTTTCCTGAGTAACCCCCCTCCTCCAGACAGCTTGTACGTCGCTCTTTTCTGTCAATTTCACCCCCCGGCTGAAAATTCGGATTCGTCTTGTGACAGGTCTTTTCACTTTAGTTTTCAGCTGCTCCCCTTTGGGCGGGAATTCTAGTTTTTTTTTGCATTCGTTTTTTTTCTCGTTTATTTTCCTAGCGTCCCTCCTCGCCCGCTTCCTTCCCATTTCCACCCACCCCCCCCCCCCGCCCCCGCAATCTTTTTTCAGTGTAACTGACCCACCGACATGTTGCCCCCCTGGCTCCGCATCTCACAACCTGTTAAAACCCCCTTTTTTTTTCCGTTCAATTTCCGCTTCTGGCCGAATCAGAAGCGCCCAACAATATTTTCCTGTGGCGATTGTGTAATGGCTCGCCTTTCCCATTATCCCCGTAAGAAAATTGTGAGCATTTGTCCTCCGTTTTTTTTTGATTGTTGTTCTCCGTGCCAAATCCGTTGACCCTTGTCGTACCGATTTTAAGTCCCCCCCGACTGTGTGGTTTTGTCTCGCGATTCTGCATTTTCCCCCCCCCCCTTCGTTGTACTTCACCTCACAGTCCAACACTAGTTCCCGATCTCATTTCCCATCCACCCCGTTAATTGGGATGGTTAACATCCTTCGATTCCTTTATGATTTCCGGAATGTCCGTTTTTGCAGCCTTTTTTTTTTTGTAGTTTTAAGCTGGTGGGAGAAAGCTTTGCCACTTTTAATTGCCTCGATTTCATCCTCATCCGGCCCCCTGAGTTCACATTCCAGCTTGGTGATTTCTGTTTTCTTCCTGAATGCGTTGCGCCTTGGCTCCTGTGCGATTGATCACTCTTTTTGGAGGTTTGCATTCCTTTCCTACCATGTACCTTCCATTCTCTCCTTTTTGCAGCGGATTCAGGGGCGGGCTTTCTGCGTGATTCTATGTTCCCCCTAAATTTTTCCCTTCTTTTTAAGTGATCCCGAGATCCAATTTTGTGTCTTTCTCCAAACGCCCTTGCCTTAAGAGTTTTTTATACCCCCCACTCGTCCCTCTTCATTATTCCCTGTAAGTACTTTCTGTCCTTTTTCGTTTTTACCCATTGTCCAGACCACATTCTTCCAAGCTGTGGTTGCGATGAAGGTACTATTGTGCCTGCCCTTGCATCTGTCCATCTGAGGGGGAACCCACTTCGTTCCGGCCGTCGACCCCCCCTGCCTGTTTTTCAAGTTTGCCCGTGTTGTCCTTTTTGAAAGCTTCGCCCACCCTAGGTCCAGCTGTAGTCCCGGTTCAGTGGCGGAACCCCTGTGCCTTTGTCCCAAATTGATCCGATTCAATTTCGGCCCTGTTTGCCCCTTTCGCACAACTTTTCCAACCTCGGCCTTCCGGTTTTTCCTCCCAGGGGAAATGTTTTCCGAGTTATTTTTTCTTCGGAACTGGTAGACTGTTTTTCCTTTCCCTTTGTATCTCTTCTGGCATTGAGGTGTTCCCCGATCTCTGTGGGAAAAAAGGGGACCGCCCCCCTCCCCCCACACGTTTCCTTTTTCCGGTCTTCCCCTTGAGCTTGTCAGGGTGCCCCTTGCAGAGACTGTTTTTTGTCAGACGCAAGCGTCCATTTTTTTTTCTCCCCCCCCTGCGTACGCGCATCATGTCGCTTTGTGCCTCCCTAGCCACTTGAGGTCCCTGGAAACTTGGTCCATCGACTTTGTCTTTTTGGGTTGCTAGGGGGTCGTTTTTTGCCCGCCTTTTATGTTATTCTGTGCGCATTTGGTCTCACTTTGTTGATTTGCGCCCAGCCTATTCACGAAAAAACCCCGAGTTTGTCGCTCCTTTTTTTTTTTCTTTTTGCCACCCCCCTCATGCCCACCTCTTCCCATGCGGGCTGTTTGGACAATATTAATTTTCCCGCTTCGTGTGTCCAGTCCATTTCCTCCTTGATGCACTTTTTCCCCCCTCCCGGTGGATTTTGGGTTTGTTTCCCCCGCTAACCCTGTTATTTGGGAGCTTTTTATGTCAAGGGTTATGTGAACAACCCCCATTCCTTTCCTGTTAAAACAGTTTAAAATAGGTCCACCAGTTTTACCCTTCTCTTCCTTTAACATTTCTTCTTTTCGTTTTCTCGACCACACCCCTTGGAATTTGCCGTTCCCTTAATATTTTAGCTTTTGTTCCCCGACGATACCCACCAGTTATTCTGTTACCTTCTTCCACCCGAGTTGGGTTTTGCACCGGTTTTTTGGTCCCGCCGTGGCGTTTTTCCCCATCCCAACATCCTACTACCGCGTGTCCGTCTTGCGCCAACGTGAACTTTTGTCCATTACACACTCATGACGCTCCATAAACTTTGTTCCTTTTTTCAACCACTGATTTGTGGTGTGCTCACTAACCTTCGTTTTTCGCCTTTAAGCCAAAAGACTACATGGGGCTTCATTTAGCCACCCCCTTCGGCTCGCCATCCCCTCGTGCTTTTCAGTTAGTCCTTTTGCCTCTCCTTACCAATTCCCTTTTTTTGTTTGTTGAGATCCATTTTTCTGACCTTCACTTTTTCCCTCTTGCTTTCGAGCGAACCTTGTTGTCGCAAGGCTGTCCCCCCCCTGTTCTCTTCTTTATTTTGAAAAAAGCAGGGTCCGCGATTATTCCTCCCACACAGTGACACAAGTTCTGCCATTAGGTAGTTGTGGTACCGTTTGCCCCGTTCTTTTTTCTTTTGGGCCACCGGGACGTCTTTGTTATCTTCTGGAGTCCGCCCCTGGGGAACCCCCCGAAAAATTCTTTCGTGAAGTTGTACACCCTCCCCCTATTGTGACTTTTTTTTTTGTATCCGCGGTGTCTTCGAACTCCCTGGTCGGACCGGCATTCCCCTCGGTGTAACAAAGACCCCACCCTTTGGAACACCAGTTGTATGAAATAAAAGTTCGAGGAAGGTTACGTTGTCCCCTGCTTTCCCCATTTTCTACAAAAAAGTAAATGTCTTCCCTTTCCCTTTACCATTCTCAAGACCCACTTTTTATTGCGGGTCCCTGCCCTCCCTTCCGGTCGTTAAATCTTTTGTGAAAAGTTTTTGACCTCCATAGCGGCTTTTTTGATGTTTTTTCCTTTAGGCTTTTTTTTTATTTGTCTGTTGTGCCAACGGGATCCCCGGTGTGTTTCTGCGCCATCCCCCTTTCCTCGGACGTTCCCCCACCCTTCCTCTCCCCCCTTTCCCGCCCTCTCCTGCGTTGCCAACCACAAATACAGCTTCCCTTCCGTTGCCCCCGCCCCACTGCCCAAAAAATCTTTTCTCCCGACCTTCAGTGACCGTTCGTATGGTTTCCGCGGACACCTTGCAGCTGAAATTTTTTCTCAAAAGGCGTTGACATTGGTCTTTGGTTCTTCCCCAACTTCTGTAATGGGACCATCTTGCTTCCTTGGAATGGTTTCCTGTTTTTTTTTTTTTGGTTTTTTCACCCTCTGTCTGCATCAAGCCCCGTCCCTAGATCCAACTTTCCCCTGCCCCGTTATACGTATCCGTCCGCCTTCCGATTTTCCTCGACTTTCACCCCCTGAATTTTTGCTACATATTTGGGGCAGGTTTTTGGCGTGAGGCGGGTTCCCCCCCCCCCGTTGCCCTTCGTGCTTTCCTGTTTCAACTGTTATGCTTTCCCCTTGACTCCGCCTCTGTTTCTTGGTCAAAACTGTTTTGCTTTTCGTTCCCATCCTGAATTGCGATTTTTCCCGTTGGGGTGGGTCATCTAGTTGGTCCCTCTTTCCCCCCGTAGGCTACGACAAACCTCCCCTGTCCCCCTTTTGATTTGTTCCTTCCTCGAACAACACCGTTGGCATTCGATTTTGCTTACTCCCGTCCCCCCTGGCTTTCTGGAAATTGCTTTTGGTCGGTTCCCCATTATCTTGGCCTCCCCTCCGTGCCTACTCTGATGTGGCCCCCGGTGTCCTGCTTTTCCTTTTGTTCTTCCCCCATTTGTTTCCTCTTTGTCCGCAATAAGGTAAGGCAGGGCTGGCCGATCCCGTCAGACTATCGTCAGGATCTTTCCAATGGCTAAACCTCCCATTTTCTTTTCCCCCGTCCCCCCCTCAAACCCTTTTGATTCCCGCTCTTGCGATCGTCTGCTCACTTCGTTGGTCTACTCCCCTTCCCCCCCCCCCCCGTGTTTCCCCGAAATCGCTCCTCCATGGATCGTCGGTCCCAAGTCAAATTAGCCGGTTCTGGGCTATTGCGTCTTCCCATGTTCCTCTGTTTTTCGGCGATTTTCCCCCAGTACAGTTTGTCCCCCCCCCCCCTGCTGGTGCTTTTTACCCCCCCCAATAACAACGAGAACCTAAATTGCGGGTCTCCATCCCCCAAGATGAGTCTGTTTTTTTTTCTTTTTTGCACTGGATAAACCCCGTTTTAGACCCATTACCAAATGTCTCCCCTTTAGTACTTTGTGATGCACTATCAGATCACCCCCCAAGAAATCTTTTTCTCATTGAGCTCTTCCCTGCACTTTTTTCCAGGATTCTTGAGTAGAGTTGGAGGAGGCTTTTGGCAGCTGGGTTTTTGTTTCCCTTTTTTCCCCCCTGTCAGTTGTTTTGCTACTCACATTCTAGCCGCGTTTTTTAAGAATGCCACCCCTCCCTTCCTTGACGGCCCTGTCGTGACCCCTGCTGTTCCTTTCTGTTTTTGGTCTCGCTTCAGCCTCGGCCGCGTTCCGATCTGTTACGCAGTTCTGCGACGGATTTTTGCTCTTCGTGCTTGGGAGGTTCGTTTCCCCGTTTACCCTTCTCGTTATTCCTTCACTTTTTTTCTGAACCTGGCAATCCCCGGGAGTCCTTGCATGTTTTGTGAGGCCAGGTGTCTTTTATTTTGCTGATCCGTCCCAACAAAACCTGTTGGCCCCCTCTTAAGGATCACCGTGTAGTCCCCCAAATCGACTCCATGTCTTTGCTGTCTTCCCCCCCCCTTCTCAAAAAAGGACTGTTATAAATCAGGAACAACTTTCGTTTTTTTTTTTCCCCCCCGGAATCGCTTCTTAACCCCCCAAGGTTCCTTCCCTACCGTCAAGGTGGTTCCTTTTTTTTCTTTACTTTTGATTTGTGCTGAACACTTGACCCTTTTGGGTTTGGTGCTTGCCAGCCCTTTTGCGCCTTTTGACGACTTCCTTCTCCAAGTATTTTCCCCGGGATGATTTTGCCCCCCCCCCCAATCTCTGAGCGGATGACCCTTTTTTGTCAGTGTGTGGTGATCTCAAGTGATTCCCCAATCGTTGCCGGGGCTTCCGTCCGTTCCCCACCGTGTCCACTTCTTTTTTTTTTTTGGTGGTGCTTTTTGTAAGCGGCACGACCATCGTACCCGTGGTTTTCCGTTTTTTTCCAATGAGCCTTTTCCTCGCTCCTGCTCAGGTGCGTTACCTTGTCCCCCCCCCCCCAGTCCGTCCCCATGCCCCGTCCTTTTTGACCCTGCTGACCAAATTTCGGGTACTCTTTTTCCGCCTTTCAAGATTCCCCTATCTCCGATTTAGGGGGCATTTTCCCAACGCCCTTCATCCTCCTCTTTTTTGTTTCTCCCTGGGCAAACCCCGTTCCCCAAGTTGCCCTCGTTTTTTTTCACTCTTTCTTTTCCTGTGTCATTTGTCAACCCCAAATGGCCGTCCGTCCCCTCCCCTCTCAAGGTTCCAGGTTCGTTTTGCCTTTTCAATTTTGCTGCACTGCAAACGGTTGGTGGTCCGTTTTTTTTTTTTGTTGATCTGCTGTGAGTCCAACAAAGCCCCCAGTTTTGGCCCCACCCTGCATACCCCCCCCCCGTTCCTTCCCCGTCTGTTGATATCCTCTTTGGTGAAATTGACAGTAGTTGCTGTATGCAGACTTTTTTCTT
>Ga0179593_1329475_pt1 | contig 10610 bp, 12 predicted proteins | sample CZODoug2_1_08_16_FD_185931 | JGI IMG/M metagenome (GOLD analysis project Ga0179593, IMG submission 185931) | Vadose zone soil fungal communities from Angelo Coast Range Reserve, California, USA - CZODoug2_1_08_16fungal (PacBio error correction) | ecosystem: Environmental > Terrestrial > Soil >... | reverse complement strand
TGGTATTTTCCTTGGACCTCTCCAATGCCCCCCCCCCCTTCGCAGTGGGTACACTTTACTTCTTTCAATAGAGGGCCTTTTTCCCCTGATAGCTAAATTTATGCTCTTTCTTTCCACGCCATGGTCCCCCCCACCCTTTATGGTAATAGTTCGCAATGCTAGTGCTTTGTTTCCTGTATAGCTCGACCCTTCTGCTCCTTGCTTTTTTGTTAATCTTTTTCTTCAGTTTGGAGTGCTACAGATGCGGTTTTCCCTAAAAAAAGCTACCGGCCTCCGTCTTCGTCTAAGCGTGCCTTTTTTGTCTTGATCCTTTTCTTGCCTGAAGACCCCTCCGAAAAAGACCGGATGGAATGAGTCTTTAATACTCATGGCTTTCCTTTCGGTATTTCTAGGTTATGAAGAATGTGAAGTCCCCTCTTCTTTAACTTCTCCCCTTGAAAGTTCTGTTCCACTTCCCCTATCTTCCTCTTCCCCGTTTCATTTTTTCAATGACAGTGACTTTCTTCTGGACCACAACTTTTCCAACCTCCCCCTGCGTCGACTACACTTATTTCCTTCACCGGGCCGTCCGAGTACCTGCATCCTCCATGGAGTTTCAGTCACCTGCCCACCTTTCCCTTCCGGTACCCCCCCTCTTAAAAAGGTCCAAAAATTCACAGGCTTGGACATGTTTCCGATTTTGGCCGCCTAACACCGAGGTCCTTCATCAATTTTCGACGATCGCCACCAGTTGAATCTTCTAAATTGCCGAGACCTGAAACTGTGGCACCCCCTGCTTTTGTTGACCTAAGTTTTTCGATAAGACAGTGTATCTCCAACCCGTCAGCCGTGGTGTTCCACAACCATTTGAGCATGAGTCCCCTCCTCGTCTCCGTCCCGTCTTATAAGTCTGCTCATGAGTTACCGCCTCCTCGTCGTAGGTATGCGAAGATCTAATTATTCCCCCTAGGGAGTCGTGCCTCTCCCCTTCCCGATGCCGAAATTTGGTAATGCACTTAGAACCTTCTTCTCAGTTATTATTCTCTCCCTATCTAACGCGCCCTTTTGTTGCAGCCAGACGGCCCCTGGAGGATACATTTCGTCGTACGGCTTTCCCTCGGCAATTAAGGTGGTTCTTCCCCGATTTTTTGGTCTCAGCGCTGCCTTTAGGACTAACTTCCGTGTGGCACGTATTTCCTCTTTACTAAGATCTGTCCCCCCAAGGGGCTATCAGGTACGGGCGACCTTTTTCGGGATCCTAACCTAACCCGCTGCCTAACCTCTCGAGTCAGGCATTCTATTTCCCCCTACTCCAAGCCCTTCCAACAGATCCTCCTGCGGATTTACGATTTTTCCTCTCCTTCCAAGCACCCAGTTGCCCCCCAGGTCCAAGACCTCCTACCCGATCCTCTTTGTTCCCGTGCCTTATGCCATTTCCCGCGCTGTGTGTACAGCTCTTACCCCAGTCGTGGGGACCCCGAGTCTGCAGACTCTCTTTTTCCTTTTGTACTAAAAACGCCTTCTAAAAATTCCTATTCTTTCTATGCAACTCTTTTCAGTCTCCACACGATGGGAAGGAACTCTTATTCATTATAAATTATTGATTACTTTCCTCTCTCGTTGTAACTGAGGCCTCTCTAGATTGAGCGTTCTTTTCGTTTATTTCTTTCTTGTTCGTCGAGAAAGAACATCCCTACCGTCCCTTCTTTCTTAGTCTGGTACTTGCCTTTGGTACTATTTAGTCTTAATACTGGTTAGTTTTCTCACCTTTTTCATTCCCATTCCCTCCCGCTTCCGGAGAACCCCTCGGCTTCTTCGCCTTTCCGCGGACCCTTCTCCCCCCCTGAACGCCAATATAAGTACTCGCCGCGAACGTACCCCATCTCCCCAGCATCCTTAATCGTCTTACTGATGTCCCATTCCCCAAGAGTTCATTTCCGCTTACTTCTAGGCAGTCGTTCGAACTCACCCTTGTCATGATGCTTTACTTCCTTTTCCCTTCTGGAATTGCTCGATTATTTCTTGGTTAGAAGCTGTACTCGCGTCCGATGGTGGTCTGGGGCAGAGAAATCCTCCACGGTGGCCTTTTTCCCCCTCTCCTTCTTCCTTTTACTGGCCCTCAAGAGAGTCGTTTTCCGGAATTTTTTCTGGAGGAAGTTTTTTTTTTACGTTTTATATTTCCTGATCGTATGGGATAACATGCCTCCTTTGCCGTCTGAAACATCCACCTTCTCGCAACCGCGCTAACCGTCTAATTGCCCACCCTCTCGGTCGCTGGACCTTGCAGGCGGATTGGAAGTTGGGCCTAGGGACGGAGGTGTCCCACCTTTTGTGTGAATTCCCTTTTGTGCTAGAGAGAGCTTTTTTCTCGTGGCACTCGAGGACTAGCGTCGCATCTTGGTTCCATGCTGGGTCATGAACTGCGCAGAGACTTTAGGAACGCACGGCCTTTCCGTCCAGTGTGCAGGTGGTGATTTTTCCTTTAACCTCCGCGTTGAGTTTTTTCAACTTATTTTCTTGCTCCCCCCTCAAGCGTTATGGGCTATGGCATGGTGTTCTTTGTCCTTTCTCAGGTCTAACCTCCTCCCCCTCTACCAGGGTTCTCTTATCACGTCGTAGTCGGAGCTATGATGTCGAAGACTTTCCTCCTTTGACTATGAGGAGGTCGGTTTAAGTATTTTTCTCTTTATTTGTGTTGCTCTCCGGCCCCCCCCCCCCTCGACTTCTCCTTTCCGCGACCTTGATCTCCCCCGCTGATTAAGGTTAGATCTTTGACTCTCGTCTTGTTTGGTACGGCGGGCACTGCCAACCCCTTCTACTTCCTTCGGATCCTAACCCCGGATAACTTTTCCTGTCTCATATGCGATGTCTTGCTTCCTCTTTTCCCCGGTCGTGTGACCCCATCACTTTCCACTTTCCCCTTTCTAGGGCCAAGTGGAGCGGATCAGCGCGCCCCTTTCTGGAAAGAGATCTGTTCCATGAGACACTCCTCAGCCGGTATCGTCCCTTCTTAGAGACTTTCCCCTTCCCCCCTTCTTTGATCTCCATGTAGAAATGTTTCGTTTCCTTGTCTTTGGCGTTGGGATACGATCGCCGTCTACTTCTTTTGTGGAACTTCCCTTCAGTCTTTCGAGCCTCCTGGACACCATCATGGCTTTAATCCGCTGTCTTGCCGCCATGGGCATCTGGTGGAGTCTCGGCAACCAGCTTTTCTTCCAAACCCCCCCTTCCCTTTCCTTCGCAACCATGAAATCCATGAATTTATCTCAGTCGCTTTCTTCTTTCTAGGGACAGTTAGCCATCTCGGGATATTTAGAGCGGCTTTTAGTTGACGGCATTTCTCCCCCCCCTTCTTAGGGTTTAGGACACACATGCCCAACCTTAAAGACTATTGCTTGGAATTCCCCTCTTTCAACATTGTGGTGGTCCTTCACTCCCGCCTGGACGTCCTTCATTTCGCTTCTCGGACGAAGAACTGACTGGCCTGTATATAGATATTTTAATTTTTCATAATCCTTTTTTGTGTTGAGAGATAAAAATTCAGGAGTCGGCTTCTACTTTCTCCGCTTAATTCCCTCTGAGGAGTTAATGATCTCACTAGTAGGTCTCCCCCCCTCCCTCTTCCCGCTTTTTCTGTTGGGGAAGATTTTGTTTTTCCGCATTTCTCCCAGGGCTCTTTGTCTACCATCCCTCACGCTTGACTAGCCGAGATCGGCTTTTCTTCACTTTGCGAAGCGGACAATATCACCCCCGGAAGGTGTTCTCCTTTTTGCTGATGATGTTGGAAAGATTGTTGCCTCTCCAGCCCCCCTCTTCCCAATGGCTAGCCCCTAACATATGAACCCAGGCACGTCATCTCTCTCCCTTTCAGATAAGGTCGGTAATCCTCTAAGGATTATGACGAGCAGAACCCCCCGCGAAAATCTCCCCCCTCAACTTTCCCTGCTACCCGCGGATTCTTCGACATAAGCTTCTTCCCCTGGACTCCCCGTAATGATGACCTCTTCTGGGATGTCGAGTTCAAAGAGAAATAGGTGACTGCACGTATTCATGTGTCTAGACAGTGCAGCGCAATTATTCTTTTCATCGCTTTGGGTTCCTGGGGCATCCCGCAAGGCTCCAGATTGTACTCACCTAAAATTCAATTGAGACTCCCTCTCTGAGGATGATTACACTCTCCACCGGTTCTTCTTATCGAAGAGGAAGATGCCCTTTTTATTCCCCCCTTCTACCCCTTTTCAATCTTTCATGTACGTCAGCGGGTTCTCTCCTTCTCCCTTTTCATATGTGCTGAGCTTTCAATATAACTTCGTATCAAACCCCCACCTCCCCGACTCCAGTTCTTCCCAGCCTCAGAATAGTTCCTCTTCGTCTTTTTCCTCTCTCCCCGGAATAGCGACGTCTCAACCGACCTCCAACATTTCGCCTTCAGTGGTTTCTCCTCGCAGTCGGAGAAAACACCATGCCCACGAATTCGGAGATTTTCCCCCTGAGCAAAGTTAGCCCTAGTCTTGATCCTTTCTTCCCCCACCTTTTCAAGCCAATTTGATCCTTGATTCCTCCACTCGTATATAAGCTGCTCCAGAATTGGGATAAGTTTTCTCCTCCTCGATCGGCGCCCTCAATCAACTTCCGTTGTTACAACGAATTCACCCCCCCTCTTTGGACATATCCTCCTTGAGAAACTTCCCATCCCTCCGTCCGAACCTCCCTTTATTCTCCCTTTGTTAATATTCGGCGCTGTGTCTTTCATGTCCTCGTCTTGCCATGCGTCTTTTCGGCCCCAGCCTATGCCGAGAACAACCTACTCCCCCTCTCCCCTTTCAAAGGTCTGGCCCAACGCCCTCCTCTTCCCTTTGTACCACTGCTCCCGGCTTCTTTTCTCTCCATTCCTGTGCTGCTGGTCGCTTCCCAGTCCCCATCGTTTTCTCGCCCTCCCCGGCTCACTTCGTCCTTCTCTTCTACCCTTCAGCGAGGCGTGCCGCAGCCCCCCCTCTTCTGGCAGACCCCTCTGTCCCCCTTGTTTTTCCCGCGAATTTCCTGCATTGCCTTGACCAGCCATAGATCAACAGATTCGATTTACACTTATCGGACGCTTTCTGCTCCCCAGAGTTCTATGATCTTTTTGACCGCGTCGCCTTTTCTAGTTCCCGGAGAAAGTCCTGTCCTCTTTTTGGTCCGGTCAGATCCTTTCTAAAGAAACAAAGGTATCCAGAAACCCTCACCCCTCATTCTTCTGTGTGTCTTACCACCCAGGCTTTTTTGAACTCCCTCCATCATAGATAGCTGGAGGAGGTGGCTTTCTCCTCACTTTGCATCCCCTTTCTCCTTAACCTTGCCCGATTTTTAGAGGTCCCTCTGTACCCCCGTTGATTTTCATTCCTCCACTAATTTTGCTTTCCAATCCCCTCGCTCCCCCTTTCTTTTCCGAATTCCTCTTACGCTGCCTGAGAGAACACATCTCTCCGTTTTTCCTACCAAAATGCGTTTAGCCCACCCCGGCTGCGTCCTCTCCTTGTCTCTTCGTCCCTTCCTACGACAGTTTTCCCCCTCCCCTCCGTGAAATTCATTTGCGTCCGCAATGATCTTTATGCCTTTCTTCCCCCTGAAAATGGGGAGTGTTTCCCTACCGACTACTCTCACTTTTCTCAGATCGACATTTTTCTTTTTTTGTCATAGGGATTGACGACTCTTTTTTTTCATGCTGAAATAACTATTTCTTTTTCTTTCCCCCCCCGATGGTTGTGAGCTTTTCGTCTCGTTCTAGCTCCCCTTCTCTCTGGTGGTGACCAGATCTTTTAGAATCACTTTGTCCACCGAGTTCCCAACTTACTCCTCAAGACAGTTTGCCAGAGGATACCTTCCACAAAAACTCTTTCTACAATCCCCCCTTCCTACGCGGTTTCTCTGTCGACGTGCAAATTTCTCTACTTTTGTCCTTCTTACTGTTAACAAAAAATTTCCTCCTCTATGCGACCGCAAAGCTCGAAACTCCTCCCCTTTGCATGGAACAAGCTTCTCTGAACTTCCTTCCAGTGAAGAAAAGTGACCGACCGTGCCTTCATCCTCCTTATTTTAGTCCGTCCGACCAGCAAGGTCCCCCCCCCTCCCTGCGCAGACCATTTTCCGCTTCTTGCGATTCTTCTTGACCACTTACTCACGGTGTTGTTTTAGTCCCCCCCCTGCTCCTTTTTGGGACGCTAATCACTTATGACGCCATTCTTTCACACAAAATCAATTGCTTTCTCCCCATGGTAAGGTTCCTTTCCTTTACCGCTCTTGAGAACCTTTGATTCTTTTAGAACGCTTTCCTCCGATTTCTCTTCTACCTTCTTTATCCGTCCCCCTTTTTCTCCCCTTTTGGTTGGGAGGTGCAAAGGGCTTTTTGCCAGGTGTCTCTGATGCTTAATGCCCCCAGAATTCCCCTGCCACATGTCTGCTCACGGAAGCTTACTACCTTTTCCTTCCCCTCTTATTGTCAATTGGTTGACTTCGAATCGTTTTCCTGCCCCTTCCCTCCTTTGATCGCGTTTTTAAAACGTTCACCTCACTTTTAATATGACCTCCATCCTTTCGCGCCCTTCTTTACCCGAGCAGAGTAACCTCCCATTCCTTTTTCACAAGCCTCAAAGCTTTTTAGGCTTCTTTTTCCCTCTCCTACATGCCACGTTCAAGCTTCCCCCGATATCCTCCTCCCCCCCCTCCCCGGATGCCTTCATTGGTTCTTTCAATTCTTCTACGAAAACTTTATCCCGTCCCAAGCGGCCACGCCATCGTTTGCCCCAACCAAAAGCTTGGACTTTCGCAACCTTTTCCTTTCTGTCCTTGAATATCCATAAGGGTAGGACCCTTGTCATCTCCTGAATTCATCAATGTTCTCCTTTCCAGCCTCCCCTCTATAGTTCAATTTTTCGCAATTGTACCCCCCGCCCCAATTGCATTGTGTTCAAGGTCTTCCTGCCCCTTCCCTCTATCTTTTCGTCCAGTTGGTGGTGTTTGTCGTCGATGGGTCCTCCTTTCCCAGATACAATTGAAATTTGGAATTTCTGGGACAAGTGCCAGGATTCTCCCCATCCCTTGTCAGTGGCTTTCAGATCTGTTCCCTACTTGATGATGTCTCGGCTTTTTTCATTTCCCCTCCCCCTTTCTCTTTTTTCCTAGTTAAGCCTCTGAGACCGTTGCTTTCTGCGTATTACCTTTCACCCCTCGTTTTTGAAACTTATTTTTTTCTTCCTTGTTACGCGTTTCCTCCTTTTTCTTTGTACAGTGCGGCGCCTCAGTGCCAAGAAGATACTTTCTGTCTTGTCCCCTAAATTTGTCGGCTTGTTTTTTAGTGCCCCTTTCAGTGGTCTTGCAGAAGACTCCGCAAAACCCGACCCCTGCGGCGGATTTTCCTTCGAGTTTTAGGGGTCTGGTTATTTCCCAGAATTCGAAATCTTCTTTTTTTTTTTTTTCTTCATTGAGCTATTTTTCGTGTGATGGGCCCTTATTCCCCCCTATAAAATGGTCTTTTTCAATGAATTGTCCAGGATTTCATTGACTTTCCACCCCCCACTTGTCCAAACATCCTTCCACGATTTCCTTTTCCCCCCCCCCTCTGCAAGGTCGAGACTTTTCTTTTTTTTTGGCAAATGCCTTCAACCCTTGCCACCCACATCACGTTTCACACCCCCGTTCCAAGCACCCTTCCTCCTTCTTTTGGGGGACTCCACCGGAGGGATGGAACTTCCCTTTATAGTAAAAGCTGCTGGTCATTCAGGGCTTACTCTCGCCCGTTCCCTTCGCTCCACTCGGTCGAGTGAAAATTAGTGTTTCCCCCCGGATTTTTCCCGTTAGTCCAAGCCTGTGATAGGACCCAACCTTTAGCAGGGTTTGGCCCCCCTTCCCCACCCAACTTGTGAGAATTGTTCCCGCGCGCCCTTGATTCTCAAGGGTTTTGCCGACTCTTTTTGGTCCCACTTCTCCGGCTCCGGATCTTCTGACTGTAGCCTTCTTCCCAGATCGAGGCGGTCCCCCCTTTTTCCCCTTTTCTGCCGCTCTAGAACCCATGTCCATGCCTTTACCTTTACTGGCCTCTTTCTGGGATAACCTCGGCTACCTGTTTTGCCCCGATCCTCCTATCGTGCTCCAGTCTTTTTCCCCTTTAGACGCGCCAGGAGGACCTGGTTGTGATTCTTTACCCGATTGTTCCTCCGGTGTGGGCCCACACTTATTCCTAACGTTCACGTCGTGTCCCCTTGATTCGACCATTCCTCCTTTTTATTGTCAACCCCCCCACCACGTTTTTTCCAACAGCGTTCGGCCCTTCTGTCCGGTTTCCTCTCTCCAATGACAACTCCGACCCCGCCTCCCTATCGTTGACGGAAGGTAGATTTCACCCTTTTCCCCCTCCTCCCTGCCCACCCCGTTTCACAATGGTAGGTCTAGGGACGAGGGCTGAGGATATGTTCCCACCCTCCCATGTCACCTTTCTCCCCTCACAGCTATCTTGGTAGTAATTCTCCTCCTTTACACGCATGTGCTGTTGAAGAGACTTCTTCCGTAGGGGAATTGCAGATACCTCCTTTATGCCCTGTTGATTGACAGTTTTTCATAACCTTTACTTCAAACTTCCTCTTTTCTTTCCTCCTAGTAGATGGCTAGTAAAGCGCTGGCCCTGACGATTTCTCTCCCTCCATGAGTCTTTCCCTCCGCCCTCTTGTTTTTAACCGAGATCCTCTCCCCTTTTTTTTTCTCGGACTCGTTTTGTTTCAGTGGAAGTAAATCGCCCCCCAGATCACGACATGCGTTTTTTCTACGTCTTTTCTTTTTCTTTTATATTCCTTTTTATTTCGATCCCAGGCATAACTCTGTTGTCGTTTACCTTTCCTCTAGCATGCTATCCCGGTTACAAAAGAGGACCCCTTTTTAGTCTTTGGTGAATCGGTTAAAAATGCGCCCCTCTACCCCCCCCCCAAGTTAACCCGGGAATCTTTTTTCCCCGGAATTCCCCTGAAGTTCACCTCTTCCTATCCGGGCTCCTCGACCAGGAAAATATCCCCGTCCCCTTTTCTCCCTTCACGTTCACCGTAGACGGTTTATGCTCCTCTGTCGAACGCTTCCTGAATGACGATGTATTTGTTCAGCATTATTATTGTTTTCTCCCCCTTTGGGAACCCTCTTTATTCCTCTGGCAGCTCCCCCTATCAAAGGGGCTCGATAAACGCCTCTGCTTTATTGGTCCAACGTCAAGCGGAGTGTTTCCGGCACTTTTTATAGGTTCCTTGCTTCTCGTATAGTCTTTTAATTGACTCTTCTTTGCTACCCGCCGCGGGGAATTATTGCGGACTTTACCGAAGAGAGCCGACAATCGAAGACGAATAAATAGCAAGTGATAGATCCACCGAAACCATGCAATCTAATTTCTTATATCGGATCGCCTAATAGCAGGGGCGATTTTCCGTGACATAGGCTCCCGGGGCTCTTTGCGTCTAACGATACAAGACTGTTGTCACGTAATTTTCTTCGCTATTCTGCCGTATGGATGCCGGCCACCTCTTCTTTCATCTAATTCATCACTCTGAGGGAACATAATGCTTGTCAGAATTACCAAAATTGCTCTTAAATTTCTCTAGTCTCCCACTCGCCGTGAGAAAGATTTTGTCCAGGTGGTTTAGTTCTTTTCTTCCCCCTTCCTCCCCTTTTGCGACCCTCTTCCAGTTCAAGATTTTTTCATATGTAATGTCAATCAACAACCTGAGGAAACAGATGTCTTTCCACAACGTACACTGATATTTTTGTTCTACAGGTTTCTTTTAGGCGTTTGCCTCTAAGGGGTTTCTTCAGAAGTCACTTCCCGGACGTTTTTTTTTTAAGGGATTTCATGTGCTTGCCCTGTTTTTTCTCTACGTCGAATTCCCCCCTTTCTTGCATCTTTGCGTACATTGCTCGCCCCTTTCCGTTAAAGTAGTCAGGTGCCCTCTTTCTCCAGGTCGCGCTGGCCCAAAAAACCAGTATCTTGTTGGTTGAGAAAAGGCCGGATTGCTCTTCTTTTCCTCTTATGGCTCTCTTTTCTTTACCCACGAGTTCCTTTCGTATCCCCCTCCGATGCCTCCCGTTCTTCGGAAGCTGACCTTTATCTTTTCGTACCGATGAGCTTTCCCTGCCCAGACGAGTACTTTCTTTGTCGTTCAGCTGCGAAAGCGGCCGCATTTCTTCTCTTTTTCTAAGATGGTTAGCACTTCTTCCCCGTGGTCTGATTCGATTTGTTGGGTTTTTTTCCTTCTCAACTTTAGGAGGATGGTACTAAAGGATAGTAGGTACTGGCTTGTACCCCTCCTTGACCCTCGATGTTTTGCTATGGCGGTTTACTCTAGGCTCATTCAAGAGTGGTAAACACTCATCCTTTAAACACTTCTTAACCCCCCTTTTTTTTCTGTTGCTCCCAAGAGATCTCTTTAATTTCTTCCCCTTCATTTCCTTTCTCTGAGTATCGTATTTTCCTGGATCCTTAAGGGTTCTGATGAACCAAACACTTTCAACAAAATCCTGCCGCGCTTTCTTTTAGGCCTCTAACCCCCTGTCTTTTTCCTCATGAACGCTTCTGCCTTCCTTCTTCTGCTCGGCGTTCCTGCCGCCTCGCAGGACTGTTG
>Ga0179593_1326834_pt1 | contig 10610 bp, 12 predicted proteins | sample CZODoug2_1_08_16_FD_185931 | JGI IMG/M metagenome (GOLD analysis project Ga0179593, IMG submission 185931) | Vadose zone soil fungal communities from Angelo Coast Range Reserve, California, USA - CZODoug2_1_08_16fungal (PacBio error correction) | ecosystem: Environmental > Terrestrial > Soil >... | reverse complement strand
TTTCTTTTTCGGTAATCCTTATTTTTCATATGCACTGATCCCTAACTTTTGCTTTTTCACGTCCCAAAGGTGTGAACGGCTTCATTCTTTTTTCTTGGAATTTTCCTCCGTTAGATAACACATCATCAACCCCCTATCGTTTTGGAGGGCGTTTTCGAACCTCTTTCCTCACTTAAGTGCTCTGGCTTTTTTTCCTTTCCATCAGGTGCGGCCCTCTGTTCGACGTGCTTGCCCGAATTCTTCTCCCCCCCGCGGGTTTTTCATTTTTTTTCCTCTGACATCTTTTCATGCCGGACGTTTTTCCCACCTCCTTCTAAGTAATTTATTTACCCAAGTAGTTATGTCTGGAATTTTCCAACTCTTCTTTCGCAATTTTACACAAAATTTTATCCGAAACCCCCCACCCCCCTTTTATTAGACAGGCTTTTTGTTGTTTTCATCTTGTTTGCGAGGCTATCCAGGTTTCCAGCCCAACCGGAAATGCACAATTTGCCTGTCGTTCTTTTTCCATGTCCTTGTGGGCAATTGCACAGTCTTTCTTTTTTTGAAATTTGCGTATTTTTGTTTTGTGGTTTGCCGTAGATAAACGTTTTTTCCCCTTTTTAACCCCCTAAAGTTTTTTGTGCCCACAGTGTTGGGAACTTTTGTTTCCCTGAGGATATTTGCCTTTTTTTTTTCCTTCCCCTGGGTGAAATATGTTACTCCGCTGACCACTGCCAAGTTCCTCTGTGCCCGCCCCTGCGGGGTATTTTCTAGTGTCATCTCAACAAAAAACCTCCGCACCGGATATCATTATCTCATTAGTTTCTCCATAATCTGCACCTTTGATCCCAGTTTTTTCTGATCCTATTACCGCTTTCAACCAGTCCGTACCCGGACACCCACAATTACCCCCTTGTTTTAAACAGTTCATTTCTTCTGAATTTCTTATCTCCCCTTGGTTTGATTCTTCCACTTGAGTTGAGGATCACTCAGGATTACCCACAAAATTATGCCGGGTTCTCTTTTAATTCCTTTCCCCTCTGCACCGCAATTTCTTTCGGTGATCTTTTCCCCTCTTTTGGATTCTGCTTAAAGGAAACCTTAATTCACTTGCCTCATATTTGCTTTTCCCTTAGTTGTTTTTCCTTTTTTTGTGTAAATTGACTTTAAGGTGTCGGTGCTTCTGCTCTCCCGTTCCTTGTGCGATTTCCCTTAACTTGGTCATTTTTTTCACCCTTTTGATTTTGGTTTTGCACTGCGTCGGCAAAAACCCGTTCACCTCTAACTTTTAGCAACATGTTACTTGCTTTTTTTGAGACATCCTGCCTGACTGGCGGCTTTGAACTCTTTTGCTTCTATTCTTTTTGCTCTTAACCTGGTAGACTCTTTTTTTCTTTTTTTTTGGCCGCCTGGTTTGCCTTCTTCGGTTGATCACCTGACAAACTTTTTTCGTTCCCCTCGTTTACTGGCTCCTAGAGCGTCTGGGCCCGCGGAATAGTTCTTACAAAATCATCCTCCTGTAATTGATAATCGAGGCCTTCTTACACCTTCAGTCCCTTTTTTTGGAATCGGTAGGTGGATTTTGCTCCCGGCTCTGACCGGTTTCCCTTTCTTTCGCTCTTTTCCCACCCTTAATTTTCCGTTAAGGTTTTCCCTAAATTCCAAGTCCCAAGCTTGTATTTTCCTGAGCAATGAATTCCCCCCTTGACCTTTGCCCACCTTCCTCTCGTGTTTACTGCAGTCTTCTTCTAATCCGTTTCCCGCTATTGTTTCCTCTCCCCCTCTTTTTCCTCCACACTTCTGGTTTATTTCCCACGCCACCTTGCTTGAGTTCAACAGGATTTCCAGCTTTCAGGCCGCACGCCACCTGCCTGGTTTTCCTTGACTTTTTGCCCCCACAACCCACCCCCAACCGGCAGAGTTTTTTTTTTCCTTACGGTTCTCTTTTTTTTTTTGTGATGAGTTCTCCCTTTTCCAACCACCAACCCCGGGACGAACACCCCCCCCTTTTTTCCTGTCACCGGTTTTTTTTATCTGATCTTTTTTTTTTCAACATCCACTTGCAGTTTTTTTTTTTAAACCCCCCCTCCCCCCTGCGCGTTATTTTCTTGCTCCCCGCGTTTACCCCTAAAACACGTCAATTTTTTTTTTGCTCGCTCCCCCCCATGCGGCAAATAACAACCCCAATGCGTTCTTTTGGACTCTTGGACTCTACATCCATACTGTCTTGTTTCCCCACAACCCTTTTTTTGTGTTGGCCCCATTGTTCCCTTGCTTCTGAAACACCTTTCCCCCGGTTTCCACCCTCAACCACTGTGCTTCTTTTTTGTTTTTTCACTATACCCCAAACATACCCGTCGGTCACGTTCCCACCCACCGTTCCCAGGCTTTTATCACACGTTTTATTCCCCCCCCTCTTCACCACTTCCATGTCGCCCTTGGTGTAACCCTTTTTACAACCATCACCGCTGGTTTCCCCCAACATCCCTGGCACCTTTTCGGTTTAATTTGTCTTTCCACCAAAATTTTTTTCTTTTGGCCCCAATGGAAACCAAACCTAACACCCTTTCAGGTTAATGTTTTCCCCCCTTAGGATGGAGTTTCCCAGTTTTCGATTCCGTCCACCTTTTTGCACCTAGATTTATTGCCGATTGTTATGGGTCCTGTTCCTCCAATTGGATATTGTATCATTAATCTTTCCTTAGTCTATGTTAACCAAACCTGTTCACTTCCGCTACCCCAAATTCCCTTTATCGATTTGTTCCCCACGGTTATACCCTCCCCCCTTCTTTCGGTGACTGGTTCTAGTTTTTCTCAGTTTAGTTTTCCTTTTTTTGTTTTTTATCCCTCACTTCGTTCCGGGGTCGAGGATGGTTCCACCTTTTTCACATGTTTTCCTTTCCTTCAAGCTTTCCCCCTCTTTATTGCTATTACGGTCAACCTTTCCAAAGTTTCATCGCATTGGTGTTAGGTTTTAACAATTTTGTCGCATGCTAGTTCTGAACAGGCCCCTCTGATCATCTTTTTTGCCCCCCACAGCAGACCTTCATTTTCTTTTCCCCACTCCTCGCCGCCCCCTCATTTGACCACAGATACAACCAATCTACCTTTGTGCCCTACAACATGAGCCTTGATGCTTTAGCCCCCCCCGCTCGGTCTCAATTGCCAACCTCCCAAGTAGTTCAGGACCAAAAACTTTCAAAAAACACTTTTTTCCTCTCCTTGGGGTAGTCCCCCGCCTTCCCCTGGGTCCCAAAAACGTCTTCCCCTCCCCCCCAACCCCTTGTTAGTTTTTTGATTTTGATCTTCCTCTTTTTTCCTACCACTTTGTTTTTTTTTTTTTTTGTTACATCTCTGCAGCCATGATGTTTGTACAATGTTGTTCGATAATTTTCCTCTCTTTCTAGTCTATGTGGTAATAATACCACTCCGTTGGGGTTGTTTCTTTCCTTGATGTACAGTGAGCGATCCCCTCCCGCGTCATCCCAAAAATTTCAGCAACCCTTTTCTTCGGTCCCTTTGCTCACTTTGCACCCTTTTCCGCTTTGTTTCCGCGTTCCGTTTCCACCCCAACTGTCCATTTTGCTTGCTCTTTTTTGATGATCCGTGCCCCTTTTGTTCATGGCCTTTTAAGACGTTTGACACTATTTTTTCGACAGGGTTTTTTTTCTTTTTGTTTTTCTCCCTGCTAGTAATTCCCCGGTTGGCCCCCTTTTTTTCCTCCTGCCAAGCGTGGTTTGGGTCCCCCCCGTCGCGGAAATGTGTAGTTTTGCTTTCCCCTTTTAGAGTTTCATTTATCGTTTTTGTTTTCTGGTGTTGTTGACCGGTGGGCACAACCCTCTTTTTTTGTTTTTTTTTTTTTTTTTTTTTTGCAGACGACCCGATTGTTTCTCTCTTATTTTTGCCTTTCCCTCTACCCCATGACTGCTCATTTGTTTATACCCGTTAAGTAGTCTCGCTCCTTCGTTTTTTAGCCGTCCACTTTATGCTTGTTACCCTCCTCTCTTTTTCCCCGGACTTACTAATTCTTGGTTTTTTTCCCCCTCTTTACTGGTCGGTCCCCCTTGGTTTGTCCCCCACTGTGGCTCTTGTCATTTCGTATCTCTTGTTGTTTCGGAAACGGTTTGTTTTTCCCCCAGATTTTGCTTCACTTCGATTTCATCCATTTTCTTGACTGGACTTTTCCTTTGATGGGTCATTTCCTTCTTTGATTTTGACGGTGGAATCTCTCTTCACTTTTTTTTTCACTCTTTTCGCTACTTTTTCCAATGACCTGCCGATTTTTCGTGTTCTTTTTTCCTGGTTTCACCCCTGACTTTTATTTTTTTTACCGTGCAACGGTCCTTTTCAATTTCCGAGGGTTTTTATTGCTTTTTTTTTTGTTTTTCCCTTTCTTCCCGTTTTTTCCCTTTCCCCCTGTTGACAGTTGATCTGTATTCCCCATTCAAGCGTTTTATTTGATCCTTTTTTGTTTTTTTTTTTTTTTTACGCCCTTTGTTTTTCCTTGGTTTACCACCCCCCTTCTGGCCCCGTGTTTGTTAGTAAAGTCTTTTTTTGATTCCCCTTTTTTTGCAACTCCCCCACCCTTTTTTCCTTTTTTTGATTTGTTTTTTACCACCGGGTCGTACTGTTTCTTGTATAGGCCTCGCTTGTTTACCCCCTGATACTATTGATGTTGTCTTGTTTTGCCCGCTGATGTTGTTAATGGTTAGCGCTTTACAACCATTGGCCGTTTGTTTTTTTCCCTTTTTCTTTTTTTTCCTAATTTGATCGGCGCGGTTTTGGTGTGCTCTTTTTTGGGACTTTGAGTTTGGACGATAGATTGATGTGCTTGACTCCCCCTACATGACAAAACGTTTCTTGTTCGTTGTTTTGTTGTTTTACCTGAGTTTTTTTTTGTCCCATTCACCCCCCATTCTGCCTCTTTTATTGTGATTCGGTTGTTTGTGTTGGGTTACCTTTTTTTTTCCTGAAACCCCCATTTGCCCTTCTTTTTTTGTTTTGTGGTTCCTTCCGGGTTGTCAGGCTTGAAGAGGTCACCTTCCCCTCCCTTGCCCTTTGGGCTTTTTCCAAAAACTCCTTTTTTGTGGGTGTTTTTTATAAACTGTCGGTCTCTTTGTGACCGGACCCCCATTTTTTTTACCATGCTTTTTTTTTCACCCCGTTGGAAACATTAGAATTGAAAATCCCCCCTGGAAATTTTAAAAAAACCGATGTTGTTGACCCAATTTTCTTCTCTGTTTGAACCGTCCTTTTTTGATTTGTCTTGTTTTTTCCTTTACCCGGGGACTTTACTTTTCCGGGCACCCTTTTTTTTTTTCCGCAATTGTGCAGTTTGGTTTTCCCTTCCCTTTGAGTTGCCAAAACGTCGTTGGCCCTCTTTTCTTTCGTCTTTTTTAAAGAAACACCACCCCAGCGCTCTTTTTTTTTCTTTTGATCCCCGATTTCCTTCCCCCCAAGGTCTTCACCTGTGGCCACTTCCTCTAGGGGATTGCACGTTCCCTTTCCGGTTTGTCCCCCCCCCATATCCTTTTTGATTTGTTATCTTAGTTCCGCGTTCGCATCCAAGTTTTGCCCACGGGGCTACAAGTTTGACACACACGTACTTCTGTTTTGTTCCTATGAGCTACCTATTTCCGCCTCCCCCCCTTTTTCCTGAAGATGGATCGTCCACCCCCTTTTTTTTTTGTTCTCATCACTTTTTTCTTGTTGTTTTATGGTCCTCCCAGACTTCCCCCTAGTTTGTTTTTGCAGTTTGGTTTTTGCATTTTTCCAGTCTTGGCCGTCTCTCACCGTTTTTTTCCTTCCTTCCCTAAAGCGTTTTGTTTGTTCACCCAAAATTTTGATGCCTTACCCCATTTCATCTTTTCTCTTTTTTTTTATGTTCATCTTTTCACATTTTTTTTCCCTTTAAGCCGTTTTTCCTACACCCTTTTTTACGGACCCCAATCTGTGTTACATCTCCAGCCTTGTTCCTTTGTCCTCCCCCGTTTTTTCCCCCACTTTCCCCTTTTTAAGCCATTCCTTTTTCGTTTCGCCCCCCGGGCTAAGAGGTTGAAAACCTTCAACTTTTTCGCACATTTCTTTCAGCGTCAGTGTGACGGTCTCCTCTTTTCCGGTACTCGGAACCAAATGCGGTCCTCAGTCGCAACTTCGGTAACCCCTGTTCTGGCATAGTTTTATTATCGTCAGTTTGTCTGTTCCCCCCCTTTTATTCTTTCCGGTCGATTTTTGTTGCCAATGGTCCCCCTCCTCCAATCTACAGCCTTTGGGGCTCACATTCTTTGCGTTTTGTTCTTTCTCTTCATCCCCCTTCCCCCCCCTTTCGCAACTAACTCCTCTTGTCACCCCTTCCCCATTTTTTTTTCACGACCAACCTTAGGGTGGTTTTGTATTTTTGGTGCCTTTATTATACTTTTTTGCAGCCACCCCCAAAACCTTTTTTTTTTTCCCCCCGATTTCCCAAGAATTTCGCCCAATCTTTCTTGATTCCCCCCCCCCCCTTTGAACGTGTTTTAATCCTTGTTTGTCCATCCTGTGCATTTTTGGTGACGGACTCGCTTTCCACACTTAACCCTGCCCTTTTTTCTTTCTCTGTGTTTTTTTTTTGGGATGATATTTTTTTTTTACATTGTGCTTTTTTTCATGCTTTTAAACTTACCTTCTTCTGATTCCTTTTCACATTTCGGTCCCTTTCCTTTGCTGTCGAGCTGACTTTGACTGTTGGCTTTTTCTTGCAGTGACTTGAACCCCCCTCTTTTTTTACCTTCCTTTTTACGTCGCAACCCTAGCGGCCACCCCCTTTTTTTTTCTTTGCCTTGTGATGGCCCATCTTTTTTTATTTTTCCCCCCAGTTGCGTTTGGTGTGTGTTTTGAACCTCTTTTGTCCAAACTTGCTTTTCACAGTCCTGGTTTTTTGACTTTTTCGTGGATTCCTTAAGGACTTTTTCCAACTGGTTGTTTTTTTTCGATTCCTTCACCGTGATGATCCGTTTCCTGTCCATTTTTTTTGACTTTGTATCGGAAATAAGATACGATCCATTGTCCTCTCTTTCTTTTTTCCTCCGTTTTCTTTTTTTTTTGTTTTTTACCTTGTTTTGCCACTGTCGTATTTTCTTACTTCCCTGTCCCCACTTCAATTACTGGCCCCTTTTCCGCCCCAGGGTTTGTCAACCTGGGACTTTGGACCGTTTTTTGTTCGTCGCTTTTTCCCCCCATTCCAACCCCCCCCCCCTGTGAGGGTTGTTTTTTTTCCGCCCCATGAACCTCTACTGTCGCCCCCTTGGTCAATAGCTTTCGTCTTTCATGTTTGCCATTTTTTATCAGTTGTAGTGTGTTTCGACTTGCCCCCCCGTGCCCTTGGCCCGACCCGTGGTTTGTTTTTTTTCAGGGTTCATTGTCAATTTTATCCCGGAAGTAACGCGACTTTGCTACGTCGTTTTACCATACAAAACCCCCCTTATCTTCGTTTGATCGGACCCAGTGGCTTTCTTCGTCCCCTTACACACCCACTTTTTCTTTTCTCAAAAACCACTTCCTTTTGTGACATTAGTTGAAAATCTTCCGTTTGTTTTTTTCCCTTTTTTTTTTGACTGCATTTTTTTTTTTTTTTGTCTCTTTCCCCTGTTCACTCTTTCCCCTTACCAAAGATGTTTTCTTTGTCATTACAGGTTTGTTTTTCTTTCTGTCCCTTTTTGTGTTGGTTTGAAATTTTCTTATGATGTCAAATTTCTTGGCCTCGGATTTGTTGGTGGCTCCCTTTCGAGTTTTCCAACGACATCCCCCTAATGGTTTCTTTTTGTAGCCCCCGTTTTTGTGTCACACAGGGGTTGACGGTTCGTGATTTATCCTTTTTTCAGGGGTTTGTTTGCCTTTTCATGGAATTTATTTATCCCGCTTCAATCATATGTGGGATTTTCACTTCGTGTTCTTTTTGCTGGCCCCCCCCTGTCGATTGGTTGTGAAGTGTTCACCACAACCCTCGTGTCCCCCCCGTACTCCCCTTCCCTCTTTTTACCCTCCTTCCCGAAGAATAAACTTCAGCTGCTATTCGACCGTTTTTTCTTTTAATTTTTTTTGTTTACTTTTTTTTCCCCCTTCCCCGCTGTTGCTTCCCTTTTCCTTCAAAAACCCTCCCATTCCACCGCTTTGTTTTTTCACCTTGGATACCCTTCCTTTGTCCCTTTTTACGGTTTTGTCTTTTCTTTTCTTTTCAGTTATCAATTTTCATTTTCCTCGCTTGTAACGTCCACCCCCCCTTCTTTGGTGCTCTTTTTTTTTGTGATTCTTTAGGCCCACCCCCCAGTGACCGCCGCACCTCTGTTTCGGTTGGTTTTGACCCCCTTGGTTTTTATTTTGCCTTTTGGTTTGTGTCTTCTTCCCCCTTCTCCAAGGTCCTTCAATATTCCTTCCTCCAAGCTTTTTTTGATTCCTAGGGGTTCCACCGTCTCATTTTTGGCTTCTTCCCGTTTGAAGGAAGGACTGGTCTCTGGCTTTTCCCCTCCCTATGCTTTTCCTCCTCCTTGCCAGCAGTCTGCACCCACCGTTCTTACCCTGGCAATCCAAAGTTTTTCGAGTCAAACACTGTGGCGGATCCCCAAGTCCTTCTGCCTCTTTTTTTTTTTTCGTCTGTCACAAGCTGGTCGCTCTCTTGCTCCCTGACTGTTCCTTTCCAACACTTTAGGCCTCTTCTTTCTGAGATCCCTGCGTGCTGACGATTCCCCGCTTCTCTTTTTCCCCTGTTTACGGCTTTTTCCTTAGCCTTTGGGCCAAGCCCTACCATTAGACGATTTCCAATCAGTAGCCCTTAACTTCTCCCTTCGTTTCTTTTTACACATCCGAATATTTCCGCGGCCGGTCAGTGCTCCTTGCTGCTATCCCTGCCCCTGTCAGTTTTCTGCCCCCATTCATTCACCCTTCTTCCGCCCAACTTTTCCCCCCCTCTATTTCACGGAGCCTCCTTCCATTATCTTAAACTGCCCTTTCTTCAAATTGCTTTTTTTTATGCCAATATTTGTTTTTTTTTTATTTTCTGTTTCTAATTTCCCTTTGGATTGTCTTTCTCGCTTTTCGTCCGTCGACCGCAGATTTTCTGTTCGCAAACACCCCTCCGTCGTTTTCTTTTTTTTATGTACAGCCCAACAAAGGGGATGGACGGTTTTTTCTGCTGGTCAGACCCATGACCAAACTTCTCCCGAACCCTGCCCTTCTCTCTGTCTTTTTTTTTTTTCAAGGGGCGATTCACACACCCCCCGGCCCGCTCCCCCAGACAACTCCTACCCTGTGTGGTGGTTTTGCGCTACTTTACGCCCCACCACCCTCCGCCCCCCACCCAGGAAATTTTTTTTAGCGTCTTATTTTTTTCGGCACCACAATTTTGCCAGCCATAACACCCGCAAACCCTGGTATTCAGGATATATATTCAACCACTGGCCGTCACCACCCCTCCAACAATGGCCCTGGTTTTTGCCGCCCTCCCCCTTCCCCATAGCGGTCCCATAACCCCCTCGTCGATCCGGTTTCCAAGCCCCTCGGACAAACTACGTGAAACACCCCACTGCGCCCAGGGTATTTTTCCTCGCTAAACCCCTCAGTAACATGGTCCGACGGGTTTTTTACTTCCACAATTTTTACGGTCGGGGCCACGCCCACCCGGCAGCCCGTTCTATCACAACCCCCCCTCCCTTTTCCACTCCCCTGAACGTCGCCCCCTGGTTACCTCTTTTTGGTTCCCACATCCCCCCCAACGTTAGGTTTTTCCCTTTTTTACCACATTAGGCAACTTCTTTACTGGCCGGTCACGCCCATAACTTTTTTTTCTTTTCCTTCCCCCCCTTGAACCCCCCTACCAACCACGTACTCGCTCCACCCCCTTAGTGTCTAATGGGGTCCCAGTGAGACCGATTCCACCTTTTCCCCCTTTACCTTCCGTTAACTTTCCTCCGGCGTCTTCCGACGGCAGATCAACAGCTCTGGGTCTTACACGTTTTCCCTCCGTCTTTGGCCTAAGGTTTCTCTTACCCCCCCGAGACACGATCCGGACGGTCATTCCTCTGTTTTCTTGTCTGGTTCAGCGTTCCCCTGGTGATTCATGTTTCCGCACTTATTACCCTTTCCTCTGATGGCCAGTCCCACCTCACCGTTTGCGTCACGAAGCCCCGGTGTTGATGCTCTTTTTTACGAATTCCCTACCAAACCTCTCCTCTCCCTTTTTCAGGCACATCCCTTCAGGGCTAGAGCCCCGCAAATCGATATGGGCCCAACATCCTGAAGTGATACTCATTTCGTCAAACAGTGCCCCAGTCACGAACCCATGATTCCCCTCTCAAGGTTTTGCAATACAACCCCATTGTTCTTCTGTCTCGGCTTGTTGGCCACCACCCCCGGGTGTCTCCCATTGGCACACCCCATCCTTTTCCTATCTAGTCAACAAACCCCCCCCACCGTCCTTAAAAACTTTCGCGATTCTTGGTTCGCGTTATTCTGTCCCCCCTGACCCCCCTGGCAAACGATTCTTTCTGAAACCCTACGTTCCATCTTTTGCTTTTTTCTTTTCCTAGTCCAGATTTCCCTGTTCACATTATCGCAGATGTCTTCTTCCCCTTGTTTTGTAACTTATATTCGCTGTT
>Ga0179593_1513257_pt1 | contig 10611 bp, 10 predicted proteins | sample CZODoug2_1_08_16_FD_185931 | JGI IMG/M metagenome (GOLD analysis project Ga0179593, IMG submission 185931) | Vadose zone soil fungal communities from Angelo Coast Range Reserve, California, USA - CZODoug2_1_08_16fungal (PacBio error correction) | ecosystem: Environmental > Terrestrial > Soil >... | reverse complement strand
GAGTCTGGGAGGGCGGAAGCGCGTTGAAAAGTGCTTGTGTGTATGCTTTTTCCCCCATACCCTGGTAGGTTACGGCTCTTTTTCTTCCCCTGTCTTCCCCTATCGATTTTCTGGTAGATTTTTGACGGTGTAGATCGTCTGTCCCTTTCTCTTTACTTTCTGGGGCAGTAAAATCGCACCCCTCTTCCCTTTTCCCGGCGTTTTCTCGACCCATCACCCAAGGAAGGTCAAGTGGAAGAAATGATTCTTAATTCCATCTGACAGCCGTCACCGGCGTTACTGGGGGACCCAGGCTCTTAGAGTCTGCTTTCCCCTTGTACTAATCTCTTTCTTCATTTCCTGCTCCATGCCCCGGATTTCCGTGCGTTTTCTTTAGGCAATCTACTTTCAGGTTTTTCGCGAAAATCTAGTCGTCCTTTCATGGGGTGCACTGACTTTTTATGGCAGGTGCCTCTATTTATTAAGGAACGGCCCTCCTCTCTTGTTGAGCGATTCTTTGTCTCTTAAAGTGGGACATTTTGATTCTACCTCTATAAATCGCGTTTTTTTCTGGACCCTTCTAATTCTCCTTCCAGAAAGCACACCTGTGCAGATCTCCCACCCCCCCGATTCTTCCATAGCAGCTTACAAATTAACCCGAGCTTCAAGGTTTCCCCCCTGCGTGGAATTGGGTGTGAAAGGTGCTTTCGGGTTTTTCCTGCCAAATTGCTGCCTTGCTCGACCCGCCATCTCCATATACGCAGTTCCTTTATTCCCCTTTGATTAATCACTACCGTCCCCATAGCCAATTTTGTGAACCGCCCCTCCCCCCCTCTCCTTAAGCCTAATAATTTTTAGATGATGTCTTTCAAGTTTGCGATACTACCCTTCGTCTTTACTGGCATTTTCGTTTTTAGCGTCCCTTTCTAACCCAGTTTTGGAAGCCAGGAGTTTATGCCCTGATGTTCCTCCTAGCGTTGCCTTTTGACCTCCCCCCTTGGCGAACTAAGAGGGCTCAGGGGGACCCGCTGGCTCTGTCCGAACCTTACCTCGTATATCTTTTTTTTCCCCCCCCCCACTTTTTGCCCCTCGGGAAGGGTCGATGTTTTTGGATTACCCCTGAACGAGGCATTACCCTTAGCTTATGCCCTTCATCCTTCTTCTGCCTCTCCCCTTTCGCTTGCAGGATCGCCCAGATGTTATTCCCCCCCGCGCAGTTCATCCAACACCACGACAAGCTCGTGCCCCCTTTCGCATCGGGCGCGCCCAACTGGGTGTCGAACAAAAATTTGAGTCACCGGGGACGTCTCGAGCCGATGTTTCGGGAGTAATTTTGCTTCCTTCTCCTGAAGGCGTATGGAAAAAAGGTCCCCCGTGCCTTTCCGGAACCTTGGTTTAACGGTGCTGACCTGGGTTCATTGGCTACCCTCTTTCTTTACAATACACTTCTAGCGAACCTTTCCGTTATCCAAAAGGCACGGGATAGACTGTTCCATTATCGATCCCTGAGTTCGCCGTCTTGTCCTTAGTTCTCCTGACCCCAAATTCCCCCCCCCCCGTTGAGACCTTACCCCCCTCTCAGAGTTTTCTTCTCGGCGTAAGTACCCCCCCCCCTTGTTCGCCACACTTCCAGTACTAGTTTCGCGACTTCCGAACCAAACGTCCTAGGCTGGCCTGATAACGATGACATGTTCTTTTTGGATTTTCTTTGTTCTTAATCGCTTATTCCGAAAGTGCCTTTCGACCTAGACAGGACCATCGATAATGGAGGACGGCCCATTTACCTTTAGCCACTTTTTTTCTCTATCCGGTGATTTTCTTATCCAGTTTGGAAACGATTCTCTTCCGCCCATCTTGTTTTTCCCTTATGCATATGAACTCTTCCCCTGATTACTTAACTGCCCTTGACTCGAGGCTCACACCCAGTCAAGACAATTTATATTTTCCCCTCCTCCTGTTTTCGATTCTACTTCCCGTGTTCAAGTGTTTGCCTTGCTCCAAGGACCCATGATGACTTTCCCTGACATCGTTCACGTTTTAAGGAATAACATCCCATTTCGGGCTCTATGACCCCTTTTCAAACAGACACCTGCTCTTTCGAAAGGCTCTCCCACCCCGGTTCATTTTTTTGAAATTTGTCGTCCCATTCTTTAATCTGTACTTTTTTTTTTTACGCGTCCGCACTCTTTTAAATGCCCCCTTTCTCCTCCCCTTTTTGAGTAACGCCCGCCTCCCCCACCTCAAAGAAAACCGAACCGTTCTATTTCCTAAGAAGTTTCCCCCCTTTCATTGTTCGACCCGCTGTTTCCCCCCTCCCAACGATTAGTGTTTCCGCCAATTCACCGGTACCGCGCTTATTGAATTGGTCTGGGTCTCCCTCGTGTTTTTTCCCGGTTGTCGCAAACGATGGAAAAGTTCCGCCCTTATCCCCGACGACCCTCCTATTCAACTGACCTTCCCGTCCCCAAGTTGTTAGACGGAAACTTTTGAATGATTCGATCGTCCTTTGAGCCGCCCTGACCGGGCCCCGCGTCTTTCTTGACGATGCAATTTATCCCAAGGTTACGGAATTCTTAAAGGTGGTACCCATTCTTTTTGGATCAGTTCCCACCCGCCGGCTCTTCTCGTCTTCATTCCCTGCAGTCCACCCCTTTCCGCTACAGTACCCCGTCCTTGATTGACTGACACGGCGCGCCTGTGATTTTTTCCCCCCTGCTGCCTGCCGAGCACCGCAGTCCTCGTCTCTCTGCAGCAGCTTCATGTAGTTCAGTGACTCCCCTTCCGACCTAATAAGTTCCCCTTCCGCCCCTTCGGCGTTTTTTCACCGTCGTCGATTTACCAATATGCTCCAAAATGAAGCTTCCCCTGGAAGGTTAGGGTACAGTTCTTTTTTTAAGGCGGTCCCCCCCGCTTGCTTCCATCCGAGATCGAACCCCCCGTTTCCCCACGCAAATTTTTCATGAATCACTCCCGAAAACTCCCGGCCATCTGGAATAATCTTTCTTTAGCACCATGGGCCCTCCAGGTGAGAGCCTGTTTTTTCATGCTACGGTAGCGGAGTCATTTTAACCCCCCCACCTGCCCCCATGAAGCTCTTGTCCGAATCTTTTCCCCTTGGTAAATGGACACTCTGATATTTGCGTATTCCTTGAGGAGTAATTCTCTTTTTTCGGTACCATTCCCCTGCAACCTCGCCCCCCCCCACTCCTCCCCCCGAAGAACCTCTTCTTACCAGTTGGCTCCTTTGGGGGTTCTTGGATCGAAGTGAGGAGATCGCCAAAGTTGCAGATTCTCTTTTCTACCCCAATATTCGACCAGAAGACAGCCGCAATGGATCTCGTCCTTTGGCATCCCCCACTTCCCTAAACCAGCTCATCCTAGTCTCGGCGGATCGTCCCTGTCCCTTTCCAGTTATCCGACTTTTTTTTTTTCCACCGTGCCCATGGACCTTTTTCGAGCCCCGATCGTGCACGACCGCCAGAACCAAAGACCGGAAATCCTTTGATTCCTGATGTTTTTTCTCGTTCCTAGCGCAGGTACCAGCCTTATAAGAGATCGCCTTGTCCCCCCCCCCTCCCAGACGTGGCCTCCTTTTGCCTTCTGCTTCCTTCGACTCATTTTTTTATGCCATTACCCTCTCCGACGTTTTTCCCCGGGATTGTTTATGTGGACTTACCACAGCAAATCAGCGCCCTGCTCTTTTGCAGTTTCCAATTTCACAAATCAGGATGACCCGGCCACTGCCCTGTAGTCTTTTTTTCTTATTTTTCCTCCTTCTCCCCCCCTCGCTTTCCCCGTGGTTCCTTCCCAGAAAATCCTTGATCCACAAGCACCCTTCTCGACGATGGCAGACGCCCTCCAGTCTCTCGTTCCTCCTACCTTTTTTTTTGGTTTTTTATGAGGATGACTGGACGTGCGGCGGTGTTCGGTCGATCAATTCCTCGCTTCGTCGGGACTCAACAGGGGTTTCCTGTTCTTCTCTGTCAAGTTTCCCCCCTCATCGAGGACTCCGACCTTTAGGGTAATCATGATTTTTTGCCGGCGAAACAATTTGAGCCTTTTTGTTCTGGGGATAAAGTCCACTGATTCAAGTGTCATGCCTGCGGGGCACCCTTCAAAAGAAGAGTGTCTCCCCGACCGGCAGTTCTTTGGGAACAGCTAAACCGGCGGCAATCGTACTGGGGCCCGGGACCCCTATTTCTAGCTTTTCCACTCCCCGCCCGATCTCTCTTTCGGGATTCTTCGTTTTTGTTTTCTGTGCGGTCGTGCCATGATCGGTCACCCCATGTAGTACTGCAGTTTTGGACACAAACGCGGCCTTGTGTTGAGTACTTGATCCACTTCCTCCTGCGAAATATCGGACGATGGTTGGGGTCAGCTAAAATTTTTTTCTCCTCCCCCCGATTCCATTTTTCCTGTGACTTCCCTTCACTTCGCCGTCTAAAAGTTCGCCCCTCACTTCGCTAGACTTTCTTCCAAGCTAACGGTAATCCGAGCTGGCATTCTGTGTTGTTTTGAATTTGAGGGTCGACCGTTGTCTGATTTGGTCTTGCCCAAGTCGGTGACTTTTTTACTTTCCCAGCCGAGTCCTTTCCATTACAATTTTTTCTCCACGATAATTTCGTACCGCTTGTGAACACGCTGACGATCCGTTAAGCCGTTCCAGACGCGCAGCCTTCATTTTTTGATTCTACGCTCTGTCTCCAAAGATGCTTTCGTGGCGAGAGGTTAGTGATGTCCCTTTGCAAGTTGCGTTTACCCCTGAGGTTCTGCTCGGTTGGAGATCGCCTTCAGCGGTTTCCCTGTGAAAGGCCCTTGTTCTTTTTTTAGATTCTTAAGCTGCATTTGCGCATCTGTCGATCCCGACTTGACCCCCGTGCACCCCTGCGGAAGTGTCCGTGATTATTACACATTTTTTCCTCCAATACCTCCTTTTTTTGCGGACCGCTCTTTTCTTTTTTTTGAGATTGCTCGGCTGTTGCACATTTGCATGTTTGGCGGAGCGAACCCCTCCAAATTCACATTTTTTCGCCGGTGTGCACGTGCATTCCTTTCCGAATGCCCCATCTGCGTCAAAATTGGCTTCCCACCGAAGGAATAGAGATGGCAGGCTTGTTTTTTTTTCCTGCATCTTTTTTTTTTTACGGCACACAACACCCCCCCTTATTGGAAACTTTCCGCGCGGTTGGACCTCGGTCCTGTAAGGAATAAGTCTTTTCCTCAGCCCCCACGGATCGCATCCCCCATCCCAACCTTCGGGTCTACTTTTTTTTTTCCTCTCCTCATGATATAGATCGCTTCTCTTCGTTCATCCCCAGCCCTTCACCACGTGGGCTCATTGCATCCTTTTGGTTTGGTCGTGGAAAGTACTTTATTCTAATCCCTGCCGTGGCCACACACTTCGGCCCCTTTTAAACCACCAAGGGCTTCCTCGATACCGAGACGTCTTTTTTGTTTTTTCGGGCGTATCATGGTCGCCCAAGAGATCGACTCGACCATGGACTCGCCATCGTTGATTTGCAAATCCTTCGATCAGGTTATTTCACGAGATTTGGCATAATGCTCCTTTTCTCTATCCGGTTCTGGCTGGTTCCTCTCCTCCGGAAAACCGACCTGCTTCGCCCCCTACCGTTGGCGGGTGTTTTTACTTTACATCCCGGCTTCTAATTACGTTTCTTTCGACACTACCCCTTAAAGACGAACTCTCTTTTTATTTCATTGTTTTTTTTTTCTTGTGAGAGATCGATTCGGTTTTTGTTGTGTCCCATCTACCTGTGTTTTGCATCCTTTTGTCACCCCTCTTTTTAAGGCATCCGAATGGTTTCCGAGAAAAGTGTTTAAACTGATAAGAGGCACAGCCCTTGCAGATTTTCGTAAGGCGCAGTTTTTTTCCAATGTTAGTCCCCTCTGTGCAAAAATTCCTGAGATTGTCGTCGCTTTTGATATGGTCGAAAGGCCTCTTCCTCGTAAAATCCCTTCCCCATAAATCCCCCCCCGAACATTGGTCCCGTCTGCAGACGTCCTCGATGTTCGTCTTTCGACGTGTTCGCCACCGCCGCGGATCTTTCCTCTTCCTTTTAAAGACCATCCCGCGCATTTCTTTTTTTTTCTCAGCTCCGCGTGTGTGCACTTGAGGAACGTATTGAAACTCTCGTCTCCTCCGTCTCCGCTTCGGTCATTAGTCGATCCCGTCAAGGTGGAGTAACCCCCTTAAGTTCCTTCCGCGATCCTGTCAGTTCTAACCTCGTAGATGACCGGCCCGGGTCACCAACCGCAGCTGATTAACCCCAATCAGCATTCGTTTACCTGTTGCGTCCCCATCTCTGGCCTTTACATAAAAGCCGCCTCTCTCGAGTACTTCTTTGACTTCCTTTGCACACCCATTTGCCCGCCAACAGCCGGATGGTTCCGATTGGCCCCGTAATCAAAAGCTTGTGCCTTTTCTGGTGTTATTTTCCCAAATTCTTCTTCCCTGAATCGCAATCGTCCGATTGGCCGTTCCAGGGTTCATTCCGTGAAGTGAATTTTCCTTGAAATAATCAGGAGCTCACCAGTACTAAACCGCGCCCCGTTGTACCTTTCCTCGTTTTTTCGCCTCAGCTTTACATCGCGCAAATTCTGGATGCGCCAATGGTTTCAAGTTTGTCCACCGCTGTTCCCCCCTTTTAGAAACCCCCGGCCTTTACGCAAACTTCCTGGCCCCTCAGCTTCCCCTTGGAGACCTTTCTTATCTCACACCCGCAGGCATTCGCAGCTCCACCACCCCCGCTTAACGGAGCGGCGTTATCTTTTTCCACCGGCCGGAACTTCGTTTATTGATTATCAAAATTGGGTTTTCCGTACCTGCGGATATGGGCGTCTTGCCCCTTCCTCACCTCAGCTCCGTGTTTATTCACTACTCAATCCAATTCTCACTCCCCCACTATTCGTGACCCTTGGCGTGCGGCAGCTGAATGATCGAATTTCTTTTCTTCCAGATAGAAACTCTTTCCCTCTGTTTATCGCGACACACTTAAGGTCCGAAGACCCTCCACTATGGCCTTTAATAGATTCATTGTAGAGACACCCCATGGAAACCCTATCTTTTTGGCGGCCTCGTTTCACTGACGTCCCCCTTTCCGAAGTTTTTCGGCACCTCCCCCCAGTTTGGTTCCCACAGACGAAGACCACTTTCGCCACCCAACGATAAGGAAATAATTCTCCGCCACCGCACTCCCCCCCCCCCGAGGAAAATCCCGTTTCTTCACTTTTATTCTTTAACGATAGGCATAGAGTCCCCCCCGCACTCCCTAGTAGAATTTAACCAAGGAAGACCGGTTGGAGTAAATACACCTCTCCCCCCGACTCATGGCTGACAGTTGTTGTTTCATGGAATTCTGTGCCCCCCTCAAGTGTTTCCCCTTTTCTTTAAGTGATCCCCGTGAATCCTGCGAGGTTCCAGTCGAGTGTAGGCTGCCCCCCCATCTTCAGGATTTCCCCTCCGGTACCTTCTTCCCAAGCCTACGATGATTGTTCAAGTCCCAATCGCGCGAATACCAAGGACCAGTTTGTTTGCCATCAAATCGGCTCACAGCCCGTGCTCGTACGCACTCTCTTTCGTCCCTTGAATATTTCTCTCTCTTTTCATCCTCCTTTCCACCTCGATGATTTCCGTGCTCTTTCTGGTCAGCTTTTTGATTTTGGGAGAAGGAGGATGTTCCAAGAGTTGCCGCCGGCTATGTTCCTCCCCTGGTGCCAAAAATAATCGTGTTCACTGTAATTTTTTTTTCCCCTCTGAATTGGAAGTGCTCCACCTCTTAGTTGCTCTTAGTTGATTTGTGCCCCGTCCACTGGTACGGCGTGCGCAGCTTTCCCCCCCGGACGGAAGTGGCATCCCTCCTTCTCGTGTCGGCCCGCCATCGTTGGTACTGGACCAAATATATCTGACCGATCCCTCACGTACGCTTCGCTTTTTTCTTTTGCATGATACGACCGGCTCGGCGTTTGGGTTGTTTTGACACATCTCTTTCCTTTCCCGGTTTTGTTCGCGACCGATTCTTCTTCGCATTTGCCTTTCCCCAATGCTTTTTCTGACCCCCGTAGGACAGGTGTCTTTCTTTTTCCCCGAGAGGAAGCAGAGTCGTCCGATTTTTTTTTTTTCCTCTAAGGAAGCTATTTCCCACGATCCCTTTGGCGGTATTCTGTCCCAGTTCAGAAACGACCCTCGAAACTTTGATTTTCTACTTAGATAATGCACAGTCCCCCTCCAGCGGCATACAGAGTTCTTCTTTCTCGTGAGAATTGGATGTTCATGGGCAGCACAGTGCGGCCTCCTTCGAATCTCCTCTCCCTGACGGTCATTTCCCCTTTCACCAATTGATAAACCTCGCCCCGCGTTTTCCCCCACTATTTAACCCTCTCTAACGTTACGCGGTCCGTTGGCCCCCCCTCCCTTTTTTTATGTATGGAGAAAGAAGTCTTTCAAGCTTCTTTCATGCGGGGAGAGAGTGCTGCTTACAAGTTTTTCCCTCCAGGCTGTTTCTAGTCTACCTCTTTAACGGACTTGGAAAAGCCCTGGCGAACCTTTCCGTTCCGACTGCTTTGGCGTTTTTCCGCCTTTCCCTCCCCATCCCTTTTTTTAAAACATCCCGGTGTCTTTGCCTGTCTGCTTACCGACTTTACACTTCCTTTCCTTTTTTTCGGCAGCTCTCCGAGGACTGCGATTAGTATTCAGGATCGACGCTTTTTTGGCCAGAGAAACCCCCCCCCCGTCAAGCGAGACCGTTGTGTCCCGTCGTCCTTTTTCTCGAATCCTGTTCCGCCTCCCTTCCTTCCACAATGGTTGTGCACTGCAGTCACGATTTCTGGCGGATTTTTATAAAGGATTCCGCAGTCCTTTCCTGTGCAAAACTTTTCCCCCTTTTCATTAGGAACTTAAGATCGTCATCGTGATTGGCCCCTTAGTGAATTCTTCTTGAGATCCGACACGCTGATAGCCTAACTCCGCCCCAAATGAAGGGATCGGATGTTTTTCCCCCGCCGTAATGATATCGAATCTCGTTTTTTCTCGTTTTCCTCCCAGAAATCACTTTTTTTACCTGAGCACTCCTGTCGTGGATGGTTTCGTTGTGAAAGGAAGGGTTTTCCGAAAGACCCCCCCCGGTTCTTTAACCCCCCCTTATAGCCTTGCGACCCTAAACGCCTCCCCGGCAAGATACCTGAGAACCCTTCCCTTTTGGGATTGGGTAGGAGGGGTTCTAGTTTCTTCGTATCGGATGAACCTCGTCTTTGACCCCTTCGCACACTTAAAGGATTCACCGAGAGTTTCATTTTACCCGCCCCGGCAGAAATGCTGTTTTTTCTTTCCTAGAAGTTTGTGCACCCCCCCTCTTTTCTTCTCCCCTTTCCCTTGGCCGGGATGCCTTCCCTTTCTTTTTCCCTTCAATGAAACTTCCGGCTTCCCTCCAGCGTGAGAGCACCTTTCCCCCCACTCACGCTCCCCGATTCTCTTCCTTCCCTCCTCCGTGTTGTTGTTCCGACCCTTTTTTTTCCGTGCTAACTTTCCCTCTTCAATTAATCTTCATCGTTTCAAGTTACTGTTCTCGTCCCTGATTCTTGGCTCCGAGGAAAGTCGGTCAACTGATAAGAGGCCTTCCCTTGATTCTTTTCGGAAATGCCTTCTCCTTTCCCCACTTTCTAGTGACTCGTCAAGTTTTCCGTCCGATTGGCCGAATGGCGAAAGGCCGATCGCTTTCCCACTTTGAGTCCGCCCGGCCTTGCACCTACCCTCCCCCTAACGTTCTAGGTATCAGCTTCTTCCCATTTTTTGGCTCCGTCGACAGTTTTTCCCCACCGCTTTTCGGATCGCCGTCCCCTCCCCACCTCCCCAACCCCCACCCCCCCTCCCCCGCCGCGTCTTCACTTGGTCTGGTCTCCCTCGTGGTCCTTTTCCAAGAGAACAGCGTTCTCGATCATGAGTCGCTTAAACGAATTCTCCCCTCAATGTTGGAAGACGAACTTAAGTGAGGCTTTTTTTCCTGTAGTTTTTTTGAGTCCTTCTTGACCGGCCCGATGTAATACCTCCGATTTTCAGACCTTTTAATGAATTGGTACCCGGGTTCAGTCCCAACCCCTTGCTTGACCCCTTTTACTACCAGCCGAAATCTTCCTGTATTTTTCCTTCCGCACACTTGCCCAGCCCAGGATTTGTTTTTTTCAGTCTTGAGACCGTATGTCTCCGTGCGAACCCTTTTTATTGTTTATTTTCTCTCCTCCCACAACTGCTCTTTCGCGTGGCTGCAGTCCCCTTCTCTCTTCCAAGATTCAGGGTATTCAGTGACTTCTTCCTCCCCATCCCCCTTCCTATTCTTTTTTTTTCCACCTTTTTCGAGGTTAGTCACCATCCGCCCAACTTGCTCCCGATCCCCTTGTCCCAAGGCTTTCCCATCCTTTCACGATTGAGCAGATTCCTCTTCTTCCTCCACCCTCCTTTCATTTAACCTTTACAGCCTCCTCCCCCCCCCGCCCTCGCCTTTGGGCCAAGACTCTCTTTCTTCATCACCATGTTTTTAGTTGTTTTCGGGGCCTTCCCTGCGATCAGGCCCTTTCATGTGTTCACCCCCCCCCTGGGGCCGATATTCTTCTTTCCTTTTT
>Ga0179593_1387793_pt1 | contig 10611 bp, 11 predicted proteins | sample CZODoug2_1_08_16_FD_185931 | JGI IMG/M metagenome (GOLD analysis project Ga0179593, IMG submission 185931) | Vadose zone soil fungal communities from Angelo Coast Range Reserve, California, USA - CZODoug2_1_08_16fungal (PacBio error correction) | ecosystem: Environmental > Terrestrial > Soil >... | reverse complement strand
GCGACCTCCACCTGCTGCGGCCGGCAGTCCGAGATGTGGTAAGGCGCCGGGGTTCCTCCATTTTTTCTTCCCCGATCATCCTGCATCCCCCGGTGCCGTCCACCGCCGCTTTTTCCTTTCCTTCTCCTTTGATCAGGTCTGAGACCATTTATAGTTGTCTTCTCATATTTTCATTTCCGGATACAAAACGCGATGTCTTCCTGATTTCCCCTCTTCTCTTTCCGACGTCCTCCACACAACCGTTCCCCTTTTCTTTGCCGATGTCCTCCCGAATAGATTATAGCTTCCAAACACAGCACCCATGTTTTTTTTCTCGTTTGTTTTTTTCTGTCCGGAGTTCTTCCTTTTTTTTCTTTCGTTTCGTTTGCCATGTTCAATAAGGATACTTCTGTAAGTCATCATTGGAAATTGCGAGTCAAGAGAATTATCCAGTCTTCCCGCACCTGCATTCTCTTCGCCGGCCCGCACTAAGATTTACGAGTTTCCACCCCTCGCGAGTTGACTCCCCCGGTTATTTTCCTTCGCGGAGGACACAGCTCGAGATCCTTTTTTCCCCCCCCTTCACCCCCCTTCCTAATTCCATCCCCGCAAAAGTTTTAACTTCCGCATAAATTTCTGCCGACTTTGATCCCCTCCCCTTCCTTTCTCCCCCTCTTTTATTGTGTCTTAGATCTTTGACTCGTTTGCACGAGACTTTTTAACGTCCGGAGTTTTGGATGCGGACACCCTTTTTTTTAACGGGCACCATTCACCTCGTTCTTTCAGATTCGGGGTTGCTGGCAATTCCTGCTGTTTTTTTTCCCGTTTCCTAATGCACAACCTCGCCCTTGAATTATCCGGATTAGCTAGCTCCAGAATGCTTGCCGGTTGCTTGAGGGAAGATACGACCCGGACCTCGTCCGTTTTACAGTGCCTCCAAGACACCCTTCACCGTCTGCCTACAACTCATGGACTGGAACAGCGTCCAGGCACCTATCAAGTGTATTTTTGTGGTTTTTTGCTTGGTTTCCCTTTTCCACCGCCGCCATCCTCCCTCCCCAATTTTTCTGCCAGAACAGCCCTTGTGAAACAGGTTTGATTGTCCCCAACGGAGTAGCCCTTTTCCTGCAGCTTGTATTCCCCTCTCCGCTGTGCCCCTTTCCTGTCGAGCACAGTTCTGCATCCTGCCACTCCCCCCTCCCCCCAATCCTGCAGGTCCTTGAGACATATATTCGTTCGAGATCATTATAACTATTCCACTGCTATCTCGCGCTTTTTCCTTACCGTCCTCCCCCCGCCCCCCCCTCGTCCTTTTCACACTTGTGACCAAGAGGCTCTTCTTTCCTCTTTTTCTCTCGCCCACATCCCAGACTCTAAAACCCCTTTGCGCCTTCTCGCACTTAGGAGTAACTGAGCGGCCACCTTTTCTCCTTTCCTCGCTTTTCTTGTCATAATGTTTTTTTAAGGTCTCCTCCTTTCCCCTCTTCTTTATTTCTCCCGCACGGGAAATCTAGCGATTGATTTTCAGGGGGTGGTGGACACTTATCGCCTGCGCGGTCCTTACATGAATCTTGCTGTTTAATATCCGTGATGCTTCAAGTCCATTTGACAAATCAATCTTTACCTCCTTTTTAGGTATCTCTTCTCCTCCCCTTTGTTTTATCTAGATCTGCGGTCGAGGGTACAGAAGGGAACTTTTTTCAGCTTAAACGGGGACGCGCCGTTCGGGATTCGTGCGCCTTTTCTTTGCGATTCCTTCTCCCCCCTTTCTCTGCTTTTTGCCTTCTTTCCTTTTCCTTTTAAAGCTTGTTTTTAGTTCTTTCTCCGCGTAGCCCCTCTTTTCCCCTTCCCTCCACTCGGAGTTCTCTCGTACCCTCGAGCGCCTGCCTTTGGTTTGAGAGGCTGGACGTCGCTATCAGATTTGTTTTTGAGTGCTCCCCCTCTCACGGTTTTCCCTTTCTTTTTTGATCCTCATGTTCAGCGAGCGCGATCCTTTGTTCTTCTCTTTAGGAGCTTTCCGAAAGGCATAGATGGGCGTCCTGAGCTATATAATTGTTTCGGGGATTGGGATTGCGTGGCGCTTGTTAGAGTTTGGCGTCGGCATTTTTTTTTCCATTTTTCTCCTTTTCCCCGTGTTTTAACCAATTTTCTCCTCCGACTTTGATGGAGAGATCCCCTTGTTCCCCAACCTTTTTGTTTCTTACGACGCCTTTGTTTCTTGTTTGTATGCAGGCGAGGTGAAGTTAAATCAGCAAACGTACCCCCTTCCAGACCCCCCCCACCACCCTTATGATGTGTCCTTTTTTTTAAGGTCCTGCTTGTTCTTACCTCCCTTTTGTCGTCTTTTTCCGGACCTCCTATATTACCGACGCTTCTTGACCATCCCCTTCCCCCTTGCAAGCCCCTGGGGCTCTGTCCTCCTGGCTATGGTCAATTCTATTTCCGCTCTTTCTTTCCCCCCGCCTTCTTTTGCCCAACTTGACGGATACTAGGTAGTGGGTCCCTTTCAACCCGTTCCCTTTTCCATGAACCATCTCGTCCGACGTATCAAATTCTTTCTGGTTCTTCCTTATCTCCCTCTCGACCTCCCTCCCCGGCGCCCCAAGCATCCGTTTTACAGGTCCCGAATGATTACGGACAGTGTCTTGTGTGCAAGGATGTAAAGCCTCCTTCCTCTCCCCCTTTTGACCTTTTTTAATTACCCGTCAGTCTGTTGTTCTTCTCTAACTACCACTTCTTCCCGTTTTAGTTTTTCGAATCCGGACTTGTTTGCCGTAATATTCGGGCGGGGCCGGAGAGAGGGCTGGGTCGGTCATTGGATAAGTTCCCCCTTTACCAGATTGACTACAGGCCTTCTTGTCCCCTTTCCTCTATTGACACTTGACCTGGTAAGAAGCAAGTTTCCGAAATGGCAGCTGGGTCTATTTCCCGAACCCCAGTCCTTCCCCCCGGTCCCTCCCCCCACCCCCCATGTACCTTTTTTTTTTCGTCGTTTCTAAGTTTGCTCTTTTCCCCCTTCTTGTCGCCGCGGAATGCTTGTAGAGTCCAGATACCACACACCCCTATAATTGTTCGTGAACGAGAAAGGCTTTTCTTTTACCCTATCTCTTCCTTTTTTCTGGCTTTTTCGTGCACTTTTGCTTTCCTTCATGACCTCCTCTCCGTTCTCCGCGTGATCCATCACCCCCAATTCGTTCTTTGTCGGCTCATTGTCTTTTTGTTCTTTTTTTGTTCTCGAAGCCTTTCCTTTCTCCATCTTTTTTCTCCTCGCGCAGTCGTCTCCCGGTACAGCGGGACCGGGTAGATTTTATTTGATTATCGCGCGAATGTGCAGTCGAATCATAGCTAGGGCTTAAATTCATTCCCCCTCTTCCACTGCTCGCGCTCCTGACCAATTACCCTATTTCTGCTTCTTTTTATCTTTGACTTTGTTTCCTCTTGCCTTGCGCCGGCTTTGATAACGATGATTCAAGTTTGACCTAAATTCGGAACCCCTTCTCGCGGCCGATTCCCCGCTTTTCCCGGTGTTGTTCAGCATCTTTTCATGGTTATTAGTTCCATTCCCCCTCCTTTCTTCCCCCTCATGGGATACTTTCTCTTTTCTCGACATTCGAGACCGACTGTTAGATATATCGGAATGGTAATATTCTTTTTCCCTACGGCGGTCTTCGCTCTTTTTTGTTTTTCGCACCCTTTACAGTTTTTCTTCTCTATTCTATTTAGTCGCCGCCCCCCCTGTGATTCGTCTTACCGGGCTTGATTTTTCTCCTCGATCGACCCAGATGTGGGGGCGGATCTCTTCCGCGCTTTCCCCTCCCCTTTTTTAGCCCGCTCTTCTTTATTACTTGTCTTTTTTTGGCGCACCCCCTTTTTCGTGCTTGCTCCTCTTTTCCCGGACCTTTCTCCACATCTTTCCTGGAGTGGACCCCACATTAAGTGAATCGATAGGTGAGGTGTTCTTCCTCTCGCCGGATTTTTCCCTTGTTTCCCGACAGGTACCTCTTTTCCGATCGGGATCCTTTCTCCCTCTCTCGTTCAATTTTTTTCATCAATTCCCGATTTAAGGAATGAAGCTGACGGCTCATTTACACATCCGGTCCTCCCTTCTTGCTTAAACTTTCTTCTTATTCCTTCCCCCTCATTCGAATCTTGTCATTTTCTTTCTCCCTGCTTTGACTTAATGTTTCCAAGCATCCTTTCAGACAATCCAATGGGGCGGGCGCCAAGCTTGTCCTTGACCCCCTTGTTTCCTCCTTTCTCAATCCCCCCATTCGAATGGCTGCCTCTTTCAGTGATCACAGCCAAAACCGCTTAGATTAAAGGCGAAGAAGTCTGAGAAAAGATATCCAATTCCGGTCTCGTTCTCCCCACCCAATGAACTTTTCACCTTTCGCGTCGAGGTCGCGATTTCCCTCTTTTGATTTGGTGTTTGTTTTCTCTTCTTGCGGTATTTGTGAGAGAGGGGGCGTCCTCTTTACCCTTTCTGCCCCTTTCACTGTATGCCTGTTTCTCCGGTCCGGTGCGTTTTTTCTTGTTTCATTCTTGGTTTTTCATCGAGCTTTTATGGTTTGCACCGCCAACAGGATCTCTTCTTTTTAATACCTCCTCTTTGTTGTTTTTTTCTATTCTCCCCCAGTTTGTCTTTTCGTCTACATCCCAAGCTCTTGTCGTCTCCAGCATGTTTTTCCTTTTTCCTTACGAGCGGCCCAGCCGCTTCGATGCAGAGCAGCGATTGCAGGACCTCCCACCCGTTTGTGTTTCTCCTTGCGCTCTTTACCCTCGCCTACAATTTTTCCTGCCCCCTCTCCATACTCGGCTTCAAAGCTCTCTCTTTTTTACTCGTCCCGGTGGGCAAGTTACGATGGACTTTGATCTATTTTGCCCCGGTTGTCTCCTTTTTTGCCTCTGGTGCGCTGTTCTTTTCCTATTTTTTTTTAGGTCATTCAGTCGAGGGCAGGCATAGAAACTTTGGAAAGAGGCTTCTGAGGACCCGCTTCCCCCTCCATGCGTTGGGCGCCCCCTTCCCCCTGTTTTGATTGTCGGAAGTCATGCGTGCTTTTATCACTTTCCCGGTCGTATCATCAAAGTAGATGAAGCCCTCATGTGAAGATGCCCTTCCTATAGTTCTCCCTCTTCCCGTCTGCACCTCTTCAGCCGTTGCCTTGTCAGATATTTGACATCTTCCTTTTTTGTCTTCCTTCTTTTCCATTTGGGGAGAAAAAGTTGATTATGTAGGGACCCCCCTAGTGCGTCCCCCCGTTTCTCCTTCCTTAGCTTCCATTTTCGTTCCCCCTCATGTTTGCCCCTGCCACCTCCTGCTTGACGATAATAATGGAAGTGACGAGATAGTTTTCTCCCTACGCCTGTTGTCCTCAGCGTTTGCTTTTGTTCATTTACGTCCTCCGCGGGTACCACAGGCTCTTTTCACTCCCCTAACCTGGGTCTTCCCCTGCCTCGAAATTCAACATCGTGCGAGATACCTCAGATCTTCCCTTTGAACCCACCTTTGGCCTTTCCCTGAAATTAAATTTCTTTTCCTTCCTCCCGGTGTGCGCCCACCAACGTTATGCCAGCCGATACTCGCAGAGAAATGGACCGCGAAAAACTTTTTTTTCGCTGATCCTGTTTCTGACTGATTTGGTTTTCCCTACTGCGTTTGATCTATGTACCTCGTTCTTTCCCCCCCGCATACTGCTTGACCGAATCCACCCGGGTCTCCTGGATCGAATAGAGAATTCTTGCCTCATTCTGTGTGTGTGAGCCGCTATCGCGGCTGCCTCTGACACATGCAAGCCTTTCTATTCCCCCCTTCACTGCCCCCCCTCACAGCTGACTTCTTTCAGGGTGCAGAATGTTGAAGATGTTCATGACTTTTCTAGAGCTCTTCTCAGTGGCTCTCCCCAGACTCCATCGTCTTTCTCCGAACCCTTCTTCATATGACCTCTTTCAGCACTTGCTCTCCCGCCTTGTTTCTTTTTTTCGCCCTTCTGAATTACGAGACAGCACAGCAGTTCTTTCCTTTTCTCCTACCTTTTCATCGCGGAACGCCATTTTTCCTTTCTTAAGAAAAATTCACGAAAAAGACTACTTCCTTTCATTCCCATGAAGCACCGGTTGCGACTGTCACTAACATATAGGTTTTTCCTTTTTTCAATGGACTCCCTTATCAATCTTGTCAGAGGAGGATTGAAGATAGGAAATCACAGCGTCATTTCACCGTCCCTCGTCTGATCGCTGAACTTTCACCTCTCGATATGTTACTTGTTTTTTCCCTCCCCTCTTTTGGTCTTGTGTCTTTTGAGGTAATAGCCGGTGATCGATTTGTGTAATTCTTGTTGCCCCCATGTTCCACTTTCTTTTTTTAAGACTTGGACTGAAGGGTCCTGTCTTATCCCTTTTCCCTACCCCAGTTGCGGACCTCCTCGCCGGCAGAAAAGCTCCCTGGCGGCCCCCCCCCCCTCTGGCGAAGGTGCTCACGGGGCTTGATATTTCTTCTTTCTCGAGTTAGTCGACCATCTCGCGATTACTGTCTCACGGAACCCACAGAGATAGTATTTAGGCTGCTCCTTGCTACATCTGCACCTGGCCCGCCCGTTGACTTGGTAGCCTTTTACATTTTTCGCGTTGCTTTTTGTCTTGTTTGCTTCGCTCTTGATGCCGCAGGCCGCAACGGCCTTGAGTGGGAAGAAGATGGTACGAGTCCCACTTTTGTCTGGATCCCCACGACCTTCGCTCGACGTCATTCCGGCGGGGTTTGTTTGGCTTGTTTTGCACTCCTTACTCATCTGTAACATTTACTTAATATGATGATTCTCTCCGGCTTGCCGGTTTCCCTCCTGTCCCTTCGCCTGTACTCTCCCTATTCCCAGAAAACGGCGGAACGACTCCCCTTGATCTCCAGTCTCAGTGACTTCCTTCGTCCCGGCACTAGAATCATTGTTATTGTGGGTGTACGGAGGGTTGGGCATGTTTGAACTTCACCTCTACCCCCACCCAGCGCAGTCCCGAACGATTTTTGTCTCGTTAAGCCAGAAATCGTTCTTTTGACCCTTTCCTGCTCTCATTCACAGTGAGTCTCCTTCCGATTAATTTAAAATAGAGGATGGAAAACTTTTCGTATGCCTAACTCTATTCTTTTTTACTTTACCAACGACCCTCCATCAAGTGCCTTCTTTGACCTTCTTTTTCTGCCGTTCGCTCTCTTTTATTATTCTTCCCATGAGGAATAAGAAGATTACGCTTATAATTCTCCCCAACACGGCCGGAAGGCCACTTTTCCAAGAGTTTTCTGTCAGATGTTGAGCGCCTCTCTTCATTCCTCCCCGCAGAATCTTCGTCCCCTTAATAGTAAGTTTTGTTTGCCAAAGAAAGAAGAATTTGTCTGTGTATTTTCCTAATTTGCTATTTTCTCGTGGGACCCTGCGTTCCTCTTGAAGGAGCCCCCCTTCCATATTCACTTGGAAGCTCGCGCCCTATCTATGCCTGCTTCTATTCGAGGAGGAAAAGAAGAACGGATGGGCGGAAAGGATGTGACCTCTGTTTTTGCACACTAGTGCTTGCATCAAGGGGCTAAACTCCTCTCCTCGCAGACTCCTACTGTTCTACTTTTTTTTTTTGTTTTTAGAGATTTTTTATCTCAGGTCGAGTGAGGGAAGACCACTCTCCCAGGCCATACCCTCCAATCTTCCCCCAGCCCTCTTTTCAAGCGTCCCCTCCTGCTGGATCTTCGTTCCGCCTCGTCGCGTCTTATTACATTTAGATTTCGGAGGAGTGCAAGTTAGGTTTCTCCCTATTCATGTCTTTTTACTCTCCTGCGGTTCCTTTTTTTCAGCCTCCCCTTACGCCAACGTGACCCCTCCCTTGCGCCGGCCCTGAAGCTTGCTTTCCATCTCGGTAATGAAATTGAGCGAGACTGCGAATTTTTGGATTTCTGGTCTTCACTCTCACAATTTCGCATTTTTTTCAAGGTGTTTTTTCCTTTTTTTTTCTTGGCGGACGTTCCTTCCACCTTTAGGAGCTAGGAGACTCTCATCTTTTATTTTCGCCTCTACCTCCTTGACTCTCTTCGCCAGTTCGTCCGGCACTGCTTTGGCGTTTGGGTTTCTTGCTGTCCGATTCTTTTTTTTTCGCGAATTTGGTTTCATCCTTTCCTTTGTAATACAATGCAGGTCAACGCCGGCAGTCATGCGTGAAGGCTCTACAAAATGTTCCACCGTGCTTTCTGGATCGTTCCTCACGCTGTTCGCTTTTTTGCTTCTTTTGTTCTATGGTTGGTTTGTTACATTTAAGTAAAGTCCACCACAATTTTTCTTCCTCTGTGTTCGCTTATGGTGAAGGTATGATTCGGATAGAGGTGCCCTGCTCCTGTTTTCCGGAACTCCCCTCTTCCGTCATTGAATTTGAGGAGCCAGTGGTACTGTTATTCTGCAGATCGGATTGTCCTCTAGTTCCCGTTTTTTTCTTCTTGCGTGCTACATCACCCCGCCTGAAGGGACCATGAAAAACATTGCTGCTGACGCTACCGGTCTTTTTCCGGTGGTCCTCCTCCCGACCACTGGCGCCGACCTTTATCTTTTTTCGCCCCTTTGTTTTCCTTCTATCTGCCCTTCCTTCCCTCCAAGCAGGTTAAAGGCGCCAAGGTTCGGCATTTATTGGCCTGCTCTGAATTGTGCGGTCTTTACGCCAATCTGATTCTCCGGGGAAGTTCTGCCGTGGAATCGTCTTGTGTCCTTCCCGCGCATAATATATGACACGCAAAGGTGAGAACCGCCTCGGCGTTGCCTGCGTCTTCACCTCTTCGTTCCTGCCAGTAGGTCGGTCCTGTTTACTTTTCTACCGGGAGACGTTCCTTCTCCCTTGTAAATTGTTAAGCCTCAGTCATTGTCAAATGGACCCTCGTCCGCGACACACGGCGCTAGAATTCCACCACCTGGAATCACGTGTCACGACACAGAAGTGTGGTGGAACTTCTTTCCTTCTATGATTAAAGGCAAAGATTGTACTGTAGTTGTTCGTATCTTCGGTTTATAGCGACTCTGCATGCTCGATCAGCTGTTCGCGCTGAATTATTTATTTTCTTCCCCCAAATATGTCCACCACCCCCACCCCCTTCCCTTGTTCTACTTCGCACTTAATGCCTGATCTTATTATGGTGCTCGTTTGATCGGCGGGTTGCATTTTCCTTGTCTTATGACGGAGACCGCCGACATGGAGTCCTGCTGACCCAACATTTCGTGTTTTTGCTTCTTGTCCCCTCTGGCTGTGCTGTGCGCTTCCCCTTTATTCTTAGAGCAGGAGCAAACCGGGTTTCCGGGCTGAACTCCTCCGCATGTTCGCTCCGGGTTCCTTTGATTTCCTCTTTTTTTTTCTTCATTTAGGCGTCTTATAGATAGGAGATTAACTTACCCACGAGACTTCACCATGCAGTCATGACCTCTCTCCAAGATTCCTTTTTTGTTTTTCGACCTTTGTACGGGTTCTCTTTCTGTTGTCCTTTTCCGTCTCGATCACCTCTTCCCCTCGTGTCGCCACTTTCTTCCACTTTTTTCGCGGCCGCGACCAGGTGATGTTACTATTTATGGTTCCTTTGCATCCGAAGTCAATCCTTACGGCCTTTTATCTCCCCCACCCGTCTCCTCCCTCTCGCTGACCGCGTTTCTACCTTCTTTTTTCCTATTCTTTTCTTCCTTCCTTTCCTTTTTTTTTTCGAAAACATTAGGTCGGACATGTAGTATTCTTCAGAAGTCTTATTTCGTCGACCCACCTTTTCTTCCCCGTGACCCGTCTGAATAATTTCCATGGTATGCCCAAGATTGATCCCGTCATAGAGTTTAAATACCACCTCTATTTCTGTGGCTGATCTTTTCTAGTTAATTATTTTTCCCTGGAGTAAATTTTTAGTTTATTGGAACGCGGGCCGTTTCAGCGTGCTCCCCTTGCCAATATTACGTCGTTAACCTCTCAATATAAGTGCTCATTCGGTGCACGTTCCGGCATCTCGTTCGTTTGGTCTTCTTTTTGTTCCCTCAAAATGTCGCTACCTGTATTCGTAGGCTTTCCATTCCTCTTCTTGTCTCACCTTACCCCTTCAGTTTGATGGTGTTATTAAAGAAGCGGAATGTCCGGTAATTCCCCCTCCTCCTCTATGTCGCCATGAAGACTTCGCCCTGGCACTTTGTGCTCCGACATTTTTCCCTTATTTTTCGTGGCATGATGATCTTCTATTGATCGCGTTTTCGGAGCAATCGCCCTTGCGGCCTCCAACCTTCCTGTTGGCCTTTACCTCCTTTCCTCGCCTCCCCTCTTTCCCCACCAGTTTCGAAGTTTTGACGCGGGCCTTGACACACCCGCTTTGCGCCTTCCCGGTCTGTCAACCTGTCTTTCAGCAGCCTGCTTCTTCCTGCGCTCTCCCCCCCCACTCTCTCATCTTGCAGATTGTCCCCCCTCTTTCCGCCTCGGTCTTCAGTATCTGCGCGTTGAAGACTGTTCTGCGTCGGGTTATACCCTTCTTCGCTTTGATCTCTATTGGATTCCTTCTGTCACCCCTCTTCTTCTCCTCTTGTCGGCTCCTTTGCGCTTGTTCTTACCCTTCTGGAATTGCTCACTCCGACTTGTTAGAGCCCCGCCAACCTA
>Ga0179593_1339884_pt1 | contig 10611 bp, 7 predicted proteins | sample CZODoug2_1_08_16_FD_185931 | JGI IMG/M metagenome (GOLD analysis project Ga0179593, IMG submission 185931) | Vadose zone soil fungal communities from Angelo Coast Range Reserve, California, USA - CZODoug2_1_08_16fungal (PacBio error correction) | ecosystem: Environmental > Terrestrial > Soil >... | reverse complement strand
TTTCCTTCCCTTCCCCCCCCCTCTTTCCTCCCCTCTTCGCATCTTGCGCCGATCCGGCAAGGCGGCCTGACGGCTACACGTGTTTTCCTTTATCTCCATCTTTTTTCTTTCACACGACTTACCCACTTCCCCTACGATTTCAGAAGATTCCTCAGATTCACTATCTTCACCGCCTGTGATGGGAGCTTACCGTCATTCTGGTGCTTTTCCTTTTTCTCCTGCCTTGAAAAGGTTCTCGATCCCCCCTATCCCGGGGCCCCCCAGGATCGGACTCTCCTGAGTGTCGTCGCGGCCTGTCCCAACCCTCACGCAGTGTTTCAAGGGTCAAACGATGCGCTGGTTTGTTTTTGTTTCCCAGTTTCTTTCTGCCCCGGTTGCCGGTTCCCTCTTTCACCCCCGTGCAATTTGGATGCATCGTATCTTGACCCTTCCCTCCTGCCGACTGCTACCATTGCTGGGCGTCGAGTGTTTCCGCTTTTGTTCGTTCTCGTTTTTTTTTTCCGCACGTTTTTTCCCATCCTCGACTTTGCAGCGCAGGTGTGAATATTTACAGTTACCTAGTGATGTCCGATTCACACGTGGGCCAAAGGAATAGCTTTTTGTCAGCCTATATTCTATAGTCCCAAACCCCGATTGCACGTCGTGCACTTTTCTTCCCTCTCTCGTTCGGAGGTCCCCCCCCACTCATATGAGAGCCTTTAAGTAGTTTTCCCTCGGGCCAACTCGCGACTGTTTTCTATCGAGATGTCCTCTCCTTTTTCAGCTTTTGGTCATCTGTTCCCCCTTTGTTCCGGGCAGTCCCTGCGCTGTTATCACTCCCAGCCATCGCGCTAGCGCCCTCTTGAAATGTCGAACGTTGTTCCAGCGGGCCTTTCTATCCTCTTTCCTTAAGCCTCTCCCTGGCGCTTTTCGAGACCTTTTTTGACTGTCCTGACACAGATCCCCTTCCTTGCCCCACCGCCTGGCCCTCGCTCGACGCAGGGAGTGTCGATCGCTTTGATTAATTCAGCCGCCTTCTTTGTCTATGCTTAGTGTTCCCTCCCCCGACTTTTTCGTGATCCCCTTAGTAAGTCCAACTTTGCCCGTTATTCCCCTCCTTAGGTGGCGTCATCAGCTCAGTTGGTTCTGCGGGCTTTTTCCTCCTTGGCAGGGTTTGGCCCTTAGGACAGGCTGCCTCAGGGCCCCCAAGCCGTCCTCCCTCTCACTATTGCGCCCTGACCAGCGCGTCCTGCTTTTTTCTCATCTTTCCCTCGTATTCCCCTCTCTATTAAGCTGGTTAAAGTTGCCGCTATTCCCCGTACTCCGGATTTTTCCCGGTGTGCAATTATAGAAGCCTCAGTTCCTTCTTGAGGATCTCTCTTCCTTTCCTTCTTCTTTTGTTTGATCTCTCCGCCTCCCGCTTTGTGAACTGGAAGTTTTACTTTCTCGTTTCAATACGCCTACCCTTGAGTACGTTAATATCGGCCACGCCTGACTTGCCCCCCATTTATGCCCTCAGACTGTCGTGCTCCCTCAGATTCGCTCCCATGCGATTGTGCTTTGGTTCTCTGGAAAGACCGACGGCTTCATTTCTGCAGGCGTTTGTTTCCCTCTTAATCCTTTTCCCGCCCTGCACTGGTCGAAGCATCGCCGGCGTCCAATCACCCTCGCCCTTTTTCAGACATCCCCCCCTGACAATTTTTTCTCGCTGGAACATTTGCTCTATACTTCCAGTAGACCCTTCGTCGTGGATCCGCCTTTTTACGCGCCCCAAGGGGCTGGTTGATGACGCCGAGCCCATTTACGAGCTCCCTGAGCTATCGGATGTTTCTCCTGGCGGATCGAGTGTTTACGTTTTCATTTCCCTCCTTCGGCCCTTCAATGTCTCGAGATCTTTCCTGCCCTCCCCCACCCGGCATGGACGACCTTTCGACATAAGTTCGGCTGCTTCCTCTCGCGATTGTTTTGGTGTCGCTACAGCGTCAGTTCCTTATCAAAGCAACTGTTAACGACCTCTTAGGATCGGCCGCAGGCCTCCCCTTAGAGGATGGGAACCCATTTTCACCTTCTCTTTCCGCACTCTCCGGCTGCTATCAGGATTCTTTTTTATGGGTGCCCCCACTCACTCGATATTGCCCCCTTTGCCCACCTTTTGTCCCTTTGGTGTCCTCTACCTCGAAACTTCCCTTCTCCCCTTCTGTGCGCGCTTACTTGGTCTTCACCCTGAGGGATGATTTCTCCAGCACCTAGGAACTGAATATTAACCTCACCCCCCTATGCCCAAGTCTATGGTCGGGTGAGCTCCTGCCGAACATCGATCCCATCAACCGCACCGACCCCCTCGAAGCCCTTTCTCCTGCAGATGGTCCACGTATTCCCGCAGCTCTTTCCGGTTTCAGTCCGCCTCACCTCGCGTTGGCTCGGGAGACGCGCCTTGGGGTAGCATGATTCGACGCTTTCTCAAACGCCCCGACAGAAATCGGAAATTGCCCTTTAACGGAACGTGTTCTCTTCGTTCGACCTTCCTCACGATCTCTCTTTCTCGCCCTCGAGTTGCCGCTGGGATAGCTCAGGACCTTAGGCTGGCCCTACCGATAAGGCCTAATTAAATTCGTTTCCCCTCCACTGACTTCGGGTTGTTTACGGGTAGGCCGATATAGTCCGCGTGTGTTTCTGCCTTCTTCATATTGTGGTTTACTGCTAGATAGCGTGCATGATTTTGTGGATTACCCTAAGCTTTAGCCCCTTTGACTGCCGCCTCCCCCCTCTTTTCGCCCCCAGACCGATGCCTTCGCCGTTCTTGAAGAGACGTCTTCCTCTCTAGGCAGCGATTGTAGTGGTCGGCCCCATCGAAAGAAGTCCCGTTTCGAATGGCGGTTAAGTTCTTTAAGGTCAAGCTTCTTCCTTCTTGTGCTTCCATCGCAAGAGATGGCAACGCCCGAGCTTACGTTCACTCCGTAGTTTATTAGATGATTCCGTCTCCCCCATTATTGGCATTCTCCCCCTTTCATCTTAGCTTTGTATCGCACCTTATTGATCAAGTTCTTTCACGTATCGCCTTGCCTCATTCATCCAAAACTACTGCCCCACCCCCTAATTTTTATTCTCATTTTTTTTCTAATGTATTTCTACGCTCTACACTCCTCTTTGCTCCTGAGCTCATAAGCAGATCCCAGGAGCCCTTTTTGGCAACATTGACCTACACACAATGGTAGACGTGCCGTCTAATTTCAACGCCTGAATTTTTTAAGAACTCTTTTTTTTCCTTTTTTTTTTGGTTTTTTGCGTGCTAATCCCATTGCATCCCCCTTTTAATCGAGTACCTTACCTTTATATGGGGTTTCGATGGTCTCTACTCCCAGGGATCACTATTTTTTCTCTTTCTTACTCTATTTCCATTTCCTTTTTGCTCAGCTTTCTGCTAAGTGGCCGTCTGAGCAGTGAATTCCGCATGTCCTTTTATTGATTTTTTCTTTACTTTCATATTTTCCTCAATCAAATCGCCCACTTTAGCTGTGACTCCAGCAATTTTTCCCTCAGCGCTCCCTCACCCCTCGTTTGAATATGCTAAGGTTTCTCTCTCTTCTTTTGGCATGAGCACGTCTCTTGTGTTTAGTTTGCCTTTCTTTCCACTCCTTGCTTGTTCCCCCGATACCCTCTTTTTGATAGGGTCCTTCTCCCACATTGCTTTTAAAACTTATTTCTTCTCTCTCTGCCCAGTCTCCGCCGTCCCCCTGACAACGACCTCTTTTCATATTCCCCGCGGGCAACCCCCTTTTTCTTCCGCCTCTGTCTCTGCTTCTTTCGCGCGCTCAATTATTTCACCCCCTACACCCCTTTCCTTGATTTAGTTTGCGCCCAACGCCTGGAAGCCGTCCTCCATAAGCACCCTTCAGTCCCGTTTTTGATTATCTTATTCTGATTTCTCTCCCCGTTTTCGCGCATCATATCCCTCTTTTTATCAAGTATGTCATTTAAAGGACACCATACACGTTGTCTGAGAAAAAGTTTGGCTACCTTTCCTCCAGCGGTCGCACCTCTATTCATCCCTGTTGTGAGTCATTTGGGCCCTCCCACTCTGGAGATATTCCTTCTCTCCCTATTGCCCTCCCCCGTCCGCCCCCTCCCCTCTATATGTTCCTCCTCTTGTGTGTTGAAACGGGGGGGAAAAATGATTAATCCAAGACTGGCTTTCACCTGAGTTTTCTCTACGGACTGAAATCCCCTTCTCTTTTCTTCCCTTTCACCCCCACTCCCACTCTGTCGTTTCCCTCCCTCCCTTTTTCTTTCTCCCCCCCCCTTTTGACTTCTTTCCCTACCGTTATGTTCTCCTTTCGTTACTTGATTTTCGACGGGAATTGACTATGCACGCCCTACACTACTAGAAAATCATCATTTTCTTTCCAAAGGTATCGGACCCCGCCCATTTACTTGTTTTTATTTCGCCTTCTTTCCCTTCGTTTGCGGCAGCAGCCCCCCACACCTTTCCAGGGCTCTTATTGCAAGCAATCACCGCGCTCCGATCGCGTCCCCGCTTGATTCTTGCCATACCCCCTTTTTGACCTTATTTTGCGAAGTTGTCTCCTCCCCTGACCTTGGAGAGCTTTCCCCTTCCGTCTACGGCGATCATAGATCCCTCTAATTTTACCATTCCAATTTGCCGGACCAATGCAATCACAAGCTTCTCCCCCGAATCGTCATTACCTCGAAGTGTCACCCCCCCCTTTCCACTGCTCCTTAATACCAAAGTCGATAAGAAATTAGCATTTCCCCCCCCACGCCTTTTTAGTTTTGGTCTCATGCTTGATAACATACCACCCCTTTGTCCTAACGGCTCTGATTGATGTCATTTTTTTTTTTCCCCCTCCACCCCCGTAAACGCGACTTCTCTATGTGCTCTCCGAGCGCCCTTGGTAGTCTTCTGGTCTGGTCAGGATGTCCGCAACCGGCCAGTTAGCTCCTTCTGGGACTCCCCCTCCCCCTCTGCAACCCCCTGTGTTATCGCACCATTGACCCCTCGGCCTTTGACCTGACCTTCCTTTTTAGAATGGCCCCCCCCCTTCTCGCACTTCCCTGCCCTCCCCTTCTTCCTCTTCCTCTTGCTCCTCCTGCTCTACTAAGAACTTTGAAGTTACAATCTGTCCCCCTAACTTTCCACTCCCCCTAGGAACTTGGAGCGTGCCAGCCCTCCTCTTTCCCGAGGGCTGAGCGAGCGAATCTTATTCCCGACCTCCCCGACACTCTCTATCACCCTATGGGTATTACTGTGACACCTTATTTTTAACATTATGAATAAATGCTCGTTGCCGAACTCGGCTTTTCATAAGTTGCTATCCGCAATGCCTCTTTAATTTCGTTAAGGAATACTGGCTTTCTTACTGTAAGTCTGACCTGTCGATCCGCTCGGCCCGTTCACCCCCCTTCGGGAATTAGCGGTCTCCCTCTCCTTCCTTGCACCTGCAGATCCCTCATCCTTTTCGTGTACCCCCGTCCCCGTGACTCCATTATGGCTAGTATGGTCTTACCCAGGCAGAGTACTCTCTGACGATAGGCGCCTGCTTCTCCTAGTCCGAAGACGCGGCTGGTCAATCACCACTACCTTCTAAACCCCCTTGCTTTTGTGAAGTCTTCCAAGACTAATGTCCGTCTCCCCCCCAGGCTCCTACTATGCGCGACTTCTTTTTTTGCCCCCCCTCTACAAAAAGATTGCCTCAGATGATCTCTGAATGAGATTTCTTCCCTTCCTGTGCAGCTTCTCAGCAACGGCCGGCGAATATCGTACCCTGGCTTTTCCGGTTACCCCCCGGATCCCACAGGTTAGTCTTCTTCTCGAGCCGGTTATTTAAAAGAAAGTGCGTCCCGGGATCTTATTCCCCTATGATGGAGTTTTCCCTCTTTCTCTCCTCCTTTTTTCCCCAGAAGTACCCGGCTCCGTTCCCAAAACCTTCCCCTTTACAGGAGCGATCGAAGCCCTGCCCCCCCCGCTAGACCTGCCCTCCCCCAGGAATTTTCACTGATGTTTTTTTCGCCCTTTGATTGGGGCTGTTCCCTGCGCAGCCCCGGAGCCCTATTACGCGTTGAGCCGAGTGCTTAGATTTTCAAGTTTGCCCCTCTTTGCGGAGAAGAAACCGTAGTCCTCCCCGGCCATTGCTCACGTCTCCCTCCTCCCGAGACCAAATTTTTCTCTTGTCCAGGGCCAGTCCCGTCCGTCTTTTCTGGGCCCACACCCCTTTTCATGAGCTCACGCCTCTCTCTCACGGTGGCAACTTTCGTCTTTTCCCCCCTCCGATGAAGCTTCCTGCCTAGATTTTTTATGTTGCGAACATTTGTTTGATACGTTCATTTTGAATCACCCAGCATAGCGCGCGCTTCTCGATCTGACCGCCGTTGACCCCGGCGAAACGTGCTAAATGGCATTGCTTCCTTTTAGTCGCGTTTGCTCCTTGTAGATGCAGGCAGCCTGATCGCCCTCCTGGAACCTTTCTCTTCCCCTCTGAATGGCAGAATTTGCAGCTCGTGACATAGGAACGCCTTCCCGTGATCATCCCACGAATAGTGAGTCTTTTCCTCCCACCTGGTAGTCGAAGACGCCGTTGCCGGATCAGGTCTACGGACACTGTTCCCGGCGATCCATCAGTTTCCGGGTTCGCAATGTTTCCCCTGTTTTCTGTGACCTGACGATTCCTGACCTTCCTTTTTCCCGAGTTTTCAGGTCCTAAGGGGCCCTAGCCCTTCACCTCAGGTTTTCGTAGACTCGGCCTGAAGCTCCGATCGCCTGTCGCCGGCTTCATTTGTCGCACGCCGTTTAATGACGCTTTTTTCCCAAGTTTTCTCTTTGCCCTATGCACGTACTCCGGGTTAGTTTCCGGTGACCTTCCTGACCATTCCTGCGGCGATCTTCTCCTCTCCTCCGTGTGGGAGTTTTCCTTGCTGCCGTTTTCCTTTTTGTTTCTTCGTTCCTTTTCCCCCCTGCCCACATCGGATAAACCCCTCGACTTTGCCCAGCGCATGCAAGACTTGACGCTTCGCATCCCCGCTATTTTACCCTGCGGTTCTCTCTTTGCCTGAGTCACGCCCGCCTTTTCTTTCGAGGACGGGGTACTGGAGTTTCCATATGACTTCCCGCCTTCGCCACCCCCGCCGCGTCGCCTCGCGCCTGCGCATCAACCCTTGCGAAGCAATTTCTGCCCATTTCTTTTTTCCGAGCCGGTGCAACGTTAACTCCGCTGCTTTCTTTTTCATTGGTCGTGTTGCCTTCCCCGCACTGTGTTTTTTTCCCACCGCGTCCCAAGGATGCCTGGGATGCTTTCCGTCAGAGCACTTCTCTTTAGTTTCTTCCGTGTTCAGGCGGTACATTTTTCTGCTCAGTCCTGTTTTTTTCCTTTTCAGAGTGAATCATGTTCCGGCCCTTTGGATTCCACGCTTCCTCGTTGGGGGTTGGGGGTTGGTGGTTGGGGTGGTGGGGGGGTGGTTGGGTTGGGGTTGGGTCTTCGACTTTGGACCACGGCTCTCTCGCCGCCGTTTTGCTAAGTTACAGTTTCCCCCTTCTGGCTGCTCTGCCCTTATCTTGCTTCTCTTTTTTGAGTTACCCCCGCTCCATCTTTCAAATCAACTGGGTTCAACCCTTCCTTGTTGCTGGATCGCGTCTCAATTCTTGTTGCCCCAGTACGCGATTTTTGCACATTCCCCCCCCTTTTCCGGGATAAAGTGCCCCGGCTCCCTTCCCAGTTATGAGGTTATTGTCCCCTCCTCCAGATCTCCTTCCACCCCTGCATTGACCCGCCCTACCATTTTCACCCGAATATATAGTCCCTCGACATGCTCCGAGGGTCCCGAAGGCGGAGGTGAGCTTCTCCATCCCTCTGATCTCAGTGAATCTTAATTAAACACCTTCGCTCACGTTAGAGGATGGTTCCTTTGTTTATCGGCTCCTACTACCAATTCCTATGCCGGAACAGATGCCGCCCTTAGGCATTGGTTATCGGGCAGTCCTTCTATCGAGAGGCTTCGCTGCCTATCCTTAAATTGGAAGGCGTTCGATCGTTTACACCGGTCCGGCGACAGGAGCTTGAACTTCGCGATCTTAAACTCCCTTCAGAGCATGTAATTCTTGACCCCCGTGTCCCCTTTGATTTTCTCGTCGAGCTCAATATCTCCGCTATATTATGAGTCCCTTGCCCGAGTAGCAATTTGTATCCTTCTCCGGCTTTTCTTTGGTCCGTCAAACGAGTTGGATGCCACATCTCAGTCGCAATTTCAGCACTCTTGTGTTTTGTAGGCTTATTTTCTTAGACAATCCTTTCTGACGAATTATGTCTTGCATTGCTTCCCTATCGCGTTCCTCGATGCTTGCTTTGTCTATTTCAAAACCCCAATCAGCATCTGTAGCTCGTTGCTCCTTTCTCTCCTTCGCCTTCTACTCCTCCTTCTCCTGGTCCTGTTCTCTATTCCTCTTCCCATTCTTTGTGCAGATGGTAGTCCATTCCCCCATCGAGCATTTCTCTTTCGTTGGCTTCGAATTGTCACTATGGATTCGGGTCAGTTCTCTTCCATGATCCCTCCTACTTGCACCTCAAGTTTTTGTCTCTTTCCTATAAGGAGCCTATTTAGTTAATAATTTCTAGTTACTAGTAACCCATTTTCTTCTGTAATTTCCCCCTTTTTTCATATTCCTCTTCTCTCCCCTATGAATATGGTTCTTTCCCCTTTTTTCCCCTCCCTCTGCCCCCCACTTTTTCTATATTTTCCATAATACCCACCCTCTCTTTTTCTTTAGGTAGTTTCTTCCTTTTTGTCTTCCTTGAACTGTGCCATTAGACTCTTCAGCCCCTTTAGCTATAATTTCCTCTCACTTCCTTTTACTACGCTTTTCCCTTTTTGCTTCCACGCACTCTCCCAACATCCCCAACCTTCTCTCGTTCCGCTCCTCCATAATTTACATGAAGAAATGGTCTTTCCCTCTTCTTGGGGGTGTGATACTCTTTCAGGGGCAAGTCCCTACTAGCTTTTTTCTCCAAACTCCCTGCTTGTGTTTCTTTTGTTTCCGATAAGAACACGAGTTTTTTTCTTTTTTCTCTCACAACGTTTTCATTTTCGACCTGCCCAGTGCAGGCGACCCTTCTTTTGTTCGCATAGATTCGCATGTTTTTGTATCTCTGTAACTTTCCCCTCCATCAACTCGTGAACGGAGTCGCCAACTCTGTGTACTCCCCCTCACAGTATCCCCCATAACTAGTGGAATATGATCCGCGTTCGACATTTTTGGGTCCTTTCTGCATTTCTCCTTTTCTTTCGCAAATGTTTCGGCCAATTTTGATCAGCCTCCCCACTCACGATTGGCTATTGGGCTCCTCCAATGCCTTCAAAGTTGAGCTTTGCTCGCCAAGTTGATCCCGGCAATCTTTCCACGCCATTCCTTCGTCTCAAATCTCGCCAACCCTTTTTATGGTCCCGTTTCAGTTTTCTCTCTTTTTCTCGCGGAGCTTCCTTTATTCCTTGTCTCCACTAAACCTCTTCTGGCTGACCGGCCTCACAAAGAAGTGCGCCCGTCTTTTCCCTTCCTTTCACCTTCCTTGGCGGTTCAGAACCTCGTTTCATTCAGTCCCCGATTTCTCTTCTTCGTAGTCAGTTTTTCCTTTTGTCGCCGTCAAATCCCATAAATCACTTGGAGACAAAGACCGGCAATCCCCGAACACTTGGTTTTCCGTCCTGCGTCAGTCGCAAGCACACGGTTTCCCCTTTCATAACTTTAATTCGTCCATGTTTCCACCCAGCGCTCATGCGAGAATCTCTTTGTCCCCCCCTCCGGGTTTTTTTTTTTTTGAGAGTATCAGCAGCGACTGGATTCCTTTTCGTGAGTCTCCCTGAACTGACCTTTTACTATCCGCGTTTTCGGTGAAAATGTAAAAACTTACACTCTGCCTTTTCGTCCCGCGCGGGTTGATTTGTCTCCCTTTCGTTTATTCATTGTTTACCGAATTGATTCTGAAGCTGACCGACTTCCCTCTCTGTACCCCTCCAGTTAATAAGATTTTCATACAGTCTTGCACGAGGTATCACCTCCACCTTTCCGTTGCTCTAGAATGTCTTCATTCTTTCGGCCCGTCCACCCTTCCCTGGTTTATCTCTCCCGTCCCTTTTTAATGAGGCAGATTGTCCTTCTCATCACCATTTAATTGCAACTTCTTTTCGCTTCCCCTCCTTTTCCTTCCAGTCTCGGATTGCTTATTCGATTGGGGACTAGTCTTCTTCGAGATTTTCTTGAACATTCCCTTCTGACCAATCAGCCCAATCCCCCTACGTTTTTCAACATTTTCCGAATGCAGCTAGCCATTCCCTCCTACCAACCACCTTTCATCCCCCAGCTACTCCAACCTTAGCTATTGCTTTGAGATTAGGCGGCATGCTTGAGTCCAAACCAGCGACTTGCTAAAGTTGGAGTGCCCTCAAAGCCCAATAATCTTAAGAATGACGATGCCACGTTACACCATTAGGTTCAGGACTCCATGACCGTTCTCTTTTTCCAATAGAGCACAGAGAAAATCCCGTGATGATTAGCACCCCCCCTCCGAAACCCCATCGAATCTCTCCTTCTGTGGTTCTCTTTACTGCACCTGGTTTTGAATCCCCAAT
>Ga0179593_1293076_pt1 | contig 10611 bp, 11 predicted proteins | sample CZODoug2_1_08_16_FD_185931 | JGI IMG/M metagenome (GOLD analysis project Ga0179593, IMG submission 185931) | Vadose zone soil fungal communities from Angelo Coast Range Reserve, California, USA - CZODoug2_1_08_16fungal (PacBio error correction) | ecosystem: Environmental > Terrestrial > Soil >... | reverse complement strand
TCATCTTTCGAGCCCTCTCGTTAATGCAGTAGTCGAGCCTACTCTCGCACCTTTCTCTCTTCTTGGGGTCCTGGTAGCTCTGTTTATTGGCCGAAGGGTTGCAGCTTCGTCTCGCCCTCTCTAGTCTCATAAGGCTCTTGCTTCTGCTTCTTCGCACGCCCTCTTTGAATCCCCCCCCCTTCTTTGGTGGCTGCGTCTCGCGTGCCTCGGTGCCCCGGTCTTAGTCATCATCTAATTTGATCCAGAACTTCTTTTGCCTGACATTCTTCTTTTTTGTGGCGACTTGTTAATATCCCTCCTTCTCTACTCCTTCACTTCATTCTCTCGGAGGTGTCCACCGACTGTTCCTCCCAGCTCCTGAGTCGACTTGAGGTGACCCTTTTTGGCCCTTATTTTAACCCTTTTGAGCCCAGACAACGCTTGGCGCCGCTCCGTAAAGTATCCTCCTCTTGATAGGCGCTCGGACGCTAGACTGGGACCATTTCTTCTCTGCCCTTCCCCTCCTTCGTTTTTTTGTTTTTTTTGAGGATCTTCCCTTTTCTCTTGGCCCAGTTCTTCATCGGGCGTCCTCGTCCCCCCCCCCCCCCCCCCCCCCCCCACCCCTCTTCACTGACTCTTTCGCAAGTTTTTTTTTTTGTTTTTTTGCGATTCAGCCCAGTAAGTCTCCTCATCGACCAACCCACGGATCCGGGTAAGCACCTAGGTCTCTCCCCGGACAGGTTCAACTCCGGTTTCCCGACGATACTTAAGTCAACGGCTCTCTTATTTCTCTCCATGAATCCACACCCAGGTCCCCCGACGTCAACTTAGCTCCTCCAGGACCACCTTAGTCTTGACTCAAAGGTTTTCCAACGCAGGCCGAGACTGCATTATACTTAATTTACTTGCAGAAAGATCCTTCACTGATGATGTCTCGATCGCGTTCGCCGTTGTCGAGCACCTCCGGTGAATTTGCAGTACGGTCACAACTCCTGAGGACACCTTGCAGTTAGCCCTCCATCTTCCCCGCCTCGCCCTGTCGTTTTTTCGGTCTCGGCATGCTTCTTGGTCTTCCCGTCCCCCGCTGTTCATTCGTTGACCCCCCGCCTTCGATCTCCGACATCCCCCTTAGTTTTCCTTAAATGCCGGCGGCAGATTGTGCCTTCCTCCCTCTCCTCGCCAACCCTTCCCTTAAACGTTGGGCCCGGGTTCGGATCGGACGTTGCCCGAAAATAAAAGAATCCCCTTCCCCTGAATTTCAACCGGTTTTTTTTCTGGTGGTCGCCGGAGCTTTGGATAGGGACTCCCCCCGTTCGCAGTGCGAAAGCCCTCTTCCGATGGCCTCTGATGCCAACGATAAAGGCTGGAGGCCACTCTCCCGAAGAGGAAAGGGCAAAGGGGCTTTTTACCTTTCCAGTGAATACCCCAACTTTTACCCTGCACAAGTCAAAGGCCGTGGCGTGCATCTATAACCTATCGTACGAGGTCTCCCTTCAGTGTTGCTCCTTTTACTTCATAATTTCCGAGCGAACATTTCCCCCCTCTTCTCCCTTTTAGAATATTCGTCCCTCCCTTTTCATGCTGGCTTCTCTTAACCCTTCTCCATTTTTCCCTCATGGTTCTCTTGATTATTCCTCCATTAGTCGTGTGATCCTCTAGGCCACTTCATCCCCTCGGGATGCGACTGGCTGATCATCATTCGGGTTTTCAGGCTACTTCTTTCTTCGCCCTCTCCTCTTCAGAGGTTTTCCACGTTCGAGTTCTTCCGGCTGTACAGTTGAAACTGTAATTAGTCGACTCTGAAGTCTAGCCCTTCTTTTACTGCTTTTTCTTCTACAGCTCTTTCGCTTTCGCTGTTTTGCGGATGGACTTGATCTTCAGCTGGAACTATGTCTTTGTCTGGGGTTTCTCTTCGCGGTTCCCGGAGTTTTCTCCTTGGCTACCTTATCCTCCACTTTTTTTTTTAGAGCTGTCGACTGGAAGGTCTCCTATCTTCTTTAGAGGCTCTTCCCTTCTTCGGCCGCTCTCTTTTTTTTTCCACGCGGGGACTCTCATTGGTAAAGAGCTCCTCAGAAAGCGCCCGGGTCCTTGCTGTACCAGGGTAGAGCTTTTCCTTTTTTTTTTCGTCCTGGGTTCCACGTCGTGACTACTCCTCTCTTTTTTTGATGACCCTTTACCCCTCCCCTCCAAGACATTCTTTAGTAGCGCTATGGGTCTAAATAGTACACCACGCCCCCCCTGTTTATAGCCGCACGCCTTTTTCTGCTGCATTGCGGCGATCAGGAGGCATTTCTTCCTTTCCCCCCATTCCCACACATATTTCTTCGGGTTCCTTTCCTCTCCCTGAACTGAGCGGCAAGTCACTTCCGTCTGGTATGCTCGCAATCCTCGTAGGCTCCCCTTCTTCCGGATTCGGTGGCCCCATCTCATCCTTTTTCTGATTTTCCCGAACCCTATCCCTTCTTTAGCCTCTTAGTTCCGAGAAAGATCGGCGTGAAACAGCACCGTTACAGGTTCCGTCCGGTCTTCTTTAGCTTAACCCCCTCCTTTCACCTTTGGACGACCTGTCGTTTTCCGTGCAGGCGGAATCTTCTTTCCCCATCTATGTGACCTCCTCCTTTTTTTTTTGCGCTAATTGGAACCTCCGCCCTCCTGCAATTAGTAACCGATGTAAGTGTGCTTCGCAAGAAGTTCTGCCGACATCGCTGTTCACACCTTGTTTCCTTTCTGCTTGCGGCTTTTTGAGATCCACCATTGAGGATAGTTCGGACGCCGGATGACTATCTCCTAAGCTTTCTCCTTCTCTATTGAATGCGTTCCAGATCCTAAGTTCTCTGAGTGACCTCTCAGTCCTTTTTTTCAGGAACTTGCCCAGACAGGTCTCCCGAGTTCTTTTTTATTTGAAGGAAAAAAAAAAACAAAAACAAAAAAACAAAAAAAAACACGGTCTTCTTGCATTGATTCTCTTTCACCTTTGCAGCTCATTTCCTTCATCTGTTAAATTTGTGTGGAGTCGCTTTCTTTTGAGGAGGACTCTCCCTCCGTCTTTTTTTATTCTTCCCTTTTTTTGCGTTCCGTTTGAGATTTACGCGTCTTCGCCTCCTCTTCGTCAGCCACCTCAACTTGCGTAGTTGCCGCCCTGGAGGGAGATTATGTCCCCTGTTAAGGTCTCTCTTTTCTGAACCCGCCCTGCCGGTTTTTTTTTGCCGAAGAGCGGCGCCTGACGACGACCCCCCTACAGATGATCCCCGTCCTGCCTTCCTAGATGCCTTTCAGTCCCGCCTTTTTTTTCGAAAACGGTTGAACCGTCCCCGACCCCGCCTGATGGGCCTCTCCCCGTTCCTTCTAGTCCCTCTGTTCCCCCAGCAGGCCAGGAGACTCTGCTCATGCTTGCCGATCGACACCCTCTCTTTTCTCGTCCTCTTCCCTGATGGTAATGGGTCCGGTTTCCTGCCGCTCTTTCTAAGAAAAATTAGAGGCTGAGGGCGCTATGACCTTCGCGAAACCTCCTCATTATTTCTAATCCCTCCCTTTTTTTTCTGCTGCTCTGTTTTTCTCCGTCCTCTACCCACTCCTCTTGCTTTAGACCCAACCTGAAGAAGGAAGCACCATGGCCGCAAATGGTAGCTTTTTACGCAGCTGCCCCCTCCTCGTTTTAGTAAGATTTCCTTGCCGACGTCAGCGAGACGGGACGTTTTCTTGCATTTATAGTCTCGCCCCTTTTCTGCGGTCATATAAAACCAGCGCGTGGTCTCCCTTTCCCCTCTTGAGACTGTTTTCCCCTCTTATCTCGGCCTCCACGAGTGTCTTTCGTACCCGATCTTCTAGGTGTGTCAGCACCTTTAGGGCCTTGTCCTCCGATTAGCGATCTTGCCAGAGTTAGCCTTTTCTTTCCTTTGCTTGCATCAGTGCAGGCTCCACGGCTTAGTCTACTTAACCAGCTCCGCGCTCCCCCTCCAGGACCTCCTTGCTTTGTCCTTTCCTTTTTCCTCATACTGATGTTCAGACTGATTTACTCTCCTTGCCACTTTTCTTGGAACTCCCTTTTTCTCCAGTTGTCGAGGGTAGAAGTAGATCCGTCCTTCGGTCGATTGTATTTTTTCCTTCCCCTTGTGAGGAGAGAAAGTAGTGTCCTCCTCTCTTTCATCTGAATAGCTCAAGAAAGAATTCCTATTTCCGAGCCTTACTACCACATTTTCGAAATGAGCTTTCCAGGGTTTGCGATGCCATTCTCTCCCGTGATCCCTCCCCCCCTTTTCTGTTGCTCGTACTTCGTTTTTGAGTAGGGTCTCTCCTTGCTCCGCTTTGATACTCATCATATTATGCTCGGGATTTCTTCCCCCCGGTCGAACTGCCGAGTGAGGTCCTGTGAGTCTCATGGAAGATGTCCCCCGGTTATGAGTCAGCCCTTTTTTCCGTCCTGGTCGACGTATTCCGTTTTCCCTATTTCTGGCGGTTTTGTTTGTGAATATGTGTCTCGCTAGTTGACTTACCTTTCTATGCGTTTTTCTTTTAAGGCCCCCAGCAACTCGAAGATAGTCCGGATTTTCGGAACGTCTATGGGGGCGCCATGGCCCTACTATTGCACGGTACAAAGCAATTTCTCTATTGCAATCTTTTTCCTGCTTTCTCTATTCCGATAAGCCTCTCCGACAAGGGAAAGGCCTCTTTATATTCTCTTTCTCCCAAGGTCTGATCTTCTCCTTCACCGTGGAACCCAGTTATATAGTTTTTAGCCATTTAGTTTTTTCCTCTTTACCGTTCTGTTAGTCCAAGGACTTGAGCCTGGGCTTCATCTTTTCGTATCCAATTAATGGGGCCCCACGATCCGGTTAATCACCCAAGGGCTCCCCCCCCCTTTCTCTGGCTTTTTGGACCTTGAGAACTCTCTTGGTTCCCCGTCTGGCGGCGATCTCTTACATTCACACACCCAAGAGCACCGCATTTAGCTTTTTCACCTTCCATGTGGGTCGACCCTTCCCAAGCCCTTCTGTCAACGGCACCCTCGGTCAGCTTTCTTCCCTCCTAAGGTGAGTGCTCCCTTTCATTCTTTCCCGTGCCTACTCCGGGCTAGGATTCTCGATCGCTTCTTTGATTAGCTACTATCGATACCTTCCCACTGCGCTCTTCCCCCTTCCGCAAAGATCCGCCTCTAGAAGGCCTTCTTTGGCGGCTAGTTTTCCTATTATGCGGACTTGCCGGTCGTGACCCAGGATGGAAAAGCCTTCCACTGCATCTCCGCAATTTTCCTCGCAGAATCTACCCCTCGAAGGAGGCGGATCGGTAGGCTACCCCCCCCCCCCCCCCCCCTCCGCCCCTGGGACCGCACTTTTCCCTTGTCCGGTCCTACTCCCTTCGAAGTCGGAACCTTTTCCTCCAAGCGGCCCTCGCGGAAAAAAGTTTAGCATCCTTTCTGTGGAGCGCTTTTTTCTCTAGAAAAACTCTTTCTCCGTTGCTTTCTGCAAGCCCTTTAAATCTTCCCTCTTCAGCCGGCGGCCATAATCTGTCGGTCATCAGTTCCACTGGCCCGTTCCCAAGATTTTCCATTACTGCAAGATCTTTTACGAACGACCCCCTTCCTGTGCGGCCTGATCCAAGATTTCGCCAAATTTTCGGTCGGCACTGCAGTAACGCTCGTGGTTCTCTTGCAGAATATCGCGTACATTCCTTGGTCCCCTTGCCCGTCTCTGATATACTTTTCCTCCGATTATTAGATGCTGGTTTATCTTGTCCACACTTCTCCAGGTTCAGGTTCCCACTTGCACTCTTGGTCTCAGGCGCCATCGTGGAATGATCCCCCACCTCTTCTAGGTCCCCCCCCCCCCTCTGGTGGAATTCTGTAAAGATCTGTTCCTATTTCTTCCCTGCGGTCATAAGCCCCTCCTCTCTCCGCCTGTGGCCCTTTGTCGGCGGCCTCCCAGTTAAGAGGAAGTCGCTTTACTCCCCTCTCGGTTTCTCTCTTCTTGCTTTTTTGTACGCTTTCGCCCTTTATGTCTTCTTCTCTAGGCCTCCGTTCTCGTTCCCTTCCGAGAGGCGAGCTACCTCCTCGAAGCCTTTTTTTTTTCTTGCTCGTATGAGACTCTTCTTCTCCATCTGGTGTGGGTCGTCGTAGGAGCGACTATTCGTCCTCTCTCTTCTGCCGGCCCCTAGGCTTGACCTTTCCTCTTGGTCATACTCTTCCTCCCGGTAACTGTCTCCCGTTATTGTCTTTCTTTTTTTTGGTCGAATCCTCTTGTAGAAGTTCTTCGTGACTCTAATCGAAGGTCGTTTCTACGGGCCCTTCCCTAAATCCTCCCCCAGCCGCACTTAGGAGTCTCGTCCCATCGAGAACCTGCGCCCGCCCAAACCCAGGTTTTTTTTTTTTTCCTTTCTCCCCCGCCCTTGCTTTTCTGCAGTTTTGGAGGCCCCCGATTTCCCTCTTCCCCACTTTCCCCTTCAACCCTCGGGTTTTTCTGCCCTGATTTCGGTCCAGTTCTCAAGGAACGGTCACGGCAATACTCGTTTTCTTTTCTCAAGTTCATTCGGTTTCCCCTTTTTGCTCGGCAACACTTCCTACATCGCCTCACCCTTTTCCTTTTTCATTAGGAGATCCTCTTCATTCTCGCCTGCTGAGCGTCGGTTGCCACCGTCTATTTCTTCCCTTCGGCAAGCTCTCCGCCTCAAACTTTCAACCCTTATCCGGGTCGTCCTTGTTCTTCCTTTTCCGAGAATTTCTCTTTCTTTCCCCTCCTTTTTGATAATTGATCAGTTTGCGGTCGTAATCTTTTCATCTTAGTCTAAGAGCGTCGCGACATCGCCTTGAACAGTGATGGCATTTTTTTCTTCTGGTCGTCCACCTCCCTTGATATAGTCTCCTCGAAGGAGGTGAAGAGTTCCCGTCTCTACGGTGATGTTCTCTATTGAACTGCTGATTTTTTTAGTCTCCGCTTCTCGCCCCGCTCCTTCTCAGGAATTTGCCACCGAGGTCTCCCCTTCCCCCCTCGAGGTGGTTTTCCTTTTTTCCACCCCCAAAAAACAAAACACAAACCAGCTGATTGACTCGGGTCTCCGCCACTGCAAGTTCCTTCTTTTTTTCGGAACTTTTTTTTTGCGCTTTTCTCTTCCCATTGCGTTATACGAAGATATTCACTTCTTGGACCTCCCTTCCTTCCGCGTAATGTCCGAATTGCCTTTTTTTTCCTGCTCGACCCCGGGGCAGCAGCAATGCCCGTTTTTTCTTTACTCCCTTCTTTATTCTAGATTTCTTTCCAATGATTTCATTCCTCCTTGATTACTTGCGAAGAGAGTTCTCATCGGCTAGAACCCCGCGCTCGCGTACTCGTCCCCTCGCGCCTCCCTCCCCCTAGTACGTGAAGTTACGCTTTTCCCCTGTCTCACCAGGTTTTTCCCTTCCGCCCGCCCTATCGTCCCTTCCTCCGTCCACGTGAATGAGGAGCCTCCGAAGCCGACCTCCTCCTTTTAAGTCTTTTTGCTTACCTCTTTTTGATCGTCAGAGACGCCCTGCTTGTACCTCTTTCCTGTCCTCCCGCCTTCCCTGGGTTCCCCCCCTAGTGGGATGAGCCGATGGGAGATGGCATCCGGCCACTCTTCTTGGTCACTTCGCCCATCTTTTTGAGGACTCCTTCCCTTTTGCATTGCCCTCCCTTGGTTCTCGTTACCACTCTTCCCTCTGGCCATCCCCGGTTTTCGCTTTTCCCGAGGCACTCTTGAAGAGATGAAGTGTGCCTCTCCCTTTGAGAAGCGTCATGATCGTCGCCTGCTGATTTATGTTCTTTTTTCTCCCCCTTTAGCTGCCGATTCCAGGGGCATAGATCTGTATTCACCTATTCTTCTTTTTCCGAGGAACCCAGGTTTTTTTCGTACCCGGTTCTTTTATTCCATGCCGGCTTGGTGGCATTTTCTGGTCCTGAAGAATGGCTTTGTTGGCGCCTGGCCGCATGGTGAGGCATTCCTTTCTTTTGCACCGCGAGCCGGCCGAACGTTTAGTCTTCTCTCCCCTCTTCTCTCCCCACTAATTCACATGGGTGCCTCTTGTAGCGGCTTACTTCATTCCTCTCTATCAGACCGGAGTTCCCCGGTTCGTTGAATTTTGTCTTCGGGGCGAGGGCGCGACCAACGATCCCCCCTTACTTTCGCTTTTCTATTCTTCTTGATTGCGTCCGTGACGCTGTTTCCCCCCTTGTTCCGGACTGATCAGATCGCTTCGTTTAGTCGAGCCGAAGTCCAAATGTCGACCTGTCCCCCTCCCTTATGTGGTTTGGATTGATGTCGCTCAGTCTGAAGAAGCTGTACTTTGAGTCGTGTCTTTACAGATATCCTATTCTCTCCTCCGGCCTTTTCTAGGAAACTTCACTCATCAGTCCTCTGCTCCCTTCTCTCTTTGCGCTGGGGAACGTTCCCTTCATCACGTGCGGGCCCTAACCTTTCCGGTTTTGACCTTGTGAATCATTCGGCCGTCTTTGGAGACTTCATTCCTTCCTCTGTTAATTGCTTTTCCCTTTCTTCAGGGTTTGGCCACCGAATAAACCTCCCGTCTCCTATAGCCGGTAGGTGCGTTCCCTTAGGGTGAGCAGGTATTATCGACTTGAGCTAGCAATACTTTTGCGCCGTGAGTCCACCTTTGTCTCCTCTACTGATGGCGACAGCTGGGCCAGGGTTCTTCTCTTCTCTTTTCCTCATCCCCCTTTTTTTTTGTTTCCCGAGCGCTAAGTAGCCGTGCCCCGTTCGTATCCCGTCGTTCGCCCCTTTCTCGCCTGACCCACGTAGGGTCGCTCCACTTTCTGATAAGGTCGAGCAGATACATGCCTGGTCTCGCACGATCGGGTCAGCCAATACCCGTGCGCTGAGACGCTTTCCTGGGCCACATCCGACTATCGCGCCTGGCGTCCCCTGCGTCGCAGAGTCTCCTACCCCTTCGTCCCCAACACCCCCCCCCCTCTAATCCGCATTTCTGAAAGCCCCTCCCTTCCGGCGTACACCCCCTTGCACTGTTCAACAGTTTTCCTTAGACCACTGTTTCTTGCCCCGATGTCCCTCATTGATGGCCGCCCCTCGCTGGCGTGCTGGACTCCCCTCTCCCCAGATTTTGATGATCTGTCTCGCGTCTCCGGGCGACCGATCCTTAGATTTCCACTACTGCCCTCACCCTCCCATCACATACCCTTCCTCTGCCTGGTCTGTTTCGTCTTCCTTCTTTCGGCCTTTGATCTGGCTCTTAAGGACAGATTTCCCCATCGTGACCTTCTCTCGTCAATCCTTCGTAGTAATCATCGGAAGGCCTGCTGCCTCCCCGGACCAACTTCCCCCAGCTTCCCAGGTTACCTACAACGTTGGAAGCCTGTCCGTTCTCTTCATCCTTGATGAATCGAGAACCTCCTCTCCGCCCCTTCCCGAGCTTTCACCCCTTAGATTGTAGTTTTTTCGAGAGCTTTGTCCGTTAGTCCTACAATGGCCGCGGCCTGACCCAGTTGCACGATGGAAAGCTACCTGGGTAGACCCCCCAGTTCCAGTTTGTTTTTCTTTCCGCTCATCTACGCGGGACCCTGCCGTTCCCCTGTGTTTTCAAGGTGACATGGACCAAGTCGTTTTTTCCTCACGAACCGGCCGTGGTTCAGCTTTTTTCCTCCCAGTTCCTTTTGTCCATGCTCGTGGTGATAACTATATGCATCCCCGTTTCGCCGACGATCCCAGGATGTCCATGCTCGAGAGTAGTCACCTTCATCTTCTTTCCTGTTTTTGCCTCCGGGTAACCCCTCTTTCCTGTTCGGCTGGTTGTGTCTCCATCTGTCTTGCCTTACATAGTCTTGGTCTCTGACGTTGAAACAAAATAGAGGGCTCCACCCTCTTGGTTAACTGATGCGATTTTCGGCGTTACTGCCTCTCCCCTCCCCTTGCTAATCCCCGCGCATTTTTCTTGGTGTTCCCTCTTTTCCCATACTCTGGTCTCCAGTTGAATGATATCTTTCATCGCTTTTCCGCCCCTTTGCGTTTTGCTTTTCCCAGTCCTCATTCCCATTCCCCGATGTCCGCGGCCTGGCTTTTCTTCTGCGTTTTTTCCCGTGTTTCCTTCTCCCCGGCGGCTCCTTCACTTCTCCCTCGGGTGCTCGTAAGGCGTTTTTTCCTCCATGATAGTCGGGGTTTTTTTCGTTTGGGGGCCTCTTTTCTCACGTGCCCTCCCGCTTGGAGAAGGGGTCACCCTATTGAGTAATATCCTTGTATTTTTAACAGAGCCCTCCCTTTGTCCTTCCTCGATCCTTTTTTTTTCCTTTTCGGGTGAGCAGATTGTCGCTTCGACCCCGTGTTCTCCCGCGTCAGGCTGTTTTCCCTGACGTACTACCAAATGAGAAATTAGAAGGATTTTTTGCCCTCCTCCTAGAGAACAAAAGAGCCGCCAACCCGCCATTGCATCTCCTTCATTCTTGCAGGTTGACGGCTATCCCTGAGGCCATACTTATCCTTCAACATCCCACCCTCTCGTGTGTAGAGTCTTTCTGTTCCTTTTTCTGATCCAGTCGTATGGCAAGGTAAAGTGATCTCGGAGCCCGAAGATTCTTTTCCAGCTTTGACTTTGATTTTTCCTATCGTGACCCCCTCAGTGTGTGAAGGTTAGTCCCTCCCCCTCCTTCCTCGCCT
>Ga0179593_1292789_pt1 | contig 10611 bp, 15 predicted proteins | sample CZODoug2_1_08_16_FD_185931 | JGI IMG/M metagenome (GOLD analysis project Ga0179593, IMG submission 185931) | Vadose zone soil fungal communities from Angelo Coast Range Reserve, California, USA - CZODoug2_1_08_16fungal (PacBio error correction) | ecosystem: Environmental > Terrestrial > Soil >... | reverse complement strand
TTTCTCTTTATTACTCTGCCATCCTCTTATGGCCCTCTTTTTGGACATCCATTTTTTTTTTGATTCGCGGGACCTTCCTTTTTCAGCTCGGCACCGTCTGTCTTTCCCCTCTACGATGCTTTTATACCTTTTCATCTTTAATACCTCATTTTACCAGGCGGCTCGTAGATTTCATTCTCTATCGCCTACGTAGCGGGTATTTTTGCGTGTTTCGGTGTTTTCCTGGATTGGGTCGCTTGCAAGCATGTCGTGTTTTTCTCGTCTTGATCCCCCCCACCTTTTTCTTACCTTCCCCTACCTCTCTGCCTCCCCCTCTATCTGTTTTTTTTTCGTGCCCCCCCCTTTCCTTGCTGAGTTGTGGTTTTTTCCCCAGGCAGCGACGTTGTCGTAAGCAGGAAACTTCCTTTGCCCCGTGCTTCTCCTGCTCCCCCTTTCTGATTTTGTTCCGTAGACGGATGGTTTATTGAGCTTTCCTCTTTTTGATTCGCGCGGCAAATCTTTGGCGCATGCTTGAATTATGATCCGCAACTCTTTTCCGTGGGTTATAACACTTTCTCCTATAACGGCCTCTTTATCTATACCAAGATAGACTTCTGGCCCACACGCGCTGGGTTCGCCCACCGTGACCCCTATTGCCCGTTCCCTTCATCATAGCAAGTCCCTCAGCTTCTCGGGTGGACTTTTTTGGATCGTTTTACACTGAAATTGAGTGTGTTTTAAGGCTCAACCGTCTCCAAGGCGTACTGAGTTCCTCTCTTCTCGGGTCGAGCTTGGCCAGAGCTCTATTTCTTTGCCCCCTGTGCATGATTTTGTGGACCTCAATTACTTTTCTGTGCTCTCCTTTCCTTGGGGAAGTTTGTCCAATACTTCCCCCTATTGGTGCCGTTGCCACCTTACTGTTTTAGCCCTTTTCTTGGTAGCATTTTTTTGCGGCTGTTCTTGAATTCATAACTCGGTTTTCCCCTAACTAGACCGTTGTTCTCTCTTGGCCTTGGTGATCGCCTCTTAGCAAAGGTGGGTTCCCGCGTGCCTGTTTGAACTCTGTCAACGGCAATTAATTATGCTCTGTCCAAATGGCATCGGGTCGTCTTTCTTTTCTCTTCGTCCACTTCATGCCGGTTTTCTCCCCTGGCCACATTTTAGGTTTAGTCACCGCTTTTGTGTTACCTCCGTAACCGTCTCTTTCAATTTCTGCGCCGTGCGCTCTCGGAGTTTTCGCCTTTTAACTGGTCTCCGAAGTTTGAATCTTCCCTGACTTTCCCCCAGGAGTTTTCGGACCTTTGCTTTTTTGCTTACAATTGCCCCGCCCTTGCCACAGCTTTTTTCCTCATCGTCCAACCGAAGATATGTTCTTTTCCTTTGACCGATGAATGAAACAGTTTTCGATTTTCCACACACCTTGGAAGTCCCGCTGTCTGAATCGACATTTGCTCAACTTTTCTCTGGCTGGGTCGGGATATGGATTTGCCCGCCTTTCTCCCCTCTCACTACCTTTTCTTTTTTTGGCGGCCCAATCTATCTATTTTCGGGGAGTCGGTTTACCTTCTTTCTCCCCTTCGGATTTTTTTCCAACTTCCCTCGCATTTTTCTCCCGCACGCTCTGCGGCGACTTATTCCCTGGAATTTCTTCCTTGGCGCTTTTTTTCCCCTCCCTGTCATGCACAAATTGGCATTGCCCGTCAGAGCCCCCGCAGTTCCACACCACATGGCTAACGATTGAGTCCCTTGTGCCCTGGCTTTTAGGGCTGGCGGGAGGTCTGTACTGTTCCCCTTGTCCCCCCCCTTTGATATATCTGCTTTGATTCATCCTGGATGACCCCACAATGACCTTTTCGCACCAAGACCTCTATTTACTTAAGATCGGCGCAGGTTGTCAGAGAAACTTTTTCGCTATGACCCCAAGCAATCAGCACATTCCAGTGCACCCTGCTCTTCTGGTTGATTTGCCTGTCCAAGCTGGTTCTTTTGACTTGCTCGCGTCCCACATCCTGACTTTGATGTCACGCTTCCTTCCACCGACAGAATATCCACCTTTTCGGTCCATCGACTCTCTGAATGTTCCCCTTGCACCAAATGCCTCCGCATTTCTCCCATTTCTTCTCGCATGGATGGGCTTGCGCTCTTTGCCTTTCGCTCCCAACTTTGCACCATGGCGGTGGGGTTGTTACTTTTCTCTTTTCCCTCCGCAGACGCCGATATCGTGCACGGCTGATCCAATCCTCTGTCTTCAGAGGGAATTACTTGAATGGGACAGGTCGCGTATTTATCCGGACATCCGGCAAGTTCCTTCTGTCTCCTTCTTGAAGCATTGTCTCTTATCCGCGTCTCCCCCAGTCTTGCCATATTTGCTTACCTTTTCCGAGTTTTTCCGTGGGGCAGCGATTTCCCGACATGCACGCATTTTCCTATTGAATCGCTGTAGGATTTGTTCCTTTTTTTTTTTTGATGCAGGCGCTTAATTTGTCCACATCCGGTTCACTGGCAAAGTTTTTTTACTTCCAGAAGGGTCCCCTTTTCGCTGAGAATTGACTCCTCTTTTCTTGAGCGAGTTTTGCGACCCTTGCATGTCGGTTTCACGGGATCGTGCGCTTCCTCCTTCGCTTCCCCTATTTTACCTCTCTTGAAGGGCGGCAGTAAGTAGGGCGTTGGACAGACTTGATCCGTTTTCTTCTGTCCTGCCGCACGCCCCCTGATGCTTGGTCATTCTTGTCTGACGACAGATCACCCTTGACCCCAACCTCTTTCCCTTTCGACGGGGCTCAAAGATCGATTTTTTTTTCTGCCAGCAGCTCGCTGAAGGCTTTCAGGTTGCTTATCGGCTTTCGCCCGATTTTTGAGACCCTTATTTGATCTTTACGCTCCTTCCTTGCGTCGTGTGCGGATATCGTCCTGATTTGGCTTTCTCATTGTTTGTGGTGCTCTCTTTGCCTAAACTCATGAAACTCTGAGCCGGCTCCCGGACCCGCCCCCCCCTTCGCTCCGGCTCACACCCCCCACTTCTGTGAATAGACTTGCCAGCCCTCTGGCGCCGCCGTCTCACACCCGCTTCGCGGCTGAAGTTTTTTTTTCCGGACATCAGCGATCGTGGTCTCCGTGGCCCACCGCGGGGTTGTTGCGGTTTTATCTTTTTTTCCCCCAAGTACCTTTCGGAGACAGTGCGCGGACCCCTCGCAAACCGTCTTTTTTTACCAAAGCACTCCTGTGAACCTTTGCCTACTTCACCGGCCTCTTTTTAGCCTGCGGCCTCTCTCCGCGACGTCGGTACAGCGCCGATCCCGTGCCCTCCGCTGGTCTCCACCCCCCCCACCGCTCGCTCGTAAAATTTTTTTTAAGAACTGTAACTTGCCCACCTTCCACTTTCCGTTTGAAATCGGATTTTTCCAAATTCCGCGTCTCCTTCCCGGAGAAACTCTGCAAACACATATGGAATTGCCCCTTTTTCAAACGGGCCATGCGTCTCCCCCCCCCTCCCTGTCATGGAAAAACTCGTTTTCCCTTGCGGCTCCCCTTTCCCACCTTCCCAGTTCTCGCTACGAGCCTGCTCCGGCGCGTGCTGAGGGTTCCCGGAGTGTCCCTGGCCTCAACCTGAGGCCGCGACGACCCGTTTGACCCTTCCGGAATTCCTTCCAATCCCTCGTTCCTTAACAGGCCGGGCCTCCCCGGTCCTGTCTGCGGCAGTTCCCCCTTCCATTCCACCCCCGTCCGGCCCACCCATGTGGCGTTCGCAAATTGTTGAAGCAGAGGCGGAGCAGAGGCTCCTATGATAAGGAAATCCTTCAGCATGGCGGGGCTTCTGGACATTCATCTAGTTTTTCCGTCCCCTTTTTCCAAATATAGGTCGGTTGACTTGTCCTTGTTAATTTGTTCTTTGTCACCGGCCCAGTTATTCGACTGCCAGGTGTTCAGGGCCTGCCATTTCCTTTTGTTTTCCAGGCTCGTAGTTCTCTTCCCCCATTTTGTGCGTCCGCTTTCTTTCCCTAGGTAGCCTTTCTCGGATCAATCTCTCCCGGATGCCAAGCTGTAGCGCAAGTCTAAGCATGGTGGCCCCCCGATCTCCCCTACATACCCTCGCCCGAGCCATTCCCCATGGAAGCCAACCACCCACTTCCCTTGCCGCTGTGAAGTAATTGTCATCAGGATGGAGGCTTCCCACTTAATTTCTTGTAATTTGCTGTGCAATTTGCGGTCGGTTCCTTTCCTTTGCAAAGGGTATCACACTGGAGAGTTTAAACTTGCCCGACCCGAAACATTACTGGGGCTCTGCTTTCGGCTTGCGCTGTTGAGCTCTCCCAGTCTCTTTTCCCAAACAACCAGAGTGAGCAGGATCATTACTCGACATCCTCTCCCCGTTTCTGGTGGCCCAATCGAGTGCCCTTTTTCTTGGGCTCTGTTTTCCCGACCCTTGGCGAATCTCTTCTTTCTCCGGAGTGCCAATTGTATGCAAACCTGTCTCCAGCTCTGTTCCACTCAGGACCGTTCGCTTTTCACTTTTTTTTTTTCCTATTTTTCTGGCGTAGATGGAAGCCGAGCCCGCCGTGATTTCGTCAGCCTTCCAAGTGATTGTCACAAAGCAACGTGCCCCACGGTCCTGCCAATTGGTTGCCCCGGGATGACAAGCCCTATAATCTTTTCCGACTTCTGATTCTGCCAGTTGGCGCCAGTTCGATCCAGTTAATTCCCAGTCCGATCGGTCCCTTCCAGAACGAGTTCCCATGCGGCGACCCCGCTGCTGCGGCCGTATCTGACCACCAGATTCGCATCCACTTTTTTTCCCACTGGCGACACCGTGCCGTAATTTAACGAACCGTTGTCTACCTCGTAACGGCCACCCTCTGGATGATAGAGAACCTTTCTTTTCAGCGCACCTACACTTGCAGTGTCGCCAAGTCAGCTCAATCTTTTTCGCACAAGAAGTCGCCAGGATCGCGATTGCTCCATCGAGTTCTTCCACTCCGTCGGCCTTGCGCTGATCTGTTCCCTTACTTCCTGCAGGTAGCGTCGCGGCTGAGTTCTCTCCCGTCTTGGGCACTTCGGGGTCTATTCTGGCATGGCCCGGGGTTAGTGGTACGTTGGCGAACTCACTTCCTCGTTTCCCCTCCTATCGTTCTTCTGATGTTCACTCGGGCGGTAGCTGGGTTAAGACGAAAAAAAGTTGATAAGCTTCTTTTTGAGCTACCCGCATTTACAAACTTGTTGCGCGCCGCGCGGATCAGCTACAGAACCAGCCGTTCCTTGCTTGACCAGCATTCCTTTTTTTCCCCTTAGGATCCTTTTTTTAACGACTTCGTGCTGGACGTCGCTTCTTCAAAACTAAAAGGACGAACAACTTAGAGCGCTTCGTCTTCCCGGTCGACTGTTTCATTTACCAATTTTTTCTCGAGCTTGTCAGCCCCCCCCCCCCCCCACCCCCGGAGCCAAACTAACATCCATTACCCCCGACACCTGCGTGCCCGCCCGTCTGCCTCTTTTCCTCTTTAATCGCGACGCCATGCCGGGCTCGGTCTCTTCGGTGAACATGGTAGAGGCCCCTCCGGTGACCGCTTGTCAAAAGGCCATTTTGTCTATCCACCCTTACCGGCGTTCAATGTTATCTCGCCATTTTCTTTTCTTTAGGTAAAGCTCAGAGCTGCCCCATAGATTTTCCTCCTCCTCGTTGTGACTAGATTGGCTCTATTCTTTTATTACCATCAGGCTTACACTTTCTTATGTCGAACGCGCCACCTCTTCCTGCCGGTTTTTCTTTGATTCGGGACCCCCACCCTTTTTCAGTCTTCCATTCCTGGCTGCCTCTGCATTGTCTGTTCTCTACCTGGTGAATCGCTTGTGGAAAGGCTGGGGCGTGTTCCATCGATGAAGCCCCGTAATCTCCTGGCTTTCTTTCGTATGGTGCGTCGCGACCGCTTTCGCTCTCTTCCTCCCCATACATCCAGTTCGACTCGATGGGCTCCTTCCTCTGCTTGTTAGGCATTACTGCTGAGTTTTTGTGGAACAACCGCACTTTCGTTTTTTACAGTGCTGCCGATTCAGCGGCTGTGGTCGCTATGATGTCTGGCCAGGTTTCTTCTCTCTGACTCTTGGATGGTATATACCCTCCGCCGTGGTCGTTCAACTTTTCACCGGCCTAGCAGTTTTTGACTTCCACACCAGCCTACGCGCAACGCAGCGCTCGCTCCGTCGCACCGGCATATTTTCTCCTTTCTGCCACCCAAATGATATCCGGGTCTTTGAGTACTCTCCGTCGCGTGCACACTGCCCTTAAATTGTCCCGGCTACATTTCTCAATGCCGTACGTCTTCCTGCTCTCGATGAGCCCTTTCTGCTTACTGGCATCCATTTTATTCCGCCAGCTATTTCCTCTTGTGGACCCCACTCCCTTTTATGTGCTTTTCTTGGGGGAGGTGTGACTTTCTTTCCTTTCACCTCTTGGGCCCTTTTTTTTATACAGTTCACACTTTTTCCTGTCCGCCGCCTGTGGTCGCGGGATGGGATCGAATGTTCCCTAGGTTTTCCTCACTAGAGTTTCTCCTCCTCAGCTTTGTTTTCCTTTGCCGCAGTTAACTGTGTTTTTTTGGCCGCCGATATGCTTTAGGGTAACTAATGCTCTGTTTCGAATGTGCTCGTTTCCATCCTTTTCCCTTCTCCCCCTTCTCATGCTTCTTTCGGCGCATCCCGGGGCACAATTGGGGCTTCCGAGCACGGTGCTGTTGACCAACTCATGGGAGGCTGCTCCTTTTTCCCCGGCCGCTCGGCGGATACCTTAATCGCCTTACACGCCCATTCTCTCCGCCCATCTCCTTTAGACGCTCTACTGCACCTACCAAAAGCGATCTATCGGCTTCAAAACCCCTGACATCCTGTGTAAGACGGGAACGATTCCAATGCCCCCTTGCTCCCTCTTTGCCCCCCTCCCCCGTGGAGGATTAGACGATACGATCACTGTAGTTGTTTCGGAGGGATAGTGACTTTGAGCGCTCTGCAGGGCCAGCCGGCAGGGTCGCCCCCAATACTCTCCACCTCTCCCTCCCCCCCTCTCAACTCCCCCGCCCCTTACTGTTCTTCACCCTCATCGCAACCACCCTTACCTCCCTCCCTCCTTCTTTCGCTTCCACTCTCCATGCCACCTTCCCCCCTCACCCCCCCCCTTCCCCTCATCTCCCTTCTAGACCCACCGCCATTCCTCTCCCATTCCCCACCCCCCTTGTTCATTCCACCTACCCCTTATCCTCTACCCCTCACCCTCTGCGCTACCTTACCTGACTTCCCCCCCATCCCATTCCCCTCTCCCCTCACTCCCCCTGTCCCTCTTTTCACCCCCCGCCGGGCTGCTCATTTTTATATGTTTCGAGGACAGGTTTACTCTCTCCAGTTCTGGCAAAGTCCTGCTTCTGGCGACGACCCGTATGGCGCCCCAATTATTACCCATAGGATTCCTTGTTTTCGTTTTTTTGATTTTCCCTTTTCTAAGCGGTGATTGTCCGGCGGGCAACATTTGTTTGAGTAATGGACATGGCTGGCGCGGGGCTTACCCTTCTTTTTTCCTTCTTTGCGATGCCTTCTTCTTGCTTTTCTTCCTGTTGCGCTTCCCATGACATTGAAGCACGCTGGACAATGCCTCCCCCCTACCCTTCTCCACTCACAGCTGGAAGCCAGGCCCGAGATACTCATCCGTCCTCCCCTTTCCAAGTGCCTATTGCACCCTGCGTCCCTTGGGTTTGCCCTTTCAAAAGCTTGTTCCGTGGGACGGCCATCCTATTCAAAAGTTTTACTGAGTCCCGACCGCACCAGTCACCGATGGTCCCTCCCCTTCCCCCCCCTTTTTCCTTCTCCTTCTTTTTACAAATTTCCGCCTTCGCCCCGAACTGATCGATATGGATCGCGTTTGCTGTACTGCGTATTGTGAATCACAACTTTGAGCCCGCCCCCCTTTTCTTTTTTTTGTTTTCTTTGTGACTTTTCTTTCCCCGCCTCCTTTTACGCTCTTTCGTGCCCTTGATCTTGATTGCAGTGAGGCCCATTTCAGGTGGAAACGGTGCGTCTCTTGGTGAGCCAGGTCACTGGTTCGGTTTCTTTATCACCAGGGCAGGCAGGTTTTGCTTTCCTTCCTGCCGAAAAGCCCATTTTTAATTGAGATGTCTGTTTTTGAGCCTTTTCCTGGGGGTGCAGTGCGAGAGTTTTTTTACAGGCAGTAGGTTGCTGCCAGCATTTCCACCCTTTCCTTTCCCGTCCCTTCGTGTTGTCTTGATGTTTTCCTTCTTGGACTACTTCTTCGCCTTCCTTGTCCCCCTTTTTCAACCGTTCTTGAAAGTTGCATGTGAGTAACCGGCTCATGATCTTGGAGTCAGATCTCCTTAGCGCGGATTTGTATTCACCCTCAATGTCGGTCACGGTGATCGTTCTGCTTCCGCTTAGCCTTCGATCGACGCAGGCTAGTGCCACTTTTGTTCCGGTGACGGGTTGCACGAAGGGTAGTTTCAAGCGGAGACGTTTTCTTCGCTGGCGCCGCAATCTTTTTTTTTCCTTTGGCTACTCCCAACACCCTCCTTCACCCCCCCTTACGCCTTTCGAGTTTTTTTGCTCCATCTCAGGGTTTCTAACTGTCCCTCAGCTTCAGCCGCGCTATCGCTTGCTGTGAGCTCATTAGGCTTCTGTCAGTTCTTTGACTTTTTCTTCCCTTATTTATTGTGTGTTTGTTCTCCCCTTTCGATCCCGTCGTTTCATGAGTTCTGGCGTTGTTCTTCCTCTTTTTTTTTCCCTTCCCCTCCGTTTTTGATCAGAACACCTCCAGAAAATCTGCCTTCAGAGAGCCGCTCAAAGGACGACAAATAGATATCGCTCACCAAAATAACTGAATCTCTTTTTTGATGAGATCCCCATTGGCGCAGCCTCCCCCTCCCTAATGACCTCCTTTGACGCTGCTTGATTTTTTTAAACCATCGCGACATTTTCCTACGTAGACCCCCCTCTGAAGTATTGTTGGCCAGTAGTGATCTTCTTAAGTCCCCGCCTTCTCCTTTTTTCAGATCCTGGGTTTCCTGCCCTAAAATTTCTCCTTCCTTTCCATCTCCTGTTTTCCTGCCGCATCCTTCTTTTTTTTTCCCGTAGGTTGCGGTCTGAAGCGACTTGTTACTCGCACGCCCCGGGCCCGACCGATGCGTGAGACCCCACACAACGCGCCTTACCCCTTCCTTCCCTCTCATGTACTATTTCTTTCCCTTCCCCTTTTCCTCCTTTCTTCCGGGTTGGCCATCCGCGCCTTTCCTTTTTCCATACGGCGAACACTGCCAAACTACCAGTTCGGATTGCCTTTCGTGGTGCCATGCTTCGCCCCCCCCTGTCCGTTACCACCCCGCGCCTTTTGCTCCGCCCCCCTTCCATCTCATTAAAGATGGTCTTCGCGATTCAGAGCTAACAAACTGCGGGTTGTTCTTCGCTGCGAGGTCCTGTCTTCCCAGGTTCTTTTGCTCAACCGGGTCTTCTTGACATTTCCGCTTCAATTGAAACCTGAGAGCCGGAGCATCTAGATTTCTTTTGGACGAGCCTCCCCCCTTAGCGCTGCCAAACGCTGTGGCGGTTCACCCTTCTTTGCTCGTAAGTTGCATCTTCCCTTTTCTAGATTCGCCATCCATGTGATCATTACAGTAGGTACGTGCGGCGTTTGAACATCCCTTTTTCCTCCTCTTTTGAACCGTTATTTTCCCGGTGGCATTGTTTAATTGGCCGGCGGTTAATGTCCTCTCTGTGCGTGCCAAAGGAAAACAGACCTTTTATGCTCAGGTGTTTCCCTTCCTTTTTCCATCTTTTCTTGCCCCCTTTATCTTTTTGTTGCGATGTACGTATGCGTTCTTTCAGGGCCAGTGTGCCCCTTCTTTTCCCCACCGATTCCTTGCAAAGATGTGGCAAAGAATCTCCTCAGCCCGCCGCCCCATCTTTCCTCCCAACGTCTTTTTTTTTGGGTTATCCCCCTGTTCTCCGTCTCTCTTGATTTCTCCTTTTCCACCTTACACCGATGCCGGGGACTTTCCGCGCCGTTTGTTTTCGCGTGCGAGTCCTTGCATTTGATCCATTTTCCCCCCCCCATTGGCTCCCTACCCTCTTTTACATACTTTTGCGCCCAATCGTTTTCTCTTTTTTTTCTTCGGTGGGTCCCTTTCCCTTAAGCAGCTAGTTTCGCGGCACTGACTTCGGCTTCCTGGGTGGCCACCCTCCCTTATGCAATTGGCATCGTGCCCTCCTATCCCCCCTTATCGGTTGTTTTGCTCAAAGCTTTTTGCTTCTTGTGGCCAATTGTAGACGGTACCTCTCCTGACCTTCCTGATTATTTCCTTTTTTTGCACCGGCGATGTTTCTTCTTCGTTTTTCGGCAAAAGCAAAAGGGGGACGGTTCCGCACGAGGTGCCTTGCAAGCCTCGGTTTGCGGCCGCTTCCTTTGAGTTCTTTGGCTTTTGTTTTACTTCTTTGTGATCGAGCATGTCATGTTGCTGCCTTATCGCCACTCTCTCCAACTTCCCCCTGCTCCCCTGCTGCGGGACCCTGTATGTTAACACCTAGTCCTTCATCCAAGCTGCTCTCCGGCTTTTCCTTTCAGCAGGTCCAACACGTTTGCAACGGCCA
>Ga0179593_1687326_pt1 | contig 10612 bp, 13 predicted proteins | sample CZODoug2_1_08_16_FD_185931 | JGI IMG/M metagenome (GOLD analysis project Ga0179593, IMG submission 185931) | Vadose zone soil fungal communities from Angelo Coast Range Reserve, California, USA - CZODoug2_1_08_16fungal (PacBio error correction) | ecosystem: Environmental > Terrestrial > Soil >... | reverse complement strand
TTTATGTAGCCTTTCCTCTTTGATAGTTTTTTCTTTTCTTCTCCCCCGTGTTTGTGGCGGCGTTGATGACTCTTCTTTCTCCAGCCGTCTTCCGATGATGTCCCCCCCCTGTCATTTTCTTTAGGTCGTTTCGCACGACACGTTTCTGGCGGGTGCGTTCACCTCCTTTTTCCGTGAACCCTCCTTGTACCCAAGTCCCTGTTGTCAGATGTTGGGGCCGAGGACTCCCCCCCCTATGAAATTGTCTTTTTGAAATCCCCCGCAGAAGGCTGCAGCCAGTTGGGTTTGATTCCTCCTCTTTGGTTCGAGATTTTTTGGAGTCCCCGCCCCAGCCCCCAGACCCTCGCGAGTCCATTCTTCCTGCGAATCCCGTTCCGCCGGCGACTGGTCTTTCCCCTTTATGAGCCGTTAGGTTCGGCTTCCCAGATGCCCGGTCAGCGGATGACCGGTTGCCTGGTCTCGGGCCCCTTTTCAATTTGCCGCCTGTTCCGTGACCCGGGGCCAGCTTGCTTTTTCCCCGTCTGACCTTTCCTATTTGGGTTTTGTTGGTGCTGTTTCCCCGGATCCAGTCCGGTTGAGGCATAGCACGGCCAGTCCTCTTTTTGGACGTTTTTCGTCCCCTTTAGGATCCCCCGTCGGATTCCGGACCCTTTTTTTTTAGTACCTGTTGACGCCTTCAAAGGGGGCAGTCCTCCCGAGGCATTGCCGTACATCCTCTCTTCCAAACCGTGGTAGTCGACGGATCTTTTCGTGTTCCCCCCCCCTTTCCTTTTTCGCAGCCTCGTCTGTAAGTTTGACAGTTTTGTGGAGCAGGCTTTTACCGCCGGCTTGATTTTTCTTGGGTCTGAGTAGGCCAGGTCACCATTGGGCCCTCTGACTCCTTTTTCACACCTTCCCTGAAGTCCATTCTCCTGGCGGCATGGACGCGGTAAGCACTTCTTGGCGGGCCCCTTTAGTCCTTCTTTAGTACCGGCTAAACAGCCAGCCGGTCTTTCTCCCCCCATGGCAGAGACGGTCCTCCAACGACTTCCCCCCATTTTGTGTCCCTGAGTTGCAGGCCCCCGTTTCCACCAACCGTTAGCCCCCCGTTTTTACCCGACGCAGGCGCGGCGTTCAGGCCCCCTTTTAAGTTTTTTGTGATTTGTGTTGTCTTTGTTTTCGTAAGTTTGACCGTCCCCGCTCGGTGAAGTTCATCCCCCTTTCCCGATCCGGCCCGGTCCCCCCGTTTACCCGGTGGTTATACGAAGGCCTGGGGCTTTTTTATCTTCTTCAAGTCGAAATGGCCCCCTTTTTTTTCCCAGTGTCCCGCCGGACTGAGTTGTTAACATATACTTATGCCCTGGTTGTGTTTCAGTTTCGGCCTAGTATCCTGAGGACCGACGTGCATTTTCCCCCCTCTCCCCACCTTCGGATCCTCGGTTGGGAGATTAAGACCTAATGTAGTTGGTTGTTGTGGCCCAACGGACATTCCCCTCGTTTCCCGCACACACGGCTTGTCTTCCGAGCCACGCGTCTTTGCCCCCCTTTTTGTTCGGCACCCTTTTTTATTTGAACCACTTTTTGGTAGATGGTCCTTTTCCGCGTGGTCTCTTTACTCCCCGAGTTGGTTTACGTTCGTTGTTGACCTGCCTCCAGCGGATCTTGTTTTGAACCCCCCCCCCCATGATGGTTCTTCTTCTTGAAGCCCGTCGTTTCTTTTTTCCCCCCCCCTTTGTCCTAAGGCCCCGCCGTCCTGTAGGGCCTGGCTGTTCCTTTGCCATTTCACACGAAGTACGTATAGGTTTGGCCCTGGAGGCTTCTTCCTGCTCTGCTTTCCTTTGACCGTGGAGGTTGTAGATCTTCTTTTGATTGTTCCCCTTTTTTTTTTAAAACCTTTCCTGGGGAGGCGTTGGACTGAGAAGCGCGTGGCCCTCCCCCCGTTCCCCTGTTCAAAACCCCTTTTTCCCCCCGCAACCGGCCTCCGCCCGGTTAGTGTCCCTGGTCGTTCGCTGTGCACAAAGTAGATCTCTCCTCGTTTCATTTAACGTACAGGAACCCGCAATACTTTTTCCTTTTCTCCGTGGACCACACCATTTCATTAATTCGTTTAGATGGTTGTTCTTCCTCTTTTTTTTATCCCCCTGTGCCGCCTCTGCGCCAGTCTTTTAGTCATTTTGCTCTTGCGCCGAGGTCCCCCTGTCCTTTACTGTCCCCCTACTCTTGACAGGTGAGGCTGGAGCACGCCGGCAGATCGTTTTTCCCGGTTTTGAAACCGAGGGGAGTGTTTGTTTATACAGGGTAATAGGGTCTTGCGGTGTCCATTCCCGTCAAATCTTCCCCTTTCCTCCCGTTGGCCAATCGTGTCGCAGGCCAGTCCCCACGTTGTCTTTCCGGAGACCCAGCCCCCCCCCCCCCCCCCCCCCCCCCCCCCCCCCCCCCCCCCCCCCCCCCCCCCCCCCCCCTTCGTTGTCGCCTTGTTTCAGGGCCGGTCAAATTTCTGGCGCGGTTTTGGCCGTCCCCTTTTTCGGTGCAGATGGTTGGCTTTGTAACCCTGGCGTCGCGACGAATCCCCCAGTCGTCGGGATCATGTTAGAGCTTCCCGCCCCTTCCAGACCGCTATTCAGACTGCTTCACCTCCCTCCCTCCGGTTTGCGATTGGGCCTTGGCCCGGGTCACGGAAGACATTTAGGAGTACCCCGCTCCCCAGCCTTGAACAGTCTCAACTTTTGCGTCGCCCTCCTGTTTAGCCTTTGGTGTGAAAGAACGTCGGCACCCCTCCCTCAACCGTTCTGTTTTCCTTTTTTCGACGGTCTTTTGGCAGCGAGCGTGTATGTGGTTCCTTTTGCTGACGCAGAGGGTTTTCAATGTGCTCACTCCCCCGTCGACTTATCAGAATTTCCTTTTTTGAACCATGTGCCCCTTCCCAAACAAGACCAACGCTTTTTGTCCAAGGCCACCAGTGTTCCCTCTCCCCTCAAAAAGCCTTTTTTTACTGGTGACCGTCATGTCTCTGATTCGGCCTGACCGGCCCCCTAACTTTCCCCTGATTTCCTGGCACGAGTTGACTCGAATAAGTCTCTCCCAACCCTTTTGAAATGGTTATGTAGATCTGTACCGTGCCACAGCCGTGATTTTCCGTTACTAACCTCACATGTCTCCCCCTACGTCTGCTTGACGACCCTTCTGGCTCCATTTTCAATCACCGTGCGTCGATAAACACGTGACTTTGGCTCCCCACGTACGTACTGTCTCACCCGAGTTTTTTCCACCGAGAGCTTCTCACTGGCTTACCCTGACCACCGACGTCCCCATCTGAAACCCTCCACACGTTTTCCCTCCATCGCCCAACAACTTTTTTTCGCTTTTTTCCCCTTTTGATTCGACGGCCCGTAGGAGTGGGTTCTGTTTTTTTTTTTGGGCGGTTTGGGCGAGGGGACTTCTCTGCTTTTTCCACTGGTTGGGCACATTCGGACGTCATTGCGGTTTTTTTTCCACTTATGAGGCCTTGTTGCGGTTTTTTCCACCCTTTTGTGCCGATCGTCTCGGCACTTTCAGTCTTAGGGCTTTCCGCTTTTTTGCGGAGCCGCCCCGCCTCCGGTCTTTACAAGTCCACCCTACCCAGTGATGTTCTACAGCACCTCCTTTTCAAGTTCCCCCGCGTGCGCATGCCTCGCCTCGGTCTTGGTCACCCTCGACTCCCTTTGTTCAGGTTCCCCCCATTTATAATTCCGTCCATCCGAACCCTTGCTTGGGCGGTTTTTTCAACGTCCCACGTATTTGCGTTACAGGTGACCTGCTCGAGGTCCATTGGTTTTTTTCACTCCAAGCCAGCTTTCCCTTCGTTTTTTTTTTTCTCACGACCGCCCTCTTTTTTTCGCCGATCGGGGCCGTGCGAGGGAACGCACTTCTATTTCCGTACCCCGCTTCCAGCCCTAACCCATCCACCTTCCTCCCCGATTTCTACCTGCTGGCCTTTTTCCCAGTGTGTGTTTGAAACTCGGGTTACCTCTGTGCACGTTTTTGGTCTTTTTGCCCCCCCCCCCAACGACAATTGACTTCGTTTTTGCCCTTCCCCCCCCCCCTCCTGTCGAGTGGTGGGTTCTTTTTTGGACCGGTAGTCCCATTAGAAGATTGACCTGGGAGGGTCCCAGCACCCCCCAGGGCATCAGTTGGGGGCCCCCTTTGGTCGGTCGGGACCCCCATTTACCCTTTTAAATGTTTTTTTTCTTGAGTCCCGTCTCCCTCGGCGCTCGGGAACCCCTTTCCACCCTCCCCTTTCTGTTTTTTTGCCGGATGACCGTCCGTCTTTCAATTTAACTTTTTCCCGAACTCTTTCCTGCGTCCTGGAAAATGCCTTTCACCCCCCGAACCAGTCCGACGCGTTTTCCCCTCCTTTTCTTGAACGTTTTTCTTTGCTGGGTGAAGGTTTGTTTTTTTCCACGTTTCCTTCCCCAAAGACACTGGTCCTGGGGATTTTTTTTTCCTTCGTTTTCTGCGTGCTACCTTTTGCATTTGGCCTTGACTTTTTGTTTTAATCTTTTTTTCTTTCTTCACTTTTAGCCTTTCGACAGACGGTGTTTTTTCACTCTTCCCACCCCCGTTTTCATCTTGGCTGGCTGCGCTAGTGCCTGTGTTTTCACCGACTCAAAGGCATGTCGCCCGTCCGCCACCTGCTTGAGTCGTAAAAGCAAGGAGGTCCCTTTCTCCACCTCCAAACCGAATCTGCCGGCTCTTCGGGTTCACCCTTCGATCTGGTTTTGCTCTTTTCGGAATGCTCCGGTTACCCCCCTTCAAGTAGTTAAACCGCGATCTTGAGGTTTCCGTCCTTTTCTAAGTGGCCCACATTATTTTTACACCTCCCCGTCGCCTGTGTTTTATGCACCGTCCTGCATTAGGCGCCCACCCCTCCCCCCAGAAGGTCTTGGCCAACCTGCTACGCAGATGGGCTCGTCAAAAACTACTTTCCTTTAGAAGGTTCCCCTCGACCGCATCCGTTCTTCCTCTTTCTCCTCCCCCTTGTTTTTTTTTTTTTGCTCCAACCCCACCCGGGGCCGACACTTCGCCGGCGCCTTCCTTTATTTTATTGTAGTCCCCCCCTCGGTTGGGCTGTTTTTTTGTGCTTTTTCCCCCTGTGGGAGCACAACGGATCCTGCAAACGTTCACAACTTCCTTTTTTTTTCGCAGTCGCTGGGGCATTGTCACGCACGGGAAACCTCCGCTTTCCCCCTCCTTTTGGTAATTTTACCTAATAAGCGACCCGCTGCTCTTGATCCGGTATGTTACGCTTTTTTCGCGACCCGCCCGCCATCGCCTTTTTTCCGTCTTTCTCTTATCAGGCATTTTGTTTACTAATCTCTTTCGGGGATCACGTGGCTTTTTTCATCACCCCCCCCCAGGGCGGCAAACCGGCCCCCCGGCTAAGCGGATCTTATTCTTTTCGGTCCACGCTAGTTCCTCCTCCTCCTCTTTGTTGTGCTTTTTTTTTCTAGATCATGTGTAGGTTAATTTGCTGTCTCCCCGGCTAGATCCTTTATTTTTTTTTTTTTTTTTTTTCAGCCCGTTATCCAGGCCGATGATGAACCTTATGCTCCCGGTCTTTTTCACGACTGCTTCTTTAGTTTTTTCCGGTCAGAGGACCCGTCCCCTTGCCCTTTCGGCCTGTTGAGGCCTGCCACGTTTTGATTACGTGAGTGCCCCTTCTTCTCCGCCCCGGTGTGTTTGGGGGGTGGTGAAGTGCTATGCTTCTTCTTTTGTTTAGCTGATTTTGCCGGTGCAAGCACAGCTGGACAGCCGTTCCTGTCTCCTCCTTTGTAGGTTCTTTGCAGACTCTGCGTGAGTTTTTTTTTCCCGTGGTTGGAGCGGGCGGTGCTTTTTTTTTTTCCTGGTTTGCATGCGGTCGTTTCTGATTTTTATTTTTTTTTTCAGGTGTCCGTCATGCAGGTTGCCCGGCCACGCGTTTTTCTTGGGGCTTTTTATTTTGGGCGGTGGTGATGCGCCGGTGCAGATTTTGTTTTTTTTCCGGGGCCATTTCCCGCCGGGTGCTCTTTTTTGTTGCCCTGGAGGGCTGCCGTCGGACCCTTATTTTTTTTCTTTTGAATTTCCTCCCTTTGACGACGCAAGGACGCTCCCCCCCTCTGAGCCTGAACGAAACGTTTGAGAGATTTCCCCAGGCCATTCCTCCTGCTGGCGTGGGCCCACTCCCCTCCCCTTTTAGGTGTTGTCAGCCTTTTTTGAACCGGTACGGGCAGGGTGTACTCTTTCCAGCGATGTCTCTTTTTTTTTTTTTTTTCTTATTGTTTTTGCCCGGGCGTCTTCCCCCTTCTTGGTCCGTCCCCGGCCAGCGACTCAGTCCTTTTTTTTTTTCTGCATGCCGCGTTAGGCAAGTTTTTTTTTTAACCCTCGGCGACTGAGCGGCTTCCTTTCCCCAGTTCACCGGTTTTTTTTGCTGCCCCTTGCAAATGTGCCTCGCGGAGCCCCCATTCTATCACAGTTACCAGTTTTCGTTTGGTAACAGCTGAGCATTCCCTTCACCCCGGCCGCGACCTGCAGTTTTGGGTGTACCGACGGCGGGCCGCTCTTTTCCGGTTTTTTGGTCTTTGGTTTTTTCTCGGTTGACACAGGAACGGAACCTTCCTTGACTTTCTTTTTTTACGTCCTTCCCGGGCCCGCTCCAATTTAGGTTTTTTCTTTTTCCTCCTCTTTCTTGGTCGAGGTGTGATGGGCTCCGATGGTCGGGAAATGCGGGCCACTCCACTTTTCGTCCTCGTTTCTATCGACCGACCGGCGTGTGTCCCCCAGATACTGGATGCTTTGGTGATGGGTCTCTTCCCTGCCGGTCGCTTGTCCTGGACGGTCTTTTTACCTTCCACCATCCGAAGAACGAGTTGTGGCTTCGGTTTCCGACCCCCCCTTCATTGACCCACTTCCAAATTGCCATTTTCTTCGAGCCGAGTTCCACCCTCTTTCCTTCCTTTCCACGTCCGTCCGTTCAGGACGGAGTTTTGGTGCTGGACTCTTAATTTTTTTTCCTTTCCGATTTTTTTCTACGCGTCGCCCTTTTCTGCGTTGGACCCTCGTATGGTTTTTCCTTCGTTTTACCAGCCCTTGTAAGCGGATTTGCTTTCCCCCCCCCCAAACTGCCATTGTCTCATCGACGCAGGGTCCTCTCCTTTTTTTGTGTTTTTTGAAGCCGCCCGATTTTTTTGTGGGCCCTTGTGGATTTGATCTCCTTACATGGCCCATTTTCTTGCCTTTCCTGGAGGCGCTGGCATCGGCAGGCTGGTTTCCTTTCTGTGCTGTTAGATCCCTGTTGATTCCTTTTTTTTTTTGGGTCAAGCTGTCCGGAGGCGTTTCTACTTCCGACGTCTCTTCTTTTGGCCCCTTCGGGCCCGTGGAGCTTCAATCGGCGACCTTTGCCCGTTTTCTTCTTCTCGAGTTCCCCCAATGGTTCGTTCTCTTCACTTGTCGTTTTTTTTGCCCCTGCGCCGCAAAAGGAAAGCCCCCCCGTCGAGACCAGTTTAAATAATAGCCCAGGTTTTTCGTATTTGTTGTTTTTTTTTGCGATGACCCTGGTTCCGAGCGCGCCAGTAGGTAAGCGTTTTTTTTTACTTTAAAGTTTTTTTTCGTCCTATATCACGCACCTCTCCCCTTTTTAATTCTGCCATTGTGGACGCCCCCTTTAGGAAGTTGACGTACTTGCCCCCGCTTTTATTCTTTCCCCCCCCCGACCCTTTTGCTTCCCGTTGTTACAGGGTTACAGTTTTCCAAAACTCGCCTTCGCTGTTTTCATTTTTCATTCCTAGGGCAACTTTAGCGTAGCCTCATTTCCACCGTTCGGTTACCGTTGTCGTAGAGCCCCGGAACTGTTCAAGGTTTTTCTCTTTTTCTACTCGGTAGGACTTGGGTGTGGCCAGTTCCCCAAGTGGGGTTTTGGTTCTTTCTTTTTTGTCTCTCGCACTTTATCCCAGGTGGAGGGGGGAGTGGTTTGTTTTTCTTTTTTTTAGTGTTGAGCGGGTTTTTTGTTTTTTGTTGGTCGTTGAGCGGGGTGTGGTGTACCGTCTTTTGTTACTTTTTTTTTTTTTTTGTATGTGTCCTTTTTTTTTTTTTTTTTTTTTATTTTTTTTCGGGCAATGTCGATGATCCCCCTTTTTCCTTTGGCCGACTCACTGCCCCCAGCCGTGCGCCCCGTACCCTACACATGGCCCCCTTTTTTTTGGTTACGTTCCCCGCGTGATGAATGCATTTCCGTAGCGCTAAGAACGGTTCTAACCTCTCTTAGCTGCGCCAAGTTAGCCCGTGTTTCAATTCCTGTAGGCACCCCCCCTACCTTTTTTTTCTTTTCGTGCTCGTGTTTTATGGGCCGCGCTTCTTCCTGCTTGGAACGTCTTGAAGTCGATTTGTTGCCCGACCGCAGTTAGACTTTTTCGTTGGCCTGTGGTTCCCCTACCTTCCTCAATTTTCCCTAACCTTGGCCACGGCCAACCCGTTTGGCTCCGCCTCCAACTTTTTTCCCCTGGGAACCCGGTCCTGCGTCCTGCTTTTTTTTTTTTTTTTGACCTGTTTATCCGAAACGTGGAACATTCCTGCTTTCTTCCGAGTCTGCTTACGTTGACTCCTGACCTGCCGGAGTCTATTTTTTCTACTCCCCGACCCTCGATTCAGTAACAATACACCCGCTTTTCCCTTTCCTGCTCCTTCCTAAGCCTCCGGGGTCCTCACGATAAACGGTACAGACTTTTTTGGTCCCCAAGGACCGCTTTGGGCTCATCGAATCCTATTCGGCCAGACTTTGTTCTTATTCCCAACCGAAGCCATCGTCACCTTTACTCTCAGACAAATGTTATGGCTCTTTTCTCCAGTCTTCCCCTGAAGAGGCAATTTTACCTTTTGTTTTTCCCTTAGCTGGGTTTCTTTTTTCCGTCTTTTCCTTTTTTACTGGTTGGGGCACCTCTTGACATGGGGCCTTTTTTTCCCGTTTTGCACTTTTGCTGGGCCACGGTGTGACTCTCTTCTTTCTTCCCCCACTCCCCGCTTTTCTTCTTTTGCGTCTTTACCGCCTCTGCGCTCCCACGGACCACAACTTTGCCTTTTTCCATCTAACCAGCCCATGCCCTTTTGATTCTCCGTCTGAAGCTTGCTTTTTGGTCTCATCCCTCACTCGCCTCCGGCTATTTGGCCATGGCTCCCCCCGTTTTTCCTCCCCAGGCCGTCCACTTGTTTGGCTACTTCAAACCCACGGTTTTTGTTCCGCTTTTTATTGACCTGCGCGAGGTACCACCCTTCCTTCAAGCTACCCCCCTTTGATCCGATTCCGGTTTCCCCCCCCCCCCCAGAACGTCCCCCACCTTTTACCACTTTTTTTTCCTATTTTCGCGGGCAGTGCTTCGACCGTCCATTGACCCTTTAACCGCGTCACAGTTTTAATCCACCCCCCGCTTTTTTACCTCGACGGGTGGCTAGTTTTTTTCCCACTGTTTTGTTTTGTGGCCGACCCCTTGAACTTCGTGGTTTTCACTGTTCCCCTGGGCCGGCACCCCACCCCACGAACAAGGAATTGTTTCTTCAGCCCCCGCACCCACCTCGTGGCTTCTGTTGAGTTGGGAGTTCCCGGCTGGAAAATCCCGGTTCAACCATTTTTTCACCTTTTTCCTTTCCCTCCCAAAGGGTCACTTCGTGTGCACCCCTTTGTGTCGTTTTTTTTACCCAACGTGAAATTTAAACCCTTCCTTTTCTTTTTTTTTAGTTTCCCGCCTCGGAGCGCCTCCCCTTTCGGAGGAACCAATACCAGAACTTGAGAGGGGGCCGGTTCTCTGCATTTCTTTTATTTTTTGAAGCCCCCCCTCAATCGCGGTTCTGTTTTAAGATACCAGGGACCCCCCCCCCCTAAATCACCTTCCAACTACGCACGGAGAGGGTAGTACAACCCTTCCCGCTTCTTCCCTCGTTTGTGTCTTTTAAAATGGTAATGTTAGAGATGTTCACCCAACTGGACTTCTATTGGCCTAGTTTGTCTGACTCTCTTTTTACAGTTGAGGTGGAGACCAAAAGGCCTCCTTTTTCTGATTTTTTTGAGTGGCTCTTGAGATGGTGGAACTGTTCACTTTTTTTTTTTTTTTTTTTCTTAAACGAGACTCAGAAGCGCTTTATGCCCTTCTTCCTCCTAGTCTTGACGTACCTTTTTCCCAAAGAATTGTCTTTTTTGATTTTCCTACGCCTCCACTATGAGCGTAAAACCCCCCTCCCTTGCGTTCCGGGAATTATCCCAAACCAACCATCTAGATTTTAAGGTGCGATTCGCACCCAAAGCCGACCTTTCTTTCAATCGGGCCCCGTAAGGTATTCTTCTCGGGATTTGGAGGGAAATTTTGTTCCGTATTCCTCGTTCTTGAATTTCGCCCCCCCCGAGCCTACCCAGTTGAACAGACTAGTCACACCGGATTAATTGATCACATTCCGGGTCTTGTAAGTTCTTGCATTCCACCCTTCCCGAAGTTGAGTCCGGACAACCCCCGCAGCTTATGGTTGGTCCCTTCTTCCCGGCCCACCGTCCGAGAACCCCCCCCCGTCCCTCGCAGCAAGGGCTTCATAAGAGCAACCCGAACAGACGTCCCCCTTCCCACCTCGCCCCGCCTTT